>Ga0213866_10000673_pt1 | contig 26577 bp, 20 predicted proteins | sample PICome_11_FD_160079 | JGI IMG/M metagenome (GOLD analysis project Ga0213866, IMG submission 160079) | Coastal seawater microbial communities near Pivers Island, North Carolina, United States - PICO284 | ecosystem: Environmental > Aquatic > Marine > Coastal | place: USA: North Carolina... | reverse complement strand
TGGGTACTGCTTCTGATTTGCCTGCAAATAGCCGTCGCAGCCGCGCCAGTCAACGCATACCCCATCGATGGCTATGAGGAGTCCGGTATTCGCCGCCTTGAGCACGCGCGTCGGGTTGAGGCGGGCGACATCGCCGGTTCCCGCTTGCCAGACGGCGCCACGCACGCGCTCGAGTCAATCGATATTCGCCTGGTGGGTAAAGCCCTTGAACTACCCAGGGCAGATGCTGAGCTTGGTGCAGCGCTCACGGCGATGTTGGCCGACCAGTCACCGGCGTATGGCATCGCCTTGCTGGACCTTACCGACCCCAATGCGCCGGTGTATGCCCAGCATCGAGATGACGCGCGACAAAACGTGGGTAGTGTGGGCAAGCTTGTTGCAGCCCTCGGCCTGTTTCAGGGCCTTGCTGACGCTTATCCCGACAATGTCCAGGCCCGCGAACACCTGCTGCGCTCCACCCAGCTAGTGGCAGATCGTTTCAGTCACAGCGACCACCACAAGATCACCCTGTTTGATGTTGATTCACTCACCGTCAACCGCCGCCCTATGCGCGATGGCGATACCGCGTCGCTCTACGAATATCTCGACTGGATGCTGTCGGTAAGCTCGAATTCGGCCGCCGCGATGGTGATGCGTGACGCAATGATGTTGAGGGAGCTGGGCAGCCGATACCCACTGCCCAAGACAGAAATCGATCAGTTTTTTGATGATCGCAGTCGCGCGGCTAACACGGCCCTGTTCAAGCAAACCTTCTGGGAGCCCGTTACCGCAAACGGAATTTCCCTGCATTCATTGCGCCAGGGCAGCTTCTTTACCGGGCAGGGCAAGGCCATCGTTGATGGCGGTGGTTTGAGCTATGCCACGCCGCGCAGCCTGATCAAGCTGGTGCTGGGCATGGAGCGGGGCCAGCTGGTGGATGAATGGAGCAGTCGCACACTGAAACGACTGATTTACCTCACCGAGCGGCGTATTCGATTTGCTTCGGCCCCGTCGCTGCGGGGTGCCGCTGTGTACTACAAGTCAGGTTCGCTATATAGCTGCCGGGAAGAGGAGGGGTTTCGCTGCGGCGCGTATAAAGGCAATGTGAAGAACTACATGAGCTCATTGGCGATTATTGAAGACGATAGGTCAACTCCACCAATTCACTATGCGGTTGCCCTGGTCTCAAACGTGCTGCGTGAAAACTCCGCGGTGGCGCACCAGACGCTGGCCGGCCATATTCATCAGTTGATCAAGGCCCGGCACTGGCCTGCTGCGCAATGAGATGCAGACGCCCGGCGAGTGTTTGTAGCAGTTGCTCGCCATCTTCGCTCTCTACCAGTGCGACCATGATGTAATCCACGTCAGCTCCCCTGGCCAGCACGCTGTCGGCGTGAGAGGATCGCCAGGTGCCGGATTTTCGCCACAGAGACAGTTCCGGGTGCCCGGCCAGGCCCGCGACGAACTTGTGTGGGATAGCAGGATCCGCCATAGCTGACAGCATCATCTCGGTGTGTTGGCTGTCGAGCAGGGTGCCGGCTTGTAGTCGATAGTAAAGCCTTGCCACCTGGTAGGCGGTGGCGCCATGGGACAGGTTGGCCACGGGGTCGCGCTTGTAGGCGACACTGGCGGCATAGTCCTTGCCCACCCACAGCCCACCAGAGCGGCTTTCATCGTAGAAGTCGAATTCTGGTTCCTTCAGGATGTCCAGGAGCTGCTCTCGGCCCAGTGCGTCCAGCACTCTTGTTGCGCAGGGGTTGCAGGAGGACCGAATCATCTGCTCCAGGTCAGCTGTGAGCGCAGCGTCTATGTCCAGTTCCCCGCGTTGCGACGCCGCCATTGCACCCAGCAGTATGGCCATCTTGGGCAGGCTTGCCGCATACATCATGTGGTGGCCGTTGAACATTGCTAGGCGGTACTGCTGATCGTCACCCAGCGTGACCAATGCCACTGCGAGGTCGTCGCTCCCGACCAGGCCCCAGAGGTCCAGTTCCTGCAGGGCGGTGCGCAGTTGTTGTCGCAGCGCCGCATCCTGCAGGGGAGCCAGGTCCCCTGCGCGGTGATAGTTTGGCAGGTTCTGGCCTGGCGCGATCACTGGAGCAAACACCAACAGCACCGCAAGCAGCAGTCGCTTCATGATGCCGCAACACTTTGGTGAATGACCTGATCGCCACCTACCGCAAGGGCATCAAACCATTGGTTTATCAACGCCTGGTCGCTCGGCGCTGCGCTAACGCCGGCGTCAATACTGCCCGCCAGGATCGCGTCCACGGCAAAACTGACCGGCAGGGACACCAGCCTGGCCATGGCAGACGCATCCGTCGTCCCGGTGGCGTCGATGATTGAGGCCTCATGAAAGTGCTCCCCGGCCGGTGACTTTCCTTCCAGTTCAACGCACAACACCACCCGGTCGGCTTCGCCATCTGTATAAGCGTAGTCTTGCCACAGCTGCCCGCTGATCGCAGATAAAGTCTCTTCTGCGGACTCTTCTTCTAGCGACGCCAGGGTCGCAAACAGGTCCTCCCAGGCCGCAGACCAGCCGTCAAGCCGTAAGGTGCCGCGTACGAAGTCTTTGATATTCCAGGCCGGGTCGAATCCATAGTCGCTCACGAAGGGCACGGAATCGCGGTTGGGGTAGGCTTCAAAGCTTTCCCTGGCTGTTCCAGGCAGATCGTAGCGCGAGATGGCCTGCCAAGGCCTGCTTATGTCGACGGTCTTACCATCACTGATGCATCGCGCGGGTGTTCGCAGGGCTCGCAGAACTCCGACCGGCGACCAGCTGAATTTGTATCGGAATGGATTGGGCACGGCGGGAAAGCCGCCACACCATGAACGCAGAGAAACAGTGGATCCTGGACCACAGGCGGCACTCTGGCGGAAGCGATGCACCAGCCGGTGCGCCATGAGATGGTCGATTCCCGGGTCCAGTCCAACCTCATTGACCAGGCAAAGCCCTGCTGCCCTGGCCGCTGCGTCCAGCTCTCTCATCGCGTCTGAGACATAGGAGCTGGAAACGAAATGCGCACCTCGGGAGGTAGAAAGCGCCGCGATTTTTGGATGCCAGTCTGCCGGAAGCATGGAAACCACCACATCGCCAGGGTTCACCGCGGCCTCCAGCGCCTGCATGTCCAATCTGCGGGCACGGGATTGGTCGCGCGCACCCAGCACGGCGATGGCGCGATCCGGCGTGCGGTTCCACAGCAGTAGATTGCGTGAAGCTTCGCACAGTCGACGTACACCCGGGCCACTGGAAAGGCCCGCTCCCAACCAATGTATTGTGGTCACTGCTTTCGTGCCCCCGTTATACCATCTTTTCGCGGCGTCAAAGCAGGGCATCCAGCTGTTCGCCAGGCAACGCCAGGAAGGCCCGCCAGGTGTCATCCATCTGGGGTTCCCACCGGGGAATCACCGGCGAGATCGCCTCGCTGTCAGGTCGGTTTTCGACGCGCGACAGGTAGTGGTACATGAAGGCAGATACCCGCAGGTTCATGGCGCAATGGACCCACACCGGTTGTTGATCATAGGCGCGCATCACGGCGAAGAAGCGCCGAAGGTGCTCGGTTGTGGGGTCCGGCCATGGCACCGGGATGTGGAGATAATCCATGCCGGCAGCGCTCACCAGTTTGCCCTCGTTGGCTAACGCGTTGTCCGAGTCTGGCATCGCAAGGTTTATCACCGCCTGGTATCCCGCGGCAGCGATGTCTGCAAATTGTTCCTCGGTGGGCTGCCCGGAGGTCCCGACGCGCTCGGTCAGTTGAACGAAATTAAAGATGTCTTCCAGCATAAATCGCCTCCGTGAATTGGATTCTACCGCACACCGCGGCGCGGGCATGCCTATCGGTTATGGCTGGTGTCAAGGCAAGCTTCAGCCCGTGCCCTTGCCGAACTCGACAAGGGCGTCTCATTCTCGCTGCAAAGACATCATAACTCCTGTAAAGTGAAGCTCTCCCGGCAGTATGCGTTCTACATTCCATGAATTTTTTAGCTTCCCGACCTGCTCTGGTAGCCGCTCTGGTCCTGTTTCTTGTCGCTTGCACAGCTGGCGAGTCTAACGTTGAGCGCGGCAACCGTGAGGGCATTCTCCATTACGGTAACGGCTCAGAGCCACAGGGTCTTGACCCGCAGGTAGTCACCGGTGTCCCCGAGAACAAGATCGTCAGCGCCCTATTTGAGGGCCTGACCACCAAGAATCCCTGGACCCTGGAGCCAGAGCCAGGTGTTGCTCAGTCTTGGGAGATTTCCGAGGACGGGAAGATATATGTCTTCCACTTCAACCCAGAAGCGAAGTGGTCGAACGGCGAAACATTGACCGCCCACGATTTTGTCTGGTCATGGAATAGGGCATTGCACCCCCAGATGGGCAATCAGTATGCCTATATGCTTTTTTCTGTGGCCAATGCGGAAGCTTATGCGCGTGGTGACTTTGACGATTTCAGCAAGGTTGGCGTGGAGGCGCTGGACGACCTCACCCTGAAAGTGACGCTGAATGCAGCGACGCCGTACTTCCTTCAGTTGATGGACCATTACTCCACCTTTGCGGTGCATCCCGAGACAATTCTCAAGCACGGCACCATGACCGACCGTTACACCAAGTGGACCCGTGTTGAGAACATGGTTAACAACGGGCCTTTCAACTTAGTGGAGTGGAAGCTCAACCGTCGCATCCGGGTGGAGAAAAGCGCCACCTATTGGGATCGCGATAACGTCAAGCTAAATGGCGTGGTGTTTTACCCCACCGAAAACTTGGTGTCCGAAGAGCGGATGTTCAGGGTGAACCAGCTCCACTTCACACAGGAACTGCCGCTGGACAAGCTGCCCGTCTACAAGGAAATGGAAGACTCTCCTCTGGTTTTGGCGCCTTATCTAGGTACCTATTTTTACCTTTTCAACACCACGCGGCCACCAGTGGACAGTCTCAAGGTCCGTCAGGCGCTGGCGATGTCAGTAGATCGTGACAAGCTCATTCGAACGGTATTGCACGGTATCTTCACGCCTGCGTATACGATTTCGCCACCCGGTACGATGGGCTATCAGCCGCCACAGCTGTTTGAGTATGATCCCGAAAAGGCCCGCAGGCTGTTGGCCGAGGCTGGCTATCCCGATGGAGAGGGCTGGCCCGGCGTGGAAGTGATCTACAACACCAGCGAAAACCACCGCAAGGTAGCTGTGGCGTTACAGCAGATGTGGAAAGAGGAGTTGAATATCGACGTCACCATTGCCAACCAGGAGTGGAAGGTCTACCTCGATTCTATCGATACAATGAATTATGCCGTGGCTCGACGTGGCTGGATCGGCGATTACGTCGATGCCAATAACTTCCTTGATATGTACCTAACCGACGGTGGCAACAACAATACCGGCTTCTCGGAAGCCGAATACGACAACATGATCTCGCAGCTCGCCCCCCAAGCGCACAGCCAGGAGGAGCGCTTTGAAGTGTTCCACCGGGCCGAAACGATGCTTATGGAGCAGATGCCGATTTTGCCTATCTACACCTATTCCAGTAAGCACCTGATCCATCCCAGTGTTCGGGACCTGCCTTCCAATTACATGGACCACCTGAATCTCAAATACGTGTGGCTGGACCCGGACTGGAACGCGCAAGAGGGAGGCCAGTAACGATGTGGCGATTTATTGGCTTGCGCTTACTTCAGGCCATCCCAGTGATTCTCGCCGTGATCACGGTGACCTTTTTCCTGGTCCGTATAGCCCCTGGCGGCCCTTTCTCTGCTGAGAAAGCGGTGCTGCCGGAAGTTAAGGCGGCGCTGGAGGCACAGTACCGGCTGGATCTGCCCTTGTCAGAGCAGTATGTCGCGTACCTTGGCGATCTTGCACAGGGTGAATTCGGTCCGTCGTTCAAGTACCCGGGCCGCAGCGTCAATGAGCTGATCGGCGCGGGGCTACCGGTGACAGCAGAGCTGGGTTTCTATGCATTACTGGTGGCGATTCTTATCGGCGGCACAGCGGGGGTGATAGCCTCGCTGCGACCCAACAGCCCGCAGGATTACATCCCCATGACGGCAGCAATGATCGGCATCTGTATTCCCTCGTTCCTGCTGGGCCCCTTGCTGGTGTTGGTTTTTGGCATCTACCTCGACTGGCTGCCCGTGTCAGGGTGGGGGGATATACCAGGCGATAAAATTCTCCCGGCGATTACGCTGGGGTCTGCCTATGCGGCTTACATCGCCCGACTTAGCAGGGCCGGCATGTTGGAGGTGATGACGCAGGACTACATTCGTACCGCACGTGCCAAGGGGCTGCCCGAGTGGCAGGTAGTCATCAAGCACGGCCTGCGTGGTGGCATGATTCCGGTTGTGGCATTCCTGGGTCCCGCGTTTGCCGGCCTACTGGCAGGGTCTTTTGTGGTTGAGACGATTTTTCAGATCCCGGGCCTTGGCCGCTTCTATGTGCAGGCCGCGTTCAATCGTGACTACACCATGATCCTGGGAACGACGGTGTTCCTGTCCACGTTGATTGTTCTTTTCAACCTTCTGTCTGACGTGTTGGCGGCCTGGATGAATCCACGGCTTCGCAGCCAGTTCGGAGAATAGCCGCATGGTGACCGATACGATTACCGACATCGCGGAAGCCGAGAAGGGCACATCACTCTGGCAGGATGCCTGGCTGCGCTTGCGAAAGAACCGGCTGGCGCTGGTGGGCCTGTTCATGCTGCTGGCATTTATCGTGATTGCGATACTCACGCCCTGGATTGCGCCCTATAGTTATGAAGCGCAAAATCTGGACCTGGGCGCTTCGCCGCCGTCGGCCGAGCACTGGCTGGGTACGGACGTGTTTGGGCGGGATGTGCTCACGCAGATCATGTACGGGGGCAGGGTATCCCTGGCAGTTGGATTCCTCGCAACCTCCGTAGCGCTGATCATCGGCGTGACCTGGGGTGCGATAGCTGGCTATGTCGGAGGGCGCGTAGACGCGGTGATGATGCGCCTGGTCGACATGCTCTACGCATTGCCGTTTATGATATTTATCGTCCTGCTGATGGTGGTCTTCGGTCGCAATATCTTGCTGCTGTTCCTGGCGATCGGCGCCGTGGAGTGGCTTACCATGGCCAGGATCATGCGCGGTCAGGTGCAATCACTGCGACAGCAGGAATTTGTGGAGGCCGCAATCTCGTTGGGGCTGTCGCCCTCAACAATCATCCGTCGCCATCTGATTCCCAACGCCTTGGGGCCGATCATTGTGTACACCACATTGACGATACCCAGCGTTATGTTGCTTGAAGCTTTCCTGAGTTTTCTCGGGCTGGGTATTCAGCCGCCCCAGACGTCCTGGGGTCTGCTCATCTCCTATGGCGCAGAGACCATGGAAGAGTATCCCTGGTTGCTTATTTTTCCCGGCATGGCACTCACGCTGACGCTGTTTTCACTGAACTTCCTGGGTGACGGACTGCGCGATGCGCTGGACGTTCGTGGATCGAAGGACTGACGCATGGCGCTACTGGATGTTAATGATCTCGCCGTGAGCTTTGTGACGCGAAACGGCGTCAACAAGGCGGTAGACGGCATCAGCTTTACGGTTGAGTCGGGCAAGATTACCGCCATTATCGGCGAGTCTGGCTCAGGGAAGTCAGTGGCTTGCTACTCGATGCTGGGGCTGGTGCCTATGCCCCCGGGTCGGATTGATGGCGGCACGGCCGTGTTCGAGGGTACAGACCTGCTGCAGCAATCCGAGAGTCAGCTGCGCAGGATTCGCGGTCGCGATGTGGCGATGATTTTCCAGGACCCAATGACCTGTCTTAACCCCTTCATGACTGTTGGCAAGCAGCTGATGGAGCCTCTGCTGATTCACAAAGATGTATCCCGCGATGAGGCTCGCCAGCGCGCGCTGGAGCTGATGGATGAAGTGGGTATTCGCGACCCACAGCTGACGATAGACAACTACCCCCACCAGTTCTCGGGGGGCATGCGTCAGCGGGTCATGATTGCGATGGCGTTGATCAACGAGCCCAAGCTTCTGATTGCCGATGAACCGACCACTGCGCTGGATGTCACCATCCAGGCGCAGATTCTCCAGCTGATAGCTAACCTGCAGAAGAAACGCGATATCGGCGTTATCTTTATCAGCCATGACCTGGCCGTGGTTGCTGATATCGCCGACCAGATCGTGGTAATGCAGGAGGGGCGCATCGTGGAGGCGGGCGATCGTGCCGGCATCTTTGAGAACGCGCAGCATCCCTATACGCAGAAGCTGCTCGCCGCCATTCCAAGCGACAGCAAGACGCCGATGCCGGAGGAACCGGAGGCCCTGATCACGGTAGACAATCTGTGCACCTGGTTCGGCGATGGCAACAAGGGAGAGATCGTCAAGGCCGTCGATGACGTCAGCTTTGAGATCCGCCGCGGCGAGGTGCTTGGTTTGGTGGGTGAGTCCGGCAGTGGTAAATCAACTATCGGTCGCTCGATCCTCAGGCTGGTGCCGGTCACCTCCGGGCGGGTCGAGTTCGACGGCATCGACGTGACCGGTCTGGAGGGCAATGCCCTTAAGAATATGCGCAAGCGCATGCAGATGATCTTCCAGGATCCGTTCGCATCGCTGAATCCGCGGATGACCGTTTACGATACGCTGGCGGAACCGATACTGTTGCATGGTCTTGCCGACAAGAAGACCATTGGCCAGGCAGTCCTTAAATTGATGGATGACGTTGGCCTGGCGCGGGCGTTCGTGCGCAAGTACCCGCACGAGTTTTCCGGTGGCCAGCGTCAGAGGATTGCCATTGGCCGCGCATTGGCAACCCGGCCGGAGTTCGTTGTTGCCGACGAGCCGGTATCTGCGCTCGATGTCACCATTCAGTCCCAGATACTCGATCTCATGCAGGAACTGGGTCGCGAGTATGGTCTCACCATGTTGTTCGTATCCCATGACCTTGCCGTGGTCAGGCACCTGGCCGACCGCATACTGGTGCTGCACAAGGGCGAACTGGTGGAGCAGGGCACCGGCGATTCGCTGTTTGAGAACCCTCAGCAGGAATATACCCGCCAACTGCTCAGTGCAATTCCGGGACGCTCGCTACTCGCCTAATCGGCAACGGCGCCCGCTGTATCGCCGCTGAAACCAGGGCAGGGCTAAGGCGGCGCTAGAATGTGTAGCTCAGGTAGAGCCTCACCTGCCGCGGTTCGAATACGTGATAGTGAATGTCCTCGACGCCTGCCTCGGGTTCTCCCGGCAACCTGGAACCATAGAAATAGTCGATGTCGTGAGCGTCTGAGTTGAACAGGTTCAGGGCGTCGGCCTGCACTCGCCAGCTATTGTTGGACCATCCCAGCGCCAGATTGGCGATTGTAGACCCATTGGATTCAACGCTGCCGTCTTCCACCAGCGGCGCGCCACTGAAGTACCGTACACGGAATGAGCCGAACCAGCCGCTGGGGTACTGCGCCGAGACTGTCCCGGTAACCACTGTTTCGAGTGCGCCGGGTATGTCGTCGCCCTCGGAAGCGCTGTCACTGAAGCTGGCGTCGGTCCAGGCCAGGTCGGCCTCCAGTGACCAGATGTCGTTCAGCGCCCAGAAGTTGTTGAACTCGATGCCCCAGCGTTGGCTGGGCCTGTTGGCTTCGGTTGTACCCGCGTCGCCCACAAACAGCAGCTCGGAGTCGAGTTCCAGGTACCACAGGGCCAGTGAGGAGTTCAGCGACTCCAGCGCCAGGGTCTTGAAGCCGATTTCCGCGCCTCTTGATTCCACCAAAGCGTCGACGGGGTCGACCGCTTCTCCTGTGACCGGGTCGAACCTGATAGCGACCCCGCGGGCATCGTTTGAGTGAAAGCCGTAGCCCGCGCTGAGATAGCCCTCAGTGGTGTCAGAGAACGCATAGATCAGGCTGCCCTTTGGGCTGACAATGGCATCGTTATCATCGCCGGCGTTGGCGGGATTATCGGCATCGACATCGAACCAGTAGTAATCGCCGCGCAAGCCGGCAACCGCGCGCCACCGGGGTGCAAAACGCCAGGTCATTTCGTAGTACGCACCGACACTGGCCTGGTCCACGGTATCCTCGCGCACTATCCCGAGAAGTTCACGTTGACGGGTGGGGTACAACCCCACCGTGTCGATGTCGTCGAAGCGCAGTTCAGCGCCGAGGACGTGCCGGAACGGGCTGTCCACGCTGTCGGACCAGGCCAGGCTATAGCGGCCGCCGTAGATCCTGCGCTTGTCCACCTGCTGGAACTGGTCGCCGTCGACAGGGTCATCCAGACGATAGGTGAAGTTGGACCAGAGATTCATCTCGTAGTCGATAATGTACGCACTGAACTCGCTCTGGCTCAACGCCTTATCGATCGAATAGCGTCCCGACAGGCTGATGCGTTGGCTGTTGCCGCCCAAGGAGTCGTCTATGGAGCCAAGCTCATCAATGAAGCGCCCCGACACGGCTCGTTCCGGTATCTGATCGGCGGAGTTCCATTCGTTGTCATAAAACATCAGGGTGCCCGACCAACTGCGCTCTGCGCCGCCGCCGCTGACTTTGATCAGCCCGTTCAGCTTCTCGACATCTTCCTCGATATCCGTCCATGGGCCGTCGTAAACCTGACCCTCGATCGCGCCGTACAGTGTTGCCTGTCCTAGATCCGCCGTACCCATGGTCAGCAGGCGACCGAAGCCGTTTTCCCCGACGCCGAGGGACACTGTGTTCTCCGGTGTCCTGTCGAAAGTTTTGATGCGCGCGCCACCAGCCGATGAAAAATCGCCCAGTTCCGCGTGGTATGGGCCTTTGACGAACTGCATGGATTCCACGGTTTCCGGAATCAGGAAGTTGATATCGGTGTAGCCCTGGCCATGCCCGTGGGTCCGCATATTCACCGGCATACCGTCAATCCATGTGGCGAAGTCGGTGCCGTGATCGAGGTTAAATCCTCGCAGAAACATCTGGTTGGATTTACCGGAACCACTGTGCTGAGTCACGATTAGGCCCGGTATGGCCTCCAGCACGTCACCGGGGCGCAGCAGTGGGCGAATGGCAAGGTCCATCTGGCCGATGACGCCTTCAGAGGCACTGCGGGCCTCGCCGGTCAGGATTTGCTGGCGGCCGGTAACCACTACCTCTTCCAGTGAGGGTGACTCAAGGTGTGCGTTGGCCAGTACTGGCGTCAATAGAGCAATAACGACCACCGGCTTGGTGGTGGCAGACATATCAGTAGCTCGTGGTGTCAGGGTCGAAAACAATACTGTTGTCGATGCGCCAGTTCAAGCGCTGTCGATGGGACTGTGTAGCTGCTCGCGCAGCACGTTCTTCTGCACCTTACCCATGCTGTTGCGCGGCAGCTCTTTCACAAAAAGCACTCGCTTTGGCACCTTGAAATTTGCCAGATGCCCGCGACATGGCGTAATGATGTCGTCGTCCGCAAGAGGTCGGCTACCGTCACCCACGATTATGGCAACGACGACTTCTCCGAAGTCCGCATCTGGCGCGCCCACAACCGCAGACTCACGCACACCTTCGAGATCGTTAAGGAAAAGCTCTAGTTCCTTTGGGTAAACGTTCAGGCCGCCACAGATAATCATGTCTTTGGCACGACCGACGATAGTGATAAAGCCATCGGCAGAAATGCTGGCCTGGTCGCCGGTGTCGAAGAAGCCGTCGTCAGTATAATCTTCCCGGGTTTTCTCGGGCATGCGCCAATAGCCCTTGAACACGTTGGGACCACGCACCTGCAGATTGCCCGGGGTATCTGTAGGCAGCGACGTACCCGCGTCATCGACGACCCGAAGCTCCACACCTGGCAATGCCGGACCGACAGTACCTGGGCGTCGCTCACCCTGCAGGGGGTTAGAGCTGTTCATGCCGGTCTCGCTCATGCCGTAGCGCTCGAGGATGCGATGACCGGTGCGTTGTTCGAAAGCATGGAAGGTTTCCGGCAGCAGTGGGGCCGAGCCCGATACGAACAGGCGCATGTCCGCACAACGGTCTCGCGTGAAGGTGTCTTCGGCGAGTAATCGTGTGTAATAGGTGGGAACACCCATCATCACCGTGCAGTCGGGCAGAGCGCTAATCACCTCGGGGGTGTCGAAGTGCGATAGCCAGCGCATGCTGCAGCCGCTTAACAGCGCACAATGAATCGCCACAAATAGTCCGTGTACGTGAAAGATGGGTAGCGCATGCAGCAGTCTGTCTCGCTCATTGAAGCCCCAGGCCCGAACCAGGGTTTGCGCATTGCTGAGCAGGTTGCCGTGGCTCAGCATAATGCCCTTGGGTCGTCCGGTGGTGCCGGAGGAATACAGTAGCGCCGCCATGTCGTCTGGCGAGCGCTCTAGGTTTGTAAAGGTCTCATCGCGACCCGCCGCTCCGTCGGTGAGGTCGCCGCTGCCGTCAGCGTTTAGGGTCATCACTGTTATACCCTCAGTCACCGCTGGCAGTTCGGCGATTGTAGATATTGAGGCACCGTCGCACACAATAAGCCCCGGCTGAGCGTTGCCGATGAAGTAATCCAGCTCCGACGCGGTATAAGCAGTATTTAAGGGGTGATAGACAAGCCCGGCTCTGAGGCAGGCCAGGTAGAGCGCAAGGCCCTGCGGTGTCTTATGCACCTGCACTGTCACCCGGTCGCCGGGTTGAAGGCCCAGCGCTTGCAGGCTGTTGGCCAAACGCGCTGATTGGCGATTCATGTCCGCGTAGGACCAGCGTTCTGCCGATGGCGTGGTGAGCAGTTCTTTGTGGCCAGTGCCGGAGTTAAGTGCGTCGAAGGCCTGGTACAGGTTCATTGGTCGGGGTTTCCCGTGGCAAGCTCGCTGCACTTTTGACGAAAAAGCTGTGCAGCCCGAGCCCAGATCCCGTCTTCATCGGCACCCAGTTGCAGTAGCACGGGCAACAGCTGGCGGCTGTAATCCTCGCTGGATTCTCGCGGTAGCAGTGCCGGCAGGTGATCGATGGCGATTAGATGGAGAGGCTGGGGACTGCCGTGGAGTGCAATAGTGGGTGCAGCCAGGGTCGTGCAATTGTCATAAAGCGGCAGCGGATTATGATCGCCGTAGGGGTCACAACTGACATCCGCAATCACCGACAGTGCGCGCGCATGCTGCGTGAGCATGGCAGGCGTCACGAAGGGTGCGATGGGCCGATCAGACAAAACGCAGTTGACCAACAGATCGTGCTCCAATATTTCTGCGAAGGGGCCGCCGACGGCGGTTTCTGCGATGTCCCACGGGGTCGTGCTTAGGTTCAGGTCGCCGGCGAGCGCCAGGGCACCCGAACCAACGCGACCGCCAGCACCAATGACGAGCATGCGGGGCCTTCCTGAGAGCGCGCCTCCGGCGCGCTCCAACAAATGTCGGGTGTCGTCGAGCAATGCCTGCTGCTGTGGCCAGGGAGCAAGTGGTTCTAGAACCGGTTCCGCCCCAAGGCGTTGCCGGCACCAGGCCTGTACGGCCAGAGCGGCCCCGACATAGCCGGCCCAGTAGCCGAAGGCTGCCAGGCGCCGGCCGCTGTCATCGACGAGGTATTCCAGATCCAGGAGTTCGCCGCCACCGCGCATAAAACGGAGCAGTAGCGACTCCCAACCGCGTTGCTGTTTGAACGCATGGGCAAAGTAAATATGACGATGGACCAGAGTCTCTGGTACTTCGGGTAGTTCCTTGAGCCCGAGGATGTAGCAATCGTCGGGGGCGGAGCTCCAGCTGCCGGCCTGACTCATGTCGCAGCCCACGTCGGCATAGTCCTCGTCCGGAATTGCGGCCTGCCCCGAGCGCTCAACACTGACCGTGTAGCCGGCGTCCAGCAGCTGCCGGGCATCTTCGGGGGCCAGCGCACGTCTTGCCTCGCCCGGTTTGGTTTCTGCTCTTAGCCAGATATGGGGTAAATGCATTGCCCGCCCAGTCCTACGCCATGTGTGGCTTTGGTTGTGGTGTCGCTTTCTCAGGAAGCAGCCGCTCACTGTATCTGCCGCATTATTCCGCCACAAGCCTGTCCAATCCTTGATGTCTGTCAATACGGTGCCTGCGGCTTAGGCGGTATAAACAACCTATAACAGTAAAAAGTGGGTCAGCATGCCGCGCGCTATCAGCCGGGCAGGGGTGAGAATAGTTTTGCTCTCACTGCTGTCGTGGTCCATCTCCGCAACTTACGCCGAAGACGCACTGCTTATGCCATTGGCAGATCGCTCTCTGCTGCTGGATATCGTGGCAGTGGACGACCGCCTGGTGGCGGTCGGAGAGCGAGGCCACATTCTGGTGTCTACCGATACGGGGTGGGAGCAATCCCGCGTACCGACGCGGCAGATGCTGACAGCAGTGCATTTTGTTGACGCGCGGCGGGGCTGGGCGGTAGGCCACGACGGTTTGATACTGATGACCAGCAACGGGGGGCTGGAGTGGTCGCGCCAGTACGATGGCCTGGCCCTGCAAACGGCGTACAACCGTAGTCAACTGCAGTCGCTTAATGGTCGCCGAAAAACGCTGGAGCAGAACGTTGCCGGCGCAGAAAGCGCCGAGGATCGTGCAAGGCTGCTGACTGCCCTGGAAGTCCTGCAACTGGATATTGAGGATGCCGAATACGCGTTGGCGGAGCCTCCGCAGACGCCGCCCTTGCTCGATGTTTGGTTCCGGGATGCATTGTGTGGTTACGCGGTGGGTGCTTTCGGGACACTGTTAATTACCGATGACGGGGGCGTTAGCTGGATTCGCGCCGGTGATCGCCTCGAGAACGACCAGCAGATGCATCTCAATGGCGTGGTGGGTGACGGCCTGGGTAGTGTGTGGATAGCTGCGGAAAGCGGACTGCTCTTTCGCTCACAGGACGGCGGCGTCAGCTGGGTGATGCTCGATTCCCCCTATCAAGGCACATTCTTCGGCATTGCGAGGGCACCGGAGTCGGGTCGATTAATTGTCTATGGCCTACGCGGAAACGCGTTTTACAGCGATGATTCAGGTGACAGCTGGCAGCGCAGTAACACGCCTACTGATCGCAGCATTGCTGGGGGTAGATGGCTGAATGATCGCTTTGTGGTGCTGGTGGGTAATGTGGGGAGCCTGCTGATCAGTCGCGATGGCGGTGTGAACTTCTCTGACAGATCCCTGCCCGGCAGGTTAAATCTGAGTGCCGTAGCCATGCGACGAGGTCATTTGATCGTGGTGGGCCAGGGCGGTATCTACCAGCCGGAGTCAATTGAATGACCGCGCGACCGCAAACCTGGCAGTGGGGAGAAGAAGAGCCCCTACTGGAGCGCGCGGTGTTTGCACAGCGTCCGGTCTTACTGGCCCTGTTCGCAGTGGTCACCCTGTTTCTGGGGTGGCACATGCTGCAGCTTAAGCCGGATGCCAGCTTCGAGAAAATGATTCCGGTTGAGCACCCTTATATCCAGGCAATGCTGCGTCATATCGACGACCTTGGCGCTGCAGGTACCTCTGTACAGATCGTGGTCGAAAACCGCAACGGCGATATTTTCGACGCGAACTACCTTGAGATCGTGCGTCTGGTGACAGACGAGGCCTTTTACCTGCCCGGTGTAGACCGCAACCGCATGCGCTCCCTCTGGACACCCAATGTGCGATGGACCGCGGTGACAGAAGAGGGTTTTGAGGGCGACCTTGTCATTGACGCGGGCTATGACGGCAGCCCCGAGGCCATGGAACGCTTGCGGGAAAACCTGCTGCGTTCGGGTGAAGTCGGCAGGCTGGTAGCCAACAATTTCCGTTCCAGCGTTGTAGAACTGCCCCTGTTTGATCGCGACCCACGCACCGGCGAGGGTATGGACTACTGGGGCTTTTCCCAGAAGCTGGAAGCGGATCTTCGAGAACGCTACCAGAGCGACGCCATCAACATCCGCATTGTGGGCTTTGCCAAGATGGTGGGTGATCTGCTGGATGGTATCCGGGCGATCCTGGTGTTTGCGGTGGTGACATTCGTGGTGACAGCACTACTGCTGGTGATGTACAGCCAGAGTGTGCGGGCCACCTGTGCCGCGCTAGCCTGTTCGCTGATTGCGGTGGTATGGCAATTGGGCCTGCTCAATGCCCTCGGGTACGGTATGGACGCCTTCTCCATCCTTGTGCCGTTTCTCGTGTTCGCCATCGCTGTCAGTCACGGCGTGCAGGTTTTGAATGCCGTTGGTAGGCAACAAGCAGAGGGGGTCACTGAACTTGGCGCTGCCCGGTTGGCTTTTCGCCGACTGTATATCCCGGGCACCACCGCCCTGGTGTCCGATGCCGTGGGTTTCCTCACCATGCTGTTGATGCCGATACAGGTGATCCGCGAGCTGGGAATCGCCGCCAGTGTTGGTGTGGCAGTGATTATCATCACTAATCTGGTGCTGTTACCGCTACTACTGTCTTACACCGGCCTGGGTGTCCGGACTGTCAAGCGGCTGCAGCTCGGGCAACCCGAAAGTGCCCGCAGCTGGCAGCTGCTAGCGGGCTGCGCAAGGCGGCCAGTGGCCGGCATTTTGCTGCTGGTAGCTGCGCTCACGGCGATCCTGGGCGTATATGCCGGTCGCGATCTACAGATCGGCGACCTGGATGCGGGAGCGCCGGAACTCAGGCCCGATTCCCGCTACAACCGCGACAGCGCATTCATTGCCAGCAATTATTCAACCAGTTCCGATGTGCTGGTAATACTGGTCGAAACTGCACCGGAGCAATGCGCAGAATTCGCCAACCTGTCGCGGTTCGATGAATTCCTGTGGGTGATGCGCAACGTGGAGGGCGTCGAATCGGCTGTGGGCGCCTCGACGGTGTCGCGGTTGGTGCTTAGCGGGTTTAACGAGGGCAGCCTCAAATGGTCGACGATCGTTCGCAACCAGAGTGCCCTCAACACAACATTCAATCGCATGCCCGAGCAGTTGATGAACCGTAACTGCAGCCTGCTGCCCGCCATACTCTTCCTTTCAGATCACAAGGCCGCCACGTTGCAGCGGGTTCTCACTGCGGTTGAAGCCTACGCGGCCGAGCACAACAGTGATGAGCTTCGTTTTGTTCCCGCCGCCGGCAATGCCGGCGTAGAAGCGGCCACCAACCAGGAAATCGCTGAATCCAGGCTGAGTATTCTTTACCTGGTATATGCCGCGGTTGCTGCCTTGATAATGATCAGCTTCGGTTCGCTGCGGGCAGTGCTCTGCATCATTTGCCCCCTGGCGCTTACTTCGGTGCTTTGCCAGGCGCTGATGGCCAAGCTGGGTATTGGTGTGAAGGTCGCTACGCTGCCAGTCATTGCGCTGGGCGTTGGCGTTGGCGTGGACTATGGCATCTATGTGTTCGCCCGATTTACCGATTATCTCAAGCGTGGTTTGGCGGTGACTGAGGCCTGGCGCGACACCTTGTTGAGTACCGGCAAGGCCGTGGCCTTTACCGGCGTTACGCTCGCTATTGGCGTGGCGACCTGGATTTTCTCACCGATAAAGTTTCAGGCCGATATGGGCATGCTGCTCACGTTTATGTTCCTGCTGAATATGGTGGGGGCACTGACGCTGCTGCCTGCGATAGCCAGTTTTCTGTACCGCGAGGAGGGTATTTCATGACCAGATTAAGGTTAATTGCCGGCATGTCGGTGCTTGCCTGTCACGGATTTATCAGTCCTTCCCACGCCTTGGATTTCAGTTTCGACAATGGTGTGGATGTCGCGCTGGATACGACGGTGACCTACGGTCTCCAGTGGCGGGTGCAGAGTCGGGACTCATTGATCTCCGCCGATCGTTTCCTCGCTGACCTCAAGGAGGATCCGTTTTTACCACTGACTGATCCGCGTTACGCCTCGCAACAGACATTGATCATTAACGGCGATGATGGCAACAACAACTTTGATACCGGATTGGTATCGAACCGCCTTACTGTACTGATGGACATGGACGCCCGGTGGCGCGATTACGGCCTGTTCGTGCGCGGTAGGGCATTCTACGATTCTGTTTATAAGGACGATGCCACAGATCTGGATATCGATGGCTTTCGCACCTATAACAGCGGCACCTTGTACGATGGCCCCGCCGCAGTCGGAGAATTCCCGCCCGAAACCCGCGATGAGCACGGCGACAGGGTCGAGTTCCTTGACGCTTTTCTCTACGGTACGTTTGAACTACCGGGCGACCGATTGCTGGACGTTCGCGCCGGCCGGCAGGTAGTGAACTGGGGCGAGGCGGTTTTCTACCAGGGCATCAACAGCATACAGAACAGGGCCGATGCACAGGCTGCCAATACTCCCGGTGTCGAGATCAAGGAGATCCTGTTACCGACCGGAACGGTTTACGGACAGGTCGATGTCCTGGCCAACCTGTCTTTCGAAGCCTATTACCAGTACGAATGGATTGAGAACGATCTCAATGGATCTGGTAGTTATTTCAGTACCAACGACCAGACCGGCCCCGGCGCCAGCGCGTTCCTGATTCCATCGCCGGGCCTGTCCTTCATCCCAGAGGATATCCGCGGTAACCAGTTCAACCTGCGCGGTGTGCCGAGAACGCGAGACGAGGACGCGTCTGATAGCGGTCAGTGGGGCGCAGCGTTCCATTACATTACCGAGGGCAATACCGACATCGGTATCTATCATGCCGTGGGCCACGACAAGAAGCCGTCGCTCGAACTCAGTTACGAGGAATTGTTTGGTCAGCGGATACCTGTCAGTTATCGCCAGCGATATTTTGAGGACATCCGCGGCAGTGCGATCAGTTTTACGACCGTCTTATGGGAAGCCAACATCACTGGTGAGCTTTCCTACCTGGACGGCACACCCATGGTTAATAGTGAAGGCGATCCGCAGCGCGAGAACCTGATGAAAATCCAGATTGGCGGCAGCCACGTGTTGGGTCCGTCTGCAATTTGGGATGACCTCACCCTTTCCTTCGAGACCTTCTACGCCAACGTGCGCAGTGCCAGTGAGCGCGATCTGATTGCCGATGATTACGCTATGGGCTACTCCATCTTCGCCACATCCGGCTACAAGAATGTATTCCCCGGATGGGATCTCGAGGTGCCCATCTTTTTTAAACACGACGTATCCGGTGTGATCCAGGAATTGCAGGCGTACAGCGGTGCCAAGGTGCTGTCTGTGGGGTTGGGCGGCTATTACCTGAATAATTTTCGAGCCGGCATTGCCTACTCTGCCTATTTCGGCGGCGATCGCAAAAACCTGTTACGTGATCGCGATCATATCGCGGTCACGCTCAAGTACAGCTTTTAGGGAGTACCACCTATGAACAAACGCGTATTGGAAATCCTGTTGCTGGTCGGTTGCATGATGGCAGTGCCGGTCCATGGCAAGGTGTCGCCGGAACAGGCGGCACAACTGGGTAGCACGCTGACGCCCGTCGGTGCCGATCCCTCCGCCAATGCCGATGGCAGTATTCCGGCCTATTCGGGGGCCATGAAGGGCCTGCCCGAAGGTTTGGCGTACGATGGGCCGGGTACCCCGTATCCCGATCCCTATGCGGGTGATCCTGTGCTGTTCAGCGTGAATGCCGGCAATATGGCCGAGCACGCGGCATTCCTGACGCCTGGGTTGCAAGCCATGCTGGCGGCCTACCCGGATAGTTTTCGCATCGATGTCTATCCGACCCACCGCGACGGCGCTTACTACGAAAAATACCTCGAGCGGCTCAGGTTCAACGCGGTGAATGCCGAACTACACAACGGCGACGACGGAATCCGGGGGTTTACTGGTTCGGTGGCGTTTCCAATTCCTTCCAATGGCGCCGAAGTGATGTGGAATACGCGCACCAGCGGGCCGAACTACACGCTCGGCGGCACCTATTCAGATATCGCCGTATTCAGCAATGGCACGCGATCTGAGCGACGCTCAACCCTGACCTCAGAATACCCCTACGCGAATCCGGATAACCCCGTGGGTATGGTGGAGGATGAATTGGGTATCTGGGCAGCAAACGTGCTGACCGAGGTGCACCTTCCGGTGCGCGACAAGGGCACCATTACCTCGGTGTTTGAACCCTACGACTACATTACCAACGCCCGCGAGGCCTGGCGTTATCTGCCAGGTTCCCGCCGTGTGCGGCGGGCGCCAACCATCGGTTACGATACGCCAGACGGCCCGGGTGGCTTGATTACGGTTGATGACACCCTGGGCTTCAATGGCGCGATGGATCGCTTCGAATGGACCCTGGTCGGCAAACAGGAACTCTATGTTCCGTTTCACAACTACGCCTTTGACGAGCCGGGTCTTTCTTATGACAAGCTATTAACGCCGTTTCACGCCAACCCCGATTACGTGCGCTATGAGAAGCGGCGTATGTGGGTGGTGGAGGCCAACCTTCGCGATGGCAAGCGGCACATCTACGGCAAGCGTCGTTTCTACGTGGATGAGGACAGCTGGAACATCACCATGACAGAGAATTACGACGGGCGTGGAGAGCTGTGGAAGGTGGTATTGATCAATAATATCTACGAGTACAACGTGCAGGGCTATGTGAATCGCGCCATGGCATTCCACGAGCTGCGAGCGGGAGCTTACATCGTCATCCGCCTGGTCAACGATAGTGAGCCGCTGGACTACACCATCGAGCCTAGGGGGGAGTCCTGGTACGGCCCAACCAATATCCGCAAAATGGGACGGCGCTGAACCCCAGACTATGCGAGGGCCGGCCGCTCTGATAGCCTCTGGTTCTTCAATAATTACCGGGAACGATTCATGTTGCGAGCAACTCTAGCGGGCCTTGTTCTAGCTTCGGGCCTGTCTTTCACGACCGGCCTTTTTGCCGATAACCTCAGCGCGTCTATTCAGGAAGATTACGACGCTTACCTGGGCGATCTGTTTGACCATTTTCATCGCAACCCCGAGCTGTCCTTCATGGAACAGGCCACGGCGGCGCGTCTGGCCGAGGAGTTTCGTGAGGTGGGCTTCGAGGTGACCGAAGGAGTTGGCGGCACCGGCGTTGTCGCGATTCTGCGCAATGGTCCTGGACCGGTAGTCATGATGCGGGCCGATATGGACGGATTGCCAGTAGAGGAAAAATCCGGTCTGTCTAATGCATCCAAAGCGAAACAAGTGGACTGGGATGGCAACGAAGTATTTGTCATGCATGCCTGTGGCCACGATGTTCACATCACCAGCCTGGTGGGTACCGCCAGGGCCATGGCTGCTCGCCGTGACGGCTGGTCCGGGACCCTGATGTTGATTGCCCAACCTGCCGAGGAGCGCGTGGCTGGGGCAAAAGACATGATGGAAGACAATCTCTGGGAGCGTTTCGGCCAACCAGACTATGCCATGGCCTTCCATGTCAGTTCTGAATTGCCCTCGGGAAAGCTGGGTGTCACCAAAGAGTCGCCGTACTCGGGGGCAGATACAGTGGATATCATCGTCCATGGCGTGGGCGCGCATGGTGCGAGCCCGCATCGGGGTGTTGACCCTGTAGTTCTTGGCAGCCAGATCGTGCTGGCGCTGCAGACAGTTGTATCGCGAGAACTGCCACCGCGAGAGGCCGGGGTAATCACCGTCGGTTCCTTCCACGCCGGCACCAAGCACAATATCATCTCCGATCGCGCCCACCTGCAGCTGACGGTGCGCAATGACAGTCAGGAATCCCGTGAGCTGCTGCTGGATGGTATCCGGCGGGTTGCTGAAAATATGGGCCGGGTAGCCGGCCTGCCCGAGGACAAGCTGCCAGAGGTCATTGTCTCAGACGAGTCGGTACCGCCGACCATCAACGATGACGAGCTCACAGGCCGGCTCATGGCGCTGTGGGGCGACCGTTTTGGTGAAGAGGTGTTTCACACCGCGAAACGCAAGGGCATGGGCGCAGAAGACTTCCCGTTCTTCACCACCGACCCCTATATACCCAGCACCTATTTTGCCGTGGGTGGCACGCCCCAGGCCGACTTTGATCGCGAGGCCGCCGGCGGGCCGCCGGTACCGTCACACCATTCACCGCTGTTCAAGATCACGCCGCGCCCCGCGGTTACGCTGGGCACAGAGGCGACCGTGGTGGCGCTGATGGACCTGCTGGAAAAGTAAGCAGCTAGGTGCCCGGCGCCGCGGCGCCGCGCGTGTCTCCCCACAGCTGCACTCTGAACAGTATCAGCGTCACCAGCGCGATCACTTCTGCACTGGCCTCAAACACCTCCTCGAAAACCTGGCCTTTCGTGGTGTGAAACAGGGGTATCTGGTCCACCAGCTGCGACGATACAAACACCGCCGACCAAATAACCGCCCCTATTGCCCAGGGCAGGCGCTGTTGTAACGCCTGCAGCAGCCCCGAGCTGTGATCGCGCAGGTAGCGGTACAGCACCACCAGAAACAGTATGACGATGGTCGCCAGAAACAGCTTGCTGGTCAGTGGTATCTGCTCGTGCAGGAAGAAACGCTTGAACTGGGTGGCCTTGGCATGCTCGGAGAGCTTGTAGTGGTAGTCCGCTTCCCTGAGGAAGTAGAACATCAGCAGGTAGCTGAGGAACAGGTAGGACACGCGGCGCTCCCGGTCCAGCACCGTGTAAGCCAGGGCGCAGGCAAAGGCGAGCCCGATCGCAGTCTGCCCGAAACCCTGAACAGGACCGCTGTCTTCGATCAGGTGTTTGAGACTGACCGGATCATCAACACCGAGTAGCCAGATAATGGCAATCGCCATGCCTGCGAACAGCAGTGTGAACAGCACAGCGGTGATAGCCAGTGGAGGGTAGGGCTTGCGTTGCGGGCTCATTTTCGGAACAGGTACCTATGAGTCGGTTTCACACAAATTTAACACAGCAGATGACTGTCGGTTGCTGCTGGCAATCGCTTTGACCGCTGATACACTCTTGCCAACAAATCAACTCAAGCCAAGCGAAGAGCGCATACATGCCTGACATTCCTGAAGCGCGCCCAGCCAGTACGGTCGTACTGCTGCGAGACACCGAGGGCGGAATGGAAACCCTGCTGCTCAAGCGCAACAAGGCACTGATGTTTGCCGGCGGTCTGTGGGTATTCCCTGGCGGCGCCCTGGAACCTGGCGATATCGACGCAGCGGGAGGAGAAATCAGCGAGGCAGCGCGGCTCGCCGCGGCGCGCGAGGCGGAAGAGGAGTGTGGTCTCAGGCCCCATCTCGAGGACATGGTGCAACTCAGTCACTGGACTACACCGGTGGTGGAGCCCAAGCGTTTTGAAACCTGGATCTATGCCGCGCCCCTGGCTAAAGATGAGCGCGTAACGATTGACGGCAGCGAGATACACGACGCCATGTGGATTCGCGTGGATGAGGCGGTAGCTCGGCATGAAGCGGGTGAGTTGGGCATGCTGCCACCCACCTATGTCACCTTGTGCAGTTTGCAGCGCTACCCCGATATTGCCGCCATGCTGGCCGAAGAAAAGCAGACTGAGCCACATCAGGTGTTTCCGGTATTCGCGCAGGCCGATGGCGCCATCGTTGTTCTGTTCCGCGGCGACGCGGGCTATGACAAGGGCGACGGCTCGGTGCCTGGTTCCAGGCACCGGGCAATACTGCAAGACGAACGGTGGACGTATGTGCACGAGGGCGTGGACAGCGACTACCCGGCATTCATCAGGCAGTAGGGTCTACGGATGAGCGCTTCCGCACACGCGGTTTGGGATCTTCCGATCAGGCTGTTCCACTGGTCGCTGGTTGTGCTTGTGCCTCTTGCCTGGTGGACAGGGGAGGAGGGCAACTTCGACTGGCACTCCTGGGTGGGCTACAGCTTGCTGGTGCTGGTTGCAACTCGTCTGGTATGGGGCGTCGTGGGCAGTCGCCACGCACGGTTTGATGACTTTCTGGCGGGTCCTCGCACCATTGGCGGCTACCTGAGGGGAGAGCCCTCGGCGACCCCTGGGCATAATCCACTGGGCGGCTGGTCCGTCGTGGCGCTACTGTCGATATTGTTGGTGCAGGCCTTCAGTGGATTGTTCAACACCGATGATGTGCTGTATAGCGGCCCGCTCTATTACGCTGCCAGCACCGAGTTCCGAGATACCATGGGGGTCATCCACGACCTGGCTTTCGATGCGTTAGTGGCACTGGTTGCGCTGCATTTGCTGGCAATTGCCTATTACCAGTTTCGCCGGCACCAGCCGTTGATTCAGACCATGGTGCGTGGACGTGCCCCGGCGAAAGAAGGGCGGGAGGCACCGCGTCCCTGGTGGCTCGCGGCGCTGATCGCGGGAGTGCTGGCACTGCTGTTGTGGTGGGGCCTGTCAATGGCCCCCGAACCGCCTCGCCTGTGGTGATCAGTACAGGTATTCTTTCGACTTGTACTCGTCGTGGCAGGCCTTGCAGGCGCCGCCGGTCGCCTTGAACGCGGCCATGATCTGATCCTTGTCTCCGGCTTCTGCGGCATCACTCAGAGCGTCGGCCGCTTCCTGAAGATCACCCATCTTACTCTTGAAGTCATCCATGTTGGCCCAGATTTCCGGCTTGGCCCGGGTGGTCCCCTTGTCTGTGCCCTCGGCAAAGCCGCGCATGATGTCCAGTTCGGCAATGTCGTCCAGGTCATCTGCCCAGCGGGCAAACTGTTCCTGGTCCCAGGGCATTTCGCCCTTGAGCATGGCACTCATAGGGCCAAAATTCATTGCCATCAGGGTAAAGGCAGACTGGCGATAGGACTGCATGGGTTCCTTGTCGTCAAAGTGGGAGATGGCCAGAGGTGAGGCCGCTAGGCTTGATGCGAGGATCAACGACAGCGTTGCTTTTTGCGCTAAGGGCATGACAGTTTCCTTGTGGTTGATGATGTTGGGCAGGGTACATGCTAACGGCGGATGGGTTTCCTGCTCAATAGGCTTACGAATTAAAGCTGACGCCGGTCTACGATCAACATATTGAACCTACTGCTTGTAACGCTGCCGGTGCCTGCTTACTGGCCCGGGAGCTGCGCTAACATGGCGCCCTCATCAGGTAGAGGGTGTGCACATGAGCACAGAGCAGCACTGGGATTACAGCTTCGATGTCGTTGTGGTCGGCTCCGGCAACGGCGGCATGACAGCGGCCCTGTGCAGCTATGAGATGGGTGTCAAAGACGTACTGGTTATCGAGAAGTCTGACCTTTACGGAGGCACCAGCTCCATCTCTGGCGGTGGCGTCTGGATACCCTGTAATCGCTACGCCAGGGAGGCCGGTGCTGAGGACTCGATCGATAAGGCGCGAACCTACCTCAAGCAACTGATCACGAGGGAGGAGGTTCCCGACAACCAGTTGGAGGCCTATCTCGAGAACGGTCCCAAGATGGTTGATTTCCTGCATGAGCGCACGCGGGTTCGCTACGTGACGCTGCAGCATTATCCGGATTATTACACCAATCTTGACGGCGCCATGGAAGGCCACCGATCCATGGAGCCCGAAACCTTCGATGCCTCGGAGTTGGGCGAGGAGTGGCGCAGGCTGCGCAGAACGCACCCTATGATGCATCTGGGAGGTGTTATCGGCATCACCCAGGTTGAGGCGGCCGTGATGGTAGGGCAGCAACCGGGTTGGTGGAAGGGCACAGCGAAGTTGTTTCTCGATTACATCCTCGATATTCCCTGGCGGCTGAAGGATCGTTTCCATCGACGCCTGGCCACCGGTTGTGCCGGCGTGGCTCGACTTCGCGCATCCATGCTCGACCGTGATATCCCGCTGTGGTTGAACACCCCGATGACAAAAGTGGTCGACGAAGACGGGCGTGTTGTTGGCGTAGAAGTGGAGCGCGACGGCAAACCACTGCGAATCCACGCGCGCAGGGGCGTGGTGCTGGCTGCCGGTGGCTTTGAGCACAATCAACAAATGCGCGAGCAGTATCTGCCCAAGCCGACAGATCATCGGTGGAGTGCGGGCACGCTGGACAACACCGGCGATGCCATCCGAGAGGGTATTCGTCTCGGTGCTCGCGTGCACCGGATGGACGAAGCCTGGTGGTGTAACACCATTTCTGTACCGGGCGAGGACCAGCCTCGCCTGAGTGTGATGGAGCGGTCCTACCCGGGCTCGATTATTGTGAACCCTGCTGGGAAGCGCTTCAGTAATGAGTCACAGAACTATATGGCCTTCCAGCAGGAAACCTTCAAGTTACATAGCGAAGACAGTCCCTGCCATCCCACCTGGCAGGTATTCGATGCCAACTTTCGCGCCAACTATTTTGTCGGGCCGCTGTACAACAGCAAGTTCCGGCCTGACTGGATGATCCCCAAACGCTATGAGGAGGAGGGCTTTTATGCCCGCGCTGACTCTATTCGCGAGCTGGCCGACAAGATTGGCGTCGATGCAGATGGGCTAGAGGACACCGTGGCAAAAATGAACGAATACGCCAAATCTGGCGTTGATGCAGACTGTGGTCGCGGCGAATCCGCCTACGATCGCTATTATGGTGACGCCAGAGTGTCGCCCAATCCCTGTCTTGGGCCTGTTGATACCGCGCCCTATTACGCAGTGAAGATCGACCCGGGTGACTTTGGTACCCAGGGCGGCATGGTTATCAATGAGCACGCGCAGGTGCTACACGAAGCAGGGCACGTGATCGAAGGCTTGTATGCCATAGGTAATTGCAGTGCGCCGACCCTGCCCTGTTACCCGGGGCCGGGCGCTACGCTGGGCCCGAGTATGACGTTCGGCTATCAGGCGGCGAAATCGATCAGCGGCTACGCCGATTAAGCGCACTCTAAAAAGCGTAATCACCAAACAGTTCTATCAGGTGATCTGTCCAGCGCTCGGGAAACGGCGTCACCATCTCCCGGGACGCGGCAAAGTCCCGTTCAAACAGCTGCTCAC
>Ga0213866_10000672_pt1 | contig 26606 bp, 16 predicted proteins | sample PICome_11_FD_160079 | JGI IMG/M metagenome (GOLD analysis project Ga0213866, IMG submission 160079) | Coastal seawater microbial communities near Pivers Island, North Carolina, United States - PICO284 | ecosystem: Environmental > Aquatic > Marine > Coastal | place: USA: North Carolina... | reverse complement strand
GAGTTGGCTGAACGCGCTCTTGATCAGCGGGTTGCCCTTGCCCTTTTCGGAGCCGATCGAAAGCATCGCAACGCGGGGTTTTTCAACCTGCATGCAGGCTTGCGAGAAGAGCGAGCCCATCACGCCGTATTGGAAGAGGTGCGCGGGCTTGCTGTTCGGGTTGGCGCCGACATCGAGAATCGTGAAGCGGCCTTCGAGCGCCGGCAGCGTGGTAACAATGCCCGCACGACGCACGCCGGGCAGCAAGCGCAGCATGAGCTGGCTAGCAGCCACGAGCGCGCCGGTGGAGCCAGGAGAAACCACAGCATCAGCTTTACCATCGGAGACCAGCGCTACGGCCTTGACCAGCGAAGCATCGCGCTTGGCCTTGAGCGCCTCGATCGGGTGCTCGTCCATGCCGATGACGACCGACGTGTCGATCACGTCGTACTTCGATTCATCAACACCCTCGGCTTCACAGACCGCGCGAATCTCATCGCTCGCCCCAACCAGCAAAAGGTGAATATCATCGTGAGCCTTTTGAGCGTTCAGAGCGCCGCGCGTAATCACTGCGCTGCCCAAATCGCTACCCATCACGTCGACGGCAATTCGCATACTCATATAGCCTTCTTCCATTGATTGCCTGCGCCCGATGCGGATCAATCAAGCTACCGGACAACAAAAGCCCAACGGACACAGCCGGGCACCCTGAGCGCAGCTCGCGCTCAGGATTCAGTCCCAGCTCGTTTCCTCTAGTTCGCACGATGCGAACGAGGATTCCACGCGCTGACCCAAGCCAGCGCTTTTTTCGCTAGAGGCGTTCGCCCACGTCCTCAACGCGCTTATCCTTGCCGTAGTAGCCGGACTCTTCGCAAACGCGGTGAGGCATCTTCGGCATACCACTTACCTGGCAGCTCGTGACCTGCGGGCCAGCGAGACCGTGGTGGGACTGGCGCTTGCCGCGGCGGCTGCGGGTGTGTCTTTTCTTCGGAATAGCCATCGTTCGTATCCTCGCAATAGCGGTCTTCACCGCCGTCTGTTTCGTGCATATCCGATTATGATACGGAAAAGCACGGGTAAAAGTCTTTTAAGGGCACACTACCATCACCGTTTTTCAACCGGCTACCTTGGAAAGTGCCTCTTCGATTACTTTGCGACCGTAGTCGAGCGCTTCGCCAAGCTTTTCGGGCTGTTTTCCACCGCCCTTGGCCAGGTTGGGTTTTCCACCGCCGCGCCCGTCGAGAATCGTCAAAATCTCGCGCAGGAGCTTGCCAGCGTCCAATCCTTGCTTCACCAGCTTCGGTGAAAGCGCAAGGATCATGCTGGATTTGTCAGCATCCGTGCCGCCGAGGAGAACGACCTCAAGCTTACCCGTCTCTACAATCGCATCCTTGATTGTCAATAACCCATCCATGGGAGTATCTTTAGATGCGTAGAATAGCGCGGGGACGCCCACGATTTCCACAGCTTTTGACAGCATCTTGTCGACACTGGCTCCCCCACCGCCGCCAGATTTCTTTTTTCCAGCTTTGAGTTCTCTGATCTCATTCAGCAGATGTTTGATGCGATCAGTCAACTCGTTGGCGGGAGTTTTCAACATCGCCGCGACATTTGTGACCAATTCCCGCTCGTCTTGCGCCGCTTTGAGAGCGCGCTCGCCCGTCACCGCTTCGATGCGACGCACACCGGCGCCGACGCTTGTCTCGTTGATGATGCGGAATGAGCCGATGTCGCCCGTGCGTCTGACGTGCGTGCCGCCGCAGAGTTCGCAGGAGACGTCGCCCATGCTGAGCATGCGGACTTCTTTGCCGTACTTCTCGCCGAAGAACATGATCGCACCGGCTTCGCGCGCGCCTTCGGGCGAGGTGAGGGTGGTCTTGACTTCGTTGTTGTCGCGAATCCAGAGGTTCACGGCTTGCTCGATCTCGTTGAGCTGCTCAGGCGTCACGCGATCCTTGTGCGAGAAATCGAAGCGCAGGTAGCCATCGTCAACCAGCGAGCCCTTCTGCTGCACATGATTGCCGAGAATCGAGCGTAGTGCGGAGTGCATCAGGTGCGTCGCTGAGTGATTCGCGCGGATGCGTTCGCGACGCTCGCGGTCGACGTGTGCGCGCACGGTGTCGCCGATTTGCAGAGGCTCGCCGGTCGGATCTACCACGCGCTTCGTCGCCTTGATACCGCCTCGGCTTTGGATGTGCGTCACCTCGATCGCTTCGACGTAATGGACGAAGTAGTTGTCCATCTTCTTCACGTCGATCACGCGCCAACGATCACCGCCGCGAATCAGCTCGCCGGTGTCGCTGACTTGCCCGCCTGATTCCGCGTAGAAAGGCGTTTGATCGAGCACAACCTGAAACGCGTCTTCGTGCCCTTCTACTTCAACATCGTGCGAGATGTTGAGCACGCGAGCTTCGGCTTCTTCGTAATCGTAGCCGAGGAACTCAGTGGCTTGTGCTTCTTTGATGTTCGAGGTGATCTTGTTGCGCTTGAAGATGTCCTTCGAGAACACCGAGGTCTTTCGGGACTGCGCCTTGAAGCGATCGAACTCCGCCTCGAATCCAGCTTCATCAACGTCGTAGCCAGACTCGTTCAGCACGTCCTTGATCACGTCGATCGGCAAGCCGTGCGTCGAGTAAAGATCGAAGGCGCGGGCGCCAGAGAGCACCTTTTCGCCGTTCTGATCAAGCTCGCGCTCTTCGCGCAAAAGCATGTCCATGCCGCGCGCGAGCTTCGCATCGAACTGCTCTTCTTCGAGCTGAATCGTCGAGGTGAGCGCATCGTTCAAGCTTGGAAGCGCAGCGTAATCCGGAGCTTCGCCGTAAAGCTCAACCACCGTTGAAACCAGCTTATGCAGGAATGGCCCGGTGAATCCCAGCTTCACGCCATCGCGATACGCGCGGCGAATGATGCGACGCAGCACGTAGCCTTGCTGCGCGGGGCCAGGCTGGACGCCATCGCTCGCCACGAAAACCGCAGCGCGGATGTGGTCGGCAATGCGCTTCTCGCGAATGATGTCGGCATCCGCGAAGTGGCGGATGCTTTTCACCTTGGAGCCGCCGGGCGCGGAGAAGGCGAGCTCCTCTTCGCGGCAACCCTTCTGGTATTCGCTGAGCTGCTCGGGCTCCTGCGTCTCGCCCAGCTCAAGCGCGAGCTCGCGCAAGCGGTGGCGGATCGGCATGAAGAGCGAGGTGTCGAGCGTCGTCCGCACATTCTCGACGACGAGCATGAGGCGCTCAAAACCGCCGCCGAAGTCGATGTTCTTCTGGGGCAGAGGCGTGAGCGTGCCTTCGCCGGGGATCGGCCCGCTGCGTTCAAACTGGGTGAACACGATGTTGCCGATTTCCATGAAGCGGTCGCCGTTGTTGTCGGGGTTGTCGTTCCCCTTCAACTCAGGCTTGTTCAGGTGCTCGCCCAGATCGACGAAAAGCTCAGAGCATGGACCGCAGACACCGTTTGGGCCTTTGCTCGGGCAGCCTGCCGGCCAGAAGTTGTCGTCTTCGCCCAGGCGATAGATCCAGCCCTTCTCATGCAAATGCGGCTGGAACTCTTTCCAAAGCTCGTACGCCTCGTCGTCTTCCTTGTAAACGGAGACGCGCAGCTTTTCGATCGGGATGCCTGCGTAGTCTGGCGAGGTGTAGAACTCCCAGATCCACTTGATCGCTTCTTCCTTAAAGAAGCTGCCGAAGCTGAAGAAGCCCAGCATCTCAAAGAAAGTGTGGTGGCGCGCGGTGCGGCCAACGTTTTCCAGATCAGGCAGGCGGATGCACTTCTGGCTGCTCGTGGCTTCGCGGGTGTCGTGGCGCAGATCGCCGGTGAAGTCGGGCTTGAACTGATTCATGCCAGCGCCCGTGAAGAGCAGCGACTTGTCACCCTCGGGCACGAGCGAATCGGAGGGGATGCGCTTGCAGCCCTTGCCTTCGAAGAAGTTGATGAAAAGCTCGCGCCAGGCGTTGGGCGAGGTGGGACGTGCAGGAGCCTTGGCCGCTTTGGCAGCAGGCTTCTTCGCAGAGGCTTTCTTGGCGCTCTTATTCGCTGTTTTTTTCGCGCTGGACTTGGTGGATTCACCCTTGGCGGCTGCCGTGCTCTTCACTTTCTTGGAATCGCTTTTCTTGCCGCTGTCCTTCTTCTTCGCCTTCTTCTTCGGCATGGCCACGTCTCGCCTATCGTTTCCGTTGCTTCGGTACAGGTTCTGCGTCTGCTAAATCTATCGCGTCAGTCATCTCCCGCAGCCGCGCAATTTGCGCGTGCGGAAAGTCCCCCATCTTAGGACGGCTGAGATGGATTGAAAGAGGGGAAGTGGATGAAGATTTGGCAACAGTAAGCTTGGGTGACGTGCCACGCAGGCCGAGGCAATTAGGGGACCGTCAGTTGAGCCGGAAGCCCTCTGCCTCGAAGACCTCTATGCGACAATCCGGCAAGGCTCGCCGCATGTGGGTCAAGGTCTCCCAATCTCGAAACTCGTAGCGATGCAAATGCAGCTCTATGAATCTTAGATCTAGGGCGGCTGCCAGCGATAAGATGCCTGTCTGCTCGAACTCGCCATAGGCATGCAGAACCACGCCCTTGAGGCCCTTCATCCGCGAAAGGGGTGAAAGGTCGTGTTCTGACGTCAACTGCCGCGTGTCAAACTCGACAATCTCTAACTGATGCAGTGAGCCGATGCGTTCAAGCAGCTCGCTCCCCATCGAAGAGCCAACCAGTCTCAGCCGCCGCAAGCTTTGCCAGTCTTTCAGGGAACCTAACCCCTCCAATGCGGTCGCCCCAATGAGCGTGAGCGACTCAACGCTCCTCTTTGATGCACACATTTCGAGCGAGGCTCTGCTGAGCGCTGAGACGTTCGCGAGTGAGAGTGAGGTCAGGTTTGGCAGCGCCAAGAGCGCTGAGACACCAACCTCACTGAGTTTGGTGCAGTCAGCAGAGAAGTCATGCACACCTCGCAGGCGAGAGAGCGCTTCAGCGGTCAAATCCGAAGCCATCTGCATTCCAGATGTATCCAGCACTCTCAAACTGCCACCGTCGCTGGCGCGAACGAGACTCCGAGCATTGGATTCGAGGAAGCGCTGGCCTTTGAGGGAAAGAGTCAATTCCTCCAGCCTGTGGAGCGACTCCATAAAGTCCAATTGGTGCTTCGCCCCTTGAATCTCGGTGAGGTTCAGCCGTTTCAACTCATGGAGCCCGCTGAGATTCTTCAGGTCAAGATTCGTGCAATGATTCAACGTTAGGGCGGATAGCTGTGAAGGTGCAGACAGATTGCTCAGAAAAACGCCTCGAATCCCTGAGTCGCAGCGGCTGAGATGCAACTCTCGCAGATGGGCCAAATCAGCAAGCGCAGCCAAGTCCTCATCCCGCAAACCTGAACAGTTGGAGATCGTGAGAGATTTGAGTCCTGTCACTTTCGCAAGTGCGCGCACTCCCTGCGCGTTTTGTCTGTCGCCTGCCCCGCCTGCGAGCCCGGTTGGCGAGTCAATCTCAAGTTCCGTGATGTGCGTTTGGGCTATCGCGTCGAAGAGCCTCTGTCGACCGTAGACTTCAGATCCAATGACCTTCAGCGTGCGTAAGTGTGGGGAGCTTGCGAACGCACTGACAAGCAGCTCAGGGTACTGGCACTCGATCAGGGTCAGGCTCTGGAGGTGAGGGAGCCGAATCTCACCAAGCTTTGGCAGCACGTCCTTCCAAGGCTCTTCGTCTTGGAAGTTGAGCCGTCTCAGCGTGAGTTCCTTCAGACCAGACTCGGAGTTCCCCTCAGCAAGTTCGGAGATTCTGGCTGCGCTGTGGGTGACGTCTTCAATGCAGCAAACATCCAAGCTCAGTGATTCTAGGTAATCCTTCCTCAACATATCCGCGAGAAAAGGGAGCGTGAGAACCTGCCAGTGGACGTCCAGAGAGTTTGGCCGAAGCTGGTCGAAGTAGGCAATCATCTCGTCCGTCGGAAGGCCGTGAAACGACGATAGGTGAAGAGGAACACTCGCGAACCGCGTCTCAGCACGAACTTTGACAAGATCGTCCCAGTGAGATTCGTCGACGAACATGTCAAAAACGAGCCCGCCGTCCTTCTGGAACGCAACCTCTTGCGGAAGGGCGCTCGTGGCGAAGGGTACGATTTCAGTGCTCTTGGCTGGCGCAACGCTCGTTTTGGATTCGTCAACAGCAACGTGTTCCGGACTTGCAGTGGTTTCGCTATGCTGATGAGCTGAATTCTCGTCACTCAGCCGCGAGTCACGCCTTCGCTCACTCAGATCTGTTCCTGCGACCGGCGCACTTCGAAACTGGCACCCAAGGTCGATCACGCTAAACAAAGCGCCACACGCAATTGCTATCACGCCTGCCCCTACCGCAGCCCAAACTTTGACGCCAGACCTTTTCAACTTATATCCTCTCCAGAGTTCAGGCAGGAGGCCACCAGTTATTATGGGACTCGGATGTTACCTCCATTGGAGGAACTACCATTTCACCCGCGGAATCCTTATAGGGTTTCCGCCTCGACAGCACAAAACTCGCTGAAAAGTACGCCTCGGCGTATGCCTCCTCGCACTCACTTCCTTTTGATGGCGTAGCCGATATGGTCGCACGAACGAGAATGCCATACCGTATAACTGACTCGAAGTCGGTAGGCCTCGTTCCATTGTCGCGTAGATTGCGTTCACGGTTATAAGCATTCTCTCGGTTTGCTTCTTTGCCACCTTCGCTCCTCAGGTACCTATCTAGCGGAGTCGAGGACTTTGTATCTATCCCCGGCACATCAATGAAGGAGGTGCAGCAGTTGGTTCCAGAGGGGCCCGCAACCGGCCGGCTCAAGATATTCACAATGTTGCTCGTTTTCTTGTCCGTCACCCATCCGTACACTGGAGCGACACGACGCCCATCCGGCTTTACTAAACCATAATTTACGAATTCGCCGTCCCTGCCGTATGGGTCACGAGGGAACACGCCATCAGAACCGTGAGACCCCCAAACGTCATACTTCAAAACTGGGTTACACACCATCCGGCTTTTATCTTTGAGGCAGTTGCACCGCCAGTAGTAGTGTACTGCAAACGCTACGCCCACGCCAACCGGCACAAGCTCCCCTCCTTGATATGAATATCTAACAACACAGCCGTCTAACGGGCGGTTGAGACCGCCAATGTATTCATTCGGCTCACCGGAGTCCGCATCAAAGAAAACGCTAGGATCAACCGCGTCTCCTATTTCTCCCCCTTTGGCCCCCCCAATGCCATTTTTACCGGCGGGCCGCCCCAATATACGGCGGTAATCACCAGCGTTCGTAGGATCACCGGGGCTGTAGTCCGGCTTCGCTTGTTGCTCCCACGCCCTCAGCAAAGATCCGTCTGGGCAGAAGTTGTACGAGGTTGAGCCTAACGACCTAGCTTTTGCGTCCCTTTCAGTGTCTTTCCTCTCATTGTTGAGTGCTCTCAGTCGCTCAGCATAGCCGGCAAAAAACCGGACTCCGCAGGTACACTTTCCAAACGACTTTCCAGGGAGGATTACATGCATTGCTCCCGAAGCTCGATCATTCTTTTCGGCTTCCGGATCCCCTAAAGGCGTAATGATGATAGGCTCACTGTCGGTCCCGTAATTCTTGTGCTTTGCATCTTCCTCAGACTTCTCATCAGAATCCGAGTCCTTGGCAGGCGGTACATCTCCCCCATCCGCCTGCTGGAATTGTAGCCCATCAGCGTCACACAGACGGCACTTGGCTTGGCTCTCAGACGGGCTCTCAGACGGGCTCTCAGAAGCGGGATGAGCCACACGAAGTCCAAGCGCATTGATTGGCCTCTCAATTGTCGACAGTGCACGTGAAAACTGACTCTTCATTTCGCGCCTCCCTTGAAATTTGCTTGAGTGAGTTGGAAACTACGCCAAGCTGAAGTTGGTGATTTCGGTGAGTTTGCTGTCGTCCATACACATCAAGGCGAACTTGACGGTACCGACGAGCGAGTAGCCCGGCTTGTCGGGCTGTTGGTGGGTGTTGATCTCGATGTCGGGGGAGCCTTGCGCCATGCCGATGTGCAGACCCATCGGGCCAGTGGTGTGCGCGACGTAGAGCGTCGTGTAGAACTCCGGACCTGCACCGATCGGAACAAACTCGCTGGGCACGACCAAGAGCCTGCCGTATGGAGTTGGAACAAAGAATGTCGGCTGATTCGTACCTGGAATTGTCGCTGGCTCCACTTCGCCAAAGACCTCACCAACATCAAGCTGGATTCGCTCCGCAGCTTCGGGCGCACAGATCAGCATGTCTGGCTGGCAATACCCTGATCCGGTGCGAATCATTCCGGCGCCGCGCGTGATCGCCTCAATGCGCGTGCGAGGGGTGGCTGCGCCTGTTGCCGGATTCGTTTGCTTCAGAATCTCTGGCTGCACGAGGCCATCTGGCTCAAGCGGATTCAACGACTCGTCTCCAAGAATCAGCATCTTCTCTACATACATGGCGAGCGCATCGGTGATCGTACCACGGACAAACTCGTCAGGGGTATACTCACCATCGCGGTAATCTTCTTGCTTGTTTGTGGGAACATATGAAGACGATGCTCCCATTTTGAAGTACACCGTGCGGCCATCATCGAAGACATAGGTAGACTCGTTGACGGCGGTTGCTGCGGATTCGTCGTACTCTTCCGCGAAGATACCGAGCTGTGCCAGCTTCTCGCTGCGAACGTTCACGACATCCACGGGGTAGAGGCGGGTCGTGAGTGCTGAACGCAGCACGCCCATCTTGTTGATTGCGTCAAAGTCTGCGAACCCCGTAAAGCCGCCGGGATAGCTGCGTGGGTTGACCCAAACAGCGGGCTGACGAATCATGGGAAGAAAAGTGTCCAAAGTTCTCTCCAGCGCAAGCGTGAGTTGCTGAACCCAGCAATCCGCTGACTCCAGTTGGCGCTATTCGCGCCGAGGGCTGGAGGGCTGGAGGGCTGGAGGGCTGGAGGGCTGGTCCCTCCCGCATCCGATAAAGAGATTAGCGTCGCATTTGCACGCACGCAAGCCACAGTTTTATAAAAAGTTTGTCACGGCGCGAGCGTTTGTCCACACACTGATACTCTTGTTTCTCTGGCGGAGTGGATCGCATAGCAATGCGATGGCAGACAGGATTGTCTACCCTACCCGCTCCTCCATTTCGACAGGAGCGTTCAATAGCAGTCATTTTGCTGCGAGGAAAGTGCGTGCGCACTCGCTATACTCACACACCCCAGGGCGGGAGTGGCGCTCCCCTTGTATTGCGCATTCAGCTCTGGCATTTGATGGCTATCCGCATCTGCAATTGCGTCCGATGCGTCATGACAGGGGATAGAGATGAGTAGCTCGCAGCAACACGCGGGAATTCTAGGCATTGGATCCTATGCCCCGGAACGCATTCTGACGAATGACGACCTGACCAAGATCGTTGATACCAGCGATGAATGGATCGTCTCGCGCACCGGCATCAAAGAGCGTCGCATCGCGCGCGATGACGAGTACACCTCGGACATCGCCACGCAAGCTGCGCTGCGGGCAATCGAAGACGCGGGGCTCACGCCTGAAGATATCGATTACGTGCTGCTCGGCACTGCCTCGCCGGACAATCCCTTTCCCAACACCGCCGCTTGGGTTTGCAAGAATCTGGGCCTGATGGATACGCCGGCGCTTGATGTGTCGACGGCGTGCTCGGGCTTCCTCTTTTGCTTAGAGCTGGCGACGGGACTGGTTGAGTCTGGCCGCTACAAGAATGTGTTGGCGATTGGCGCGGAGAAGCTCTCCTCGATCGTCGATTACACCGATCGCACCACCTGCGTGCTCTTCGGCGACGGCTCCGGCGCTGCCTTAGTGGGTATGGGCGGCCACCGCATCCACCAGACGCGCTGCGCGACCGACTTCAACTACGACGCGCTTTATATTGAAGCAGGCTCGCGCTGTCCCGTGACCAAAGATAGCAAGGGCAACGGCTCTCACCTGATTCGCATGAACGGGCGCGAGGTGTATCGCTTCGTTGTTTCGAAGGCCGTCACGCTGATGGAGGAGTGCTTCGAGCGCGCCGGCATCAGCGCTGAAGACATTGATCTTTTCGTGCCGCACCAAGCCAATCTCAACATGCTGGAGTTCTTGGTTAAGCGCCTCGAAATCCCGGCTGAGAAGATGATGGTGAACATCCAAAAGTTCGGCAACACCAGCTCAGCAAGCGTGCCGATCGCACTGGATCAAGCCTATCGCGAAGGGCGATTGAAGAAGGGCGATAAAGTCCTGCTCCTCGCCTTCGGCGGTGGTCTCAGTAGCGGCTACGCCCTCGTTGAGTGGTAGTGTTTCCCACCACTCGGCGTTGAGCTTTTCGCCTCAGCACGCAATCTCCATGCAACTCAAGCAAGCGTGCTGCACAAGTATTGCGCACGCGACCGTTCACCGACCCTGACCAGAAAACGCAGATGCCCTCTCACAAACGCCAGCCGCGCAGGAACGACAAGCCCAACAATCGCATGGGCAAGGGCAAGGCTGCGGTCGTGCAACACCCCTCGCCATTCGCGTGGAGTCCCTTCGGCAAGCCGGATTCGCCCGCGAGCAAGCGCTTCGCTAGGCTGATGCAAGCGCTCACCGATTGGCTCGGCGGGATCAACAAGCGCGAGCTTGCCGCCACGGCGATGGAGCTTTCGACTGCCCTAGCACAGCACCGAGGCGCAACCGTACGGCGCGGCTACTACGACGACGAAATGCTGGTCTCTGCCTACTGCGCTCACTTCCTGCCATGGAACGTGTACCGCTTGGCGTATGCGTGGAAGGCTTCACCGCCTGCCGTGTTCGCTCAGCTATCGGATCGACCGCCGGAAGTGGTTGAAGGCAAGCAGCCTCCGCAAGCGCCGCTGGTTGAGGATTGGGGAGCTGGACCGCTCGTTGGATTGCTCGCGCTCTGGGTGGTCACCGGTATCAACTCGCGAAGCATGATGTACCGCGCGGTTGAGCGCAACGCGGACATCTTGCACGCCGGTCTCGACATCGCGAAGGCTCTCGGTATCGACAAGCTCTGCGATATCGAAACGATCGCGGAAGACATTGACCTTGAAGCGCCTGCCTTTGGTGAGCGTCGCGCCGACTTGATGATCGTCTCGCAGAGTTTCAATGAGTGGCTGCCGATTCGCGGGCGCTCAACCGAGGAAATTCGCGCGTTCACCAAAGCCTCGCTCTCGCGCATTCACAAGGGAGGCGAGCTCTTCGTGATGGAACCCGCCTCGCGCATCGTGAGCTGGGGCGTGATGGAGCTGCGCAACGCGATGCGCGAAGCGTCGCGCCGGATTCTCGCGCCATGCACGCACTATGAAGCTTGCCCGCTACTTGATCCGCGCACCAAGAGCTGGTGCCACTTCCGCCATCCGGTTGAAGTGCATGATCGCCACGCGCAGTTGATCAAGGACTTCGGACTGATCGAGCTGATCAAGGACACGGTCAGCTACTCCTACCTGCACATTCAGCACGCGCACTTCAACGATCAGCGCGCGCCTGTGGTCGCTCAGGCCTACCGCGATGCGATTTCTCTGCACACGCCGGAGCAGCGTCCGAATCGCGAGGTGCAAGCGCCCCCCACCGCGAAGGTCGAAGCGCTCTCGCCAGCGCGTGTGCTGAGCGATCCGATTCGCGTCAAGACTGGCATGGGGATTTACGTTTGCGGGCCGGAAGGTCGCTTGCAAGTGGACACGCAAGCTTCGCGCTGGCCGCGCCATGTGCGCACAGCGCTCAGGCAGAATCACATCGTGCTCTATCCCTTCCCGCGCTCGCCCTTCCGTGATGAGAAGTCGCGCGCCGTTCGAATCAAGCTCGGCGATTGCGTGCTGCCTGCACTCGCGCAAGACGACTTGCGTGATCTGCTCGAATCGCGCGGGGATGAGCGGGAGCGGTAGAGTTTGCTCGCGACGCTCCTCCCCCGCGGAGGTGGCTGAGACTCCGAAGGAGTCGTAGTCGGAGGGGGCTCCCCTAGCGTCTAACTCAGCAAAAACGTGGCTTCGAAGCGCTTGTGCTTGCTGCGCAAGCATGCCCCCTCAGTCTCGGCTGCGCCTCGACAGCTCCCCCGATTCCATCGGTGGAGCGGCTGCGCAAGCGTTCTCGGACAAGCCGGGATTGTCCGCGCCACCCGGCTACCCCCGCAGATGAGCTTCAAACCACTCGCGATACTGCTTCGGCAGCTCAACCGCGCGGTAGGTATCCATGCTCATCACGGCCGTCACAATCGTGCCGGTCACGCATTCGATTCCAGTCTCAGCGCGCGTCCCGACGTAGCCCCAAGTGACTGACTTGCCGCCGATCTTCACCACGTCGATCGTGATCTCAACGTGATCGCCAAAGCGCAGCGGCTCCTTGAAATCAACCTCAACATGCACCGATGGAAACCCAATCCGATGCTCGTTCAGCACGCGGTGATACGCGAACTTGCAGGCGTGCTCGAAGAAGTCCTCAAACGCCGTGTGGAAGTAGTTCAGGAAGTTCGGGTAGTAGAGGATCTTCGCATGATCAACATCGGCGAATCGAATCGGGTAGGTCACGCTATACGCCATCAGAACTCCTTGTCTCTCGCTGGTCTCGGCAACACGAACAGCCACACTTTAGCAGAGAGCAAGCGCGCACATCACTTCGCCTGCGTGCTCGATTCCTGCCGAACGCGCAAATGCTTTTGCTGCAGCACCGTCGTCATCCGCTCCGACGTCATCGCGACGGGAGGCTTCACGCTCAAGCTCGGATCGCGCTCGCGCACGCCGTTGCGCTTCAGCAACTCGCGCGGCTGCGGCTGCACGCCCGTAATCACCACGCGCACGCCGAGCTTCTCCATCCGCTTCAACGCTGACTCCAGCGCGACCAAGCCTGTCACGTCCATCACGGGCACATCGCTGAGATCAAGCAGCATGAGCTTTGCCTCGCGATTCACGGAAGCGAGTGCGCGTAATGCGGTGTCAGCCGCGCCGAAGAAGAGCGGCCCCGCGACGCGATAGATCAGCACGCCCTGCTGAGATTCCGCAGACTCCAGCGCCGGATCATCGGGCTGCCCCGCGCCAACGAGCTCAGACGTTGCAAGATCCGCCATGCGCCGCATGAAGAGCAGGGCCGCAAGCGTCACGCCAGCAATCACCGCAACCACCATGTCCACCACGACAGTCAACGTAATGCAGGTCAGGAAAACCAGCACATCCGGGCGCGGTGCGACGCGCAAAATGTGAAGCGTGTGCTTCACGTCGAGCATGTTCCACGCCGTCATCAAGAGCAGCGCAGCAAGAGAACTCAGCGGCAGATAAGGCAGCAGCGACCCCGCCACCACAAGCATCAATAGCAGCGACAAGGACTGCACGACCGCTGCAATCGGCGAGTGCCCGCCAGCTCGCACGTTTGTCGTGGTGCGCGCGATTGCTCCCGTCGCGACGAAGCCGCCGAAAAAGGGTAGCGCGAGATTGGCGATGCCTTGCCCGACTAATTCTGCATCCGAGTCATGCTTGCTCCCGCTCATGCCATCCGCAACCACCGCGCAGAGCAGCGACGAGATCGCGCCGAGCATGGCGATTGCGAATGCCGGTCCAAGCAGCTCGCGCAGGAGCGCAAGCGTTGGCACAGTTGGATTGCCGCTCGCATCCGGCAGATGCCAGGGCCAGACAAGCTCCGGCAGCGAACTCGGAATGCCTGCCTGCTTCACGCCCGCGCTGTCAATGAAGGAAAAGCGCGATCCGATCGTGCTCACACTCAGCTCGGGGAAGAGCAGCGTAAGCCCCCACGCGACAAGCGATGCGGCAACAATTGCGATCAGCGGCGCCGGCACTTTGCGCGTCAGCTTCCGCCAGAAAATCAGCGTAAAGAGCGTGAAGAGACCGACGCCAAGATCAGGCAGATTCACCTCACCCAAGCGCTCCCCTGCTGACGCGATACGTTGGAAGAAGCCCGTCGCACCACTCGGCACGAAGCCAAAGAGATCCTCAAGCTGAAGTGAGGCGATCACAATCCCCACGCCCGCTGTAAAGCCTGACGTGACGGGATACGGGATGTAGCGGATCAGCCGCCCGAAGTGCGTGACGCCCATCAGCAGCAGGATCGCGCCCGCCATCAGCGTCGCGATGGTCAGGCCACCAAGACCAAACTGCGCGCTGATCGGCGCAAGCAGCACGACGAAGGCAGCGGTCGGTCCGGTGATTGTCGTCTGCGCGCCGCCAGTCAGCGCGGCCAGGATGCCCGCAACAATCGCGGAGTAAATCCCATACTGCGGCGGAACTCCCGCACCAATCGCCAGCGCTATCGAGAGCGGCAGCGCGACCACACTCACGATCAGTCCCGCCCAAAAATCAGCGCGAAACTCACGCCAGCCGTAACCGGCGCGCCACGTTTTTCGAAGTGCCGTCGCGAAATGATAATTGGAAACTGGAGCGTTGCTCGTCGCTTGCAGGCGAGCGCTCTCGGTCTTGCGACTTCGCCGCGAAGCCCCGGAACCAGCCATATCGGCCTTCTCTTCAACCATCACCGCCGGTCGCTCGCGACTTACGCGCTATCGCGCGCTGCACTGGCTAGCGAGCCTCCCCGGCGACAACGTGCTATCACATGGCTATGCCCCGAGCAAGCAAGAAGCATCGATCCGCGCAATCGCACTAGCCAGCGCAGGCTTCAACGCCATGCAAAACGCTGCCCATGTGAGGCGGCGCAGGATTCGGCTCCATCAACACCGACGATGCTCTACTCGTCTCCGCGTTGGGCAGGCCTCTTCACTTCAGCGTTCTCAATACCTTCGCGCAGTGCGTCGCAAAGCTCGTCGTACTCAGACTCACTCAGTTCCATTGTTGTGTGGAGATCGTTCAAGCTTCGCTTCTTCAATCCGAAGAGGAAGTAGCTGGGATCGTCGTCGTGGAACGTTAGTTGCGCTCCGAGGCATTCTATGCAGTAGTGGGGGAACACGATCCCACAGCCTTCTTCGTGATAGAAGCGACTGCGATTGACAGCGGCGCCAGTGATTTCGCAGATCTTCGCGATGCAGTGTGGATCGGTGATTTCGGCGTAACCGTCGAATCCGAACTCTTGCGCATCAAAATTGCTGATTCGATCGCCTCGACTATCAAAGTGAATCGCGACAACCTTCGACTGCGACTCGTTCCAATTTCTTCGCGTGTTTTCAGTGGTCTCGCTCGTACCTGGCCAGCAGATGGCATCGGTAAGCACGCCAACGACAACAACAACCAGTAGCCCCAGTAAAATGAGCACGGTCCTTCGACGTCGCATTGCTGCCCTCCGCTTCAAAGCTCAACTGCATTGCGAGGACGCCCGCGTACTCCCTACCGATCCAGCTCACCCGCGATCACGTTGAGGGAGCTGATCGTCGCGACGGCTTCGGCGATCACCGCGCCTTTCAATCGTCGGCATCTTCGAAGCGATTGAGTGGAGAAATCCTCGCACTAATGCGCTCTTCAATAGTCAAAAGTAGAGAGGAATCCTCGTCTTTCCAACTCTCGAGCTCTTCATTCCAGCGAAATCGGATCAGCTCGGGATTCGCCAAAGCGTTGCATACGACACAAATGCGGTATGAACTCCGATGCCGCTTCATCTGTTCGAACTCATTCGGGGTAAGCTCAACACAGAAGCTTGTAGGAGCTGCCTTCGTCGCCTTTACTTCGATCCGCAGAAGCTCGCCACCTTTGGAAGTCGCTTCTATGTCCCAGCCCTTATTCTCCGTTGGAACCGGTTCGACTTTGTATTGATGTTCGCTATACCATGAGCTAGTCAGCTCCATCCCAACACTTTCGATTGCTTTTCGCTCCTCCGGATCCAAAACCCATCCAGAGTGAAAAGCTTGTCTTGAGACTGCCTCCTTGGAAGCGGCTTGGAGAGCATCGTCGGCGCTAGCGCCACTCAATGGAGTTTTTCCCTGCAGTTTCTCCCAGTTCCTGATGTAGTTCATCATCCCTTCAACGAGTACGTCCCAGTCTTTTGATGAAGACGGGTAGCGAATCGCAGAGGATCCCCTTGTTGGGATCTTGAAGTTGCGCTGTTGCGGCTTCAACAGCACAGCTTCCGATGATTGCACATAGAAAGGCACAGGGTCGCCTGGATTAAAAGGGACAATGTGCCGCACGCCGTCAGGAGCTAAGCGAATAGTTGAAGCGGGAGATTCAGGGGACTCGGCGAATGCCGTCGCGTTCGTGTACCACCCGACGATGAGCGTTTCGTTTTTGTCTGGAGATGTGGCGCACCAGATTACCGTGATGCCATCCACGCTCTCGGCGCCACTTGGTGCCCCAAGGCGCTCGGCGTTCACGCCTTTCCCTTGCGGCTGAAAAAAGCCGCGGAAGAGCCCGTCTGTGTCTCGTACAAAGTTAAACGCCTCACACCCAAACTCGTTCAACTCGACAAACTCTCCACCGCCTACAGGGCGGTCTAAGTTGCTCCAGCCACGATACTCATCCATCCATGTGATGTAGCAAACCAACACAGGTCTGTTGCCGTCCATCAGATCACTCCACTTTTCGGTATGATTACACTCCGGCAACAACAACGGGGTTGGACGCTTAGGTTCTACCCCTACCGATCCAGCTCGCCTGCGATCACGTTGAGCGAGCTGATGGTCGCGACGGCGTCGGCGATCATCGCGCCTTTCACCTGCGCGACGATGCTGGCGTAGTTGATCAGGCTTGGCGGACGCACGCGCACGCGGTAGGCGCGGTTGCCGCCATCGGTCATCACGTACCAGCCGAGCTCGCCGTTGGGAGCTTCGGTGCAGGAGTAGACTTCGCCGCGCTTGGGCGTGTCCATGCCGTGGCCGTGCATGAAGTGTTTGAAGTGCATGATCAGCGACTCCATGCGCGTGTAGACATCCTTCTTCTCAGGAATCACCACGGTGAAGTCGTCGATGTTGACTTTGCCCTTGGGCAGCTTGTCGAGCGCCTGGCGAACGATCTTGATCGACTCGCGAGCTTCATTCAAACGCACCTTGTAGCGCGCAAAAATGTCGCCCTCTTCGCGCGTAATCACTTCGAAATCCATGTCCGGATAGGCCCAGTAGGGGCGATCGCGGCGCAGATCGTAGTCCACGCCAGCAGCGCGCGCGAGCGGGCCGGTGATGCCGTAGCTCATGCACTGCTCAGCCGTCAGCGTGCCGATGTTGCGTGTGCGACTCGTAAAGATGCGGTTGCGAGAAAGCATCTTCTCCGTCTCGTCGATTGCGAGCGGCAGGCTCACCAGAATCTTCTCGATCATATCGATCGTGCGCGGCGACAAATCACGCGCCATCCCGCCAACGCGAGCGTGCGCGGTGGTAAGGCGAGCGCCGGTGGCATCTTCGAAGATGTCGTAGAGCTTCTCGCGCTCGATGAAGGCCCAGAGCATCACGCTAAATGCGCCAAGGTCCATGGCTTGCAGGCCGACACTCAGGATGTGGTCAGCGATGCGCGAGAGTTCGCAGAGAATCACGCGCACGTACTTGGCGCGGTCGGTGATCTCGATGCCGCACATTTCTTCGATCGCGTGGACGAAGCCGAAGTTGTTGCAGAGGGGGCTGAAGTAGTTCATGCGATCGGTGGTCGTCACGAACTGATTGAAGGAAAGGTGCTCGCCTTGCTTCTCGAAGCCGGTGTGCAGGTAGCCGATTTCAGGGCGCGCATCCATGATGACTTCGCCGTCGAGATCGAACTCGATGCGCAGCGTGCCGTGGGTCGCCGGGTGCTGCGGGCCAAAGTTGACCGTGATCGTTCCGCCGTCAACGTCATTCGCGGGGATGGTTTGAGCGCCTGCCATCGTAATCCTTCCGTGCCTGCTCACGCAGAAGCGTCGTGCATCAATTGCCAGAGTACGCGGGCATTCTAGCGCTTGCTGCGAGTATGGGGAGTGAATTCGCTTGCCCTCATCCTCCCCCTGGCGCATACCTGAAAATTCCGCGCTCGTAAAGCTTGGTGGATCGAAACGTGATGAAAGGCTCCCGCGATGGCGATTGCGTATTCCCTTATCAGCGATCTTCCAAAGCCCCTGCAGGGCGCTGATTTCTTCGCGGATGCCTTGCTCCCCGCGCTGGAGCGAGCATTTCACAGTGAGTTTGACGCACGCATGCTGCGCGTCGGGAAAGGCGAAAGCCAAGCTGGCGACGAGCTCTACGTCATCTCGCATCCCACCGCATCCGCGCTCACTTTCACGCTTTCCGACACGCAAGTGCTCGTCGACAATCGCACTTCCAGCACTGGTCCCGGCTATCACGCGGCTGAGATTGACGCCCTCGATCAGATCGCGAACGAGCTCGGATTGGCCTGGCGAGAATCTGACGAGCACCACGACGAGAGCGGCTACTTCGCCAATCGCGATTTCGCGGCGCTGCAGAGCGCGCACGCTGGTTTTCTCCGCTCGCTACTCAACGCGCTGGTGTTTGACAACGACGACGTCCGCAGGACTCGCCTAACGATGAACGTCGACGCTTTGGTTCCCACGGACTTCTTCGTCGCATCGCCGATGGGACTATGGGAGCAAGACGACATTCAGCGCATGCAACACGCGGACGAGGGAGCCTTCCTGCGCTTCGCCTCGCGCTGGTTTCCGTGGTGGGAGCGCGAGCGCGATGAGCGCTATTGGAGCAATGTCGCGCGCTGCGTCTGCTGGGTCGATCTGCCTTGGCATCCGCCCGAGCATCAGCTTCACCTGCACCATTACCAAATGGCGAAGACAGCGCTGGAGCGCGCGGGTCAGACTGACACGCTCGAATACCGCGACATCATCACGCTTTTGAGCGATGACTGCCCGGCAGATTGGACACCTGCGCCGGAAGGCATGGGCTTTCGTCGAGGCATGGTGTGCTGGGGCGAGGCTGATGGCTGGTCGCTCAATGTCCCCGGCTATTGGCGTGAGGAAGGCGTTGATGGCGACCAGATTCGCTTCGTGCATGGCGAGCGCTCGATCGAGTTTCGCTTGCGTCAGTTCGACGGCCTGAATCAGTCTGACTTAGGCAAGGAGCTCGAACTCCTGCTCGAATCCTGCGAGCTGGATGAGCCGCACTACGCAGCGGTTGAGAAAATGCAGGCCTTCACGCTCTGCGAGGGCAGCGTGAGCGGCAAGGGCCGAATCTATTGGCGCAGCGCGGACGAGGGCCGCAACCGCATGCGCGCCTTTCTCGTAGCGGGCACCTCAATCGCGTGGATTGAAATCGAATGGCTGGGCAAAGAGCACCGCGACTGGGCCGAAGCGCAGTTGAAGGCGTTTTCGCGCAAGGCCTAGCCCACTTCTGGCGATGATTTCGTCGACGCGTCGTCATCCCGACCGGAGCCGAAAGCGGAGGGGAGGGATCCCTTCTCGGAACGCAAAAGCCAACGAATTGGTGCGGGAGCTCTACTCGAAAAGGATCCCTTCCCTCACCACTTCGTGTCTCCCTCGGGATAACGCGGATACGATTTCGAAAACAGCGTTACTGCCTCCTTGGGAGATTGAGCACTTCGAACGCGTTGGCTCGGAGATTCAATGTTCCCCCACATTCATCACCCGCTACAATATTGATATCGCCATTTCCCAACCTCTTCCCGCTTCGCCTTGCATAGGGCCGGATGCGCTCGGAGCACGCGGGCAGTCTCGTGCCTTTGGCCCGAACGCTAGCCACGGCTCTTAAAAGGAAGCCTCAACCACAGCTTGAATGGAGATTCCATGAGTTCCCCATCGGACGATCAGAAGCGCGAAACTCCTCCCCCTTCGTCAAACGAAGAAACGCTCTTCGACATCGCCAATAGTGCGAGAACCAGCGAACCTGCCGCAGCATCTCCGAGCGCAGCCACCGAGTTTGGGGGGCCTATTCCTTCTCGAATCTCGACGCCTGATCGAAGCAGCGATGCGACCGCCGCGGACGTGCCGCCTCCATCGAAGATCGTGGTGCAACCGGTTTCGCCTAGTCGGGCAGATACGGAGCCTTCAAGAAGGACTTCTCACGCGGCGGGGATCGGGCAGGCGAGTGCGCGCTATCGCACGACGGGGGAAGTTGGGCGCGGCGGGATGGGGCGCGTGTTGCTTGCCGTGGATGAGCAGTTTGATCGCGAGGTGGCGATCAAGGAGCTGCTGCCGAGCAAGGGATCGATTGCTACGTCGCAGATCATGCGCGATGTGTCGGAGCGTTTTCTGCGCGAGGCGCGGGTGACGGGGAGGCTTGAGCATCCGGGCATCATTCCTGTGTATGAAATCGGTGATCGCGATGACGGCAGCATCTTCTATTCGATGAAGTTCATCCGCGGGCAGTCGATGCACAGTCGGCTGCAGGAGATCAAGAAGCAAGGCGCGCTCAGTGATCGCGAGAAGTTGCGTGAACGCCTCAAACTGCTCGATCACTTCACGGATATCTGCGAAGCGATGGCCTATGCGCACGCGAAAGGCGTGGTGCATCGTGATCTCAAGCCCGACAACATCATGCTCGGCGAGTACGGCGAGACGCTCGTTGTCGATTGGGGACTCGCCAAAGTGCTTGGCGAAAGCGAAGGCGAGCAGTCAGCGATCATGCTTCCCCTAGACGATCCAAGCGCTTCGCAGTCTCACACGCTGCAAGGCAGCATCCTCGGCACGCCAGCATTTATGCCGCCTGAGCAGGCGCGCGGCGAGATTCACGCGGTCGATGCAAAGTCAGATGTCTACGCACTCGGCGCGATGCTCTACGTGATCTTGAGCGGCGAGAACCCCTACCCGAGCGGCTCCGCGCTCGAGGTCGTGCAGGCCGTGGTCAGCGGACCGCCGCGCAGTTTGAGCGAGATCGCTCCGTATGCGCCGCCTGAGTTGATTCGCCTTTGCGAACGCGCGATGGCGCGCGTGAAGAGCGAGCGCCTTGCATCCGCCAAGGCCCTTGCAGAAGAGCTGCGCGCTTATCGCGAAGGCCGCACGTTGAGCGTCTACGACTACTCATCCGCCGAGTTGCTCAAGCGCTTCGTGAAACGCAACAAGCGTTCGATCGCTGTCGCAGCGGTGCTCCTGCTCGCCATGCTCATCGGAGCGGGCGTGCTTTGGCAGCAACAGAAAGCAGAGTTCAATGAGCTGATTGAAGTTCGCCAATCCAAGCTTTCCGATCTGCAATCACAAGCCGATGCGATGGAGATCGACACGCTGCTCGAACGCATCGCAAGCTTCGCGCAAGAGCTGCGCTTCGCTGAACCTGGCGAAGATCCTTTCGCCCTGCGCCCCGCGATTCAACGCAACAACGCGCTCTCTCCCACCAAGCGCGACGAGACGCTTCAAGCAGTGCAGCAAGCTTTCACCTGGGCTGGCGTGCAACGCTCGCGCATCGCAATCGCTCAGCAACCCGTCGCGGGTCAGGCCGTAGAGCTGCTCGACGACCAAGAACTGAAAGCATCTCGCGACAAAATCGACCACGCGATCCATCAAGCCATCACCCTCGCCACACTCTCCGAGCACTACGCCTCAGCACGCACCGCGCTGGCAACGCTCGGCATGAGCGACGAAGAAACACGCGCGTACCACGAGCGCATCGACACCGCCTCAGCCTCCCTGATCACCGCATGGGTCACGCTCGCGAACGCCGCCATCGACGACATGGAAGCTGGCCGCGCACGAGCTGATCGCACGCAAACGTTCCGCGCGCAATTCGGCATGGTCCCGCTTGAGCCTGCCGAATGGGTCAAGCGATTAATCGGCTACCGTGACGAGCGCGTCGCCCAAACAATCGCTGATCGACTCACGCCCTACACCGCAAAAGCTAAACGCAATGGCGAATCAGTCACCTGGACCGATCCCGACCGCGACGCCCTCCACGTCATCTTCGAAAACCTCGGCGACATCCAGCAACCCCACATCGCCGTCCCCGCCCTCGCCGCATTCATCAACGTCGCGCACGACCAAGCCTACGCGAACGACTCCACCACCGGCCGCCCCTCTCTCGTCGTCCAATGCGGCCTCGCCCTCTGCGCCACCGAAAGCGAACTAGCCGATGAAGCCCTTGCCTATTCCCTAAGCAGTCGATTGATAAATTCCCCGGAGGCCACACAAATCAACCGGCGGCGGCAACGCGCGCCTGAAAGCTCCCGCTTCGCCAACCCCCAGACGTCGGTAGATTTCAATCGACGCGCCTACGCCCGCAAGGATAAGGGCGACTTCGATGGCGCCCTAGCTGACTACACCAAAGCTATCGAGCTTGAACCGCAGTTATCAGTCCTTTGGAACAATCGAGGGAATGCTCGGAAGAGTGCGGGTGATCTTGACGGCGCGTTCGCTGACTACTCCAAAGCCATTGAGCTGAATCCGCGAGACGCAAAGGTGTGGAACAATCGCGGCGTTATTCGCAGCGCAAGAGGCGATTTCGAGGGTGCGATCGCTGACTTCACTCGGGCCATCGAGCTAGATCCGACGTACGCAAATCCTTGGAACCTTCGCGGACTTGCCCGGAAGGAAAAGGGCGATATTGACGGCGCGATTGCTGATAGTTCAAAAGCCATCGAGCTTGATCCGAATGTGGCCGGTTATTGGACCAATCGCGGTGGTGCTCGCAGTGCCAAGGGCGATCTCGATGGCGCGATAGCCGATCACACAGAAGCCATCGAGCTTGATCCGAGTGAAGCAGGTGCTTGGATCAATCGAGGGAATGCTCACAGTGACAAAGGATTGCTTGACGCCGCGATCAGCGACTGCGCCAAGGCGATTGGGCTCAACCCAAAGATCACGATGTCGTGGTTCGCCCGCGGGAATGCTCGCAATGCCAAGGGGGATTTCGACGGTGCAATTGCCGACTACAACCAAGCCATTGCGCTGGACCCAACGCTCCCAAGGTTCTGGTACAACCGCGGGAATTCTCGCCGTGCCAAGGGAGACATGGACGGCGCGATCGCCGACTACACCAAAACCCTTGAGCTCGATCCAACACACGATGGGGGCTGGACCAATCGCGGAATCATTCGCGGCATACAGGGCGACCACGAGGCGTCCATTGCCGACCACTCCAAGGCCATTGAGATCGATCCAACGAATTCAAGCTATTGGAGCAATCTCGGAATGGCTCGCAAATCGAAAGGCGATTTCGACGGTGCGATTGCTGACCAAACCAAGGCCATCGAGCTTGATCCGATAGCCGTGACACCTTTGATCAATCGAGGGGTAGCTCGACTGGCCAAGGGGGATGTCGACGGCGCGATCGCTGATTATGAGAAAGCCATAGAACTTGAACCGCAGTCGGCAGAGCCTTGGAGATATCGCGGGGATGCCCGTGCAAGGAAGCGCGACTCGGTAGGTGCGGTGGCTAACTACACCAAAGCGATTGAGCTTGATCCAAAGCTGGTGGAAGCCTACTTCAATCGCGGAGTTCTCCGCAGATTGGCGCAGGATTACGAGGGAGCAATCGAAGACTTCACCGCGGCCGCTAAGCTTGACCCGAGCAACGTAGCCGCTTGGAGAAACTGCGGTTCTGCTCGCGCTGCCATTAGGGACTTCGACGCCGCAGTCGCTGACTTCATCAAGGCTCTTGAGCTTGAACCACAAAGTCCGAACACGCTGATCAATCTGGGATTAACACGACATCTGCAACACTTTCCCATCCATGCTTCTCGGCACTGGGAGCATGCGCTCTCGTTGACTTCCAGCACCTGGGAACATCGAGCTTCTGTCGAGAGGTTACACAGCGAGTTGCTCTCCGAGCTCCGCAAGCTAGCCACGATTGCGTGTGTTGAGCTTGCGCTGGTTGCCGCTGATTCACAAGGCGCGAACGCCGGTCTTGCGCGGCTGGATGTGATCGTTGCGATCAACGGCGAAGCGCTGCCTGTGCCGGAGTACGGCAAAGCGGTAGCGGGATTCGCGGAGAAACTCAAAGCGCTCCCAGAAGGCGAAACCTACACGCTTACCCTGCATCGCTACGAGCGCGTCGAGGTGTTGGACGAGTTCGTGCTGAAGCTCGCCCGCGACGAAGATGGCGAGTTGATTTTCGACGATGCTGGCCAGCCGCGCTGGGAGTGCGAAGAAATCACCGTCACCCTGATCGCTGGCGAGCAAAACGGCGTAACGCTCATCGAGCAGTATCTCCCCAAACCATCGCTGGAGAACGAGGAGCTCTACGCCGATGCGCCGCGTGAGGCTGACGCTGAAGAGTCAGACGAAGCAGGCAGCGATGAGTAGTGCGTTCGCTTGAGCGACGCTCTCAGTCATTGTCTGAGAACATCGTGAGACCTACAGGTTCGAAGATCAGCTCGTCTTCCGAATTGAGATAGGCTGTGTAGGTGTATGAGCGCCCCTCTTCGCCGGAATAGGTGAGCCCAAAGCGGTCGCCATCTACCCATTCAACTTGAGCCTCGCGCGCGTTTGCATAGTTGTCGATGTGGAATTCCACCTGCGTCAGATCAGGCCAAAAGAAAGCCATGCGCATCGCCGAATAACCGTAGTTGCCATTCGCCTTTGGGACATCGCAATCAATGTTCGCGACGATCACGCGTCTGCCATCAAGCTCAAGCTCACCAGCGATGCGCACGTCTTGCACGCGATACCCATTTGGCTCAGACTCGAAGTAATCGTGGATGCGTGACTCGATGATATTCTTCGCGGCTTCCGCCTGCATCGCCCGAGACTCCGATGCGTCGGAGTCGAGCCTGGCACGGGGATCGAGAACAAGCTCATCGTATGAATTGAAGCGAGCGACGTAGGCGACGGTGGAAGGGTCGCTCTCATACAGGGTGTAGGTCAGGCCGATGCGATTCCCCTTCACCCATGCGAGATGGCTGCCATACGCGAGAGGGTTGTGGGCGAGCCGGACATCGAGAATGGTGAGGTCAGGCAGAATGAACTCGCTTCGAACGAAGGGGATTCCGTAGCTGCCGTTGGCCTTGATCGTGGAGCACTCGACGTTCGCCGCGATCACGCGCCTGCCTTCAACTTCGAGCTCGCCGATAACGCTTACGCCATGCACGAGCAGATCGTAAGGCGCTGATTCAAAGTGATCGCGCAGATGCTCTTCGATGCGCTGCACCTCAGCTGCACTGATTTTTGATTGAGTCTGCTCTTCAGGCTGTGATGAAGGCGTGCAGGCTACGCCGAAGACGCAAGCGAAGCAGAGCGTTGCAGCAATCAGTTTCGTGGGAAGCATTCCGCTAAGTTCATCGAATAATGAGCGGCTCCACTCGCCGCTCAATTCCCTTTCGTCACTTTACGCTTCAAAGGTGAACAGCAATCCCCCCCCACCGCCACTAAACGCAAGAGAGGCCCGGCTTCTATCGGACCTCCGCAAGCTTAATCTTCGCCCTCTGCGCTCCGTGTTCCACTCTTCGAGTGTCACGAAAGCCGCTGTACCTACGCAGGGCTGACCTGATCAGCGGTAGCGCAGAGGGGTTTGAGTCCCTCGATGTGGGCGCGGATCGAAGCGACGATCTCTTCGCCGAGATCGCTGATCTCGTACTCGCCTTCAGCTTCCGCGAGTTTGGTCGCTGCTTCAATCGTGTCGGCCGTGCCACTCATGCGTTGAACAGCGCGCGAGAACACGACGGGCAGGTGAAGGTAGTTGAGGTAGCTGACGTCTTCAGGGAATTGGCACATCGGCACGACAGCATCGAGCTTGCGAATCGCATGCACGACGCGAACGCGGAAAGTCTCCTCCTCGCGAACGTAGTCGTCAACGAGCTTGCGCGTCTTGAAGTCGCACTTGTCTTCCCACACCCGCGCATCTTGCGAGGCGTAACGAAGATAGCTGGCGTAGAGGAGCTTTGCCCACTCTTGCAGCATGCTTACGCGTTGGTTGCGGCTCAGCGCCATCTCGCTACTCCCTGGTCAGCGCCTTGTTGGAACCATCGCTCGAATCGCTCGGAAGGTTGGCGTGTACATCGCCTGAATCGTCGCTCTCGGCGTTTGCCTCAGCAGACTCATCGGCGTCACCATCTTCATCTGCAGAGTCTTCGTCAGAGTCTTCTTCGTCCTGCGCATCTTTCGCGGTCAGGTCAAAGGTGTAGGCGTCGGCGCCTTGCGTGACCGAAGCTTCACCACCGATAGTGCTGAAACGCTTCTCAACATCTTCGCCAATCACGCCGTACATGATGAAGCAGATGATGATACCGGCGGCTGAAAGCCCAATCAGCGAACGGGTTGCCGCTGGCAGGAAGAAGGGGCGAACGCTGCCCTCCTCGACATCCACCAGGAACATCTCGCGCGCAATCTTGAAGTAGTAGTAAGCGCTGACGGCCGTGTTGATCGCAGCAGCAATCAGCATCACCACAATCGCGGGGTTGCCTTCAGCGCCTTCAACAGCAGCCTTGAAGAGCAGGAACTTGCCCCAGAAACCGAAGGTCGGCGGCACGCCCAGCAAGCTGAGCAGAATCACGAAGACGCAGATCGCCATGAAGACGTTGCGCTTCAGAAGGCCGCGGAAGGCCTCGATGCGCTCGTCGTCGTTGTCTTGATTCTCAAGCGCGATCACCGCGCCGAAGGCACCGAAGTTGGTCACCATGTAGGCGAGCATGTAGACCGCCGTTGCGACCAATCCCGCGGTAGCCACACTTGGAATGTTGTACTGCTGACCGTAAGCCACAGCCGTAATGCCCATCAGCATGTAACCGGCGTGCGCAATCGACGAGTACGCCAGCATGCGCTTTATGTTCGTCTGTTGGATCGCTGCGAAGTTACCGACGCTCATCGTCAGCACGCTCAGCGCAGCAAGCACCTCAATCCACGGCAGCGATTCAGCGCCCGGCAGGTTCGCGCCGGAGAGCAGGTAGATCACACGCAGCGCG
>Ga0213866_10000671_pt1 | contig 26606 bp, 21 predicted proteins | sample PICome_11_FD_160079 | JGI IMG/M metagenome (GOLD analysis project Ga0213866, IMG submission 160079) | Coastal seawater microbial communities near Pivers Island, North Carolina, United States - PICO284 | ecosystem: Environmental > Aquatic > Marine > Coastal | place: USA: North Carolina... | reverse complement strand
GCACGAGATTCTTCAGGGCCCAGGCGGCATCTGCGTTCATGACAACGTGATCGTGCCGGGCGAACGTACCCTCGTGCCGGCCACCGAGGTGCAGCCCGTTGATCTTGCGTCCGTTGAAGCCTGCCTTCCTGACCGGGGTATCCAAGTGGATTTTTCCACCGAGGTCGGTAAAGACACGCTCCATGGCCTGCATCAACGCGTGGCAGCCGCCCTTCGGGTGCCAGACGCCGTACTCGTACTCGATGAACGGCAGGATGGAGAAGAGGCTCGGGCAGTCCGCCGGGGACATGCCGAGGTACTTGCTCTGAAAACCGACGGCCAACTGAACAGCCGGGTGACTGAAGAACTCACTGTTGATGTCGTGAACGCTCTTGGTCGGGCCGAGCATCGGGAGGGCTTTAAGTGTGTCCAGCCTGATCAGGTCCGCTGCGGAACGGAACGGACGACGCAGGATGCTCTCGAAACGGTCGAGCTTCTTGCGGTTGTAAGCGATGAAGTCATGGAACCGTTTCCCGTCACGGCGATTGACCGCGTCAATACGACGTGCCATCTCGTCCACGTCTTGCGTGGCATCCAGGACGACATCGGGGTCGTCGGGCTGACCGGTGACCAGGCGGTACATCGGGTCGAGGCGGGTGAGTTCAACCTCCTCGTAGAGCGATCGGCCTGCAGCGGTGAAGACTTCCTGCAGGACGTGGGGCATAAGGAAGAAGGTCGGTCCCATGTCGAAGCCGAAGTCGCCCAGCTGCACACGCCCGGTTCGTCCCCCAACCTGGCCCTGCGACTCGTAGATCGCCACATCCAGGCCTTGTGAGGCGAGAAGAATGCCTGTGGCGAGCCCCCCTGGGCCCGCCCCGACGATGCCGATGCTGGGGTTTTGGCTTCTCATACCCAAGGTTTCGATGCCACGCAGGCGTACAGATTCATAATATACAGGGTTTTCGGTAAAATCTGAAATATTTTCTGTCGTGACTGAATCGGCTGAAGCGTCCGCGTCGAATCCTCTCCTGAACCCCCCATTTTCAGGAGCCTGTTATGGACCCCGTACCCCTACTCGCCATGTCTGACACCATGAAAGCCCTCCAAGCCGGGCTGTCGGTCGAAGGCATCACCATGTACCTCTTCTGGCTTGGAATCGTTGGGATGGGCGCTGGTGCGACCTATCTGTTCATGGCACAGTCGACGCTCGCCCCGAAGTACAAGAAGGTCGCAATCGTCGCTGGCATCATCTGCGGCGTGGCCTGCTTCCACTACCTGAGGATGGCCAACATTTACGTTGAAAGCCTGGCCGCGGCCATCACCACCGACGCCGATGGCAACGTGGTGATCGGCGAGCTTGCTGCGTTCCCGACGGCCTACCGCTACATCGACTGGCTGATCACAGTGCCGCTGATGGTCCTTGAGTTCCCGCTGTTGCTTGCACTCGGTAAGAAGGGCCGGCCATTGTTCTGGGCACTCGGCGGCCTGTCGCTATTCATGCTCGTCACCGCATGGATCGCAGAAACCAGCCCGCTTGGTGGCGGTGCCTGGTGGGGCTTCTACCTCGTCTCCTGCCTGGCCTGGGTAGGCATCGTATATGTCCTGTACACGCAGGTGACCAAGGCGGCAGCAAACCTGCCGGCCGAATCCAAACCCATGCTTAGTGTGATGAAGGGATTCATCGCGATCGGCTGGATCATCTACCCGATCGGCTTCCTGCTAGCCCTCGCAGGGTCCGGCGGCGAGTCGGCGCGTGAGATGGCCTACAACGTCGCAGACGTGATCAACAAGGTCGGCTTCGGTGTCGCCTGTGTCGCGGCTGCACGCATCCTCAGCAAGTACGACACGGGCGGTGGCGAGGCTGAGGCCTCCACGCGAAAGTTGTCTGCGGCCTAAGGATGATGGACGTAACACGCCTCTGAACGACGGATCGAGCACCGTAGAGGCGTGTCCTGAGAGCCAGGCGGGCGACTTACCCCCCCACGGTCGTCCGTCTGGCCTTTTTCTATGAAAGAACGTGATGAACCCCGGCCTGTCACAACTCGAACTGCTGCCCTGGTTGATCGCACTCGCCGTCCTGGGCATGCCCCATGGAGCGATGGACTGGTTGATCATCCGCAAGGTCGATCGGGAAGAGGGGCGTAGCTCCGCACTCAGCGTGCTGACCCGGTACAGCTTGATGATGATCGCCGGTGGGGTGATGCTCGCCTTTGCCCCTGTGATCACCTGCTTCGGATTCCTTGTGCTCACAGCAATCCACTGGGGGGCTGCCGATATGCATGCCTACCAGCCCCTGCAATCGGTCCGCGACAAAGGCTCGTGGTGGATACTGGCCGCCGCGAGGGGCGGGCTGATCATCGCGACCCCGTTTGCATTCCAACCCGAGGCGGCGTGGCAGCCCTTCGCCGCGCTGGCGGGTGGCGGCGTGATTGCTGAGCCAATGATGGTTTCTCAAGCCGCACTTTCACTACTGACCGCATTCGCGCTTACGCTCGGCTATGGGTCGTTGACCAAACGATTGGCATCACCGACAAAGTTCCTGGCCGAGTCTGCCGGTGTCGTGACCCTGCTCGCCATCTTGCCGCCGATGTTTGCGATCGGCTGCTACTTCCTGCTGGTCCACTCGACCCGTCACCTGGTACGCTTGCACAAGCGGTCAGATATCATCCGCACCGGCCTGATCCGTGAGGCCCTGCCTCGCCTGATCGCGGCACACATGGCGAGCTGGCCATTCTTGATGCCCGCAATCGTGGTGGTCCTCCTTTGGGCCGCTGTCATCGGTTTCTCCGCATGGTCGCTCGCGGTTGCGTCCATCGGCTTCTACATCATCGCGACGCTGCCCCACCACCTGCTGGGCATGCGTGCGCTGGACCAGGCGGCAGCCGAGCGACGCACGATCACGCCATCAGGCCTGATGGCTGGACCGACGGCCTGAAACCCAATCCCCTGCATAGAGTGATCATCATGGCAAGTGACACAGACTGGAAAGTAGCGATCATCGGTGCCGGCATGGCCGGGGCTTCCGCCGGGCAGGTACTCGCCCGGCAAGGGGCCTGCGTCGCCTTGTTCGACAAGGGCCGAGGCCCCGGGGGTCGGTGTGCCACGAGGCGGCAGGACGTCTACAGCTTTGACCACGGCGCACAGTACTTCACCGCCCGTGACCCCCGTTTCCGCCGACAGGTTGCAGCCTGGGCGAGACAGGGTGTCGCGGCACGCTGGCGGCCAAGGATCGGCGAATTGGTCGACGGCCGATTCGAACCGACAACCCGCAAAGACCTGTGGGTCGGTACCCCAGGCATGAACGGGATCGCTCGTGAGATGCTGGACGGTCTGGATGTCCGTTTCAACGCGGCTGTCCGGGCCATCGAACACGGCGTCGATGGTTGGGCCGTGATCGAAGACTCCGGCGAGGACCATATCGGATTTGACCAGCTGCTGGTTACCGCCCCCGCGCCGCAGGTCAGTGCGTTATTGCGTGATCATTTTCCTCAAGCTTGTGACGCCGCAGAGCACGCGACGATGCTGCCCTGCTGGTCACTGATGCTCGCATTTGGCAGCCGAGTTGATCTGCCCTTTGACGCAGCGAAGGTCGCGGGTGATGGGCCGATCAGCTGGCTGAGCCGTAACAGCAGCAAACCCGGCCGAGCGGACAACGGTATGGACTGCTGGGTCGTGCAAGCGGATCACGACTGGTCACGCGAGCACGTCGAGCTGTCACCCATCGAAGCAACCGAGCGGTTGCTCGGGGACTTTATGCGGATCTGTAAGGCAAGCGACACGCCTATGACCGGCCCAGCCCACGTCTCCGCACACCGCTGGCGCTACGCCCTCGCAACGCCAAGCGAAGCAAAGCCATGCATGATCGAACCAGACAACGGATTGGCTGTTGCTGGCGACTGGTTGTCTGGCGGACGGATCGAGACCGCCTGGCTCAGCGGCCTGGCTGCGGCAGAGTCGCTGGCCGCGGCACACCTCGATCAGCCGGCCGCCATAACAGGAACCTGAACGATATGAACACCGCTCCCGCCTACACAGCCGATTCGCCACGGCTGGAAGACGTATCAGCGATACACGACAACGGCTACGGCCGCGCACGCCTACGCCTTGGTATCACCGGTGTCGGCCTGTGGGTTGTTGTAGCCATTATGGCGCTCGCATCGGATACGACCTCTTTGATCAGCAAACAACTCCCGATAGGCATCGCGGGTGACGCCGCGATCGTTGGACTCACGCTTGCAATCTATGTTGTGTTGCAACTGCCGCTTGACTGGCTCGGGGGCTATCGGGTTCCGAAACAGTTCGGCAGACAGGTGCCATCAGCTACTGCGTACACGAAGGCATTGGCCCGTGGCATCACCGTTCATACTTTGATTCTGTTCATCAGCGCGTCTGTATTGTATCTCGGGGGCAAGCTGGGAGGTATCGGTGGTGCCTTCATTGCGGGGATCCTATGGATGTTGGTCCTGGCTACGGCACGCGGTGTGATAGCACAGCTAACGGCCAAACTTAGCCCGGCGACCATGATCCGCGACAAGGCCGGCGTCGAGCTGCTTGAAAGCGAAGACGAGGGCTTCACCGGCGGGATCAACGGCTTGATCAACCCGCGAGCAAATGTTCTGCCAGCCGCATGGCGTGAGAAACTAAGCCCCGAGCAATTTGAACTGGCGATCCGTCGACGTCAAAAGGTCATCGAGTCAGGCGCGTGGCAACAGGGGCGGATCGGTGCCTTCAGCTTCACAGCCAGTGGCCTGCTCCTCGCACTCCTGCTCGCCGGCTCAGACGCGGCGGGGACGGGAGCGGGCGTCATCGAAACCGCGCTATGGTTCACGCTGTGGTCATTCGCTGGCCTGCTGATCCTCCCGACACTCTCACGAGCAGCCATCTACCGGACCGACCAACAACTGATCCAGGAGGGCGTTGAGCCCCGGGTGTTTCAGCAGCTGACACACACGCTTGACGGGTATCAGGAGGGAGAACCGCGGCGTGGCCGATGGGTCGAGCGGATCTTCCACCCGATCCCGAGTGCGTCAAACCGGTCTGCTACCAAGGCAATGAAAAGCGGTGGTTTCTGGGATATCGCCCGCACGTCGGTCTATCTGGGGATCGGCTCGATGAGCCTGCTAACACGCTCTGTTCACTGCAACGTCGGGCGTCCCGCCCTGTGGGTTTGGCTACCAACGGACTAATACATGGCAGAGAAGGCCACAACACGCACGCTGCTCTGGTTTCGCCGTGGCTTGAGGGTCGATGACCAGCCTCTGTTTCATGGACTCGATGGGCCAGCGCTTGGTGTATGGATTCTGGATCCGCGCGAGCTTCTTTCCGAAGACCCGCTGGGCTTCCCAAGGTGCGGGAGTCAACGGCTCAGGTTCCTAGTGGAATCTGTTGCCGATCTGCGTGCATCGCTGCAAGCGTTAGGAACCGATCTCGTGGTGCGGATGGGCGAGCCTGAAGCAATCCTGCCAGAACTTGCTCAAACGCTCGGTATCACACACGTCCGATGGGTCCGGGAACCAGGAACCGAGGAGCGCACTATCGAGAAGCGCCTGCTATCAGGCATAGATCAGCTGAGAAGCGCGGTACAGATTGAAGCCCTGCCAACCCAAACACAGTTTGAAATCGAGGACCCCGCCGCTCACGCGCGCGAGTTGCCGGAGGTCTTCAGCAAGTGGCGGCGTCGCTGCGAGAAACAGCTTGAGTTCGCTCAGCCGATCGATCCACCCGAGTTTATCCAGCCGATCCAAGCCGATGTCGAGCCCGGTGAGATTCCGACTCTGAAAGACATGGGCCGTGAACAACCGCCCAACGCCCCACGTGCGGTGCTGCCGTTTAGGGGTGGCGAACTGGCGGGTAAAGAGCGTTTGAACAGCTGGATCTTCGAAGGCGACCACCTACGGCGATACAAAGAGACCCGAAACGGTCTGCTTGGGGAGTCCTACTCCTCGAAGTTCTCGCCCTGGCTTGCGCTTGGCTGCCTCTCGCCTAGAAGGATTGCGGAGCAGACCTTGGTCTACGAGCGGGAGCGCGTCAGCAATGATTCCACCTACTGGCTGCGCTTTGAATTGATGTGGCGTGAGTACTTCCGCCTGTATCTCTTGAAGCACTCCGCGAGGCTATTCCATGCAGCAGGGCCTCAGCAGTCCAAGCTTAAATGGTCGCATGACATAGAACGATTCCTTGCCTGGCGGGAGGGCCGGACCGGGATCGACTTCATCGACGCGAACATGCGTGAGCTGGCCTTGAGCGGTTTCATGAGCAACCGTGGGCGACAGAATGTCGCGAGTTTCCTGACTAAAAACCTCGGGATCGACTGGCGATGGGGCGCACGGTGGTTTGAGTCCTGTCTCTTGGACTACTGCCCCGCCGCGAACTGGGGAAACTGGGCATACATCGCCGGCGTAGGCGCGGATCCGCGCGGCTTCCGTGGCTTCGATGTGGTTTCACAAGCCAGGCGATACGACCCCGATGGCAATTACACCACCGTGTGGCTGAACGACCATCAGAAAGTCAAGCCGATGGTTGATCCATCTCAATCTCTCTGCGATGCGGAGACGAGGTGGCAGGAGGCGACGAGGTGAATCACAAGCCGATACCCTAGTCTTACCAACTTAGTGACGCTGTTATCCAGATACTGATTCCACCGCTCGCAATGATCGAAACAGGTCCCATATTTCTCATTTCTCTAATTATCACATCTGTGTCGTTCATCTTCTACGGACTGAGCTGCCTGTTCTCTAATCGAATCGTGGCCGAGTTCGAACGCTACAAGCTTCAACGCTTTCGTCATCTGGTGGGCTCACTCCAAATCGCCGGCAGTCTGGGACTCGTCGGGGGGCTGTGGTTCCCGGAACTGGGTACCGCTGCAGCTATAGGATTAGGCGTGCTGATGGCAATGGGGCTTATGGTCCGCCATCGGCTGAATGACACAATGATCCAGATGCTACCCGCTGCAGCATATCTGGTACTGAACAGCTATCTGACAATAGAATTCATCCTTGTTTAGAACAACGCAGCGATCACACAGAGCAGAAAGACCGTCGTCGCCGGTAGCGCCTTCTTCGGCGGGTCCTTGACCTTGATGTGCATCGAGATCGCCCCCGCCATGAGCACGCCCAGCCCAATCGCGGCAGGCAGTACCAGAACCTCAACCCAGATCCCCACGAGCAGCATGACAGCGCAACTGACTTTCAGCGCCCCCACCACGTACATGAACCAGACGGGCAGTCCATAGGCCAAAAACTCCTCACGCATATTCTTGGCATCGCCCCCGCGATATCCGGTCGCACGGTTGAAGCGAAGCACCCAGACATTCAGGATGCCCAGCCCGACAATAACTTGTGCGATCTGCCCAGCGCCTTCCATGCCTTAAGAGTAACCATAAGGGCAGATATGTCAATGGATACTACATAGACATGGAGCGATGGCTAACGTTTGGAAAGGACCCACGAAGCAGACTATTTCGGACCCGGTGGGCAGGCGGCCTCCTGCCCGCCGTAGCTAAGGGGTCCAAGAGTGGGCGGAAACCCGGAACCACGAGCCGCCAGCCCAGATTCCTCAGATTATCCTAAAAAATCACCCGGCAACCGAATCGAGTTGAATCCAAACGACGCTGGTCAACGAACTGCTAATTATGACCGTACCGAGTGCCATTCCCTGGGACCGTCTTTTAGGGGCAGCAACCGCGATCGAAGCGGCCGCCCGTGAAGCGGGCTCTGACCTTTCGGCATTCCGCGCCTCGATACTGATGGGTGCCGCCGATCAACCATCCGCATTGTGTGACTTCACACGGGCTGAAGTCGAGGCGGCCGAGGAGTTCCTGGGCCGTTGCGGCTATCTGCAGATGCCGGATAGCAACCACCAAGATCGTACCGACAACCCCTAACGCAGTGATACCTGGAAGCAAACATGATCCGCAACGCGACAGGAAAAGTTGAGATGCAGAGTACCCTTGAACACCCGTCGGTCGAGGCCGAGAACGTCCTCCCGCATAAGTCCCTCAGCGGGACCGTCGTCGTCACCCGTCGCACACACTTTAACGCGGCCCACCGGCTGGAAAACATAAAACACAGCGATGAGTGGAACAGCCGAACATACGGGCCGTGCAACAACGCAAACTGGCACGGCCACAACTATGAACTGGAAGTCTCGGTCATCGGTACCCCCGCCACCCGCTCGGGCTCCGTCATCGACCTCGGCGACCTGAAACGAATCGTCAACGATTACATCATCGGCAAGTGCGATCACCGCAATCTGAACATGGATGTGGACTTCCTCAGGGGGATCATCCCGTCGGCGGAAAACCTCGTGATCGCGTTCTGGAACGAGATCGAACCCCATATCAAGGGCGGCAAACTTTACTGCGTGAGGCTTTGGGAAACCGAGCGTAATCGGGCAGAGTACTACGGCCCGAACCTGCCCGTTCCCCACTTACCACTTTGATAGGAAAAGAGGAAGTACCCATGACCATCCCAACACCCTCGGCTATCGTCGATCGCGCCGATACTAAACGGTCCAAAAAACTCTACCTGCACCGTTCAGCCAACAACGCTGAACCCCAGATACGCCGGTCGTATGACAGCGACTTCACAGTATCGGATGCGTATCGCGCTGAACTCCCCGACATGAACGACGCGGTTGACGCGATCCAAGGGACCGAAGTACCGATCCAGCAGGTGGGCATCTCGAACTTCCGGCTGCCGCTTGCCTTCGCTACCGCAGAAGGCAAAACGCTGACGCTCGAGGCCGGCGTCACCGGGACCGTGTCCCTCGAGTCGCACCTTAAAGGCATCAACATGTCGAGGATCATGCGCTCGTTCTATGACCACCGCGAGCGGGTGTTCTCACTGACAAGCCTGCGGCATATACTCGAATCATACCGGCGAGATGTGGAAAGCTGCGATGCACGGCTCAGGATCGACTTCTCCTACCCGATGGTACAAGAGAGCCTGCGTAGTGATAACTGGGGGTACCAGTACTACGATCTCGGGTTCGAGGCTACCATCGATGCAAGCGGGAATTACAAGCAGTTTGTCCACTTTGACTTTGTCTACTCCTCCAGCTGCCCATGCTCTTCCGAACTGACGGAGCATGCACGGGACGCGCGCGGCGCTTATGGGATCCCCCACTCACAACGCAGTAAAGCTCGCGTGACCGTAGCGGTCGATTCTGAAACAGACATGCCTGTCGAAGACCTCCAGAAGCACTGCTTGGCCGCACTGAAAACCGAGACGCAGGTCATCGTCAAGCGAGAGGACGAGCAGGCCTTTGCGGAACTCAACGGCGCCTACATCAAATTCGTAGAGGACGCCGCCCGGCTGGTCTACGAGCAGTTGGCGACCGACCCGCGGATACTCGACTTCCGCGTCGCCTGCTCGCACCTGGAATCCCTGCATTCCCACGACGCGGTATCCGTCATCTGCCGGGGGGTACCCGGGGGCCTCAAGGCGGAGTTCACAGACTTCCGCTCGATGGTCTGCTAGCAAAATAGCATCCCGGTGAAGCAACAACTCCCTAGCCGCTTCAACCATCGCCAGGATGTCCCGCCTCACTGGTGCAGGAAGGCCACCCCAAGCGTCGATCAACTCGGCCAGTTCAGCGGCTACGCTTGGTGGTAAATCCATCCGCGCCAGATTCTGCGACACCTACTTCAGAAAGAGGAGTCTTCTGCAGCTTTCATTGGGGTATTCAGACCCCAACCCTATTCTCAACTCGTTGGCGTCGAGCATAGCCAGAAAGACACGGGAATGAACTTGCGGATCGCCCCGCTTTCAACCGACTCCGATGCTTGGCATTTACTATGTGTACGTGAACAGTCACAGAAAAACGGTACATACCGTTTTCTGATATCAGGCGGTCACAGGTTCGTAATGCACAAGCCCCTGCCAACAAGTGCTTTAGAAATGGGCGATACAGGACTCGAACCTGTGACCTCACGCGTGTGAATCACACATGGGCCGCCCGCCAAAAGCGACGTAAGAGCTTATTTCACAACACCGTAGCGTGATTGAAGTCGACGTGCAAAACGGTACAAAACACCGCAATTCTGGGCAGTTAAGGGCGGTATGGAGCACTAAAACGGTACCAAAACGGTAGGGCTTTGGACTGTTAATCCGCAGGTTGATAATTCGAGTCCAGCCGGGGGAGTTTGCAAAAAACCGCCCTGTTTTCGGGGCGGTTTTTCGTTGACTATCCAATGTACGCGAAAATCAGATAAGCGAGGCTACTCAATCGGCTTGGTCAGTTGTATGAATCGCTGCTCGCCAAACCGCCTCATCAAGGCTTCCTTCTGAATGGACCGGCTCTGTTCCGACAGGTTTGGCTCTCGCATGCTGATATAGATCACCTCGCCGCTCTCAAGCACTTTCCATGACCGGCGATTGTCGACCATCTTCCCCCTTCGCTTGTATTGCTCACTCGTCAACAAGACATGGGCTTTCTTCTGGGCTCCATTGTGCTCGACCATCTCGGTCCCGATATCCTCGATCGCAAACGTGCGGATACTGGATGTGTAGTACGGCCGTGTCTTCATGCGATAGCCCAAACTCTCCTTGCGGATGTGGTACGCATAGATCAGAGGCATCCAGTAGCGCGTGGTCGCGGCAAGATTGTCATCCAGATCGACGGAGGTGACGTGCGGTTTGAACTTTTCTTTCTCGCGCTCACCAATCGGCAAACGCGTGATGACGAGTTTGTCCTCTTTGATCTCGCTACTGACCTCGTATCGCAGCCGATCGTTTGTCCGTGTAAAGCCCTCGAACGACTTGAAGTTGCCTTCTTTGGTGAAAACGACTTTTTCTAAAACATAAGTAACCTCGCCGTCCACATTGGTCGAGTGTGGATTCAAGAAACCCCACTCGAACACAAGTTCCCCCTTCTCTCGGCGGATCACGTAGTGCTTGAAGGCAATATAGTAGGGGTGTGGCTGATCGTCAGCTTTTATATCATTCGAGGATCGCCTTCTTTCTTCTGCGAGCCAGTAATCCAGGAGCACACCATCCGCTTCACCCTCGGGTAGCAACTGCATCAATTCCGCAGGCGTCGGCACGTTCTCAATGTCCTCAAGATCGGGTCCCTCGGCCTGACAAGGGTGCACCAGGCTTATGAGAAAGAGTGCTGCGAGTAGTCGAGAATGCTTCATCTTGACAAGTAACAAGACGAGGCGAATGTGCAGATAGGACTTCATTGTTCACTCCAAGCTTAGATATGCCGAGTCGAATAGAGGGGCAACACACCCATCTTAAACTAACGAGATGGGATGGCCTAAAAGTCATCATCAATGACCAACAGGTCCCGGCCAAAAAACCGCCAGTCCCGTGAGGATTGAGTATACACAAAGGCAATGCATCGGCTCACCGAACTTCTTCACAAGTGTTTCCTGATCAATGGTCCGAATCGTTTCCGTCCTGCCTGGTCCTTGCATATCGGTCGCATTGTAGGTGCCTTTGATAGCCCGACCGATTGATTAGTGCGATGAAAACTGTGAACTGCAGTGACATCACCACAAACGACTCACTCGCAGACTCGGCAACGCCGTCTGCAACGCAGCAATACCCGTATTCGTGACCGGCGTGCCTGTTAGATAAACTTCGCTCAGGTTGTTCATCGTCTGAAGATGAACCAGCCCCGTGTCAGTTACCTGCGTCTTGAAAAGGTTCAGCCCACCCAAATTGGTCAGTCCCTGTAGATGTACCACCCCGGCATCCGTGACCTGAGTATTGCCGAGGTCCAGGTATCCCAGGTTGCTCATTGCGCGCAGTTGAACCAGCCCGGCATCTGTGATGTGCGTATTGTCGAGGTAGAGAATTTCTAAATTGTTTAATCCCTGAAGATGAAAGAGGCCCGCACCTGTGACCTGCGTGTCGCCGAGGATCAGCGTTTGCAGACTGTCCAAATCGTGCAAATGAACCAGCCCCGCGTCCGTGACGTGCGTTCTGTCGAGGTTCAGCGATCGTAAGTTCCTTAGTCCTTGGAGATGAACCAATCCTGTATCTGTCACTTGCGTGTCGATTAGTTCCAACTTCTTCAGGTTCCTCAATCCCCGAAGATGAACCAGCCCCGCGTCGGTTACCTGCGTCTTGGAGAGGACTAGCCTACGCAAATTGGTCAGTCCCTGTAGACGTTCCAGCCCGGCATCGGTGATCATCGTCCTGTTCAAGTCGAGCTCGACGATCCGCTCGATCGTGGGCAGGTTGTTTTCGGTCAGCCAATCGGTGAGCCACTCCGGCCCGTAGAATCCCGTGTTAAAAGTACCACCCTGTTCGGTGACCCAATTCATTGCGTTCTGCTCGATCGTGTGCACGCGATACAGCCAAACGGAGGAGATGGCCGCCAACAATACGAAGACCGCCGAGACGAGCAATGTCCAACCCCAGAAAGTCAGGCGCGGCTTCCTGCGAAAGGTGCGCCTGTTGCCCGGATCAAACGCGCGCCCGCATTCGGGGCACTTCGTCGATTCGAGGCCATCCAGTACGTAGGAACACTTGCGACAATAACGCGAGGGTTTGGAAACATTGGCTGTCATTCAGGCTCCTTCACTTGGCCTACCGTCGGATCATCAGGATGTTAAGTTGTGCGAGCCCGTCGTCCGAGACCTTCGTGTTTTTGACATCTAGAATGACCAGCTTCTTGTTACCATGGATTTCCTGCACGACCTTCGGCAAGATCGGAAAAACGAAGACTGCAACACCAAGCAGGGTATCAGTCCTCAAACGTTCAACTTCTACCTGCAAGCAATTAAATTGCAAAACACATCACCGGCAGCCACCGTTGTTCCGCTGCGTTTCTACTGCAAGGTTCAGTAACCTGTCTGAAGTTTCGGCAATGCCTTCTGCAGTTCAGCGATCCCCTGCGTGGTCAACTGGGTACCATGCATTCCTAGGAATCTCATGCGAGTCATACCCGTCAGATTCGCGAGGCCCGCATCCGTAACCGCCGAGCCGGTGAGAAAAAGTTGCCTCATATTTGTCATGCCCCTTAGATGAACCATGCCCGCGTCGCTAACCCGGGTGTTAGTGAGATAAAGGTATTCCATCTTGTTCATCCTCCGCATATGGAAAAGGCCGGCGTCTGTTATCTCCGTCTCGCTAAGGGTCAAATAGGTCAACTCCGTGAGATCACACAGATGTGCCAGCCCAGCATCCGTGGTCTTCGTCTCGGAAAGCGCCAAGGCCCCAAGACCGTTCATCCCCTGCAAATGAGCAAGCCCTTCATCCGTGATCTTCGTCTCGGAAAGCGTCAAGGCCTCAAGACCGTTCATCCCCTGCAAGTGAGCAAGCCCTTCATCCGTGATCTGGGTTCCTTTGAGGGACATCTGGCGCACACTGCTCAATTTCCTCAGATGAACGAGTCCGGCATCCGTGATCGGCCGGCGCGAAAGATCCACTTCAACCACCGTCTCGATGGTCGGCAGGTCGCGTTCGATCAGCCAATCGGTCAGCCATGGCGGACCGTAGATTTCGGTGTTGTACGTACCTCCCTGTTCCGTGATCCAGTCCATCGCGTTCTGTTCGATCGTGTGGAAGCGATACAACCAGCCCGCGCCGATCGCCAACAACAATACGAACACTGCGGCGATCCGCCACGTTCGACCCCAGAAGGTCAAACGCGGCTTGCGGCGGAAGGTGCGCTTGTCATCCGGATCAAACGGGCGGCCGCACTCGGGGCATTCCCGCGACTCGACTCCGTCAAGCACATAAGAGCACCTGCGGCAATAGCGCGACGGCTTGGAAACGTTGGTGTTCATTCAGACTGCTTCACATGCTCTATTACAACAATTAGATGCTTCATTGTTCATTCCACAATGGGTCTGAGTTCGTGCAATAAGTCGTATGAGATTCATCGATCCATCAATCTTTTGGTTGCTGGTACAAACACTATCTTACTGACGGTTGGCGGTGAGTCGCTTAGGGATCTGAGTAATCCTTGCCCGAGAAAGTCCTAGCCGCCGAGCCAACTCTGCCCTATTCTTGACCTCGCCGGCGTCCAGCATGGCCAGAAAGCTGCGGGAATGAGCCTGGGGATCGCCCTGCTTTCAACCGGCGTCGATGCTTGGCATCTACTACGTGTACGTGAACAGTCGGAGAAAAACGGTACATACCGTTTTTCTCCGATCAGGCGGTCACCGGTTCGAAATGCACAAGTTCCTGCCAGCAAGTGCTTTAGAAATGGGCGATCACGGACTCGAACCGTGGACCTCACGCGTGTGAAGCGAATCATTACTCCGAAAACCGAGCTTAGGATAGCGCCAGACCGGTTTTGTTGCAAGCAATTTCACTGGATTGCTGTCAACTTGCTGTACTACTGCAGCTGTTCACGGTACAAAGTCACAGCCTTGAACCGTTAGTAAACAACTGGTGACAAAAACCGCCCTGGCGGACTTGCACCTCCAGAGCGGCATGAGTTGGCAGAAGTGACAGTTGATCAAATACAACGACTTGCTTCAAATGCTTCAACCTCTTTCCTTGAATAGCGGATCATTCCGTTGCGACCCTCGCCGAGACAAAATCGGCTGATACCCGCTCGGCGAACAATCCGATCTACGCTGGACCGTGAGCACCGCCAACGTAGAGCCAATTCTTTCGGTGAGAAATATGGGGACTCGGTGGGTGATTCATCATTCATTTTCAGTCCTCGCGCTTGCCGCCTAAATGTTCTTGCACATCACCTCATCCGCTATTGAGACGGTTGAAGTGGCGTGCTGCCTTGTGGCCCATGTCTGCGATGATCGCCAACTCACGCTCACACTCGGCTTGTATTGCCGGAGCGCTGCAGAAGGAATAACCTGCGTAGTTGCAAATGTATTTCGATGTTCAACCACAAAAGATGAATGAACGAGGATGGGTGAAAATATACGTTTCAGGCAAAAATCAACTAACAGAGCGGCTTGTGGCTGCCCCATATGGGACATGTCAGTTTATAGCCGTGCCTCAAGCGTGCCGGACGCGCGCGTCCGCAATGATCACTGACCAATCATTTTCATTCTTTCGAGAGAAGCCGAAACATGAAAAGACTCCGAACGCCCCTGCTCGTGTCCCTCGCTGCGACGGTTCTATTTATCGCGGCTTTCTTCGTCATCGGTTCGAGCCAGAAAGCCCAGTACGACCAGATGCGCGACAAACTCGCGAACGAACTGGGCGGGGGGCTGAGCGCTGTCCCCTTAGACCAGGCCATGCTCGATGAAGTCACGCAGTGGGGCGTTCTGAGCAGCGAGACCGCAGACGCCAGCGCCCACACCCAGTCGCTCAAGACCCTTGGCAAAGAGCCCACCGTCGAGAACCTCGTCGACCTCTTGAGTGGCGGTATGCCACCCTACGCCTGGTTCGACCTGCATCGCAACCGCCGGAATCTAGAGACCGGCGCGGTCCTAGCCACGATCACCCCAGTCTCTGTAGACGGGTCCATCCACGTCTCAGCCGACGTCGGCACCGCCATCATCCTCCACAGCGACGGCGTCGCCTCGGTCTTCACCGACACCGAGGACGGCCTGCGAGACGAGATCCGCAGCCGCGACCAGCCCGGCACCCCATGATCATCCCCCTCACCCGCTGCGAACCCTCACTCACACCGCCCGCAACACCTCCCGCGTCGTCAGGTGATCTAAACGCCCGGCCTTAGCCTGCCGCCCCATATCCGCGATGATCGCCAGTACACGCTCACGCTCGGCATGGACGGCAGAGTCTGCATCGTCCAGCGGCTTGGGTTGCCGTGGTCCGGTGCTGGGCGTGTGCTTGGGTTGGACGCCGTACGGTAGCATCCAGCAAGCGTAGCGGTTTCGATTTCAATAGGTGCTTAACATCTTCGCGAGTACCTTGATTACGGGTGGGTATTTGAGCAGATATACTAAATTCCCATGATTCGGAATTACCCCAGAGGTGTATTCGCACAAACAAGTAGGACGTACCTGCTATGAGTACTGCACTTCTTTTGGGTCATGCCACTGGTATTTGCATCGGGCTGGGATGCGTGTTTGTTTATAAAACAGAAAACTCTGAAACGAAAAATATACAGAAAATACAAGCGATTTTACTCCTATTACTTTTTTTAGGTCTTGAGGGATTGGCAATATACGGAGTGATTACCGGAGAGTTTCCAGGAAGATATGGGGGTGAGCCAGTGAAACTTGAAAGATATCCAACCTTTTTCAATGTCACCCTTACGTTCTTATCCGTCATGGCAGGCTGGTTCTTTGTCTTTTGTCTCTCACATTTCAAGAGACTCATAGGTCGAAGATGACCTGCTTGCGACGATTTGTCCTCGACAATCGCTAGTACACATTCAGGCTACGTCATCACACGGTATCGAGACAAGAAGCAGAATCTTGGCACCCAGTTCCGCCGCATCATCGTCAAAGCCGGGCTCGAGCCTTGGCCAAAGCTGTGGCACAACATGCGAGCCAGCAGAGAAACCGAATTAATGCGGGAATACGGCATAGCTACTGCCTGCCAGTGGATTGGCAACTCGCCGAAAGTTGCTGCCACTCACTACGACATGAGCATTGACATTGATGCTGATTATCGCCGGGCGGCTGGGTTGGAAGACGATTCCAAGGCGCAGCAAAAAGCGCAGAAGACTGTGACCGGAAGGCCTTGTCGACGAGCGGCATCCGAGACACGCGGACCAGAAAAACCCTTAAAAAACAACGCCTCTGACAACTTCCGTCCATCAGGGACAAAACGTGTCAAAGGCGTCTCATGGGCGATACAGGACTCGAACCTGTGACCTCACGCGTGTGAAGCGTGCGCTCTAGCCAGCTGAGCTAATCGCCCTCAAATCCCCTGCTTCACTCGACTTACGCTGCAGGCAGCGGCATCAATCGGCAGGGAACGGCTAAGTGCGGCATTTTAGCAGGCTTACGCTCCCCCGCCAACCACCCCGCCGCCCTTGGGTCAACGGCAGGTTGCGGCAGGCTGGGGAGCCGTACGGCAGATAGATGTGTTTGAGTTACTACTGCCAGTACTCCTGTGGCCTGGCTATACGTGATGTGGTTCTTATGCAAGCAGATCCTTAATGACGTGCCCGTGCACGTTGGTCAACCGGCGTTCGATGCCATTGTGGTAGAACGTCAGCTTCTCGTGATCGATACCTAAGAGGTGAAGAACCGTCGCGTGGTAGTCGTGCCAGGTGACGGGGTCGACCGCGGCCTCCCAGCCGACATCGTCGGTTTCTCCGTAGCTCGTACCCCCCTTGAGGCCGGCACCTGCCATCCAGACAGTAAAGCCTTCTGGATTATGGTCGCGGCCCTTACCGAGTTGTCCAGCTGGAGCCTGAGTAAAAGGCGTTCGGCCGAACTCGGAAGTGAGTAGGACCAGCGTATCTTCGAGCATGCCACGCTGTTTAAGGTCTTTAATCAGTGCGGCGATGGGCTGGTCGATCAGTTTTGCTTCGCGCGAGTGGTTGACGAAGTTGTCTTCGTGGCCGTCCCAGCCGTGGCGAGGTTTGCCGCCGAAGGCCCCGCCGGAGAAGAGCTGAACAAAACGCACGCCGCGTTCGAGCAGGCGTCTTGCGAGCAGGCAGCGTCGGCCACAGTCGGCGGTCTCCTTGTTGTCCAGGCCGTACATCTCGGCGATATGACCAGGCTCGTCGTCAAACTTCACCACCTCAGGGACCGACGTCTGCATCCGCGCGGCGACTTCGTATGACTTGATGCGTGCGGCGAGGAGGTCTTGCTCCGGGCGTTGCGCAGCGTGCTGCGTGTTTAATTGTGCGAGCAATCGCCGGGCGTGTTCCTCTGCTTCGGGCGTGATCTTCTTATTCGCAAACAGGTTGCGGATCGGCTGGTCGCCGCTGCCAAACAGCGAACCCTGGTGCTCGGCGGGCAGAAAACCGCTGGACCAGTTGCTCGCGCCGTTGTTCGGCAGGCTCCGCGCATCGGGCAGGACAATGAACGTCGGCAAGTCTTCGGACTCGTTGCCCAGGCCGTAGGACAGCCAACTGCCCAGCGAGGGGAAGCCGTTGGTCGCGAAGCCTGAGTTCTGCAGGAAACTCGCGGGGGTGTGGTTGGCCGAGTCAGACTGCATGGACTTGATGACGGTCAGCTCGTCGGCCACACCCGCGATGTGTGGGAAAAGGTCCGAGACCCAGAGCCCGCTTTGCCCACGCTGCTTGAATTTCCATTCGTTCTGGCGGACCAGGCCCGCGCTGCCAAAGAAGGAGTCGGGTTTGACGGATGGGGGTGCCGACTTGCCGTGCAGCTTCTCAAGCGTCGGCTTGTAGTCGAACGAGTCCAGGTGACTCAACCCACCCATCAGGCAGATATGGATGACGCGCTTGGCACGAGCCTGAGGCTTCGCCGTGCCGCGCTTAAGCGGTGCTGCAGCCATCGCCTGGTCGTGTCCAAGCAGGCCCATCAGTGCCGCGGCCCCCAGGCCGGTTGCGCTGAACTCAAGGAATTGGCGTCGGGTTTGATTCATCGTGTGCACCTATTCAATCCAGATGAACTCGTTCGTGTTAAAGAGGACGCGGGCGAGCAGGGGCAGGCCGTGCTCTTTGACAAGTTGTGACGCTTTCTCGCGTTCCTGTTCGCTCGGTACCCGGTTGAGAACAAGCTGCCACATCCGTTCGATCTGTTTGCTCAGGTCGTTGACGGCTTCTTGTTCAACCCGCTCGGCGAGGTGTTCGGCCATCCGCAGGATGAACGAGTGGTTCCACTGGCTCAGTGCCTGCGAGGGCGTGGTCGTGATGCTGCGTTTGGGCGCGGTCACCGACGGGTCCGGGCAGTCGAAGGTATCCAATAGCGCACTGCGTTGGCCACGCGGCATCCAGCGATAGACCGTTCGGCGGTTGAACTGCGGGCCAACCGGATCGATCGCGGCGTAGTAGTAGGCCGGGGGCACCTGATCGATACGGACATCCCTGAAGCCGGGGCCGTACATCTGTTTGTTGAGCACACCCGCAACCGAGAGGACAGAGTCGCGGAAGACCTCCGCCTCGACACGCCGCGGGTTCTGCCGCCAGAGCAGGCGGTTGCCCTGGTCGATCTCACTGGCTTTCTTGGCGGTCGTGTTATCCACACCCCGCGAAGCCTGCTGGTAGGCCTGCGAGGTGACGATCAAGCGGTGCAGTTGCTTGAGCGAATAGCCGCTGTCACGGAACTGCACAGCGAGGTAGTCGAGCAGTTCGGGGTGACTGGGTGTCCCGCCGTTAAACCCGAAGTCGTTGGGCGTGTTAACCAGGCCCTGGCCAAAGTGGTAGTGCCAGACGCGGTTAACCGCGACACGGTGGAAGAGCGGGTTGTCCTTATCCGCGATCCATCCCGCGAAGTTCATGCGTCGTTCGCGGTCGGATGCGTTGGGCTTGAGGCCGAAATCGGCTTCCGGCCCGATGATCGACGCGATGCCGCCTGCGGGCACTTCGTCCCCAAGGGTTTCGACGCTGCCGCGCTCGTGGACACGCATCACGCCCGGGCCTCTTGAAATCACCGAATAGACGGTGATCGGTTTGCCGGTTGCTGCGGCTGGCTTGCTTTCCATCTTCGCGAGCTCGCTTTGAAGCTGACGCTCGGCATCGGTCTTCGCCTGGAGCGCTTTGCCGAGCTGGCCGCTGAACAACTGTAGCGCATAATCGCCTTCGCCACGCTGCTCCGCGTGGATCGCGTTGATCCCGCTGTGCTGCCAGGTATCGCTGGCCGCGCTGTGATAGACACGGCCGAGCGTGTGGGCCTGCATGCCGTGGGGCTGCTTGTGCTTGAGCGCATTGAAGTCGCTGCTGAACAAAGCCCGATCGCCTTGCGTGATCTTGACGTCATCGACCGCCGCGCCAAACCGCCCGCTGTTCAGGGGGTATGGCTGGAGCTGGACCCGCACATCGCCCACCCCGTCCCCCCGGTAGGAAAACTCAACCGCCTTGAATTTGCCCGCGTTCTTTCCTCGTTTCCAGCCTTGGGCAGAAGCGAAGTGCGAAGCGACGACCTGATCGTCTTGATTGATCAGACGAACGATCACGCCATCACCCGGCGCGGTGGCCTGGCCCTCGCCAGCCCATACCGTCGGTGCGATCTTAAAGGCGACGCGGTAGGCCTTGCCTTTCTCGTTGACCGGGTAGGCCTGCTTGGTCGTGACGATGTTCGCGGTCGATGACAGTTGGCCGCCGCGCGAGACAATCAAGTCGGCCAGTTGGCGATTCAATTCGATACGTTTGTTTTCAATGGCTTGCCGTTGGGCGAGCGTGTCGTCCTTTGCCTCGCTTGTCGCGGGCTTCGCGCTTGCGCGGACCTTCCGTTCGCCATGGTTGACGCCGTCCAGTGCCGCGATGAACTGGTAGTACTCCTTGGTGGAGATCGGGTCGAAGAGGTGGTCGTGGCAGCGGGCGCAGTGCACGGTCATTCCGAGGAACGCCTGGCCGACAGTCCCTGAGATCTCCTCAAGCTCGTTCTGCCGCTCGGTCTGCTTCATCTTCGGGTTCTTGCCGCGTACCGCGTTGTGCACACCCGCCACGAGGAAGCCCGTCGCCGCAGTGCCCTCAAGCGTGTCCGGCTTGATCAGGTCGCCCGCCAACTGCATCTTTACGAACTCGTCGTAAGGCATATCATCATTGAGCGCCCGAATGAGCCAGTCGCGGTAGTGCCAGGCGTTGTTGCGAGGCGAGTTGTACTCAAAGCCGCTGCTTTCGCCGAAGCGCGCGACGTCCAGCCAGTGCCTTGCCCAGCGTTCGCCGTAGTGCTTGGACGCGAGCAGCTCGTCCACGAGCTCGGCCCACGCATCCTGCGAGGGGTCCTTTTCAAACGCCGCGATCACTTCCGGGGGTGCGGGCAGGCCAACAAGATCGACATACACCCGGCGGACGAGCGTGCGCGGGTCCGCCTTGAGCGAAGGCTTGAGGCCTTCTCTCTCCAGTCGAGACAACACAAACCGATCGATCGCGTTTTTCGACCACGCCTTGCTTTCAACCTCGGGCAGCTCGTACGCCTTCAACGGCTGCAGCGACCACCAGTCCTTGCCCGCACGCTTGTCGGACGAGAACGCAAACGGGTCGATCGGGTCGCTCCCCCACTTCGCGCCGTCTTCGATCCACTGCTTGATCACCGCCTTGTCTTCATCCGACAGCGGGTGCTTGGGCGGCATGCTGTCCGACTCGATCTCTTCCCAAAGAAAACTCTCGCCCGGCTTGCCCGGCTCGATCACCACCGCATCCAGCGTCGACTTCAGCGTACTCAGGTCAAGATCGCCCTTGGGCTTAGGACCGCTGTGACAAGACAGACAATTGGCCGCGAAGATCGGCGCCACGTGCTTGTCGAAGTGCTTTACAGCATCCGGTGCTGCCTGCCCCTGCTCACCTTGGACTGCAATTGCGTCATGCCTGACCTGCAGACCAATGGCCAGAGCACTAATCAAGATCAGACTGCATGAAATGGTTCGATTGTTTCGCATCATGAATCAACTTGCTCTGCGGGGGGTATGACGAGTTTGAGTACCTTCCCTTGTTGAATCGGGTAAACCGCGTCGTATTTGTCTAACTCATCCACCAAGCCACGCATCATCTGCCGGAGTTTGTCGGGTTCCTTGGCCGCGAGGTTGTCCGATTCGCTCGGGTCCGTCGCGAGGTTGTACAGCGCGTAACGCGCATCGCCCTTGGCCAAGTAATGGTAGATCACCTTCCACTCCCCATCCCGCCAGGTCGTAAAGAAGTGGCTCTGCCCGCGACGCGGGTGGGGGTAGTGGTTCAAAAACACGTTGCGGTGCTCCGCGTTCGCCTGCCCAGCGAGCAGGCGTGAGAGATCCTGTCCATCAACCGGGTGGTCTTCAGGGACCGCCGCGCCGGCCAGACCGACCAGCGTCGGCAGCAGGTCGTAGCACACGCCGACCTCCTGACGGATCGCACCCGCCTGGATCGGCAGCTTCTTCTGCCATGGGTTGTCCCGATCTGCCTTCGCCCACGCGGCGATGAAGGGCACACGCATCCCGCCCTCCCACTTCGCGCCCTTCCGCCCACGCAGCGGCGCACTGGACGAGATGCCATCGAGTGGGCCATGAGGGCAGTCCCCGCCGTTGTCGCCGAGGAAAAGGACCAGCGTGTTCTCGGCGACCCCCTTCGCCTCAAGGTGATCCATCAGGTCGCCCAGCGACTTGTCCATGCCCTCAATGAGTGTCGCGTAGGCGCGGGCGGCTCCGCCCTTGCCCTTGTAGTTGCCCGCAAAACGCGGGTCAGAATTAAACGGCGAGTGCACCGCGTAGTGCGACATATGAAGAAAGAAGGGTCTGTCTTTCGTCAGCGCTTTATCAATCTCGGCCTTGGCTTCGATGGTCAGGGCCTCAGTCAGGAAGGTGTCCGTGCCGTGGTACTTATCCAGCCCTTGCACTGGTCGGGCCAGCGGGTTCTTCGAGCCCTTGCCGTATCCGCCTTTGCCGTAGTAGCTGCCCGGCGCACCGATCGCTGAGCCCGCGACATTGACATCGAACCCGAGGTTCAAGGGATCTTCACCCGCATGCTTGAATGGTGCGAAGTGCGCCTTGCCGACGTGGATCGTCGTGTAGCCCACCTGCTTCAGCAGCCTCGGCAGCGTGACGTCTTCTTTCTTCAGCCCCACCCAGTTCCACGCCGGCGGGACCTGCTGACACACTTTCAGCGGGTACATCCGGTTATCGAGCGTCCGGTTGTTCTGCCAGGGGTTGATGTAGTCGGTGCAGCGGTGGCGGGCCGAGTTCTGCCCCGTCATGATCGAGAGGCGCGAGGGCGAGCAGACGTTGTGCGCATAGAAGTTGCTGAAACGTGTCCCCCCCGCCGCGAGCCGTTCCATGCTCGGCGTGCGGTACCAGTCGTTCCACGCATGACGCTCCGGCTCGCCTTCGTCGTCCACCAGCAACGGGACGGACGTGTCCATCAACCCCATGTCGTCGACCAGGAACACGATGAGGTTCGGCCTGCGCACTTCGGCACTGCATGCGTCAAACGCCGGCCAGTAAGCCATCACCATCATCAGTGTGAATGTCAGAACGTGTCGCATGTGTCGGTTTCTGTTGACGCCAGGGGCAGGCAACTGCGGTTTCATTGGGGCTAACGGCCTACGCCGTGCGATTCCAGCAGGGCATCCAGCTGTGCACGCAGCTCGGCGGCCTTCTCAGGCTCGCTATTCAGGAGGTTCTTGCTCTCTGCGATGTCGTCTCTCAGGTTATAGAGCTCTTCACGTCCGTCTTCGTAGAATCGCAGGAACTTCCAGTCGCCATCGCGGATGACGCTGCCGGGTTTCGAGTGGGCGATGTGCGGCACGCCGACGGGGTAGTGCCAGACCATTGGACCACGCTCAAAGCCTTTCTTGCCTTGAAGCAGCGGCACCAGGTTGGTGCTGTCCATATGGCCTTGGGATCGTTGCGCCTGGCCGGTCATTGCAAGCAGCGTGGCGTAGAAATCGACGCCGTGGATCGGCACGCCGCTCTCCGAGCCGGGCTGGATGACGCCGGGCCAGTCGATGATGCACGGCACACGGATACCGCCTTCGCAGATCGCCCCCTTGTGACTGCGCAAGGGCTGATTGCTGGTCGCACCGATATGTCCGCCGTTGTCGGAGGTGAAGACCACGATCGTGTCGTCACGCAATCCATTGTCATCGAGCCAATCGAGCAGACGACCGATGTTCTCGTCCATCGACTCGACCATCCCCGCATACTTGGCGTTGAACTTTTTGACGCCGGCCTTGCGTGCTTTGTCCGCGTATTTTTTTGTCTTCTCCGGCTTGGCGTGAAACGGCGCGTGCACCGTGTAGTAGCTCATGTACAGCAGCCAGGGCTTGTCCTGCTTTGCGAATCGATCCATCACCCCGATCGCTTCGCTGGTCAGCCGATCGGTCAGGTACTCGCCCTTGGGCCCGTCCTTGAGTGCGAACATGTTGTACGGGCTGAAGAAACCGTTCTTCCCCCGCGGGTGACCCCACCAGCCGCCAGCAACATTAACGTCAAAGCCCTGATCGGTTGGGAGATGCGATTCATTCGTGGCGCCACTCAGGTGCCACTTGCCGACAAAGCCGGTCTGATAGCCGCCCGCCTTGAAGGCCTCGGCGAGTGTGACCTCTTCCAGTTTCAGTAACTGCCGGTCTTTGGTGCGCCGCAGCGTCTTGCCGCTGAGCTTGTGTTCATAGTTATCCACGAAGCCGGTGTTCGAGGGGAACTTGCCGGTCATGATCGCTGCGCGTGAGGGGGCGCAGATCGGGCACGCGGCGTAAGCATCGGTAAATCGCATGCCACGCTCGGCGAGCGCATCGAGACGCGGCGTCTCATGGATCGTATGGCCATAACATCCCAGGTCCCGCCAGCCCAGGTCATCGACAAGGATGAACAGGACGTTGGGTTTACTCGTCTCGGCCTTTGCCTGTGCACCCACAGCCACACACGCCAGCACCGCGATGAGACACCCGACCACAACTCTGCTTCGAATCATCAACGCTTAACCTCCTTGGACCATTGCTGATACAGAGCCTGCAGCCTTGTCACGATCTCAGGGTGCTGCTTCGAAATATCTTTACTCTCGCCCGGGTCTTTGGCGAGATTAAACAGGCGCGTGCCTTTCGCAAGCCTAGGCCGATTGATGATGCCTGCGGTCGGCTTTCTGCCGCTGAATTTTCCGTTGTGCAACAGCTTCCAGTCGCCGCTGCGGACGGCATAGCTATCCTTGCCCCAACGCCAGAAGAGATCACGCGATCCGTTGAAGCCTTCGCGTCCGGTCGGGATCGCCAGGCCATCGAGCGAATCGGGCACCTCGATCCCCGCAGCATTCAGGCATGTCGGAAGCACATCCAGCGTCGAGACCGGCTCATGCCAGGTCTCCCCGGCATGCTCCTCGCCCGGCCGCGCGACGATCATCGGCACGCGGATCCCACCTTCCCAGAGCGAGAACTTGGCGCCGGCCAACGGCCGATTCCAGGCGCCATTGGTTGGCGCGCCGCCGTTATCCGAGAAGAAGATCAGCACGGTGTTGTCGACGAGCTTCATCTCGTCCAACGCATCCAGCAGCCGACCGATGTTGTCGTCCAGGCAGCTAAGGTTCGCCAGGTAGTACCGGCGCATCTGCTCGTCCGTAATCTGGCCCAGCGTGATGAACTGCTTAAACCATTCTTCGTAGCTGCCGTCTTTCGCCGGGTCGTAGTTGGGGATCTCCTTGACGCCGAACTTATCCAGGTACGGCTTGGGGGCCTGATGGATCAGGTGGTGCACCGCGTTGTACGAGAGGGTGACGAAGAACGGCTTCTCGCGGTTGCGCTTGATGAAATCGATTGTCGCGTCGGTGAAGATGTCGGTCAGGTATCCGTCCTTGAATTCCTTTGTTCCCTTGTTGTGCATGAGCGGGCCGACCGCGGCGCTGTGCCCCTTGGGGTCGGGCGTCTGCGCTTCGATCTCTTTGCTCAGTAGGAAGAAGTCGTGGCCGTGCGCGGAGAAGCCCAGGAACTCATCGTAGCCGTGACGCAGCGGGTCCTCTCGGACATTGCGTCGGTGCAGACTCTTGTTGCCGTAGTCGTTCTTGCCAAAGCGAGCGGTGGCGTAGCCGGCCTCCTTCATGTACTCGGCGATGTTCTTGACGCCCTTAGGGTGCCCGCAGTTAAACGACGATTTCGGGTCCCATCGCACCTGGTGCACACCGGTGTTCCAACCCGCTCGGGACGGGCTGCACACCGGGGCGCTCGCGTACGCATTGGAGAACAGCACCCCCCGGATCGCAATCCGGTCCATGTTCGGCGTGTGAACATCCTTGGCGTGGTGATCAAACACGCTGAGGTCGGCATAGCCCTGGTCATCGGTGACGATGATTAAGAAGTTGGGCTTTGTTTCCAGGCCCTCTGAATGGGCAGTGCAAGTGAACGCCAGCGCCAACGCCACACACAAGTAGGTTGTGATCGAAACACCTCTCATCATTTCCCCCGCTTGAACAAGGCGTTGAGCTCATCCATCGTCAGTGTCTTGTCCGCCTGCTCCAGCTTCACCGGCTTGTAACCCTCTTCTTCCTGGATTTTCTGCATCGTGAGCCAGAGCGCGTGGACGATCTCGGGGTGCTTGGTGTAGAGATTGTTCTTCTCGCCGGGGTCGGCGACGACGTCGTAGAGCTGTGCGGGCGGGTCGCCGGGCTTGGGCGCGGGGTTGGGCTTTTTGCTAAAGAACTCGCGGTAGCCGCAGTCGCCGGGGCCGGGCATGAGCTTCCACTTGCCTGCGCGGATGGAGAGCATGCCCGTCCCGCCGCTGGACATCACGACCGGGCGGTCGGGGTGGGGAAGCTCTCCGCCAAGCAGCGCGGGCAGGATGTTGGTGCTGTCGGGCGCGGCGCCCTCGGGCAAGTCCTCCCCAATGATCGCGGCGAAGGTCGCGAACAAATCCGACTGCGACACCAGCACATCCGACTCCTGCCCGGGCTTGATCTTGCCCGGCCAACGCGCTACAAACGGCACGCGGTGCCCGCCCTCGGTCAGGTCGCCCTTGCCGCCACGCAGCTTGCCATTCGCACTGTGGCCGTTGAAGTTCCGCCCGCTCGCGCCATTGTCGCTGGAGAAGATGACGATCGTGTTGTCAGCGAGCTCGAGCCGGTCCAGCGTCTTGAGCAGTTCGCCCACCGACCAGTCCAGCTCCTGGATCACATCCCCGTAGGCCTTCGCCTGGCTCGACCCCTTGAAGCGTTCGTTGGGCAGCCAGGGGATGTGCGGCTGGTGCGCGGCATAG
>Ga0213866_10000670_pt1 | contig 26632 bp, 14 predicted proteins | sample PICome_11_FD_160079 | JGI IMG/M metagenome (GOLD analysis project Ga0213866, IMG submission 160079) | Coastal seawater microbial communities near Pivers Island, North Carolina, United States - PICO284 | ecosystem: Environmental > Aquatic > Marine > Coastal | place: USA: North Carolina... | reverse complement strand
ATACCATCCTTTGGACATGTCGCCACCTGTGTCACCTCCGGGGTTGTCCGGGGTGCCCCGGTAACCGGGCTGCTCCTTGCCATCGTATTCGTAGGGTTCGCTTCCCGGCGGGAGGAGGTCCCAGCCGAGGCTGCGGTTGCCGATGCAGCTTTTCAAGATCAAGACGGGAGCATCAGTGACTTCACCGAGATAGTGACCGATTCCGATTTCCGGACCAATATTTCGTTCGACGGTCAACCAGTTGTTTTGTTGGTCTTTTGCCGGCGAATTGCCGGAGCACATGACGAAGGTGTTGCGGACATCTTTGCGGACGGTCCACTCGCCGGCATCGTCAACAAGGTAGGGATATTTTTCTGCGGCGATTCCTTTCAAGGTAGTGGCCTTTCCAAAGCCAAGCATATTGGACTGGCCCAGCAGGATATAGACCTGCACCGGCTTGCTCATGTCAGCGTCCTTGCCATCAGGATCCGGAAGGATCTCGGGGAGTTCACCGACGGACAAGGATGAACCGCCTCCCTGGGATTTCAAAAAGATTATGTCATCGGCCGAAAGAAAGGACTGGTTAAATTTCCTCACCCGCCCGTTGCGCAGGGTGACGACAACTTCGCCGGTTTCGGCATCGTATGACTTGAACTTGGCGTCAAACGACTTGGATCCGTCGGCACTGGTCCAAGTGCGGCCATTGGCACCGGTCAAAAGCGCGGAACATATAAGAAAGGTTTTTAGGCGGGGAAAGGTGATCTGTTTCATGATGATAAAATCGATTAAACATTAGGGGGACGGAGAGCTAGAGGACCATCTTTCGATAAAGCTGAGTGGATAGGAGTCTATTTGCGAATTTCAATCTCTCATTTGCGGCTTCTTTTGTTGTCGTCGGGCGGATTCATGGTCACCCTTGGGCTGTGTTGACGAACTTCTCAAAAGAACGACGACGTCGGGTGGCCATCTCGCTGGAGATGGATTGGGGCTTCAAGCGGCACCTGGAAGTATACGCCGGTTGTCAAAAGTATGCGGACGAGGCGGGATGGGATTGTCGGATTCATCCGGCTGTTGATAAGGTCCTTGAACGAAACAAGGGCGTGGCTCCTCTTGATGGGGTGATTGCGCGGGCCACCGCTTCGCTTGCGCGGTCCGCGAAAAAGACGGGAACTCCTTTGGTGAATGTTTGGCTCAACACGCCGGCCGAAGGGCTTCATGGGGTTTTTCCTGACTATCGCCGGACGGGTGAAATTGGGGCCGACCATCTCCTGGGAAGAGGCTTGCGCAATTTTGGATACTTGGGATTCGTGCGCGACATCGATGCCAGGGCTCAAAATGATGGGTTTTGCGCCAAGCTGGCTGAATCGGATTTTTTCTGCAATTCCCACTATTTCTCAAGAACGGGAGTGGAACGCAGCGCCGGGGGGTGGGAGCAATTTGTCTCCGGAATTGAAGATTGGATTGCGACCTGGGAGTTGCCAATCGGCGTGTTGGTTTGCAGTGATCTCTTCGCACGCTATCTCGTTGATATTTGTCAATCCCGCGGGCTGCATATTTCGCAGGATGTTTCAATTGTAAGCACCGCCAATGAACCTCTGATTTGTGAATCACCCTCGCCGAGCCTGACGAGTATCGACATGGGGTTCGAACAGATTGGCTATCAGGCGGCGGCCATGTTGGATCGCCTGATGAGCGGGGAGGAGATCGATCCCAAAGTGCGATTGATTCGTCCGGTCGCCCTTGTTCCCCGTGATTCGACTGATCTCTATGTTGCGGATGATCCGCTTGTTTCCAAGGCGTTGAGATTCATCGCCGAAAACAGCCATCGTCGTATCGAGGTGCGTGATGTCGTTCAGGCTGCCGCGACCAATCGACGCGGTCTCGAAAGGAAATTTCGAGAGTCTCTGGGCCGGACGATTGCCGGTGAGATCACGCGTCTGAGATTGGAGCGGGCGAAGAGGCGCTTGAGCGAGACCGATGTTCCCATGAAGGATGTTGCGATGGATGCCGGATTTCGTGATGCCGATCACTTTTACAAGGTCTTCATTCGGGTTGAAGGAGTCTCGCCAACGGTCTACCGTAAAGACCATTTAAACCGTTGATCTTTTCTCCCGATTTCGTCCGTGCAATACCTCCTGTGTTTGAAGCTCTCATGCCAGATTTGCAAACTTGAAAGATTGGTAAATCCAAGTGAGTTTAGGTAGGTAATCTCTCGTTTGTGAAGCATCCTACCATTTTACTTTTTTTTCTCTTGAGTCCTGTTTTGTTGGCGCAAAAGTCCGATGATAATTATTGGGCCTACCAGCCTGTGCAAAAAGTTTCCATTCCTGCGGTTGAGGATCCTTTTGTTCGAAACCCAATTGATGCCTTTATTCTCGCCGCGCTTCGAGAAAACGGGATCAAGCCCAATGAAAGAGCGGACGAGGCCCGGCTTCGTCGTCGGCTCTCCTACGATTTGACCGGACTTCCTCCCGAAGGGAACGAGATATCATGGCCGGAGTTGGTTGATCATTATCTGGACTCGCCCCGGTTTGGTGAAAAATTCGCCTCCCATTGGCTTGACCTCGTTCGCTATGCCGAGACCAATGGCTTCGAGCGTGATAGCATGAAGCCGGAGATCTGGCGTTATCGCGATTATGTCATTAAGTCGTTCAACGAGAACAAGCGCTACGATCGCTTCATTCTGGAGCAGCTGGCGGGCGACCAACTTCCGGACAAAACCCTCGATAGCTGTATCGCAACCGGATTCATGACCCTCATGCAGCGGGATGATGAACCGGCGGATCGACCCCAGGCTCACGCGGATCGGATCAGCGATATTGTTGATGTCACTTCCGAGGCTTTCATGGGCACAACGATGGGATGTGCCAAGTGCCACGACCACAAGGTCGATCCCATCTCCCAGGCAGACTACTTCTCCATGATGTCGTTTTTCGATGGCATCAAACAGGATCTTTTCAAGAGCCCGAATCATACCTGGATTGATCCCGGGGTAGCTCGTGAGCGTGAGGAGGAGAGACAAGCGAACCGGGATCAAATCGAGGAGCTTTGGAAGCAAGTGGACCGGAAGTTGCTCGAGCCCTATTTAAAGCGTTCGGAAAATCCGCAGGATATCGAAACTGATTGGATGTCCATTCCGGGCGTGCCCAAGAACCCGGGTTGGTCGCTGCCTTCGTTCGACGCGAATGGCGCCGGCTTCAAGAAGCTCGATAAATTGCCACGCAATAAAACGGTGACTTTCCGGTCAGAGTTTGGGCTTCAGGAAATTCCCAAGCAGTTCTTGATCTATCTCAAAGGTGACTTGCAACACCTTGAGATCTTTATCAATGGCGCGCCGGTGCACGACGGTGTGATTGAGAAGGTCCACGATGAGATTTTCGTGCCGCTTCCGATCGAAGAGCTCACCACCGGAAAAAATGTCATTGGTGTCATCACCAAGTTTAGTCGCAATCGTCCCGAGATTAGAATCACACGTGAGCCAGTGCATGATCTGAATGCTGATCAATTTGCTCTCATCCACCCGGGGATGATTAGTGGGATTTTTGGGGATGACTTTGGTTCCCGCATGAAACCTCTTCAGGAAAAACGACGTGATCTCGAGCGCCCGATTCAAGGGATTCGCTATCATGGTGTGCATGAGGAAGGGCAGGTTGCCGCGCCAAGGATACACACCCGGGGCAGCATACACGCCCAAGGCGACGAGGTGCCCGTGGCTTTCCCCGCTGTCCTTGAATCCGCAGATCTAAAACCTAAACGCAACCGCCTTGAGTTGGCCAGTTGGATTACTTCACCGCAGCACCCGACGACTGCCCGCGTTTGGGTGAACCGGCTTTGGCAATATTGCTTTGGGGCCGGTCTGGTGGAGAGCTCCAACGAATTTGGCAAGCTCGGCACAGGAGTCTCCAATCAAGAACTTCTCGATTTTCTGGCAGGGGAGCTTGTGGATTCGGGCTGGGATACGAAGCACATCCTTAGGCTCATGCTCAATAGTTCCACCTACCAGCTTTCTGCCAAGGGAATGAACGACAAGGATCCCACCAACCGTCTGCACTGGAAGTATTCCTCACGCCGTCTTACTGCCGAGGAAATCTGGGATAGCTACCTCGTGCTCACCAAACAGATGAAGTTTGAAATAGGCGGCCCCCCGGTTCGGCCCAAAATGCCCGATGCGGTTCTTCAGACATCGTCACGTCCCGACAATGTTTGGCGTCCTTCAACCGGGGACTCCGCGAATCGCCGCGCTGTTTATATTCATGCCAAGCGATCCATTAAGCTCCCTCTTCTGGCGAACTTCGATTCGCCCGAGCGTGACTTTTCCTGCCCCTCGCGTTTTGCCACCACGGTGCCAACGCAGGCCCTGACCATGCTAAACAGTGAGCGCATGAACGAATTTTCGGACAAATTTGCCGCGCGCTTGAATGGTCCGCTGGAAGAGAAAATCCGCGAAGCCTTCCGCCTTGCCACCAGCCGGGAGATCAGCGACGGCGAACTCCACGAACTCACTGGCCTGGCCAAGGACCTGCAGGAAAAACATGGTGTTTCAGATGATCAACTAATGTCGCGGATCTGCCTTCTTATCCTCAATCTGAACGAAACCCTCTATCTAGACTAATCATGAAAGACTTTTGTGGACAAACAAACCGGCGTGAGTTCCTTTCCACCGTGGGAGGTGGTTTCACCTCGCTCGCCCTCACCGGAATGATGGCACAGGGCAAGAAGAAGGAAACCAACTTTGCGCCCAAGGCCAAGAGCGTGATTTTTCTCTTCATGTATGGCGGGCCGTCACACATCGATACCTTCGACTACAAGCCCGGGATGAAGGGGATGGATGGCAAAACGGTGAAGGTGAAAACCTTTGGTCGCGGTGGTAAAAAGAACGAGGGTCGTATTGTTGAGCCGAAGTGGAACTTCAAACAGTATGGGCAATGCGGGAAGTGGGTCTCTGATCTCTTTCCGAATCTGGGGGAGTGTGTCGATGATATTGCCTTCCTGCACTCACTCACTGCTGAGTCGCCCATTCATGGTTCGGCGATGTTAAAGATGAATTCCGGCTCGCTGATCAGCGGTAAGCCCTCCCTTGGAAGCTGGGTGAATTATGGCTTGGGTAATATTAACGAAAACCTTCCCGGTTATGTCGTGATGCTCGATAAGACGGGTGGGCCGATTTCCGGAGCCAAAAATTGGTCATCCGGATTCATGCCGGCGAATTATCAGGGCACCGTTCTTCGATCGAAAGGCGATCCTATCCTTGATCTCAAGCACTCGCGCGGTATGGGGCGAAATGAACAATACCGCATCATCGAGTCGCTCAATCAACTTAATGCCGGGCATCTTTCCCAACGCCACGGGAACACGAATCTGCAGGCCCGTATCGATAGCTACGAATTGGCTTTCAAAATGCAATCGACCGCCCCGGAAGCGATCGACTTCGATCAGGAAAGCGAAGCAACCAAGAAGCTCTATGGGATTGATGAAAGTCGCACCGAGGATTTTGGTAAGAAGTGCCTGCTGGCCCGTCGACTTGTCGAGCGAGGCACGCCGTTCATTCAAATCTACTCCGGCGGGGCGCACAATGACGACAATTGGGATGCGCACGGCGACCTCGAGAACAATCACAACAAGCACGCCGGGAATACCGACAAGCCCATTGCCGGACTTCTCAAGGATCTTAAACAAAGAGGTCTTCTTGACGAAACTCTCGTCGTGTGGGGTGGGGAATTTGGACGTCAGCCTACTGCGGAATATGCCAAAGGCACGGGCCGCGATCACAACTCAGCCGGTTTCACAATGTGGATGGCCGGAGGCGGAATCAAAGGTGGTGTGAGTGTGGGACAGACCGACGAACTTGGTTCCACCGCCGTGGAAAAACCGCTCGAGGTGAAACACCTTCACGCCACTATCCTTCATCAACTTGGGTTTGATCCCAACGACCTCCACTTCCACCATGCCGGCTTGAACGAAAAACTTGTGGGTGTTGAAGGTGCAGATCCCATCACCGAGATCATCGCCTAGAGGTTTTGAAAATCTGGTGAAGGTGGCTGGTGCTCCATGAAACAAATCCGAAAGATGGGCCTGGCCGGAGCGTTTGTATCGCTGTGGGTTCATCGAAATTTTTCTTCCTGGCAGGGTGGCTGGTCTTTTTGTCGGCTCCGGCTTCGAAGGCCGGTGAAACTGGTGTGACTTTTCTAGAAAACTACTGTGTGCAGTGTCACGGAACTGATAAGAAGAAAGGGGATATTAGTTTTCACGATCTCAGTGGGGATTTCGAGGACGCAAAGATTGCCGATCGCTGGATCGGAGTTCTGGAGCAATTGACTGCTGAAGACATGCCTCCGGAGAACGAGAAGCAGCAGCCTGGTTCGGATGAGCGCCGGCGAATGGTCGATTGGATTGAGGCAAAGTTGGCGGGAGCCAACCAGGGAGAGGCGTATCGCAAGAAGTTGCTCGCTCCGGAATATGGAAACTGGGTTGATCATGAAAAACTTTTCTCCGGTGAAATTAAGGCGCCGTCTTTTTCACCTTCACGTCTTTGGCGATTGAGTCCTGAAATCTTTGAGCGCCGTGGGTTCGGCAAAGCCCGCAGTCCCTTCACCTACGTGACACCCGAGAAGGGAGTTCGCGATTACGCGGCGATGTCGCAGGTTGATCAAAGCACGGTGCAGATGATTCTCATCAATGCGGAGCAGTTCCTTGAGGAGCGTGAGAAGAGAGGGGAATTCAAATCCCTGGAAGAAGCCAAAGCCATACCATCGGAAGAAGAGCTTGGGAACCTGATCGCGAGGGAATTTCGTCGCATCGTGGGGCGGGCTCCATTGGATGATGAGAAGCAAAAGTATCTTCAGTTCCTCAAGCGGAATATCGACCTTGGCGGAAATCTCAAGGGCTTCAAAACGATGGTCAAGGCGCTCTTCCTGAATCCCGAGGCGATCTATCGCATGGAATTTGGGCTTGGAGAGAAAGATGAGCATGGACGTCGCCACCTTTCCCCGACCGAAATCGTTAACGCGCTTGCCTACGCACTGACAGATGAGCTTCCCGACCGGAACAAATTACTATGGACGGCCTACGAAAAAGGCGACCTCAACAACCGCGAAGAGGTTTCCCGGGTCGTCCGGCAATTGCTCGACGAGCAACTTGGAATGGGGCGTTGGTCGCAGCCCGCGCTTCCCCGCATCATGCGATTCTTCGAGCAGTATTTTGGTTTTGATCGGGCGGGTGATGTATTCAAGGACACCGATCGGCGTCGGCTTGAGGGGATCTCCCAGTGGAACACCCAGATGCTTATTCACGATGCCAGAATGCTGATTAACCATATCCTTAGCAAAGACGAGGATGTCATCGCAGAGCTTCTGACAACCAACGAATATTTCGTGGCTCATCCGGGCGACAACGAATTCGCGAGGGATTTTTACGACGAGAGAATTGCCGAAGTGACCCATCCAAAATACCTCAAGCGGGAGATAATCAAAGCGAGGGAGGAATACGCCAAGCGCAAAAAGCCAGGTCACGTTTCACCGGAAGAATGGGAGGAAAAGCGTTTAAAGTGGATTGAAGAGAAAAAGAAGAAGGCTGAGCGGACCTTGAAATTTTTCAGCCTCGCTTTGGAGGAGGGGATCAATCCCCATCCCGATTTTCCTTTTTCAAATCGTTCGCGGGGAATTGCCGATCTCATTTATATTACCCCCTACAACCTTCCACAGTCAGGCCGCGCCGAGAAACAAAAGTGGAGCTGGCCGATCGAGCAACCTTTTGAATTGCCCAAAGAACAACGAGCCGGACTTCTTACCCACCCGGCCTGGCTGGCGGCTTGGTCGGTGAATGATGGAAACGACCCCATTCATCGTGGAATCTGGATTCGAGAGAAACTTCTTGCCGGAAAATTACAGGATGTGCCACCTGATGTGGATGCCAAGGTCCCGGTTGATCCTCACAAAACCCTGCGCGAACGCCTCGATGTCCTGCGCGAGGAACGATGCTGGAATTGTCATCACAAAATCAATCCCCTGGGCGAGACCTTTGAAATATTCGACGACTGGGGGCGCTATCGCACCCACCACTACTTCGGAGAAGATGGAAAGATCGTCAATCGCCGGGATGGCCGCTTTGAGCAATTGTTAAAGGAAGGAAAGTTGACCAAGCGCGCTGTTAATGCGAGGGGGGCAATTCGAGGGTCCGGTGATCCCGCGGTCGATGGCAAGGTGAAAGATGCCATCGAAATGATTTACCGCCTGGGCCGGTCGGAGCGGGTGCGACAGTCCTTCATTCGTCACCTTTTCCGCTATTTTATGGGGCGGAACGAAATGCTGAGCGACTCCCGAACCCTCATCGAAGCCGAGCAGGCCTATGTTAAAAATAACGGGAGTTTTAAAGCTCTCATTGTTTCTCTTCTCAGCTCTGATTCTTTTCTTTATCGCCGTTGAAGTCTGATCTGCCAAGCTAACCTCAATCATCATGATTCAAAGACGTCGCCAATTTCTCAAGGGAATCTCGCTGGGGGGAGCATCCCTCGCCATGACTCCCTTCGTTCGCTCCTTGCACGCGCAAGCTTCGGGAAACCCGGACCTTCTCCCAAAGCGCTTCGTTTTTGTGGTGAAGTCATCCGGAATTGACAAGTTCAATCTTGTTCCGGACGGGCTTGAAAACCATTATGTGCGTCTAACCGATGGCGCGAAATTGGGGAACAGGGCCCGGCGTCCCGGCCCTCTTGTCGATGTCTCGCTTAAGAATCACCGGCTTCCTGAGAAGCTTTCGCAATTGGAGGCTTTCAAGGATCGTCTCACCATCATCCAGAGCCTTTCCGGCGAGGGTTTCAGTGGAAATCACACCTCCGGTTACGGAGCTCTTTCCTGTCACAACTCCGAGACGGTTGCGATCGCTCCGACTATTGACTGCCTCCTGGGGCAGCATCTCTCCGACGGTCCGTATCCGATGTACGGAATGTCGACCAATGGTCGTCTTCTCGAAGGTGGTGCGGGCCTTTCCGAAAGCTACTGCTATCCCAATATTTCCGCTTACAAGGCAGGCATGCCGGTTCCGTTTCAGGCTTCACCGCGCAAAGCCTTCACCGAATTGTTTGGAGCCTCGGTGGCTCCACCTGATCAACTGGAGGCGGAATTGGCTCTCAACGGGAGCTTGATGAATTTTTTGGCCGAGGATGCGAAGCGGCTTGAGAGGAAACTTTCAGGCGATGACAGGGAGCGCTTTGCTCTCTATCTGGAGTCTTTCGCATCGCTGCAAGAGATCGAGAAAAAGAAGGCGGGTCTTGCCGATCGAATCAAGAAATTTGCTCCGACACCAAGCAATCATTACGATTCTCTCAAGCCGAAGCACCGGATCGAATCCTATTTTGAATTGGCGGGTTCGGCCTTGGTCACCGGCCTCACCAATGTGGTTACACTCAGGCCTGATACGCTGGGTGTGCAATACACCGAACTAGGTATTAGCAACTCGGTGCACGCGCTGGGTCACCTCCAGGAGAACAAAGCAACCAACGGTATGACCGGGCATGAAGCGAGGGCTGCGGTTGAAAAATTGCATCTCGCGGGGATCGCAGAGTTAGCCCAAAAGCTGGATGGGATGCCTGAAGGTGATGGCACGATGCTGGACAACACCCTTATCGTTTACATGTCCTGCGCGGGTGGCGATCACCATGGTGGCCAGGCGGATTGGCCTTTCCTTCTACTCGGTGGCATGGCCGGGAAACTCAAGATGGGACGTTATCTTGAGTTTCCCAAGTATCGCGAAAGTGGGCACCGAACCATCGGAAACCTCTACCTGTCATTTATGCACGCGGCCGGGATCAAACCCCCGGAAACGTTTGGCCAGACTGACTCCAATTTGAAGGATCTGAATCTTGCCGGGCCGCTTGCCGAGCTGATGGCGTAGGTTTATTTTAGAGGAAGTCGATAGGCTTCGGCGGCGTTCTTCCAGAAGTAGCGCTCGCAGGCTTCCTGTCCTTTCGCCGAAAAGTATTCGTTCACAAGCTTTACGAAGCTGGTGTAGTCACCGCTATTCTTGGTGCATGGCCAGTTGCTGCCAAAGATGAGGCGTTCCGGGCCGAGGTTTTTCCAAAGGACATCGAGCACACTGCGATAGTGATCGAGCTTGTGCGGAGCAGGTTGCGGAATGCTTCGCTGATACAGTCCCGAAATTTTGCACCAGACATTCTTATTTTCGGCCAGCTTTTTAACTGCCGTGACCCATTCGTCCGGAGCGGGCTTACCATCAAAATCATAACCAAGGACATGGTCGACCACGAGGTTGAGATTTGGGACGGCGCGGGCGAGTTGATCGACTTGCTTCACGGCCTCCACCCCACCGCCATTGACAAGAATGTCGACTGTAAGCTTGAGCGTGGTCAGTTTGCCGATGTTCGCGATGAGCTTTGGATCGGCGTAGTCGATGGCTTTCTTGCTTTGGCCATTTCGCAAGCGGATCCCAACAAACCGGGGATCTTTTTTGAACTTCCGAATCGCAAATTGAAAGTCGTCCGAATACGGGTCGACGTTACCAACTAATCCCACGAAAAAGTCGTCACCTTTCACGAGGTCGAGTAGCCAGCGATTGTCTTCGATGCGATCGCTGGCTTCGACGACGATCACTCCGGTGGTGCCGGCGGGTTTTGAAATCTTATGAAACTCAGCTGGAAGATGCGGCTTGTAGAGAACCTTGTCGTCCTTCGGTGGCCAGGGGATGCCGTCTTCGCGGTTGGGATCGTAAAGGTGAATATGAGTATCGATCATGTGCTTCACTTTGGGAAGCGGGCGCTCATCAGCTGCGAGGGCGATGGTGAGAGAAAGGAAGATGGACAGGGTTTTCATCGGGAGGAGGATGGCTGGGTTTACTTCCTTTGGAAAGCTTCGTGCTTCTTGTTGCCTCCCGAAACCAGATATGCGATGAGGTCTTTGAGTTCTTCATCATTCATGGCATTGATGGTCCCGGCGGGCATCATGGACATTTGCGAAGGTTCAATTTTCTCGACCAGGTGGGCGGGCTTTTTTTGCAGGTCTCCAAAGTTAAATGGGTTGGGAGCGACAGCGATTTCTTTGTTGTTCCTGTAGATCAGGCGCCCGTAAAGTCCGCTGCCATCTTTTAAAGTGATCGTGCTGGCCTGATATTGTTCCGAGATCGATTGGCTGGGTTCACAGATGGCGACAAGGATGTCACGGATGGAATAACGGTTGCCGACCGATCCGAGATCGGGTCCGGAGTATCCACCGGAGCCCGAGAACCGGTGGCAGGCCACGCAACGTCCTGCTGAAAACATCTTTTTCCCATTTTCGAAATCCCGTCCGCGAGGTGGACTCTCGAAAAGCTTCATCGCAGTATCGATCGTCCAGTTGACAGCCGGCCCTTCGGGAATGGGAAGTTTACTCAAGTCGACTCTAGCTATATCACCGAGGAGCCATGAGACCGAGGCCTTAGCTTCGGGAGGGAGGTGGTCAATGGCGTCCTGACGGATGGCGCGGATGTATCCGGCGAAGCTTTTGCCACCGCCTTTTTTGAGGGTTTCATTGAGCCAGCCGAAGTAGTATTTGCGATCATCGAGCGACCAACCGTTTTGGACTTGTCGCAAACAGTAGGTGTAGTGAATGTTCTGACTGTTTGGCGTGTTACTCATCATTTTGAGGATTTCCTGACCATACTTCTCGCTGCGCTCAAGCATCTTTTTGTCATAAGCGACGGTCGCAGTTTGGGTGGACTTCATGAGTCGGGTGGTCTTGGCCACGACTGAGGGTGCGTCGAGATATGAGAGAACGCGGCAGAGCTCGGCATTCACGCGATCCTCTTTGGCTGGGTAGTGTGGATCGAGTTGAGAAATGATGCTGGTGACCTCCGTGGCGGACGGCTTTTCCAATCTGATGAAGCAGAGTGAGTAGGCGCGCAGGAGGGCGAGTTGGTCTTCCACCACTAGTTTGCCGAATGAGATCTCCTTGAGCCTCGCGATGACCCTTGCGGAGAGTTCGGGCCCGCCGTGTCGGGCTAGAGCAATCGCGCCATAGATCAGTTGACGAGGATTTTCTTCGGTGAGCACGCGCTTCTGCCAGAGTGCAAGATCCTGGCGTTCGATGGCAAGGCGGGCGGCGTAGCGGATGCTTCGGTCGTCATGACCAAGGTGCTTCCAGGCGGTATTGATCGTTTCTTCACCACCTTTGTTGGAGCCATGAAACGCTTCAAGTGCGTGCCGGAGATCGCGGAGACCCTGATTACGGGTGAGCTGTCGGGATGGCTCTTCTTGCATGGGGTGGGTGTAGCGGATGCGGTAAAGCTTGGAGTCAGTGTTACGGCCGCCAGTCAGGAAATACATATTACCATCCGGCCCGATGCGCATTGCAGTGATGTTGAGTGGATTGCCGTGGAGGAACTCTTCTTTGGTCCCGGTGTAGCTGGAGCCGTCTTCTTCGAGCGTGATCGTGTAGATGGTGCCAAAAGTCCAATCGCAGACGAAGAGCTTGTCTTGATAGTAGGGTGGGAAGTGGGCGTGATGGCCAAAGCTGACACCCGTTGGTGAACCGGGGCCGATGTTGAGGACGGGGCCATTGCTGTCGGCGAAATACTCACGCCATTTCGCGGAACCACTGCGCCAACCGAATTCGCTCGCCGGGGTGACATGGCAGACACGGGTGGGGCGATACCACGGGCTACCGACATCAAATTCAAGGTCGGAATCGAAGGTGAAAAGCTCGCCCTCGCGGTTGATGGCAAGATCGACCGGGTTGCGGAAGCCGGACGCGATCATGGTCCACTCGCTGCCATCGGGAGAGATGCGCGAGACCCAACCGGCGGGTGCTTTGATTGAAACGGCATGGCCCATCTGGTCGGGCATGGCTTCAAGAAGCGAGTCCTTTTGCCAGACAGGAGGCTGGAGACTGTCTACGCCTTTTGGAATGGTGCCGTAGTTTCCACTGACGAGGTAGAGGCCCTTTCCGTCTTCCGTTTTGATGATGTTGTGAGCCGAGTGCTCGTATCCCATGCGGAGTTTTCTAAGGAGTTCGAACTTATCGTAGCTGTCGTCCCCGTCCGTGTCCTGACAACGGTATAGGCCGGTCATGGTGACCATGTAGAGACTGTCGAATGCGTGAAGAAATCCGAGGGCTCCACCAACCTTGCGTTTTCCCCAGTTGATTGGCTGGTAAGGGAATCCCTTCAAAGGCTCAACCTTGATCGGGGTGATATCGTCCGGAAGAGTAACTCGATAGACGCCCTTGTCGTCCTGATCCGATACCACCAAGCGTCCCTTCGGATCAAAGGTCATCGCAACCCAAGAGCCCTGTTCCTTGGGGATGTCATAAAGGAGTTCGGCGTCAAAGCCTTCGCGCAGGGAAATGCCGGTGTCGGGATCTTTGACTAGCTTGGCATCGTCCCGAGCGTGGCAAGAGAAGCAAGCACCCACGACAATTGAAGAGATGAGGGAATAGCGAAGAATTTTCATAAAATGAGAGGGAACTCCTCCTGATCTTTCGCATAAAATTCTCAAAAGAACAAAGATTGTTCAAAGTCACTTTGAATGCCACCTGTCCTGTTTAGGTCAGGGCGGCGATGGCAATGTCTCCCTTTGTGCGAGCTGCGCCACAGTGGAAGAACAAACCCGGAGGGGTTGCCTCGGCTCGTGCTGGTTTGCTTAATCGGGCAGCTCGAAGATGGAATTGTGGACGAGGCGGGTGAGTTTTTCGCCGTCGCTTCCGGTGAGTTTCATCTCGATGGACATTCCCCAGGTGGGTATGAGATCGGGAATGATGAGAGTGATTTGATCACCGGAGATGGTGGCTTTGGTGACCTTCCACTCGCGCTCATTGAAGTGTTTGGAGCCGTAGTTTTTGGTGCGCTTGAGGTCCCAGGCCTTGATGCGGAAGCTCTCGGGCTTGACCGAGGCAGGATCGATTTCATCGGAGAGGGTGAGAGTGACGCCGGATTTGCTGGCTTCGATTTTGGTCGGAAGGTTAGCAGGTTTGTCGGTCTTGCGGATACGGTAAAAGTCGCCGGCTTTACGTTGGGTGCCGGCCCAGGCGAACATGCCACAGCCGTAAAGCTGGCCTTCAACGGGGTGAAAGCGACCGCGCATGATCCCGGTGGGGAATTGCTTCAAGGGAAGCTCGCACATCCCGCCTTGCCGTTCGCCGTTGATCGTCTCGTGGGGCACAACGTAGATTTTTCCGTAACCGTAGCTAAGGTTGAGGAGCTGGCCGTTGAGGCTTCCCCACTTGGCATCTTTGGGGACCCAGAGCAGTTCCGAGGGGGAGCGGTCGAAGGCATTAGTGATCCAGCAGAGGGGATTCTTCATGGCCTCGTCACTGGTGTCGGTGACCGGCGAGTAACCATAGACGTTGCCGAAGAACTCGGTGGGGCCGTCGCCATTGACCCAATTGATACGGTTCTTGGGATTCCAGTGGCCTTCCTGGTCGGTCACGATGAAGGTGCCGTCGGGGTTGAGGCAGACGCCGTTGGCGGCGCGGAAGCCGGTGGCCAGAATGTCGGTCTTGTAGCCATCGGGCGAGATCCGCAGGAGGGTGCCGTGATGAGGGACGAGCGAGTCCTTGGCGTGGCGGGCAGACTTGGCGTAGTAGAAGTTCCCTTTGTCGTCGGTTTGCAGGCCCATCGCAAATTCGTGGAAGTGCTCTGTGACCTGATGGTCGTTGTTGAGGCACTCGATGTAGTCGATGGTTTCATCGCCATTATAGTCGTGGAGTTTGGCGAGTTGATCGCGGCAAGTGACGTGGATCTTGTCATCCACGATCTTTAGTCCAAGCGGCTGGAAGAGGCCGGAGCAGATGCGCTTCCAGGTCAGAGTGCCTTCGAGTTGGTCGATGCCCTCGACAATCCAGACGTCACCCATCCAGGTGCACACCGCAGCTCGTTTGCCATCGGGGTAGAAGTCGAAGCCGCTGGTGCGCATCCACGATTGGTGGGGGTTGAGATTTTGCTCGGGCACGGTGAGGGTATCGACTGCGAAGGGGCCGGTTTCTTCGCCACGTTGGATTTGGGTGGTGACAATGGTGGGTGCCGGGAGTCCCGGGGTCAGGTGGAAGTGAGCAGAGGTGACATCTTTCTCAATCACGGTGCCATCGCTTAGGTGGAGCAAGAGGGCCTTTGATCCTGAATTGAAAACCCGGCAAAGAGCCCCGTCTTCGATCAAGTAGTTGTCATTTGGGAGCTTCTGATCACCTCGAGATACTCTCATTTTCAAAGGTGACTCGCAGTCGCCGACTGAGATCAGGCGATAATAGGCATCTTCGCCGTAATCGACAAAGGTTTCAGTCACTCGTGTGTTTCCAACTCGATAGATCACGACGGGCCTCCCCTCCTTGAAGTAAACTCCTTCAAACTTAACCCAATCCTTCGGGAGCGGACCAAAGAGGCGGCCGTCCTTCCCTTTGACGCGGATGGGTTTCCACGATCCAGTCACAGGATGAGCCCAGCCGGGTTTGTCGTCGTTGACGAGGATGCGCTCGCCGACGATGGAGGTGTGGGTGCCGTGGGAACCGTCGAAGGCGATGCCTTTCCAGTCGACGAATTGGTCGCCGGTGTAGATGGCGGCGAGGCGCATAGTGTCGTGATCGTAAACGGCCCAGGCCTTACCTTTTGAAATGCCGCCGGGCCCTTCGTCGAGACGGATGGCGATTCCTTTTTGGGCGATGTTGACATTTTTATCAAGCGGACCAGGCTCGATTTGATAGGTCCAGAAGAGGACGTTACCAAAGTCCATTTGTTTGTATGGTGGCGGCGTCTTTTTTGATTCCTTCTCTTCGATCTGTGACATGCCGCGTGGAAGAGAGGCGAGGTAGCTTTTGTTGATCTTGCTGAGCTGCGACTCGTTGTGTTTTTTAAGATACTCTTCGCGGATGTAGTGGATGACGTCGTACTTTTGACGAGTGGAGAATTGCGGCATGGGCATCATCATGCCGTAGCCCTTGGTGAGGGTCTGGTGCATGCGGTAGGGATCGTTGCCATTTTTAAATTTTCCTTTGTGGAACTTGAGGGCGATGGGGATGGAGCCTTCCTGTTTTTCGGTGCCGTGACAGGTGATGCAAAGTTGGTTGTAGATTTCCCGGCCGCGTTTGAGCGAGTCCTTATTCCATGCCTTTACGAGCTCGCGATGATCGGAGGTTTCGAGTGGTTGGCTCCAGGCTTCGTGGAGAGTCAGTCCGTTGGAGCTCCCGATTGAGAGAGTGGTGCCGAAGCCGGGATGAACCCCGGTTTCGACCAGGTCAGGTAGCTTTCCTTGAGAGGATTCGGGCTTTTTCCAGTGAAAGTCGGGGGTGTTGAGTTCATCGACTTTCTTTTTTGCAGCGGTGGCGATTTCACCGGCAGAGAGCGAGCGTTTCCAGAAGAGGATCTGGTCGATGGATCCGTCTTTGAAATCGCCCCCGAAGTCCGGAGTGGTGGTGCCGACTTTGAAAACGTGATCCTTTTGATCCTCCGATGTCAGCTCCTTGCTTGAGGCCACTTCTTTGCCATCCACAAAAATCCACACGCCACCTTTGTTATCGCCCACCAAGGTGGCGAGATGTTCACGGCCGTCGTTGATGCGTTTGCCTCCGTCGATCGCACCTTCCCAACCGACATCGTAGTGAAGTCTCCCCCCTTTAATGAATAGGGTTTTCCCTCCGGGGGCCCATTTGCCTTTTGCGGGAGCGAGGGCCGCGAGAGTGCCTTTTTGGGTCGTGGTTTTGAAGCGAACCATCAGGGTGAAGGCTTCATCCATCGGGAAGTCTTTTCCGGGAAGAGGCTTGAAGGCAGTGTTGCCGTCGGTGACCAGAGTGCCGGGAATTTCAATGCGTTTGGTGGTGGGGTCGCCGGAAGTGGACAGGTGGATGAGTGCGGGTGAATTGGGAAGGTGTTCGAAAGTGAATTCGGCAGTGGCGTTTTCGCCTGCCGGAAGCTCAACGGGATGGTCGCCAAATTTGACGGTGAAGTTTATCTTCGCCGAGTAGTTCAGGAAAAAGCGAAAGTTGGTCCGGGGATCATGCTGGGCCAACTGATCGAGACTCTTCGAAAGAAAGGAGGTTTTGGTCATGTCCACCGGCACGGAAGTGGGCGGGGCAGCCTGTGCATTTAGCAAGGGTGATGCAAGAAGGGCAAGGGCCGCGAGGAGAAGCTTTTTCATTGCTTTAAAGGTTACAGATGAGGGGCTGATGTCAAAGCAGAAGGGGGCGACATGTTGACCCGATTGTGGGTAGGTGGATCAATTGCTTGGAACTTAATGAGTTTGACTCATGAATTCGAAACGGTCTTAATCGAGAACTGATTTTCGAATATGCAAATCCCTCCCGTCCTATTGCTTTCTCTTTTTCTCGTTCTCTATCCCAGTGTGGTGTCCGGTCAGATTTCGGACGATTTTAATGACGGCGATGATGCCGGGTGGACTCGGCTGAATCCCCTTTCCAGCTTTGGCGTGCTTGCGACTTACTCGTTTCCAGATAGCGTGAGTTATCGAATGCAGGCTACGGCGTCGCCGAATCCGGATGCCTTGGGCCAGAGTCGAATCGGGGCTTTGCGAACCGAAGCAAGCTACTCTGCGTTTCGCATTTCGGTCGATTTGGTGACTTTTGATCCAGCCATTGAGCAGGATGTTGGAATTTTGGCACGGGTGACGACTCCGGGATTGGGAACGTTGAATGGCTATGCGGCGACTTTTGATGTCGATGAGGAGCGGATTTTTATTTCGCGCATCGATTCGGAAGAGCCATCCGTAGTGGGAGACGCTGATTTGCCATTGGATCCGAACAGGGATTACCGTCTTGTTTTTCATGGATATGAGGGACGTTTCCTCGTTGAAGTCTTTGATGTGAATGATTTGACGACTCCCCTTGTTTCGGCCGTGGGAGAAGATGACACCTATCAGGATGGCACGGCAGGACTTTTTGGAAATGCCGGTCAGCCATCAGGTATTCTGGACTTCGTTTTGGATAATTACGAATCGGATGACCGCCCGGATGTCGATCAGGACGGAATGCCCGATCCGATTGAGGCTGGTTTTTTCGGGAATCTCGATCAGCCCGGGGATCTTGATTTTGATGGTGACGGAAGAAATAATGCCCTTGAGCTGGAGGAAGGAACTGATCCCACGGTGAAGGATTCATCAGTCGAGGTGAAGAAAATTAATGTCGGGCCTGAACTCGTTTCGGTCGAGTTCAGGATGCTGGCGGGGAAAAGCTATCAGCTGGAGAAGAGTTCAGACCTTGAGAGTTGGGCCGTCAATTTAGAGGCTGAGTTTACGGATCTGGGTGACGGGATCGGTTCTCTGAGCACATCCCGGAGATTAGGTACGGAATTTCTCCGGGTGAGGACGGCGGACTGATCGACTACTTCGCACGGATCTTGAGTCGGGCAAAGTCGGTATTGGATGATGATGCCGGTGAGATTGATCGGAACATCCTCGTGATTGTGCCGTCCTCGTGGGGTGGAGATGGCGTGATCTCCATAGTGTTTTCGGACCAGATTTTCAGGTCTTGGCTAACTTTCATGATTTAGGTAACGCCAAGAGCTCCGGGCCAGGATTCAAACCCGATGCTCAAGTGGATCATTCCTTCGATTTCCTGAAATTCACCCCGAATTAGGTTTGGCACATCGCTTCGATTTTCCGGGTGCATGCCCAAGGCGAATTCGGTGAAATGACTCCAGCTATCACTGAAGGGATCTGCAAGATCGCACCGTCGTTACTCAGATTTCCACGATATTCGCCGGCAATGCCGATCGGATCAATGGCCGGGAGCCGGGCCAGGAACGCGTCTTGATCGTCAAACAAAAGAAGGCTTACATCAGCCGTGATGCTGAAATCGTTGGCGTCTGTAAGATCAAATTCGACACCGTCAAGGTGAATCGGTCCGTTGGGGATATTGGTGAACTCGATGAATTCGAAATCAGTTCGGCTGTAAATTCCTTCGGTATCTTCTGCCGGGCTTGGCCTTGCGGGGCGATAGCTCAACTCACTAACCACGAGATTTTCGGCAGTCGCCGGAGCGCCCACGAGGTAGCGCACCGAATTGATCGGCGACCATTCGTTCCCCGACAGAAGTCGGGCTTGAACGACGGCGCTGTCATTGAGAGTGAGTTGCGAGGGATCACTTTGGGGTGGTGGCGTTGAGTTCAAGGTCGAAGCTGATGCCGGAGCTGGTGGCGTTGTTTTGGTGGACTTCCGCGGAGCTAACATTCTTGCCTTCATGGAGCAGGCTGACCCCGGAAATCGCGTTTATTCATAAGGGTCCAAAAGAATCCGTCGGGTGCGTTTTGGGCGAAATTGTTTGCGTTTGCATTGTAGAGTATGACGTCGCAGTAACCCGAAAAGAACTGCCGGCAACCTTCGCCAATCTCTTCAAGAAGCTCGAACCGGCCGATCTTGTCGCCTGGTTTTTCAGCGACCTTATTTGAGAATTTCTCATCTGGCGGGTCGATTCCTTCCATTCCCACAAGAAGATAGCAAGCGGGGCATTAGGGTCCCCCAGTCGTTTTTATTTCCTGCTCCGTATTGGGGGCAGGCGTAGTCGCTTTTCAGCTGCTACAGTGTTATGAGGTTTCCAGCCGGACGACAAAATGATCCTTTAATATCGGAAATGGGAAGGGAAATACGCGGGAGCCGGTTTCCAAGAATTTCATGGCGCAGTGGGCCGAAGTCGCTAGAATGTTAGAAATATTTCAAAATTCCATGAAGCCAGAAAAGCACTCATTCGTTGTTGACCGCCGTTCCTTTCTCCGCCACTCATCAATCGCCGCAGCCGGTTTGGGATTCGGAGCCACTCCCATCATTGGAGCTGAGAAGGAGAAAAAGAAGCCAGAGGCGGAGACTTTGGTGAAGACCTTTTTTGACTCACTAAGCGAGGAAGAGAAGAAGGTGATGTGCTTTCCCTTTGATCACAAGCTTCGGTTAAAGATCGAAAACAACTGGCTCATCACGAAGAAGCTGGTGGAAGATTATTCCAAGGATCAACAAGCCATGATTAAGGAAATCTTCAGGGGGATTCACAGCGAAGAGTATGCCCAAAAAGTTTACGATCAGGTGGAGTGGGACAGCGGCCTTGATGGGTTTGAGGGTGGGTCATCGGTGGCAATCTTTGGAACTCCGGGGACGGGGAAGTTTGAGTTTGTTTTGACCGGACGTCATTGCACCCGTCGTTGTGATGGGGACTCGAATGAAGGAACGGCTTTTGGCGGCCCTTTGTTTTATGGACATGCAGCCGACAGTTTTAACGAAAAGCCCGATCACAAGGGGAACGCCTATTGGTATCAGGCGGTGCGCGCGAACGAAGTTTATCAGATGCTCGATGGTAAACAGCGCGAGGCCGCTCTTTGCGGAAAAAGCCGGGGTGAAAAAGGCCGGGCGACGGTCAAATTGACCGGTAAGAAGAAGGGACTCGATGGCATCCGGGTGGGTGACATGAGCAGGGACCAAAAGGGGCACGTGCGCAAGGTTCTCGCAGATTTGATGGCTCCTTTCCGCGAGAAGGATTCCAAGGAAGCGTTGAAATTGGTTGAAGCCGGAGGTCTGGACAATATTCACATGGCCTTCTACAAGGAAGAAAATATCGGCAATGATCAGATCTGGGATGTCTGGCAGCTGGAGGGACCTGGCATGGTCTGTTACTTCCGTGGTAAGCCACACGTGCATGCCTGGATGCATATCAAGAAGCCAGTATGATTCGTGGCTTGATCCTGACCGGACTTTCGTTTGCCCAGTCGGTGTGTGGTCATGAGTTGACCCGACACACCGTCTTGCTCTAGCCGATCGTCTTGACTGACGACCGGGGTAGTGGGGCCGTCAAGGTGCATCTGCCCGCGGAGCTTATTGATCTGCATTTTCAGTGATAGGATCTCGATTTTCAGATCCTGGAGCCGAGCGAGTGGTCGCTCTGGGAACTCAGGGACGGTGAGGTTGAGGTCGACGTGATCGTGAAGGCGACGACGAAGGAGGATATTTTTCGTCAGCCGGTCCGGATTGCCAACATATTCTTTGCGAAGAAGATCAATGGAAAGGCTGCTCACAATGGTCTTGGGTATTAGCCGGGATGGGTATCTTTTATCGCGCAGGGAAATAATCCGCCTCCGGGTCAGGATGCCTTTGTGGTCGTGCATGAGGTGACCCATAATTTGGGACTGGCTCACACCGTGGGCGATGCCGAGTTACCTGCGGACATTCCCAATGTGATGGGTGATGGCGACTTTTTAGACCAAATCCGGGAAAACGGAATCACGAGACATCAGGCTGCCACCATTCTCAAGAGTCCCCTCGTGCGCGAGACGGTGAAGTGTCCGTAGGGGAAAAAGGCAAAGCTAGCTTATCTCGGGTAGAGTTTTGAAGCCTATTACAGTGAGTTGAACTGGCGGGAGTTTGAGGCGATGACGGGTAAAGCCGTGGCAGAGGACTTGGAGAGAGAGGCATTGGAAGAATCAATTCCCGATTCGAGTTGGGCACGATCATTTACACGAGATTTTTGCGTATCTTTTTCAGGCAGAGATGACCCAAAAAATTACGGGCGAGGAACCTTCTGACGACCTGATGACGAAAAAGACGACGGCGTGGGCGCTGAAGGAGTTTAAGTGATTTTGCCGCGTGTCACTCTACGATCATGACACCCCTCATGATGGCCCAGTGGCCGGGGTAGGAGCAGAGAAAGGGATACTTGCCGCGCTTCTTTGGGGCGACAAAACGGAGAGTTTGCACCGAATCCTTCTTGAGAAGTTTTGTGGCGTGAAAGATACGTTTGTCATAGGGAATGAATCCTTTTTTGGCGGCCTCGGGGTCGGCGGCCATGCGGTTTGCTGCTTCCCCGATTTCCTGGATGGAAGTGCCTTGGTCGAGAATGAGGAGGTTGTGCTCGGTGACGTCGGGGTTTGAGAAGTGGAGGCGAACGGGCTTGCCTGCTTTCACGGTGAACTTGTCTTTGGTGAAAAGGAGACGTTCGGGAATGCAGGAGATCTCGATGGTTTGAAGGCCTTCTTGAGCGTCGAAGGAGGCTTCGATGGCGTTTTTGGTGGTGGGCTTAAGACGGTTCGATTTTTTGAAATCGGCCAGAGCCTTGGTAATGGCGGGAGCGTGCTTTGAGTCCTGCCAGTGGGGTTTGAGAGCGGAGGAGTTGAGCGCGGTGCTGATGGCGTAGGCGAGGTGGGTGTCGGCTTGCTGCTCGAGGATCGGGGCGACTGTTTCGATGAGGTCAGTCGGGGCGATGGGTGATTCAGTGCGGTTGCTGTGAGAGGGGAGGAGGTAGGACGCGCAGAGAATGGCCTCGCGGCGGACGTGCTGGGAAGTATGAGTGATGCCGTACTTGAGAAGAGTGAGCGATTTTTCGGGGGAGATTTTTGCGGCCCAGAAGCGGAGGGGGCCATAGGCGGATGCTGCGACGAGGTGATTGTCGGAGTGGATGAGCTTCTCCAGAAGGTCTACGTTGGGATTGTCGAAGGCTTGGTGTAGCCAGAGAGCTTCGAGAAGGTGTAGAGGGTTTGTTTGTTTGGCGATCCACTCAGGTAAGGCTTTGAGAATTGCGTCACGCGGTTGCATTTTTCCGTAGTAAAACTCTGACGGGTTTTTAAAGCGGGCACGGAGCTCGCGCTTGGCCCAATAGCGGGTGCGATAGTGGGGGGACTTGAGGTGGTCGAGGAGTTCCGTGACAGAGGCCTTTGCGATTTTGGGAGCCTTGGCGAGTTTGGCTCCTTTGGGGACGATGCGCCAAATGCGGCCGGCCTTGCGGTCGCGACGGGGGTCTCGGAGGGAGTATTGGGCGTGACCTTTAACGGGATTATACCAGTCGCAAATGTAGGCGGCTCCTCGAGGTCCGAATTTAAAATCGACAGGGATGAAGGAGAGGTTGGTGGAGAAGATAAGGTCGAATTGATACTTCTCGGAGAAGTGGTCGGACTGCTCGTTCCATTGGTGGAATTCGACGCGGTTGGTGGGCTTGTAGCGGACCTTGATGAAGCCGCCCTGCATTTCCTTGGGCCAGAAGTCGTGGGAGACAAAGTCCTGACCACAGACGCCGGAGTAGGCCTGCATGCCTTTGGCGCTAGGATGTTGCGTTGGGTAGTCGGGGTTGGTGGCGTGGAAGGTGGAGGCAAAAACGGGGTGGGAGGCCACGTGGTTTCCATAAGGATCGAAAGTCACTCCCCAGGGGTTGGTGTTGGGGTAAGCGCCGAAGGCGGTGAGCTTTCGGGTGGAAGGATGGTAGAGAAACCAGGACGAGTTTTTTGCGCGGATGGGGCCGTAGGCGGTCTCAGTTTGGGAGTTGTGGAAAATGGATTCGCGGAAGAGGAGGTCGCCTCCGGGCGTCCAGGTAAAGTCGTGGAGGGCGTGGTGGGAATCTTCACAGCCGAAGCCAGTGAAAACGATTTCGCGGTGGTCCATTTTGCCGTCGCCATCGTCATCGGTGAGGTGGGTGAGATGGGGCTCTTCCGAGCAGAAGACGCCGCCGTTGCCATCGAGAACGAAGGAGAGGGGAATGTGAAGGTCGTCGGCCCAGGTGGTGCATTTATCGGCTTTGCCGTCCTGGTCGGTGTCTTCGAGGATGATGATTTTATCGCAAGATTTTTGGCCGGGGTAGATGTGTGGGTAGGTGACGGAAGTGGAGACCCAGAGGCGGCCGTGTTTGTCCCGGCGCATCTGGATGGGGCAGGCCATTTCGGGGAAGTCTTCTTCGGAGGCGAAGCAGTTGACTTCGAAGCGCGGGTCGATTTTGAAGGCCTTTAGTTCATCGGCAGGTGACAGGAATTTGTTGGCTCCGCGCGAGAGGAGGACGTCGTCCATCTTGGGAAGGTTGGAGTCGTCGGGTTTGACGAGCTTGCCGGAGGCGACGGTTTCGTGAATGGCCTTGTCACGGTTGGCCACCATGAGGTCGAAGTTCCTCATTGCGGGGAGGAAGTCGAGATAGCCATAGGATTTGTTGCGACCGCCGGTGTAGTAGAAGGTGTTAAGAGGACGGTAGCGGTAGTGAAATTGGGTGGCTTTATCGACGACGAGCTGGCGAAGGTCTTCGTTGATGGCGGTGGGGTCTTTGTCGAAGAGGGCTTTGAAGGTCCTGCGCGAAAAAATATCGTGACCGCTTTCCGTCAGTTGGTGACCATCCGTCGTATAGTGTGGGAGGGGGCCGCTTCCTCCGTGATTGAGAGTATCAAAAATGCCAGCGAAACCGACTTTGTGGGTTCGAGAGGCTTCTTCGGTTATTTGCGAGTAAAGAATCAGCGTTTCATTGTTGCGGTCCGACCGCTGTAAAATTGATTCATCCTCGTGCCCGTAAAATTCATAATCGGCGACCGGGGCGAGAAGGACAATCTGCGGCGCGGTTTTACCGTTGTAGGCGTGGGATTTGAGGTGGGTCAGGAACTTGTCGAGTCTTTCTTTGAACGCGGGCAGTCCTTCTTCTCCAGCGAAGGATTCGTTGTAACCGTAAGCAGCGATGATGAGGTCGGCTTTGAAGTAGTGGAGGTGTTGGTCGAGGTCCCCGAAGTTATCGGGACGCGGCATGAGGTCGATTTCGTCGGCAGGCCACGCGAGGTTGCGGATGGTGAGCTTGTGATTGGGGTGGTGCTGGTGAAGGAGGGTTTCGAGGTGGCCGTAGCGGCGTTCGGCATCGAGGAGGAGATTGCCGATGAGGGCGATGCGGGTGCCGGGGGCGATGTCGAGGGGCAGTTTGGTTTCGACGGGTTGGGCTTTGGGCGGGCGGGGTGAGGTTTTGAGGTTGATGTAGTATTTGGCAAGGTCGGGGTCCTTGGGAGGTGCTTTGCGATCAAGATTTGAGTTCTTGGCGTCCTTTGGTTTGGGAGTGGTTTTTTTGGCAGGTTTCCTGGTTGCTTTTTTACGACGGTCATTGGCGGTAGGCGGAGTGCCTTTGCCGGGGATGGGGGAATTGAGGTCCTGGTAAACCTCGGGCTTCAGTCCGCGAACGTGGCCGCCGTTTCGGAAGGTGGTGGGCTTGTAAGGTCCGACGAGGTCGACATTGGAGTCGGCTTTGATTTGCTTTTCGAGGCCAACGGCCCAGTAGGTTCCGTTGATGATGAGACGTCGGTAATCAGCATCGAGGAAGTCCTCGGATGCGCCCTGGGTGGAGTGAAAGACGCGGGCTTTTTTGCCGCTCTTGCTGGTGTAGTGGCGAGTCCAGGTCGAGGGAGAGGGCTTTTTGGTTTTGTCGGCCTGGGAACCTTTCTCCATTCCATTGAGAGGCTGGGATTCGGTAAGGATGGTGAAGGTGTCGTCGGGGATGCCGGTGTAGGCTCCGGCGATGGTGTGGGCATTGTTGCCAACTCCGGTGAGAATGGGGTGCTCCTTGTTTTCGGGGATGATTTGTATGCGGGTGGCTTGCTTGTGATTGCGTCCGTAATGGCCGACCCAGGTGTTGCCGAGAATTTGGTGGCCAAAGCCCTTTTCGAATTCCTTGCCTTTGTATTGAAAGTCGTAGCGGGAGTATTTTTTGCCGGCCGGGATTTTGAAGGCGTGGGACGAGGTGCGGAGTCCGACGACGGGTCCGCCGCGCTGCAAGTATTCGTCGATATGGACCATTTGGTCTTCGGGGAGATCGAGGAAGCGCGCGAAAATGAACATGAGGTCGGCGTCCTTGAGAGCTTTGAGGCCATTGATGTTGGAGGCGCCGGCCGTGATTTCGCCCTTCTCGTTGACTCCGAAGAGAATGGTCGTTTTGAAGCCGTGATGTTTGGCAAGGATGCGGGCGAGGGCGGGGCAGGTTTCCTCGGCCCGGTATTCGTGATCGGAGGCAACAAAGACGATGTGCTTTCCCTTGCCGGGGCCGGATGTGCCCTCGTAGGTGATTTGTGCGAGGGCGGGAAGTGAGAAAAGGAAAGTGAGGGCGAGGACGATTTTCATGAGAAAGTTTGAAGAGAAAAGTAATTGATGTCAGGTATTCTGGAGGCGGGCTCAATTCGATTAAGGCTCAGTCTGTGATGGCTTCGTAAACGATGGGTTTGATGAGGCGTTCGAGGTTCCAGTTGAAAGGGATCGTTTGTTCCATGGTCACGACGACCAATTCGTCTTTCGGGGAGACCCAGTAGTGGGTGGAGGCCATGCCGCCCCAGCCGAATTCCCCGATGGGGGCGTGTTTGTCCCAACGTTGATCGCGGGAGATGCGGACATTGAAGCCGAGTCCGAAACCAGTTCCGTGACGGGTTTGGCCAAGGGAGATGGCAGGGATTTGGTCGGGAAGTTGATTGGTGGTCATGAGTTTGACCGTTCCCTCTTTGAGATATTGCTTTCCCTGAAAGATTCCGCCGTTGGCGATCATTTGAAGGAAGCGGGCGTAGTCGGTGATGGTGGAAACAAGCCCTCCGCCACCGGAAAGGTTGGCTGGTTTCTTGAGGAAGGGGGAGTCCTTGGCGGGCTCCGAATTAGTGAGGAAAATGCCTTTCTTTTGGAAAACATCAGAAAGCCGGTTTGCCTTCCCGGCAGGGACAAAGAAACCGGTGTCCACCATGCCAAGAGGAGTGAAGAGGTGCTTGCTCAGAAAGTTATCAAAAGTCTCACCGGAGGCGACTTCGACGATTCGCCCAAGCAGGTCGGTGTTTATCCCGTAGTTCCATTTGGTTCCGGGTTTGAAAAGGAGGGGGGCACCGGAAATTGAGCGGGACATTTCCTCAAGGGTTTTGTTCCTGTCGAGTGGTTTGAATCTTCGGTAATAGCGGTCAACGGGATGTCCGCCCCAGCCGTAGGAAAAACCTGCGGTGT
>Ga0213866_10000667_pt1 | contig 26684 bp, 32 predicted proteins | sample PICome_11_FD_160079 | JGI IMG/M metagenome (GOLD analysis project Ga0213866, IMG submission 160079) | Coastal seawater microbial communities near Pivers Island, North Carolina, United States - PICO284 | ecosystem: Environmental > Aquatic > Marine > Coastal | place: USA: North Carolina... | reverse complement strand
ATTTGCGTCAGTAATATCCCCTAATATAGACACGCAGCCAGCAATATCATCAGTTGGTAGTAAATCCACACCAACTACTTTTTCTCTTCCAACAAGAGAATTTACTTTTTGAGAAGCAATTTGAAGCCAACCACCTGGTGCACACCCTAAATCTACAACAGAACGCCCAGGAATTAAAAATTTATACTTTTCATCAATTTGTAGCAGTTTAAATGCTGCTCTAGATTTGTAACCCCTTTTTTGTGTTTCTAGAACATAAGGATCATTAAGTTGTCGCCCAATCCACCTAGTGCTGGATGACTTTCTTTTCTTATCTTTTTTTATTTTTTGTGATAATCCCCTAGCACTTCCAAATGAACCAGGATTGTTTTGATCAGTCATTATTAATATTATTTGTTGATTTAAAAAAACAGCTTGCAGCACCTGTATGACATGCAGGTCCAGTTTGTTCGATCAATGCGAGCATGGTATCGTTATCACAATCTAATCTAAGTTCAAGTAGCTTCTGAAAATGCCCACTAGTTTCTCCCTTTTGCCAGAGCTTTTGTCTTGATCTTGAAAAGTAATACATATTATTTGTATTAATTGTTTTTTTTACAGCTTCTTCATTCATCCAAGCCATCATTAATACAGTGCCAGTATTTACACATTGTGCAATGACAGGAACTAATCCATCTTTATTAAATTTAATGTCTGAAGGATAAAAATTTTCAGAACTTAAAATTGTATAATCATTTTTGACCATTGTATTATCTTCTCTTAAAGTTTTTAAAGAAATTTGAACAATCATTACTTATACCCATCATAGATGGAACTATGACAAGTACAAGAAAAGCGGTAACACCAAGACCAAAAACTATTGTTGCAGCCATTGGAATGAGAAACTGCGCTTGGAGTGATGTTTCAAACATAAGGGCTGATAATCCACCAATTGTTGTAAGAGATGTTAGTAAAACTGGTCTAAACCTATCAACAACTCCATTAATTATAGCTTCATTTATTATTTTATCATCATTATATTCTCTATCATTTTGATTACGTAAGTCTTCTAGCCTTCTTTCAATAGTTGAAACTAATATGATTGAATTATTTACTACTATTCCTGCTAAGGCCAAAAGGGCGAACATGGATAATATAGACATTGTTAAACCCAACAAATAATGACCAAGAACAGCACCAATAAAAGCAAACGGTATCATAATCATGATAGAAAATGGCCTTGACCATGATTTAAATACCCAAGCTAATATAAAATAGATAAGTAATAAACCAATTATTGAACCCGTTCCCATATCGGCAAATGTTTCTTTTTGTTCCAAATCTTTACCATCAAATCTATAAGATACATTATATTTTTTAGCGATTTCAGGCAGTCCATTTCCCATTAAAAAATTTCTTGCTTGGGCAGTATTCATCATTTCAGTAAATAAGTCTCCAGATATAGTAACTTCACGAAAACCATCTGTTCTATTTATTGATGCAAAAGGAAGTGTTTCATTAATTATTGCTATTTCTTGAAGCCTGAAGCTTTCTCCAAGTGGAGAAATTATCCTCAACTCATTTATCATATCTGTATTTTGTTCATCTTCGGATAATTTTAATCTAACTTTTACCTCTTCATCCCCCTTTGGAAATTCTGATATAATAGTCCCATTAATTGCTGATCTTACCTGTTCGCCAATATTAGTTATAGAAAATCCTAAAGACTGTCCTTTTTCATTTAAACTTAGACTTTTTTCTTGAATGCCAAACTCTAGATTATCACTGAGCGATGATACACCAGGGATATTTCGGGCAATATTTATTAACTCATTAGATGCTAATTTAAGAGTTTTCAAGTCATCCCCTTGAAACCTTACATCAAGGTCTCTTCCAGGAGGTCCTCCACTTGGAGCTCTTATAGTAAGGTTATCTAAACCTGGTTCGTTTTTGATATTTTTTTTCCATTCCTTAATAAAATCATTTGTTCTTATTTCTCTTTTATCAGCTGTTTTTAATTCAACAACCATAGATCCAAGCAAATCACTTCCAGAAGAGCTGGGCGATGAATCATTAGAAAAAGAGGTCCTTGATCCAATTGTAGACATGTTAAATTGAATAAGATTGGGAGATAATGCAAATTGGCTGGATGTTTTATCCAATGCTATCTTAATATTATCTAACATTTTGTTTGTTTGGGATTTAGTAGTACCAGAATGCATTTTAAAATTAGCTATTACTATATCAGCCTCTGGAGTAGGAAAAAAGCTAAATAAAACTCTACCTCCTGACATCATTCCTATTGAAATTATAAACATTCCGATTGCTGTCATGAACGTGATATATCTATAGTTAAAGGTGGAGATAACAAATTTTCTAAATATACCCTCTTGAAAAGAGTTAAATTTTTTATCAAACCATAACCTAAACCTACTTTCTTCTTGATTTGATCTATCATAATGAGCCAGATGAGCGGGCAAAACCAAAAAACATTCAATTAAACTTGCCACTAATACTGCACATACCACCCAAGGAATAGCTGCAATAATTTCTCCTATTACACCTTTAATCATAAATAGAGGTATAAAAGCTGCAACTGTGGTGAGCATTGCTGATATAACAGGCATTGACATTCTGGTTGCAGCCACAACTGGTGCTTTACTGGAATCCAGCCTCCTTTTAGTTTTCAAATATGACGAGTGTTCTCCAACTACTATTGCGTCATCTACAACTATACCTAATGCCATTATTAAACCAAATAATGAAATCATATTGATAGACTGACCTGATGCTAACATAACACCAAAGGTCGCTAAAAAAGCAATCGGAATACCAAAAGCAACCCAGATTGCAGTGTTACGTGACAAAAACAAAAATAATACTGCAAGAACAATACAAAGACCACTAAGACCATTCTTGACTAACAATGATATTCTTTCTTGTATTAAATTAGCAGCAGTATTGTAAGTCTGGATTTCAATCTGATTGCCTATTAATTCTTGTGAATTAGAAATAACTTTATTTACATTTTCTGAAACTTTGAGGGCATCACTTGTTTTGCTTCTTCTAACCCATATCTCTACAGCAGGTTTCCCATCAACAAACTTTAAAACACTACTTTTTTCAATACTTGATTTTATATTTGCTATATCACCAAGTAAAATTCTTGCACCAGAAACTGAGTTTTTTAGCTCTAATTTTTTGAATGCTTCTACTAATCTTTTTTCACCTACTGTCCTTACTCTCAATGAGCCATCAGCAAAACTACCTCCGGAGACATCTTGTGTTTCAGATTTTATAAGGTTTGAGATTTCATTTAATGAAAGTTTTAGTTTAGCCACCTCTAATTGAGAAATTTCAATCAGAATTTCTTCTTGAGGCAAACCTAATATATCAACTTTATCTACACCAGAGTTTAGAAGTTCTTCTTTTAGTATTTTAGATTTTATCCTTAACTCTGATAAAGGTAAATCACTTGTTAAAACAATTCTAGTTACAGTGTCAAAAAATTCACCTACAACTATTTTAGGTTTATTCGCCTTTTCTGGAAAATTAATTCTTGATACAGCTGTTTCAACATCCGTTCTTCCTTTTTGCATATCATGCCCATAATTAAACTCAACTTGAGTACGTGCAATACCCTCAACAGATTTAGATGTAACTTTTTTAACGCCAGATATTGGTCGCAATTCCGGTTCAAGTAATTGAACTATATTTTTATCTATTTCTTCTGCAGTTGCTCCTGGCCAATCTAACGAAACGGCTACAATCTCAACGTCAAAGTCAGGAAAAAATTGTTTGTTTAATCTACCTATTGATAGCAAACCAACAATAATCATTAATATCATAATGATATTTGCTGCTGTCCTATGCTGTACAAAAAATTTTAAGAAACCAGACTCATTAAATTTTAACAAAATTATATCCTAAATTATTTAAAGCATGCATTTAATTAGTGATTGTAATTTTTTGATTATTAAGACTATTTGGTATTTTAGTAATTATAATTTGATCTTTTTCTGATAAATCACCATCAATAATAACATACCCAGAACCTTTATGTTTCAAACTTATTTTTCTTTCTTTGGCAATACCATTTTCTACAACGTAGACTTTATTTCCATATAATGCTGTTTCTGGAAGTCTAAATACGTTTACAAATTCATTTAATGGATAAATAACTCTTACAAAAGTTCCAAGGGGGATAATGTTTTTTTGATAATCTATCTTACCAAAAATTTTACCACCGCCCTCTTCTTCTATGATTTTACCTCCAGTTCGTAAAATTTTTCCTTTGATTGTTTTAAGAGAAGTGTCACTTGCTTCCCAAATAACTTCAATATTTTTTCCTATTAAATTTTGAGCATTTGAATAAACCTTAGAAGGAACAGCAAATTCGACCTCTAGATCATCAACTGAAAATATCTTAGCAACCCTATCGTTATTCGAAAGAAATTGGCCCTCATTAATTTTAATATCATATAAAATTCCATTAAATTTAGATCTCAATACAGTGTAAGAAAAATCTTCTTCTGCCTTCTCTAATAAAATTTTTGATCTCATATAATCTGATTGATTTTTTGATAAAAGAATTAATTCATTATCATACTCATTTTGAGAAATAACTTTTCTAGACAGCATTGATTTAAATCTTTTCACTTGTCTCTGCCGTATACCTAGTTGTGTTAATAACTCTTTTGTTTCAGATTTAAGTTTTTCTATTTCCAATAAATATCGCTTCTGATCTAACTTTGCCAAAACTTGACCAGTTTTTACATATGATCCATTCTGAAAAGCTTGAGAAATATAGTTTATTCTCCCTGGAATTCCAAAACGCAGATCTCCCTGTCTAGTAGATATTATTTTTCCAAATGCATCTGATTTTGGAACATAACTTTTTCTTTGCGTATTGATTACTTTTACATAAAAAGTCTTTTCCTGAACTTCAACTTGTTTAGCTTCAGGTTTTGTAGACACTAAATATTTGTAAATAAAGAGACTTGATCCCAAAACTATAAAAAACATTAAAGTCTTAAAACTAAAAATTTTTGATAACATATAAAATCCTTAAAAACTCTTTTAATTCTTAGTAATTTATCTAGGTTTTTGATTAAAGTAGAGAGTTTTAATTAGTATAAACCAAGTTTAATCAGTTCAGAACGAATTTGTTCTGGAAATTCTTCATCTTCATTATTATTCACATTTAAGTCTTGGGGTATATCATCTTCAAGATAATATCTCCATCCTTGAAACGGTTTCATTTTTGTTGGAATAACTTTAATTAAATTTTTATCTAACTCTATCTCGCAACCCTTACTTCCATCCTCACGAACAACTTGTTTAATATCTGTGATTTTTTGCCTAACCAAAACATATCTTTTGATTATCCAAAAAATAGATCCTGACTTAATTAGTTCTGAACTTTTTTTAGGCATATTCCTAGTTGAATGAATTATTTTACCATAAGTTTCATGGATCATACTTTGTCTTATTCTGAGTCTATCGACTGTTTCAATTCCAACTGCTATTTTTTTTAAATGATAATACAAACCTTTACCTTTTTATAAAATCACTAAAGCTGACAAACCTAAAAATGTAAAAAAACCAATGACATCTGTTGCTGTTGTTAGGAAAACAGAACTAGATATTGCTGGATCAATATTCATTTTTTCTAAAGTTAATGGGATTAGTGTGCCTAAAAGGCCAGCGAATAAAAGATTAGCTATCATTGCTAACCCCATTATTAGTGCAATTTGCTCATCACCAAACCACACATATGCTAATATCATTGAAAGTATAGCAAATAATAGACCATTAAGTAATCCTAACCAAGTTTCTTTTAATACGAACTTTTGTAAATTAGTATAGTTAAGTTGCCTAGTAGCCAAAGCTCTAACAGCAACAGTTACTGTTTGAGTTCCTGCGTTACCTCCCATTGATGCAACTATGGGCATTAAAACTGCCAAAGCTACTAATTTTTCTATTTCTTCCTGAAACAAACCTATCACTGTAGACGCTAAGATTGCGGTAAACATATTTAAGATCAACCAAGAAAAACGACCTTTAGCAGTATCAAAAAATGACGCTGTTATCGAGAGGTTACTTACACCTGTTAATCCTTGGAGGTCTTCTTCTGCTTCTTCGTTAATAACGTCAACAATGTCATCTACAATAATAACCCCTAACAAACGTCCAACTTTATCAGTTACTGGCATATTAACTAAACCATATTGTTGAAATAAAAGAGAGACTTCTTCTTGATCAGTATCGACGTTTACACTTCTAGGGCTAGTTTCCATTAAATTGCTTAACCTAACAGGTCTTTTAGCCGATAATAAACGAGATAAAGAAATCACCCCTAACAATCTATGAGCAGGGTCGACAATATAAACAGAATAGAAGTTTTCTTCATTTTCTTGAGATTGATTACGCATATGATCTATTGTCTGGCCGACTGTCCAATTCCCTGGAAAAGCAAGAAATTCTCTTTGCATTAACCTTCCTGCAGAAGATTCAGGAAAGGATAGTGCCTCTTCTACTAGAATTCTATCAGCCTTTGGAAGTTGTTTTATAATAACGTTTCTATCAGCTTCTTCTAATTCCTGAAGAATTTCGACAGCATCATCTGAATGTAATTCAGGTATAGCTTTTGCTAGAGCTTTAGGGCCAATAAAATCAATAACTTTTTCTTGTATGTTAAGATCTAGATAGACCAATACTTCTGGATCTAGTGATTTTCCAAGAAGACTTAGAAAATCACTAATTTGTTCATCAGAAAGTCTTTCCAACATATCAGCCTGATCAGCCGGATGAAGTGGTTCTATAAGTTTTTTTAGACTCTGCGAATTTTTTTTATTTATGGCGTTTAATATAGTATTTTCAACAGCCGGAGTAAGGCCATAGAGACTTTTGAAGTTAGAATCATCTGTATTAGTAATATCTTCGTTCAAGTTTATTTTTTCTTTACTATGATCCATAACAACCTAATTAATAAAAATTATGCCATATAAATTTTCCTAAAATTTATGTTTTATTTTATTTTTCAGAATCCACTTCATCAAATACTTCTCTTATAAGCCTAAGAGACTCAAGACCTGCTGGTGCACCACAATAAATTGTTATTTGTAAAACTGCATCACGAATTTGTAATCTAGTTAAACCATTATTTAAAGCACCTCTAACATGCAATTTAAATTCATGAGATCTATTTAATGCAGCAATCATTCCTAAATTTATAAGTGACCTATCTCTATCTGATAAGTTTTCCTTATTCCAAACTTCACCCCATGCATACTCTGTCACTAATTTTTGCATATCGGCACCTAATTCATCGGCTGAAGCTAGCGCCTTATCTACATACGTATCACCTAAAACTTTTCTTCTTTTAGCTATACCTTTTTTAAACATTTCACTTTCCATATCAATACTCCTTATAATAATTGTTTACTAATTAAGTTAACACCACAACAAAATAGCGCAAAATGACTTATATGATAAAACATTTTATCTGAAAGTGTTTTATTCAAAAACTTACCTAGAAAAATACCAATTGGTAATATTGGCAAAACCAGCAAGCTCAACAAAATACTTGTAGGACTAAAAACGCCTAAGTCAAAGAAAAAAGGGAGTTTAGCAAGGTTTATTATCAAAAAATAAAAACTCATAGTGCCTACAAATAATTGCCTCTCAAGTCCCATAGGTAAGAGATAAATTTGAGCAGGGATACCTCCAGTTAATGCAACAAAACTTGAAAAACCAGAAAAACCACACCAACCCATTGCTCTTAAAAATGAGGATTTCATATATGTTTTTGTTTTATCAGCGATTACATTCTTCCAAATTAAATTTTTAAAGTATCTAATTGAAGTTATTAAGGCCAACAAACCTATAAGAATTAGAATATAATTATCATCTAGATACCCAAAACATAACCAACCCAAAATTTGGCCCATTAATCCTCCTAAAACCATAACTTTTAAAATTTTAATCACAGGAAACTTTCTCCAAGTATACGCTACGAATAAATCTGTTATTAAATATAGAGGTAATAAAACAGCAATTGCTAATTTGGGGGGGAAAACAAAAACCATGACCGGTAAGCCAAGTGATCCTAATGCACCTCCAAACCCAGATTTTGAAATTGCAACCAAAATTACTGCTAATATAGTTACAAAAATTAAGATTTCTGGTCGGTTGATTTGCTCTAAACCATTCAGCGCCTGCTCTAACAAATAGTAAAGTCCTCTAAAAAAATAAAAAAAATTTAGTTATTATATTAAAATAATTCATAAATCTGATTTTTATGTTTATAAGGTAAGAATGACTGTTAGACCAATATTAAATCAAACTAAATCATCTCAAGTTTTAGAAGGAGCAGGCGTAAGATTAGATAGAGCTTTTGGCTTTGGAGGCACAAAAGAGTTCGATCCTTTCTTATTACTTGATGATTTTAGAAATGACAATCCAGTTGATTTTCAAATGGGGTTTCCATGGCACCCTCATAGAGGAATTGAGACTATAACATATATATTAAAAGGCTCAGTTGAACATAAAGATAGTTTAGGAAATTCTGGTGAACTGAGTGATGGTGACGTACAATGGATGACAGCAGGATCAGGTATATTGCATCAAGAAATGCCAAAAGGAAATGATAAAGGTCAAATGCATGGCTTTCAATTGTGGGCAAACCTTCCATCTAATCTGAAAATGACGAGCCCTAATTATCAAGACATAAAGGGCACAGATATAAAAGTTATAAATGAAAATGATGGAACAATTATCAAGATAGTTATAGGAAATTATAAGGGGTACAAGGGACTTATAAATGGAATTGCCTCAAACCCACAATATTTTGATATATATGTACCACCAAATATGAATAAAACTTTTCCTATACCAACCTATGATAATTGTTTTGCTTATATTTTTGAAGGAGAAGCTCAATTTGATTATTCTTCAAAGCCGGTTGGAGTTAAAGTTGAAAAATCTTATCAGAACCAAGATTATACAATTAGAGATATGAGTGGAAATAAAACATTAATTACTTTTGACACTGGTAATGAAATAAAACTTTTGTCAGGTAGTAACGGAGTTCGTTTTCTTCTAGTGTCTGGCAATCCAATAAAAGAACCTGTTGCCTGGCATGGTCCTATCGTAATGAACACACATGAAGAAATAAAATTAGCTATGACAGAATTAAATAATGGTACCTTTATAAAAGAATAGTGGAGATTAAAAAATGAAAATTGCAGTAATTGGTGCTGGTGCAATGGGATCTATATATGCATCTTTTCTTGCTAAGAATAATAATGAGGTAATGGCAATTGATCTTTGGGAAGATCATTTGGATGCAATTAAAACAAATGGATTAAGAGTCTCTGGTTTTAGTGGTGACAATATAGTAAAAAATATAAAGGCATCAAATAAAATTGAAGATGCAAAGGATTGCGATTTATTTATTATTGCTACCAAAGCTGCAGGTGTTGGCTCTGTTGCTTCTAAATTAAGTAAAATTATATCAGAAAACTCTCTTATTCTAACAATTCAAAATGGTCTTGGTGCGGGTGAAAGAATTGCCTCTTACATGCCAACTAAAAATATACTTTTAGGAGTTGCACAAGGTTTTGGTGCTTCAATGATTGCTCCAGGGCATGCCCATCATAATAATATGAGCATGATAAGAATTGGAGAAATGAATGGAGGGATTACACCTAGATTAGAAAAACTGGTGAAGATATGGTGTGACGCAGGTTTCAATGCAAAGGCCTTTGAAGATATTGAACAATTAATTTGGGAAAAATTTATATGTAATGTTGCCTGGAGTGGATCATGCTCAATTTTTAGAAAGACTTTAGGCGAAGTAATGAGTAATGAACATATGTACAATATCGCCAAGGGATGTGCGTTAGAAGCAAAGAAAATGGGGGATATTAAAAAGGTCAATTTTACTTTTGATGACACAGTTAGTTATATTACTGAGTTTGGAAAAAAGCTTTTAAACTCAAAACCATCAATGCTTCAAGATGTAGAGGCTAAAAGATTATCTGAAATTGATGCCATTAATGGTATGGTAGTTACTTTAGGTATAGAGAATAATATTGAAACACCATTCAATGCAGCTGTTAGTTCAATAATAAAGGCTCAAGAGGCCGATTATTAAATTCGAATTAAATTTTTCCATCTTGATATAAAATTTTTTTTTAATATAATTAACTGTTTATTATAATCATGATACCTTAAGCCATGTTTTTTAATAAATAGATATAAGATAACTAAATGAACTTTTTTTATTAAAAAGTACTTAAGATAAGGAAAAAAAAATGGCCACAGGAACAGTTAAATGGTTCAATCCTACAAAAGGTTACGGCTTTATTGAACCAGAAGGTGGAGATAAAGACGTTTTTGTACATATTAGCGCTGTACAAGCAGCTGGCATGAAGACTCTTGAACCTGATCAGAAAGTTGAATACGAACTTGAAGATGGAAAAGACGGTAAAGTTTCAGCAGGAAATTTAAAAGCTATCTAAAAGAAAAATACAAATTGCCTAAGTAAAATTTTTGAACTCAAATTTACATTGTACTAGTACATGAAAACTAATATATTTTTAAAACTTCTTACAAAAACCAATGATCCACTAAAAATGACATTATTGCTCAAAGCTCTTTTTACTTCTAAAGAGCTTAAAGAATTAGATAACCGTTTAAAGATTTTTCAAATGCTTCTTCAAGGTAAAAAACAAAGACAGATATCTCAAGACTTAGGAGTTGGAATTGCGACTGTCACAAGAGGTGCACAAGCATTTGAGAATGAAAAATTATTCAAAATTAAATCTGATATAATTGACATATTGAAAAGTGATAAAAAACATGACTAATAACTTAAATATACCTCCAAAAATTTCAATTGAAGGTAAGCCTAAATATATAAATATTGGAGATGAACACAATTTTTTTGAGTTATTTAGAAAAATTGAAAGAAATTTTGTTAACTGCTTTCTATTTGAGTCCTTGGGAGAAGAAAGTAATATCTCTCGCTATCACATTTTAGGATTTGATCCAAAGTATATATTACATTCTGAAAATAATAATGAATTAGTTTTAGAGAATACTAAAAACGGAGACATATATAAATATGATTGTGAAAACCCTTATTTAAAATTGAGGGATGTTGTACCTCAAAATATAATTTCTAGGAAATATGCCGGTGGATTAGTTGGGTTTATAAGTTATGACAGTATAAATTATTTTGAAAACTCCTTAAACATTAAAAAAAACAAAAATTTTGAAAGCTTTAAATTTGGAGTTTATCTTGATGGATTAATTTACGACCAAATGACTGGAGAAATTTTTTACTATTATTATGAAGATAACAGGATTCAAGAAATTACAAAAATTCTAAATCATTCATATTCATTTAATGAAGGAGTAAAAACAAAATTTATTAAGGATTCTATTAGTAAAGATGAGCATAGAAAAACTGTCCTAAAAATAAAAGAAGATATAAAAAAAGGATTGATTTTTCAATGTGAAGTTGGGTTTAAAAGTCATTATGAAATAGATGGTGACTTAACTGAAATTTATTTAAAATTAAGGTCACTAAACCCTTCACCACATATGTATTTTATGAAATTTGATGACCAGGTAATAATTGGAGCCTCTCCAGAGCTGCTTTTCAGACTTAGAAATGGCGAAATGGAAACTTTTCCCCTGGCTGGAACAACTAAAAGAGGCAAAAATAAATCTGAGGACCTTAAATTAGCAAGAGAATTACTCAATGATCATAAGGAAATAGCAGAGCATAATATGTTAGTGGATTTACATAGAAATGATTTGGGAAAAGTTTCCAAATTTGGAACGGTAAAAGTAAGAAATTTAATGGACATAAAAAAATATTCACATGTTCAACATATTTCGTCAGAAATTGTTGGGATAATTGATGAGAAAGAAGATATGTTTTCAGCTTTAGCATCTAACTTTCCAGCTGGAACTCTTTCAGGGGCTCCAAAAATTGAAGCTATGAAAATTATTAACGAAATTGAAGACGAAGGTAGAGGTCCTTATGGTGGAGCTATTGGGCAATTTAGTTTTAATGGAGATTGTACATTTGCAATACCGATTAGGTCAATTTTTATCAAAGGAAATAAAGCATATGCGCAAACTTGTGGAGGAAACGTATACGACTCAGATCCAGAAAAGGAATACTTAGAAATTGAAAGAAAGTTAGCCGCTATGAAAACAGTGTTAAACTCATTTGAAGAAAAATAAGAATATGAAAATATTAATCATTGATAATTATGATTCCTTTACTTTTAATTTATACCAGTATTGTGGTGAAATCCTCAATAAACTCTTTATATCTGATCAATTTAACATAATTGTTAAGAGAAATGATGAATTGACATTAGAAAATATCAATATGATTAATCCAGATAAAATAATTATATCCCCGGGACCTGGATCACCAGAAAATAAAAAATATTTTGGTGTTTGTAACGATGTCATTTTAAAGATAGGGCCTCGGATACCTATTCTTGGTATTTGTTTAGGTATGCAGGGTATTTGCCACTCATTTGGTGGAAAAATAATTCAAGCTAATGAGCCAATGCATGGTAAAACCTCTTTTTTACTCCACGACCAAAAGGGAATTCATAATAAAATTCCACAAAACATTGAAATTATGAGATATCATTCATTGATAATTGATAAGAAGTCCCTTCCAAAGTGCTTTATTATTAATGGAATTTCTCAAGAATTTGATAATGTCAATTATGTACTAGATACAAAAAAGATTCCTTTAGAAAGTGATATCATGGCTATATCTCATAATAAATATCCTATTTATGGAATCCAATACCATCCAGAATCATTTGCTAGTGAGGGAGGTAAAGAAATATTAGGAAATTTCCTATTAGATTTATGAGAGGAATGATATGAAATCTAAAATGATTAAAATTTATGAACAGGGTCCTATTAACGTATTAAAGATAGAAGAAAGTGAAGTAAACGCATTAAGCCAAGATGAAGTTTTAATTGAACACTCCTATGTAGGTTTAAATTTTATTGATATCAATCAAAGAAATGGAACTTACCCATTAAAAACTTTACCATCTATAATGGGTATGGAGGGATCTGGAATAATTGTAGAAACAGGGCCAAACGTTACTAAATTTAAAGTTGGTGATAAAGTTACACATTGCATGAATTTAGGTTCTTATTCTCAATTCATGAAATTAAATCAAAATAGAGTGATTAAGCTCAACCAAGAAGTAGATCTTAAAATAGCTGCTGCATCAACATTACAGGGTCTTACAGCACAATATCTAGTTAATGAATCATTCAAATTAGAACAGCATCATACCGCTCTCATCCATGCTGCAGCAGGTGGTGTTGGACAAATTCTATGTCAGTGGGCAAAAAATATAGGAGCCAAAGTTATTGGAACTATTAGCACTAAGGAAAAAGAAGACATAGCAAAGCAAAATGGCTGCGATTATACTATTAATTATCTTAAAGAAGATTTTGTAAAAAAAACCTTAGAGTTCACAAGTAATAATGGAGTAGATGTAATATATGACTCCGTTGGGAAAGACACATTTCTAAAAGGTATAAGTTGCCTTGCTCCTAAAGGAAGAATAGTTAGTTTTGGAGTATCGTCAGGTCCTATTGAACCAATTAACATAAATAAGCTGAGATCATTTTCAGGATCGGTTGTAACAGGTGGATTAAACACCCACATCAAGGATAGTGATGTAATGCAAAAAAATGCAGATATATTTTTTAAAATGATTACAAATAAAGATATTAAAATTAATATAGACAAGATTTATTTTATTGACGATATCCAAGAAGCACAATCAATGCTTGAAAAAAGACTTTCAAAAGGTTCGATTGTTCTAAAATTTTAATAAAAATAGTTAAACTTATTTTAAATAAGTTGTTATAGAGTATTTTAAAAATAATAAATTTTTTGGAGAAATTTAATGCTTAATCTAGGTTTGTTTATGATGCCCCTTCATCCTGCAAACAAAGACGTTACAGTTTCTTATGAAGAAGATAGGCAATTAGTTATCTTAGCAGACAAGCTAAATTTCACTGAAGCATGGATGGGTGAACACTATAGCTCAACCGCAGAACCAGTAACCTCTCCGTTAATTTTCCATGCATCACTAATATCCGAAACTAGGAATATTAAGTTTGGAACTGGAGTAATATCCCTTCCTCAACAACATCCAGCAGTAGTAGCAGGCCAAGTTAGCTTGTTAGACCATTTATCAAAAGGAAGAGTTATCCTTGGTGTTGGGGCTGGCGGCCTGGTCAGTGATTGGGAGCTCTTTGATAATATGGATGGTCGCTCTAGGGCTTTAACGATGATTGAATCAGTGGAAGCTATTATTAAATTTTGGGACGATAAAGATACTTACAATTATAAGGGTGAGTTTCTTGACATTTCTCTGACTAAAAATGTTGTGAGTGAGTTAGGGATTGGAAAATTTATTAAGCCATTCCAAAAGCCATACCCAGAGATAGCAGTATCTCTTAAAAATCCAAACTCAATGACTGCTAAATTAGCTGGACAAAAAGGCTGGATTCCTATTTCAGGTAACTTTGTAAATGCTCAAGATATTGCAACTCACTGGCCAACATATAAAGAAGCTGCCCAAGAAATTGGTAAAAATCCAAGTTATGATAAATGGCGTGTAGGCAGAAGTGTTCTCATTACTTCATCTGATAACGAGGCAAAAGAAATTTTAGATGACCCTATGGGTGTCTTTACTAATTATTTCCTCTACTTAAACTCTGTTTCTAAACTAGCTTCCGGCACACCAGGAAATGATATTAATTTGCAAAATGAAATACCTGATGCAATGCAAAAAGCAAAAGACTTAATCATAGTTGGTAGTGAACAAACTGTAACAGAAAAACTTATTCATTTTATTGATACAGTTGGACCTTTTGGCACTTTACTTTTAACTGGGCACGATGTTGGAGAACAAAAACAATTGTGGGAAAATTCTTTTTCAACAATGTCGAATAAAATACAACCAATCCTCAATAACTATATAAAACAAAAATTTTAACTTGAAACCTAGTTATTTTGGCATCATTTTTTGAAATGGAAACCTATAAGTTTTCAAGGTGAATTCATTATTTCTAGATCTTTTATCCACCGGGTCTTCTTTAACAATTTCGCCCATCTGGGGCACACCAGATCTTTCAGCATTTCTTTTCGCTTGATCTAAAGATTCTTCATTTTGTTCTGTATGCGGAAATTTAAATAACTTATTTATTCCATCTTTCACGGCCCATAAAACAATAAACCGCTCTCCTTTTTCATAAATAACTGCGTGATGCTCATAAACAAATTGTTCAGGTGGCCTATCATACATTGGTCTACCAATAAATTCATGATTTGTATAAAAGCTTAGCCAAATAGCAACAAATATTACCGGCACTGTCAGAAATCTTTGCCAAACATTTCTAGTAAAAAATGGTAAACAACAGAGTGCACCAGCAAACGACCAAATTAACATTAGTTGCCCAGAGCTAATTGAAAAATCTAGCATTATATTCCACTTCCTTTTCTTATTACTTCACCATCAATAATAAGTTCATTTGTTGGGTCTACGTGTACAATACCATTATAATCGACCCTAAACTTAAAAGCAGGAAGTTCTTGCCCCTCAGCACTGAACAATAACTTTTTTGTGTACTCTTCTTTATAAGGATTTACTTTAAGTAATTTTACAGTAGCGTGAGTAAGTGGGGCAGGAAATTTTCTAGCATTATAAAAATGTATAGTTACTAAATATGATCTAGCTTCAGGAGTCCTAATAGCTACAACCTCTCTATTTTCCTTAAGATAAACTGTTTTCCCATTTTGATCCACATAAGTGTCATTCACGGTACCTAAATCATCTCTTTCAAGATGTATCAAAGCATCATCCGGTCTCCTAAAACTTACAACATGCCCCATATTATCTTTAACCCAAATATCTAAATCAAAAGGCTTTTCCCCATCCCATTCAAGCTCAATGAAATATTCAGCCTTAGGCTTAATTGTTTCCTTTTTAGCTATTGGATTAATTAGCAGGAAAGCTAACATAAATAAAAAAACAAAACCTATTAACATATTAAATAATAGGTCGATGAAACCAAATGAAGATCTATATCTAGGATCACTCATAATTAGAATTATTCTCTAAAATAACCATTTGAATTTTAGTTAATACGCTCCCTACTAAACCAGCAAGTGTTGTGCATAAAGCAGTACTCATACCCAGAGCCATATTCGAAATAACCTTTTGAACATTCTCAACGTTACTTACATCTAAGTTATCAAAAGCTGAACTTAACATTAATAAAAAACCCGCAACCGTTCCAATCAAGCCAAGAGTTACCATAGTCTCTGATGCAAACCAGATATAGTTACTAAGAGTTTTATAATTATTTAAAGATTTAAAGCTTAAAAAACCGGCTGCCATTGATGCTGCTATAAAAATTATAATTATTATAAAGCTAATTTTTGTTTGGTCTGCCTCATATAACTTATTAAACCAACCATAAGTAAAAATTAATATTGCAGCAAAAGACACAGTGACAAATTGAATCCACCATAATAAAAAAGCCTTAGACAAAATATTTACCCCTCCAAAAAATTAATAGTTTTAATGTCATTTATTATCTCACGTAACTGTTCTTTTTTTGATCCCAACTTAGCATTAATTTTATCATTCACACCCTTCCAAATTATATATGCATTTTTAAGCGCATCAGCTCCTAAGGGAGTTATATTTATCAAAATTTCTCTTTTATCCTGCCCAGGTTTTATACGAATAAAGTTTAATTTTTGAATAACATTAAGATTTCGACCTATAGTACTTCTATTTTGGTGAAGAAATTTATTAAGTGTATTTAGATTTGTTTGTTTTAATAGAGATATATATTTAAGAAGAACAAATTGAGTAATATTTAAGCCAGTACTTTTTAAAGATTTATTATAAATAGAAGTAAAATGTGAGGCTGAGCTTCTTAACAATCCGCAATTACAATCTTCATTAAAATCCATAATTATGGGTATATACCCTTTATTCTTAATATCCAAACTAAAATATAAAAACCACTAACCACTTGCCATAAAGGGAACACATTGTTTCTTTTAAGGGAATAATTATGTTACAATTATGTTAAATGTTTCTATTTTGGAAAGAATGAAATTCCATTTACCCCTATTCTCTTTTTAATTCTTAAGGCGTATATAATTAACAACGAAGGAATAATCCTTCCTAAACTTAGAAAGAATAGATGAAGACAATGGAAAATACTTTTTTAGCAAGATTAAATAATTATATTACATCAACTTTTAACAAAATTGCCGTATCAAGAACTAGAGAAGCTCTAATTAGCTTAGATGATAGAACATTAGCTGACATTGGATATACAAGACAGCAAGTATTAAATGGTGACTTCTTTAACGTAACTGATGTTGTAGACTTCCCAGCAGGAAACTTAGACTTAGGTAAGTCAGTAAAGCAAGACAACAAGATTAGCGATAAGGAAGCTGCATAAAGATTTTATAGAATTAATATTCGTACCTCCTCCCATGAATATTAATTGAAGATGATGACATAATTAAAAGCTCATATTCCTCCCCAAGGTAGCTAATATGTCATCTAAAACACAAGGACGAAGGACCCCCATCCTTCGTCCTTTTTTCGTTTGGATATTTGTAGAAATATGGAATGACTATTTAAGAAAAATTTAATATGTTAAGTAATGCCTAATTTTCTTAATAAATATTTTAAAGTAGAAATTTCAAACACTCTTTTGGGAACTTTTCTTCTTATTACAACTTATTTCTTTTTTTCAGTAATGGAATTGACCGCAAAAGAATTAGGCCAAATTTTTAACCCTTTTCAAATTGTTTTCGCAAGGTATTTGTCACAGGTAATAATTTTATTAATTATATTTAACAAAAATTCAAAAAATTTTTTAAAAAGTGCTTTTCCAGCCTTGCAAGTGCTAAGGGGTGTATTGTTATTAGTAACAACCTGCTTTATGTTTTCTGGTTTAGCTTACTTGCCATTTGCAGAAAATATTGCAATTTATATGATTGGCCCAGTAATTACTACAATCCTAGCTTTCTTTATTTTAAAAGAAAAAATATCTTTTATTCAGGTTATTATTGTCATTATTGGGTTAATTGGAGCTTTAGTAATAGCCAACCCAAATAGTGAAACATTCAACTTTGCTATTATATTTCCTTTCTTAGCAGCCCTCTGCTTTGCATTTTTTACTATATCAACAAAATTTCTTAACTCATCTGATTCTAATCAAACAACCTTATTATTTACGGCAATCACGGGAACCATATTATCTTTACCATTTATTATCTTTTTTTGGGAATGGCCTAATTTAAATCAAACCATTCTTATGTTTTGTTTAGGATTATTAGCAACTTTAGGTCATTTTTTATTCATAGAAGCTTTGAAAATTATAAACGCATCTTTTGCGGCTCCATTTGTGTATTTAACTGTATTGTTAGCAGCTTTCTGGGGTTATTTAATATATGATGAGGTTCCTCAAGATAATACAATTATTGGAGCTTTTCTCATTATAGTAGCTGGCATAATTATAACGAAATTAAAGCAAAAGAAATCTTGATAGATTTTTTTGTAAATTCTTTTTTACCAGTCGCTATATTAATCTTTCTTGGATTTATAGCAGCAAAAAAATCTTTTTTTAATTATAGTGAAAGTCTTGCGATTATCAAATATGTGGGCCTTATAGCCGTACCTGCAATCACCTTAAAAATGACCTTGTCAATTAATTTTTCCATTATCAATTGGCTGCTGATTTCAAACTATGTAATTTCAGAAATTATAATTTATTTAATAGCAATGCTATTATGTAGATATTTATTTAAATTAAATTGGAGTGAATCAGTCATAATTGGAATGGCATCATCTTTTGCAAACCACTTATTATTCGTTTACCCAATGGCTTTAAATGAATATGAAGCCAATTTAATAAATCCTATAATTGCAATAATTGGGTTTGATGTAATATTTCTTGTAATTAATTTAATAATTTTAGATTGTCTAAAGTTTCAAAAGTTAAGCTTGAAAATTATTTTTCTTAAACAGTTTTCAAACATTCCATTATTAGCCTTTATTATAGGCCTTTTAATTATATTTTTTGAAATTAAATTACCTATAACAATTTCGAGATCCTTAGAGTTTATTTCAGAATCTGCTGCACCATGTGCTCTTTTTGCAGCAGGTATAATACTGTCTCAAAGATTAGAAAGAACACAAATTAAAATATCTTATTTGATTGTTATTTTTAAAGTTATTCTTCATCCAATACTTGCAATAATTTTAATATGGAATCTTAATAAAATTGATTTCTCTGTTTCTGAAACAACTATTATGGTTGCTTCTGCTCCTGTAGGCCTAATGGCATTAATTTTCTCAACTCAATATGGAGTTAATCCCAACCCTATTACAAGAGCCTTGCTAATTACAACAATATTGTCAATAGTCACAATTCCTCTTGCAGGTACATTATCTTAGTTAATTTATAACCCTGCATTAAACTTGAAACCTATATTTTCAAATTTTTTAGATAGGTTTGGTTCTATATTTTCCATTTTTTTAGCTGCATGAGGAGTAAAAGATATATCATTCATATCGTGAACTCCTCCAGAAATAATTACTTGTAAGAGTCCTTCTTTGTCATCAACATTTGTAAATGACCTACAAACACCGGGAGGAATAGATATCGTATCGTATTTTTCTAATATCAATTCTTCGGAACCATCATCATTCCATTTAATAAGAAATTTTCCTTCTAGAACCGTAAAAGTCTCAAAAGTAGCAACATGGTTATGCAAACCTGGGCCTTGACCAGGAGGACATTTAGCTAAAGTCATAGTAATTCCACCTGCACCTATAATTGGAGCACCTGAATTAATAGGGGTTTTACCTTCAGAGGGGTCCAAACCTATTACTGAAAGTAGTTCTCTAGCGTAAACAATATCCTTACCAGCTTGGGGAACAGTCTTGTCAATTTGAATAGGTAATGGTTCTAGCTCTACAAATTTGGAAACTCTTTTTTCCATAGTTGATTTTGATAACCTTAATGTTTTCATATCTTACCCCTTTACTTCTGAATATAATGGTAAACAAATTGAAAAAAAAATTAAAGAAACTTTCAATTATTTTTGTACAAATAAAAAAAGGGCCAAAGGCCCTTTAAATATTCGTTAAAAAACGATTTTAGATGGATTGTAAATTAACTGCAGCTACTTTACCATTTTTACCAGTTTCTAGTTCAAAACTAATCTTTGCTCCATCATTTAATGTGTTCATTCCAGCAGCTTCTACTGCAGAAATGTGAACAAAAACATCTTGAGATCCACCTTCTGGTTCTATGAAACCAAAACCTTTATTTGGATTAAACCATTTAACTGTACCGTTAGGCATACTTAACTCCTTGTAATTAGCTTATTTTTAAGCTTTGTTGTTCAATCAAAACACGCCAGACTAGATTGAACATTAAATGAGCAAGGAAGTCGATCGTATTAGTCAGAAACACTGACTGCCTTCTTAGGCTAAGATAGTTATCATCGTATATGCTAAATTTAGTTTTTTAGCAAATAAAAAAAATTAAAGCTCTAAGCCCAAAATTTATTTCTATAAATTTCAATACTATATTAAACTTTGTAAAGAGTTGAGAAACCTACCTCTATCAATCTGAGAAAAACTTTTATTTTTACCTTTTAAAAATGGATCAGATGATCTTAAATCCGACATTAAGTCCCTAGTAGCCAAGATATTACCAATATTATTAACTGTTAAGACCTGACCATCATGTTTTATTACATTCGCACCTTTGTCTAGACATTTTGCAGCTAATGGTATGTCGGCAGTAACAACAATGTCGTTAGCTATTACATTATTAAAAATCCATTTATCTGCTTCATCAGCTCCTTCAGAAACTATTATCAATTTAATTAATAAATTTTTAAATGGCCTAATGCCTCCATTGCAAACCATGTAAGTACTAATCTTATTTCGAATAGCAACTTTAGTTACTTCGTCTTTTACTGGACAAGCATCAGCATCAACATAAATTTTTTTCATAGTCTTGTAATCTCACCATGAACATCTGCGGAAGGTATCAATCCTCGCAACCTTCTTTCTGCCTCTTCGGCAGATAATGCAGGAACAATAGAATTTCCTTTCATATTCTCAATCTCTAGTGCAATATCAGAATTATCTTTATCTCTAAAAATATAACATGTTCTTGGCAACAAAAACTCGAGTCTCCAGATTGGAACCTTTCTTGGATACCCTAAGTACCTACTAACTCTAGATGCTTCGATTAGGGTCCTATCTTCTGTATTTATTTTTTCACCTAAGCTCATAATATTCAATCAGTATAATTAAAGGGTAATTTTATTTTACATTTATTTATTATATAGTTAATTATTTAATAATAAATAATAGTGAGGATTTTATGCTTTTAGACGTTAGGACTTATAGATGCAAGCCAGGAACTATCAAGGCTCATTTAAAATTATATAGTGAAAAAGGAAAACCTGCTCAATCTAAACATCTTGGACAACCATTACTTTTTGCGACTACAGAGACTGGTAACCCAAATGAATATACTCATATATGGGTATATAAAAGTGCAGATGACAGAGAAAAGAAAAGAGCAGCAATGTGGGCAGATGAAGATTGGATTAGTTATACTCAAGAAAGCGCAAAACTTGGAGCTTTGGAGTCCCAGGAAAACAAGTTACTAAAACCAGTAGATTTTTATGATTTAAAAATTTAGCCTAAAAATTTTACGCAGGTTTTGCCGCTCTATCTAAAAACTCGTCTCTTCTTGATAGATAAAAAGAGTAGCTGTCTGGAAGATAATCTTTTGCATTTTCTAGATTAAAATGAGTTGCTGCTTTATATACCCACTGAGTGTCTGCAAGCAACTCTCTTCCCATAGCTACTAGATCAGCTCTGTTATTAGCAATAATATCATTTGCTTGATTAGCACTGATAATAGCACCTACAGCCATTGAACTTATTTCAGCATCTTTTTTGATCTTTTCTGAGTAAGGAACCTGGAAACCTGGGATAATTTTTGATTTGGTTAGAACAGGAGAGCCAGTAATACCGCCTGAAGAACAGTCTATAACATCTATTCCAGCTAACTTTAATGCTTTCGCCAATTTGACATTATCCTCTAAAGTAGCTCCCTCACCTGGAGCGTCAATAGAAGATAATCTATAAAAAATAGGTTTGTTATCAGGCCAAACAGATTTAATGTCAGCTATAATTTCTAATGCAAACCTAATTCTATTTTCAAAGGAGCCACCATATTGGTCATTTCTCTTATTTGAAATTGGAGAAAAAAATGAATGCAACAGATAACCATGTGCTCCATGAATTTCTATTATATCAAAACCTGCTTTATCCGCCCTTTGAGCACCTTCTTTAAATTCATTCCTAACTTTTACAATATCATCTAAAGTCATTTCTTTGGGAACTGGAGATTTTTCATTAATAGGAATAGCACTCGGACCAATTGTCTGCCATGCTGGTTCAATACCATCATCTTTGATTATTGGAGATGCACCATCCCAAGGTCTTAAGAAACTAGCTTTTCTACCTGCATGAGCAAGCTGTATTCCACTTACGCAATTATATTCTTTAAAAACCTTAGCAATTTTTGATAAACCATCTACATGATCATCACTCCAAATACCAGTGCATCCATGGCCAATCCTCCCTTCTGGAGAGACACCTGTTGCTTCAATAAAAGCAGCTCCCAAACCAGAAAAAGCAAACCTTGAGTAATGTTGTAAGTGCCACTCATCTATCTTACCATCTTTTGCTTTATATTGACACATTGGGGATAGGACTATTCGGTTTCTTAATATTTTAGATTTTATATTAAAAGAAGAAAACAAAGGGACATTAACCATATTGAACTCCAAAAAAAGCTAAATTTTTATTTAATAAAGGATCTAAGTTTATTTGATCTTTGTGATGCAGACTGCATCATAAATGAAAGGTCTGATCCTGACAATATGAATTCCATGCCCATTTTGATATATTCAGACATAAGTTCTTCATTATAAACACCTCCCATGCCAGGCGTTTTTCCATACTTTTTACAGGTTTGGATTACTTTACTATAAGCTTCTTTTACTCTTGGGTTACTGTAATCTCCTGGAATCCCCATCTCCATACACAAATCATTAGTACCAATTAATATTACATCCACACCTTCTACTGCTGCTATGCTATCTACGTTATCGATAGCCTCTGGGCTTTCTAACATAATAACAATCAACATATTTTTATTAATTTCGTTAGCAACATCTGCAATGGGTTTTTGTTGGAAATCTAACTGAGGCAATACCCCTGTCATTGATCTATGGCCTTTAGGGGGATATAAACAATAAGAAACTAGCCTCTTAGCTGTTTCAGCATCGTCGACATGTGGAAAAACAATGCCCATTGCTCCACAGTCAAGAACTCTTGTGGCATGATGATGAGCAAAATCTGGAACTCTGACTATTGGGGTTATTCCGGCATCTTGTGCGGCGACAGAAATCTGAGAAGCAATATCAATATCCATGCTATTATGTTCCATATCTATGAACAACCAATCATATCCGCATGTAGACATTATTTTACCAATATCGACAGTCCTACTTTGTCTTAAACCTACACCGAGACATAATTCGTTTTTTAAAATTTTTTCTTTTGCAAAATTTATCATCATTTTTTATCCATCACTTAAATTATAAGCATCCATTAATATGTAAAAAAAAATTATTTGTAAAAGTATATTTTTATAAAAAGATATGTATACTCATCCAATATTTATTTTAAACCTTGGGGGAGGTCAAAAATTAATAAACCAGATAATATATCTTTTCCTGAAACAAGCCAATCACTCCCAATTGCTTTGCTTAGAGCTAGAGAGTCAATGATGCTATCAGTTAGACCCATATTGATAAAATATGGTTTTACAGAACAGCAATGGAGGGTACTAAGAGTTTTAGGAGAAAAAGGTTGCTCTGATGCAGGACAAGTTGCTTTTGATGCTTGCATTTTAGCACCAAGCTTATCAAGAATTATTAATAAACTTGAAAAAGAAAAGTTTATTACAAAGTTTGTTGATCCAAGCGATGGCCGACGTATCAACCTTAAATTAACTTTACTGGGAGAAGATACACTTAAGAAAGTAGCTCCTGATATGGATTTAGTATATAAAGCCATTCAAAAACGTTATGGTGAAGATAAACTTAAATTGCTTTTAGATCTACTTGGTGAAATTGGTCAATGGAGAGGTAGATAAATAAATTCTAAAGAGTTAGTTCAAACTTATTGGAAATTTCTTTCAAAGTACTATTTGTTTCCATACTTAAAAAAATACCTTCATTTATAGATTTTTTTCTTTTATTTATTGCAGTCTGCCCAGGCATTCTAACCTTATTATTATCATCTATTGGTGGGTTTTTTAAACATTGTTCAGTTAAAAAACTCATTTCTTCTTTAAATGCCTTCAAACCAGAAAAAGCTTCAGGGTCAATGACTTGAATAAAAGTAGATAAATTCATAGATTTAGGCTTCTTACTTCTACCAGAGCCTGAAAGACCTTGAGACAAAGCTTCTATACCTAAAGCCATTGCAAAACCCTTATGTCCATACTCCAAACCTCCTAAAGGCATGACGGTCCCATTCTTACTTTGAACTTCAAGGGGATCATTTGTTGGTATTCCCGTAGATGTTAATAGACAATCAAATTCAAACTTTTCATCTTTTGCGATTTTGTCTGCTATCATATTATTAGTAGTAATCGAGGCACTAATATCAATGATAACTGGGTCCTTATTAGTTGGGTAAGCTATAGCCATTGGGTCAGGCGTAAGCAAAGCTTTTGTACCACCATAGGGTGCAACAGTTGCAGATGATGGAACTGAACTTTTTATTATAGGTACCAACCCTTCATTAACAATAGGAAGCATGTAAGCAGCTAGTGCTCCGTTATGATGGCTATTTTTTATAAGAACTGTAGATGTACCGTGAATTTTTGCTCGTTCTGCTGCAAGTTTAAGAGATTTTTTTGTTAACCATATTCCAGGTAATAATTTACCATTTATGGTAACACAGTTTCCCGTATCCTTAAGTATTTCTTCCTTACCTTTAATGGCCATATTCCCATTTTCAACATCTTTTATATATAATGGTAGGAGTCTAACACCATGAGTGGAGTGTCCCATCATGTCTGCTTCGATTAATATTTCAGAAGTGTCAGCAGCCTTATCTTCATCCATACCCAATTTAACAAAGACTAAAGTACAAAATTTTAAAAGTTGCGAATATGTATACATTTTGACCTTTTTAACTTTAAGCCACTATTATTCTGATTGATTACATAAATATCTGGTAATAGATGCATTGGCAGCTAAAATAAATGACAAAACATTATTATCCAAAAAGAAAATATCCTGAATATGAGTCCATGGTTCATTTTTATCAAAGGCATATGCTTTACCAGTTCCCAAGTCTAATATTTCATATTTTGACTTGTTTACTAAAAAAAAACCTGATTCCACACCTTCTCCATCTTTAATTGTAATCTCAACAGGTTTTTCTTCACCTGTAATTTTAAAGACTTGAATACCGTTTGAACGAACCGCGGCAGCACTTTTGGGCTTACAAGAATATTTTGTTTCTTTAGCAAAACTCTGTGATGAAAGTAAAATAATTGATAAGGCAATAGACAAGTATTTCAAGATAATCATTTCGTTCCTTTATTAGTTTAGTTAGTTTTACTATATTCTAATAAATCTTTTTTTGCACTTTTTGAAATGTTAATTTTCTTTTCTGCAATAAATTTTTCGTGATTGTGCTCTACTTTTGTGAGGTCATAAAGATAATTCACCATTAAACCACAAGACGTTTCCAGTCCATTCTTTGAAGTATCTGCCAGAAAATTAATCTGCTCTAATGACGCACCATTTCCTAAATGAAACCTTGCCACTGGGTCATTTGGCATACCATCAGATCTATCAGATTTTAGGAAATAATTACCTATATTCTCCATTAATTCTGGTTTTATTTTTAAGAATTGCTGAGATTTTTTATAGTTTTGAATTAGTTTATCAAGTTTAGGGTTCTTAAGTTTAACCCAAGCCCTTAAGCCAGGCACTGGAGAAAGAGTTACAAATTTTTTTAGATTTGGAAATTCTAAATTTAAATCATTAGCAACTTGCTTAATTAAAAAATTACCAAAAGATATGCCTGAAAGACCTTTTTGACAATTAGAGATTGAATAAAAAACTGCAACGTTAGCCTCGTCTGGATCAAGCGACGTTCTTTCTTCTTGAAGAATATCTTGAATTTTACCTGGCATTTCTTTCATGAGGGCCACCTCAACAAAAATGATAGGTTCGTCTTGCATTGCTGGATGAAAAAAAGCAAAACATTTTCTATCTTTAGGCGCTAAGCGAGCCCTCAATTCATCCCATGAATTTATTTGGTGAACAGCTTCATATGCTATAATTTTTTCTAGTATATGTGCTGGTGTTTCCCAATTAATTGGTCTTAAAATCAAAAAACCTCTATTAAACCAGTTTTTAAATAAGTAAACTAGATCATAGTCAACAGACTTAAGTTCAGGAT
>Ga0213866_10000666_pt1 | contig 26722 bp, 35 predicted proteins | sample PICome_11_FD_160079 | JGI IMG/M metagenome (GOLD analysis project Ga0213866, IMG submission 160079) | Coastal seawater microbial communities near Pivers Island, North Carolina, United States - PICO284 | ecosystem: Environmental > Aquatic > Marine > Coastal | place: USA: North Carolina... | reverse complement strand
TTAAGATGGTTACTATCACTATACACACAGCTAGACCAGGTATTATTATCGGAAAAGGTGGTCAAGAAGTTGATAAATTGAGAGAAGAACTTAAGAAAATTACTAAGAAAGAAGTTCAAATTAACATCTTTGAAATCAAACGTCCTGAATTAGATGCTACTCTTGTTGCTGCTAGTATTGCTCGTCAAATCGAAGGAAGAATTTCTTTCCGTCGAGCTATTAAGATGGCAATTGCTAGTACTATGAGAATGGGTGCTGAAGGTATTAAAGTTAAAATCTCTGGTCGTTTAAATGGAGCAGAGATGGCACGTTCTGAATTGTTTAAAGATGGAAGAACTCCTCTTCATACTTTTAGAGCCGATATTGATTATGCTTTGGAAGAAGCACACACTACTTATGGAAGAATTGGTGTAAAGGTGTGGATTTGCAAAGGTGAAGTATACGGTGCACGTGATTTATCGCCAAATGTTGGTTTAGGCAACAAGCCTAATGGACCAAAAGGTGGAGGTAAGTTTAAAAGAAAAAGAAAGTAATTAGATAAGATAAAAGCGTAATAAAGATATGTTACAGCCAAAGAAGACAAAGTTTAGAAAAATGCAAAAGGGCAAAATGAAAGGTTTTGCTCAGCGAGGACACCAATTATCGTTTGGTTCTTTCGGAATAAAAGCATTGGAAGAAACATGGATTACTGCTCGTCAGATAGAGGCAGCTCGTATTGCGGTAACTCGTTATATGAAAAGACAAGGGCAAGTTTGGATACGTATTTTTCCAGACAAACCTGTTACATCTAAGCCTGCAGAGGTAAGAATGGGTAAAGGTAAGGGTGCTCCTGAATATTGGGCGGCAGTTGTTAGACCTGGTAGAGTACTTTTTGAATGTGACGGTGTTTCTAAAGAAGTAGCACAAGAAGCACTTCGTTTAGCAGCTCAAAAATTACCAATTAAAACAAAATTTGTCGTTCGTAGAGATTACGTTGAGGCTAAATAATAAATAATTATGAAACAGTCAGTTATCAAAGAAATGGCAACTAATGAGCTTGAGGCTCTTCTTGAGACAGAGAAAGCTCGTTTAGAAAAAATGAAAGTAAATCACATGGTTTCTCCATTAGAGAACCCTAAGCAAATTACTTTCGCTAGAAAAACAGTAGCTAGAATTAATACAGAATTGAGATCTAGAGAATTAATTGAAGCACAAAATTAGGAAGAAATGAGAAACCTAAGGAAAGAAAGAATCGGTGTTGTAACAAGTAACAAAATGGATAAGTCAATTGTTGTTGCTGTTGTAAGAAAAGAAAAACATCCACTTTACGGAAAATTCGTTATGAAGACTAGTAAGTTTACTGCTCATGATGAAAAAAATGACTGCAATAGTGGTGATACCGTAAAAATTATGGAAACTCGTCCAATCAGTAAAAACAAGTGTTGGAGATTAGTTGAAATTATAGAAAGAGCTAAATAAGATGATACAACAAGAAAGTAGATTAAAAGTAGCCGACAATTCTGGTGCCAAAGAAGTACTTTGTATTAAAGTTCTTGGTGGTTCTAAAAGAAGATATGCTTCAATTGGTGATACTATAGTTGTCACTGTAAAAGATGCTATGCCTTCTGGAAATATCAAGAAAGGTACAGTAGCCAAGGCAGTTGTCGTAAGAACTAGAAAAGAAACACGCCGTCCTGATGGTTCATACATACGCTTTGATGACAATGCCTGTGTATTATTGAATCCGACTGGAGAGATGAGAGGTACACGTATCTTTGGACCTGTTTCTAGAGAATTAAGAGATAAACAATTCATGAAAATTGTATCATTAGCGCCAGAGGTGCTTTAATATAAATACTATTATGTCGAAGTTACACATAAAAAAAGGAGATACTGTAAAGGTTATTGCTGGAAACTCAAAAGGACAAGAGGGTAAAGTGATAGAGGTTATTATTTCTAAGTCTAGAGCACTAGTTGAAGGAGTAAATATGGTATCCAAGCATACAAAGCCTAATGCAGCTAGTCCTCAAGGTGGGATTATCAAAAAAGAATCATCTATTCACATTTCAAACCTAATGCTTGTTGACCCTAAATCTGGTGATGCTACTCGTATAGGAAGAAAGATAGACGATAAAACAGGAAAATTAACACGTTATTCTAAAAAATCAGGGGAGGTAATTAAATAATGTATACACCTAGATTAAAAACAAAGTATTCAGAGGAAATTGTAGCTAGGCTACAAGAGAAGTTCTCTTACAAATCAGTAATGCAAGTGCCAAAACTTGAAAAGATTTGTTTAAACCAAGGTTTAGGAGATGCTGTTACTGACAAGAAGATGGTAGAGCAAGCTTGCGATGAGATGACATTAATCACTGGTCAAAAAGCTGTTGCTACGAAGTCAAAAAAGGATATTTCTAACTTTAAATTAAGAAAAGGAATGCCAATTGGTGCTCGTGTAACATTGAGAGGTGATAAAATGTACGAATTTCTAGATCGTTTTATTACATCTTCATTACCTAGAGTACGTGACTTTAGAGGTATCAATCCAAGAGGATTCGATGGTAGAGGAAACTATAATTTAGGTATTAAGGAACAAATTATATTTCCTGAAATCGATATCGATAAAGTAAATAAAATCTCAGGTATGGATATCACTTTCGTGACTTCAGCACCTACTGATGATGAAGCAATGAGTCTATTAACAGAATTTGGTTTACCATTTAAAAAATAAGTTATGGCTAAAGAATCAATGAAGGCAAGAGAAGTAAAGCGTCAAAAGCTTGTCGAAAAGTACGCAGAAAAAAGAGCAGCTTTAAAAGCAGCAGGTGATTATGAAGCATTACAAAAGCTTCCTAAAAACGCTTCTCCTGTTAGACTACACAACAGATGTAAATTAACTGGTCGTCCAAAAGGATATATGCGTCAGTTTGGTATTTCTAGGGTTACCTTTAGAGAAATGGCTAATCAAGGCCTTATACCAGGAGTAAAGAAAGCAAGTTGGTAATTAGATAAAATTAGAAAATGTATACAGATCCAATAGCAGATTATTTGACGCGTATTAGAAACGCAGCAAAAGCAGGACATAAAGTCGTTTCGATTCCTTCTTCTAACACAAAGAAGGAAATGACTAAGATTTTAAAAGACAAAGGTTATATTTTAAACTACAAGTTTGAAGAAGATAACAAACAAGGAATGATTAAAATAGCCCTTAAATACAATGGTTCAACTCCTGCGTTCAAGAAAATTGAGCGTATCAGTAAGCCTGGTTTGAGAAAATATGCCAACAAAGAAACTATGCCTAGAGTACTTAACGGTTTAGGTATCGCTATTCTTTCTACTTCTAAAGGTGTTATTACCGACAAAGAAGCAAAGAATTTAAATGTTGGTGGCGAAGTATTATGCTACGTTTATTAATAAGAATAATATAAGATAAGAAATGTCTAGAATAGGAAATAACCCAATTGAATTGCCACAAGGAGTGACTGTCACTATTGGAGAAAACAATTCAGTACTTGTAAAAGGTAAGCTTGGTGAATTATCAAAAACCTTTCACACTGATTTATCGGTTAATGTAGAGGAGAACTCTGTTGCAGTAAGCCGTCCTTCAGATAGTAAGGAGCACAAATCTTTTCACGGCCTTACTCGATCACTATTAAACAATATGGTAATTGGTGTGACGGAAGGGTTCAAAAAAGAATTAGAGCTTGTAGGTGTAGGTTATCGTGCAAGTAACTCAGGGCAAAAATTAGAATTAGCACTAGGTTTTTCACACAACGTAATTTTTGAAATTCCTGCTGAGGTAAAAGTTGAAACACTTTCTGAAAAAGGTAAAAATCCAATCATTACTTTAACTTCTATGGATAACCAATTATTAGGGGCTGTTGCCGCTAAAATTCGTTCTCTTAGAAAGCCTGAACCATACAAAGGAAAAGGAATTAAGTATGTTGGAGAGCAATTAAGAAGAAAAGCTGGTAAAACTGCTGCTAAATAAAAATTAAAAATTTTATAGAAACATGGCGTTTTCAAAAGAATCGAGAAGAAATAAAATTAGAAGAAGAGTAAGAGCTGCTATCTCTGGTACACCGGAGATGCCAAGACTTGCTGTTTTTAGAAGTAATAAAGAAATCTATGCACAGTTAATCAATGACATTGATGGTAAAACTATTGCTGCTGCTTCTTCTAAAGATATAAAAGGCACTAAAATTGAACAAGCGGGTGCTGTTGGTAAGGCTATTGCCGAAAAAAGTATCGCTGCTGGAGTATCAAAAGTTGTTTTTGATAGAGGTGGATATCTTTACCATGGTAGAGTTAAGGCTTTAGCTGAGGGTGCTCGTGAATCAGGTTTAAAATTTTAAGAAATAAAATATGTCAGATATTAAAAGAGTAAAAGCAAGCGACATTGAGTTAACAGATAGACTAGTTGGAATACAACGTGTAACTAAGGTAACTAAAGGTGGTCGTACATTCAGTTTTTCTGCAATTGTGGTTGTAGGAGATGGCAATGGTATCGTCGGTCACGGTTTAGGTAAATCTCAAGAGGTTACAGTTGCTATTAGTAAAGCTATTGATTCTGCTAAAAAGAATTTGGTTAAAGTTCCTGTTCAAAATGGTACTATTCCTCACGAACAAGAAGCCAAATATTCAGGTTCTCAAGTGCTTATTAAGCCTGCTTCAAATGGTACTGGTGTAAAAGCCGGTGGTGCGATGCGTGCCGTTTTAGAAAGTGCTGGAGTACACGATGTACTAGCTAAATCAAAAGGCTCATCAAATCCTCACAACTTGGTGAAAGCTACAATGAAAGCTTTGACTGAATTAAGAGATGCAAAACAAGTTGCTTCACAAAGAGGAGTGAATTTAGAAACAGTTTTTAACGGATAAAAATTATACTGATGGCTAAAATCAGAGTTACGCAAGTAAAAAGTAAAATAGGCAGACCTGAAAGACAAAAGAGAACAATGTTAGCTTTGGGTTTGAAAAAAATGAACCAAACAGTTGAGCATGAGGCAACTCCTCAAGTGTTAGGTATGGTAAAAAAAGTAGCGCACCTTCTAAAGGTCGAAGAAGTAAAATAAATTAAAGATGGATTTAAGTAATCTTACTCCTGCAAAAGGATCAATAAAAAATAGAAAAAGAATCGCCAGAGGTGAAGGTTCTAAAAAAGGTGGTACTTCAACAAGAGGTCACAAAGGAGCTAAATCTCGTTCGGGATATTCAAGAAAGATAGGTTTTGAAGGTGGTCAAATGCCGCTTCAAAGAAGAGTCCCTAAATTCGGATTTACCAATCCTAACAGAAAAGAGTTTAGAGGTGTTAATTTACATACACTTCAAACTCTAGTTGATAATAAAAAAGTAAAAGACTCAATAGATTTAGAGGTCCTTATTGCTAATGGATTAGCACACAAGAATGACCTAGTAAAAATCTTAGGTAGAGGTGAGCTAAAGGCTAAATTGAACGTTACCGTTCATGGTTTTTCTGCTAGTGCAAAATCTGCTATTGAATCTACTGGTGGTACAGCTACCATACTGTAATATAGAATTATGAAGAATCTAATCACTACATTAAAAAATATCTGGAAGATAGAAGACTTAAGAACTAGAATTCTAGTTACTTTGGGCTTTATACTTATCTACCGATTAGGAGCTCAAGTTCCATTACCAGGTATTGACGCTAGCGTATTAGCAGCAGCTAATGAAGCTAGTGGTGGTCCTGATGGATTATTAGGACTTTTAAACCTATTTACTGGTGGAGCATTTGCTCAAGCTTCTATCTTTGCTCTAGGAATTATGCCATACATCTCTGCCTCAATTGTTATTCAATTGATGGGTGTAGCTGTACCATATTTCCAGAAACTACAAAGAGAAGGTGAAAGTGGTAGAAGAAAAATTAATAATATAACTCGTTATTTAACAATACTTATTACAGGTTTCCAAGCTCCAGGCTTTGTAGCTAATCTGAAAAGTCAATGGTTAAATAAGCCTATTCAAATGGCTGATGGAACTTTCGGATTTGTATTCGCCAATAATGAGGCATCTGTCATGTTTACAATAATGTCTGTGCTAGTTCTTGTAACAGGAACTATGTTTGTAATGTGGCTGGGTGAAAAGATAACAGATAGAGGTATAGGTAATGGTATATCACTTATCATTATGATAGGTATTATTGCAGCCTTACCGGGCTCTTTATTTGCCGAGTTTGCAGCCGCTTTAGAAAGTCAAGGTGGTGGTTTAGTAATTTTCTTAGTAGAGATATTAGCGCTTATGCTAGTTATTCTAGTTAGTATCCTACTAGTGCAAGGAACAAGACGAATACCAGTCAACTTTGCTAAAAGAGTAGTTGGTAATAAACAATACGGTGGTGTACGTCAGTACATTCCTTTGAAAGTAAACGCATCAGGAGTAATGCCAATTATCTTTGCTCAGGCGATTATGTTTGTTCCAATTACCTTAGTTGGTTTTTCAGAATCGGAAACATTACAAGGTTTTGCAGCAGCATTTACTGATTTTGCAGGATTTTGGTACAATTTAGTTTTCTTCTTTATGATTGTAATTTTCACATATTTTTACACTGCTATTACGGTTAATCCAAAACAAATGGCAGACGATATGAAGAAAAACGGTGGCTTCATTCCAGGAGTTAAGCCAGGTCGTAAGACTGCTGAATTCTTAGATGATGCGATGTCAAAAATTACCTTACCAGGTTCTTTATTCCTAGCATTTGTAGCTATTCTTCCTGCATTTGCTATGCAATTTGGTGTTAATCAAGGATTTGCCCAATTTTACGGGGGTACATCTTTATTAATTATGGTAGGGGTAGTGTTGGATACACTACAACAAATTGAAAGTCACTTATTAATGCGTCATTATGATGGATTAACGAGTACTGGAAGAATAAAAGGAAAGTCATCAGGAATGATGGGACAATAAAACGGATTCGATGATCTTTATTAAGACACCCGAAGAAGTTGAATTGATAAGAAAAAGTTCTTTACTTGTTGCAAAGGCACACGCCGAGGTTGCCAAAATGATTGAGCCAGGAGTTACAACTCTAAAACTTGATCAACGTGCTGAAGAGTACATACTTGATAACGGTGGCGTACCAGCTTTTAAAGGATACAATGGGTTCCCGAACACATTGTGTATGTCGCCAGATAGTCAAGTGGTGCACGGTATTCCGAATGATGAACCTCTTAAAGAAGGTTCTATTTTATCGGTAGATTGTGGTGTATTAATGAATGGTTTTTATGGTGACTCTGCTTATACCTACGCTGTAGGTAATATAGATGCAGAAACTCAAAAGCTGTTAGATGTGACCAAAGATTGCTTGTACAAAGGAATTGAACAAGCTATTGTAGGAAACCGAGTTGGAGATATTAGTTATGCTGTTCAACAACATGCAGAATCTCATAATTACGGAGTCGTACGAGAGTTGGTTGGTCACGGTGTGGGTGAACATTTACATGAAAGCCCAGAAGTGCCAAATTATGGTAAACGTGGACGTGGTCCTAAGTTACAAAATGGGTTAGTCATAGCTATAGAGCCAATGATTAATATGGGAGTAAAAAATATCCGTCAGCATTCTGATGGTTGGACAATTACTACTGCTGATAACAAACCATCAGCACATTTTGAGCACACCATAGTAGTAAGACAAGGAAAAGCTGATATCTTATCAAGTTTTGAATGGATAGAAAAAGAATTGAATAAAAACTAAATATGGCCAAACAGGCACACATAGAACAAGATGGAGTAATTACTCAAGCTCTTTCTAACGCAATGTTTAGAGTAGAGTTAGAGAATGGACATATCATTACAGCCCATATATCGGGAAAAATGAGAAAGTTTTACATCAAGTTATTGCCTGGTGATAAAGTAAAATTAGAAATGTCGCCATACGATTTAACAAAAGGAAGAATAACTTACAGATACTAAGAAAATGAAAGTTAGAGCATCATTAAAAAAGAGAAGTGAAGATTGCAAAATCGTTCGAAGAAAAGGACGTTTATATGTAATCAATAAAAAGAATCCTAAGTTTAAACAACGTCAAGGTTAATTTAAAAAATAGTAAATGGCTAGAATTGCAGGTATCGATTTACCAAAAAACAAAAGAGGCGTAATAGGTCTTACATACATCTATGGTATAGGATCTAGTGTCGCTAAAAACATCTTAGATAAAGCTGGGATTGATCACAGCGTAAAAGTTCAGGATTGGAACGACAAACAACTTTCTGATATTCGTCAAATTATTGGTGACGAAGTGAAAGTTGAAGGAGAGTTACGTTCTGAAACACAAATGAATATTAAGCGATTGATGGATATCGGTTGTAACAGAGGTATTCGTCATCGTGTAGGTCTACCTTTAAGAGGTCAACGTACTAAGAACAATTCCAGAACTCGTAAAGGAAGAAGAAAAACAGTAGCTAACAAGAAAAAAGCTACTAAATAATAAAAACTGAGATATGGCTAAATCAAATCAGAAAAAAAGAACTGTAAAAGTGGAAGCAGTAGGGCAAGCACACATCCAAGCTACTTTCAACAATATCATTATTTCTTTGACTAACAATCAAGGTCAAGTAATTTCTTGGTCGTCAGCAGGAAAAATGGGTTTTAGAGGTTCAAAGAAAAATACTCCTTATGCTGCTCAAACGGCTGCTGAAGACTGTGCTGCAAGAGCTCATGAAGCAGGATTAAGAAAAGTAAAAGTATTTGTAAAAGGTCCAGGTTCAGGAAGAGAATCTGCTATAAGAACTTTACATAACAATGGTATTGTGGTTACAGAGATAGTAGATATCACTCCGATACCACATAACGGCTGTCGTCCTCCTAAAAGACGTAGAGTATAATTACAAAGAATTAAGATAAACATTTAAGAAATGGCAAGATACAGAGGTCCACAATCAAAAATTGCAAGACGATTTAACGAACCTATTTTTGGTCCCGATAAGGCTTTAGAAAGAAAAAACTATGGCCCAGGACAACACGGAAATAATAGAAGATCTAAGAAATCGGAATATGCTGGTCAGTTAGCTGAAAAGCAAAAGGCTAAGTATACTTATGGCATCTTAGAAAAGCAATTTTCTAACTTATTTAAAGAAGCTTCAAGAAGAAAAGGTATTACCGGTGAAATTCTTTTACAGCTTTGTGAGGCTCGTCTAGACAATATCGTTTATAGATTAGGCATTGCCCCTACACGTAGAGCATCAAGACAATTAGTTACACACAGACACATTACTGTAAATGGAAAAATTATGAATATTCCATCTTACTCAGTAAATGTAGGTGATGTAATCGCTGTACGTGAAAAATCAAAATCGTTAGAGGTTATAACTAACTCTCTAGTTAATTCAACTGAAAGATGTGAATATGTCGAGTGGAATCCAGATTTAATGTCTGGTAAGCTATTAGCTGTGCCACAGAGAGAGCAAATTGCTGAAAACATCAAAGAACAACTTATCGTTGAATTATATTCTAAATAATAACTAAATCACCCTATTGATATGTCAATATTAGATTTTCAAAGACCAGACAAAGTTTACATGATAGAGTCAACAGACTTTCATGGTAACTTCGAATTCAGACCACTAGAACCAGGATATGGTTTAACTATTGGAAACGCTCTTAGAAGAGTGCTACTTTCTTCTTTGGAAGGATTTGCTATCACTTCAATAAAAATTGAAGGAGTAGAGCACGAGTTCTCATCTATTAAAGGTGTTGTAGAAGATGTTACAGAAATAATTCTGAACTTAAAACAAATTCGCCTTAAGCAACAAATAGAAGATGATAATTCAGAGAAAGTTCAAGTGAAATTTGGTGGTAAAGAACAACTTACTGCAGGTGATATAGGAAAGAGTTTAACTTCTTTTCAGATATTAAATCCTGAGTTAGTTATCTGTAACATGGATAAATCAGTTGAAATTGAAATGGAACTTACTATCGAAAAAGGTAGAGGTTACATTCCTTCTGAAGAAAACAAAAAAGTTACTGCTCCATTAGGAACAATTTTCATTGATTCAATTTTTACACCTATCAAAAATGTAAAATTTGGCGTTGAGAACTTCCGTGTTGAGCAAAAAACAGATTATGAGAAGTTAGTATTCGAAATCGTTACTGACGGTTCTATTCACCCTAAAGATGCTTTAACTGAAGCTGCTAAAATTCTAATTCAGCACTTTATGTTGTTCGCTGACGAAAATGTATCATTCGAGCAAACTGAGGCTGATAGCTCTCACGAGTTTGATGAAGATACTCTTCACATGCGTCAATTACTTAAAACAAAATTAACAGACCTAGAATTATCGGTGAGAGCATTGAATTGCTTGAAGACTGCTGAGGTTGAAACCCTAGGTGAGTTAGTTTCTTTTAACAAATCTGATTTATTGAAGTTTAGAAACTTTGGTAAGAAATCATTGACTGAGTTAGAAGAAATGGTTTTGGTCAAAGGTTTAAACTTTGGAATGGATGTAGCTAAATTTAATTTAGATAAGGAATAGTAAAATGAGACACGGAAAGAAATTTAATCATTTAGGTAGAAAAACAGCTCACAGAAAAGCTATGCTTTCGAATATGGCTTGTTCACTTATTGAACACAAGCGTATCAAAACTACCGTAGCAAAAGCAAAAGCGCTAAGAAAGTTTGTTGAACCTTTAATCACTAAGTCTAAAACAGATACTACACATTCTAGAAGAATTGTTTTTAGTCACCTTAGACAAAAAGAGGTTGTTACTGAATTATTCGGAGATGTTGCATCTAAAGTAGCTACAAGAAACGGAGGTTACACAAGAATTCTTAGAACAGGTAATCGTTTAGGTGATAATGCTGAAATGTGTTTCATAGAGCTTGTCGATTATAACGAAACCTATGTTACAGACAAGCCTAAGAAAAAGGCTAAATCTACTAGACGTTCTGGTGGTGCTAAAAAAGTCTCTGCCGCTACACCCGCTGTAGAAGAAGCTGTAGTTGTTGAAGAAACTACGTCGGAACAAACAGTAGTAGAGGAAACAAAAACTGAAGAAGTAGTAGCAGAAACAACAGATGCACCAGCTGCTGAAGTAGTAGCAAAAGAAACTTCTGAAGCTACAGAAGAAACTTCTGAAGTTAAGGAAGATGAAACTAAAGAAGAAAACAACGCCGAAGATAATGAGACAAAAAGTGAGTAATCTCACATATCTGTCTTAAATACTAAATCAAGGGATAGGCGTTAGCGTTTTATCCCTTTTTTTTTATTTTTATGAAGATGAAATACAAAAGTAAATCAGATGCAGTTCTCTTACTAGAAGATGGAACTGTATTTTTTGGAAAATCTGCTGGTATGACTGGTACAGCTACTGGTGAGATTTGCTTTAATACTGGAATGACAGGCTATCAGGAAATATTCACTGACCCATCTTATTTTGGGCAAATTATGTTGACTACTAATGCTCATATAGGTAACTATGGTATTCATACTGATGAAGTAGAATCTGACAAGATGAAAATTTCAGGATTGATTTGTAAGAACTATAATCTTAATTATTCAAGACCTGATGCTGAAGAATCCATTCAAGACTATTTTGAGTCTGAAGAAATGGTAGCTATTTCGGATGTTGATACTCGAGCTTTAGTTAGACATATTAGGGATAAAGGTGCAATGAATGGAATCATTTCTTCTGAGACTACTGATATTGAAGCTCTTAAGGAAAAATTAAATCAAGTACCTTCAATGGAAGGGTTGCAGTTATGCGATAAAGTGTCTACAAAAACACCTTATTTCTTTGGAGAGGAAAATGCTAAATTTAAAGTAGCCGTATTAGACTTTGGAGTTAAAAGAAATATTTTAAAATGTTTGGCTGATAGAGGATGTCACTTAAAAGTATATCCTTACAATACACCATTTGAAGAATTGGAATCTTGGAATCCTGATGGATACTTTCTGTCAAATGGACCTGGAGATCCATCTGTAATGCCTGAAGTTATAGAACATGTAAAAAAGATTACTAACACTATGTTTCCAGTCTTTGGTATTTGTTTAGGTCATCAAGCTCTAGCAATTTCAGAAGGTATTTCGACCTACAAAATGCATAATGGTCACAGAGGAATAAACCACCCTGTGCAGAATTTAGAAACAGGAAAATGTGAAGTAACTTCTCAAAATCATGGTTTTGGTATAAAAGCCGAAGATGTTGAAAAGCATCCTAATGTAGAAGCAACACACATTAATTTAAATGATAAAACAGTTGAAGGCATAAAAATCAATGATAAAAATGCTTTCTCTGTTCAATATCACCCTGAGTCGTCGCCTGGTCCACACGATTCAAGATATTTATTTGACCACTTTATTAACCTTATACAAGAACACAAAAAGTAATGAGTAGAATAGTTGCAATACATGCAAGACAAATTTTAGATTCAAGAGGTAACCCTACTGTTGAAGCAGATGTAATCACGGAGAATGGAATAATGGGTAGATCTGCAGTACCATCAGGAGCATCCACCGGAAAGCACGAAGCGGTTGAATTAAGAGATGGTGATAAAGGCGTTTATGTAGGTAAAGGTGTTTTAAAAGCAGTACATAATGTAAATACTGCAATTGCTGAAGAACTAAAAGGTATGTACGTCAGTGATCAGGCTTCTATTGATTCAGCTATGATTCGTTTAGATGGTACAGAAAACAAAGCAAATTTAGGTGCTAATGCCATGCTAGCTGTATCTATGGCAGTAGCAAAAGCAGCAGCTCAAGAGAATGGACAGCTACTATTCAATTATATAGGAGGAATGAATGCACGTATACTTCCTATTCCTATGATGAATATTTTGAATGGGGGTTCGCATGCTGATAATAGTATCGATTTCCAAGAGTTTATGGTTATGCCAGTAGGGGCTAATTCTTTTAGTGAAGCTTTAAGAATGGGGACAGAGGTTTTTCATAACTTAAAGGAAGTATTGAAGTCAAAAGGATTTTCTACAAACGTTGGCGATGAGGGTGGTTTTGCGCCAAATTTAGGTTCTAATGTTGAGGCTGTAGAAACTGTTCTACAAGCTATTGATAAAGCAGGTTACAAGCCTGGCGATGATATGTATATAGCTATGGATGCAGCTGCTTCAGAATTTTATAATGCTGAAGAAAATGTTTACCATTTCCACCAATCGACGGGTGATAAATTAACACCATCAGAAATGGTTGGCTATTGGAAAGAATGGTCTGAAAAATATCCTATTCTATCAATTGAAGATGGTTTGGATGAAGACGATTGGGACGGTTGGAAACAGTTAACAGATACCATTGGAGACAAAGTACAATTAGTAGGAGATGATTTATTTGTTACAAATGTTAAACGTCTATCTAAAGGTATTGGCTCTGGAGTAGCAAACTCTATATTAGTAAAAGTAAATCAAATTGGTACTTTAACTGAGACAATGGAAGCAGTAGAAATGGCTCAAATGAACTCATACACTTCAGTAATGAGCCACCGTTCTGGTGAAACTGAAGATACTACTATTGCAGATTTATCAGTAGCATTAAGTACGGGGCAAATTAAAACTGGTTCTGCTTCTCGTTCAGATAGAATGGCTAAGTACAATCAGTTACTTAGAATTGAAGAAGTGTTAGGTGACGAAGCTATATATTTGGGAAAATCATTTAAGTTTTTAAAATAAAAAATATGTCAGACAAAGCTGAATTACATTACAACGGGAATGTGTATCAACTACCAATAGTTAAAGGTACACAAAATGAAAAAGCCTTAGATATTAGCCGACTAAGAGTTGAATCAGGACTTATAACTTTAGATAAAGGATTTAAAAATACTGGTTCTACAGAAAGTGCTATCACTTTTCTTAATGGTGAGGAAGGCGTATTAAAATACCGTGGTTATTCTATTGAAGAACTAGCCGATAAATCAAGCTTTGTTGAGGTGTCTTATCTTTTAATTTACGGCGAGTTGCCGACTACTGAACAGCTTAAGTCTTTTCAAGAAGAGATTACTAACCATACCTTAGTACACGAAGATGTAAAATCTATTTTAGATGGTTTTCCATCCAAGTCTCACCCTATGGGAGTGCTATCATCTTTAGTATCTTCTTTGACAGCTTTTTACCCAATGTCATTAGATCCTAATCGTTCAGCTAGTGAAGTAAATGGAACAATCATTCGATTATTAGCTAAGCTACCAACTCTTGCAGCTTGGAGTTATAAAAATAGAATGCGTCAACCGGTTGTATATCCTAAAAACAGTTTAGACTATTGTTCTAACTTTTTAAGAATGATGTTTGCTTTACCTACTGAAGAATATCAAATCAATCCAGTCGTAGCTAAAGCTCTTGACAAGTTATTAATTCTTCATGCTGATCATGAGCAAAACTGTTCAGCTTCTACTGTGCGTATAGTAGGTTCATCACATGCAAGTTTATATACATCAGTATCAGCAGGTATAGCTGCTTTATGGGGGCCATTACACGGTGGTGCAAATCAAGCTGTTATTGAAATGCTAGAGAATATACGAAGAGATGGCGGTGATGTTGAAAAATACATAGCCAGAGCAAAAGATAAATCAGATTCGTTCCGATTAATGGGATTTGGTCATAGAGTTTATAAGAACTTTGATCCAAGAGCTACTATTATTAAGAAAGCTGCAGATGATGTTTTAAAAGAATTAGGAGTTGATGACCCAGTTTTAGACATTGCTAAGAAACTAGAAGAAATAGCTTTAAACGATGAATATTTTGTAGCTAGAGGATTATATCCAAATGTTGATTTCTATTCAGGAATTATTTATAGAGCATTAGGTATCCCTACCGATATGTTCACTGTTATGTTTGCCATCGGTAGACTTCCAGGTTGGATAGCTCAATGGAAAGAGATGAGAGAGAATAATGAACCTATAGGACGCCCTCGTCAAGTATATACTGGTTATACTTCAAGAGATTACGTTACGGTTGATAAGCGTTAAAAATTGATTAATAATAACTATTAAAAAAAGGTCGTCATATAAGACGACCTTTTTTTATTTTTGTACCATGGCTTACAAATCAATTAATGATTGTGTTTTAGACTTAGAAAAAAACGGTATGCTCATCCGTATTAAGGAAGAAGTAGACCCTAATTTGGAGATGTCTACAATTCATCAAATAGTTTTTAAAAATCATAAAAAAGCAGTTTTATTTGAAAACGTAAAGGGTAGTCGCTTTGCAGCAGTTTCTAACTTATTTGCGACTTTAGAACAGAGCCAGTTTATTTTTCGTGATACTCTAAAGGCTGTAAAAGGTTTAGTTTCTTTAAAAGCAGACCCAGCAAACTTTTTCAAAACACCACTAGCATTGATAGGTTCTGTAACCCATGCACCTTATGCATTACCTATAAAGCATAGAACTCATCACTTTGAAGAAATTCAAATTGAAGACATTCCTCAAATTAAATGTTGGCCAATGGACGGAGGTCCATTTGTAACCTTGCCACAAGTATATTCTGAAGATATAGACAAGCCCGGTATAATGAACTCAAATCTAGGAATGTATAGAATTCAATTGGGAGGAAATGATTATGTTCAGAATAAGGAAATAGGCTTACACTATCAAATTCATCGAGGAATAGGTGTGCATCAGTCCAAAGCAAATGCAAAAGGTCAGCCACTTAAAGTTAGTATTTTTGTGGGAGGTCCACCAGCACATAGTTTGGCTGCTGTAATGCCATTACCAGAGGGTATGAGTGAGATGACCTTTGCGGGAATAATGGGAGGTAGGAATTTTAGATATGTCGTAAAGGATGGTTATACCTTATCTAAAGATGCTGATTTTGTAATTTGCGGAGAGATAAATGCTAATGACGTAAAGCCAGAAGGTCCTTTTGGTGACCACCTTGGTTATTATAGCTTAACACACGATTTTCCAGTAATGAAAATTCATAAGGTTTATGCTAAAAAAAATGCTATTTGGCCATTTACCGTTGTTGGAAGACCTCCTCAAGAGGATAGCCAGTTTGGTGCATTAATTCACGATATTACAGATGGCATTATTCCTACTGAAATACCAGGTTTAAAAGCTGTAAATGCTGTTGATGAGGCTGGTGTACATCCTTTATTATTGGCAATAGGTAGTGAACGCTATACACCTTATCAAAAAACAAGAAGACCACAAGAGTTACTAACTATCGCTAATCATATTTTAGGTAAAGGTCAATTGAGTTTAGCTAAGTATTTATTTATAGTAGCTCAAGAGGACGATGCTAACTTAGACGTTCAGAATGAATATGATTTCTTCCAACATTTATTCTCAAGAGTTGATTGGTCTAGGGATTTACACTTCCAAACCAAAACTACTATGGATACATTAGATTATAGTAGTACTGGAGAAATTAATGAGGGTTCTAAAGTAGTTTGTGCTGCAGTAGGAGAGAAGAAACGTGAATTATGTAAGGATTTGTCCAATTTATCCCTAGATGACGGTTTAAAGCCTCATTTAGTTATGCCTGGTGTTTTGGTAGTAGAGTCCGAAGATGTTGAGTCTGTAAAGTCTAAACTAGAGCATTTAGAATTAGAAGGTATAGCGCTAATCACTTTAGTTGACGATTCAGCCTTTGTAGCCGAAGACATTAGCAATTGGTTATGGGTTACTTTTACTCGATCAAATCCTGCTGAAGATATCTTTGGATTAGAAGAAGGAATTCAAAACAAACATTGGCACTGTAGAATACCAATAATTGACGCAAGAGTCAAGCCTCATCATGCTCCAGCTATGCACATGCCTGATGAAATTGTGCAAATGGCACATCAAAAGATTAACAACGCATTATGAGAAAAAAGATATTACTTCTAGGTTCTGGAGAATTAGGTAAAGAGCTGGTCATTGCCTTGCAACGATTAGGACAATACATTATAGCAGTTGATAACTACGAAAATGCCCCTGCTATGCAAGTAGCTCATGATTTTGAAGTGATTGATATGTTAGATGGAGATGCTCTTGATGCTTTGGTAGAAAAACACCAACCTGACTTGATAGTCCCTGAAGTAGAATCCATTCGTACAGAGCGATTTTATGACTACGAAAAACAAGGTTTTAAGGTAATTCCATCGGCAATGGCGGCTAACTTTACTATGAATAGAAAAGCTATAAGAGATTTAGCGGCTCGAGAGCTTGGAGTAAAAACAGCAAAATACCGTTATGCTACTAGTTATGAAGAATTAAAAAAAGGTGTTGAGGTATGTGGCTTGCCTTGTGTAGTTAAACCATTAATGTCAAGTTCGGGTAAAGGTCAATCTATTATTAAATCCCAATCGGATATTCAAACGGCTTGGAATTATGCTATGGAAGGTTCAAGAGGTGATTTGAAAGAAGTCATAGTTGAAGAGTTTGTTGATTTTGATTTTGAAATTACACTACTTACTTTAACTCAAGATAACGGAAATACTCTATTTTGCCCACCTATTGGTCACAGACAAGAGCGAGGCGATTATCAAGAAAGTTGGCAGCCAATGTCTATGAATGATATTCATCTCAAAGAGGCTCAAGAGATGGCTGAAAAAGTAACCACAGCTTTAAAGGGATCAGGTATTTGGGGAGTAGAATTTTTTATTGGCAAATCAGGTGTTTTTTTTTCTGAGCTTTCTCCACGTCCACACGATACTGGTATGGTTACTTTAGCTAACACTCAAAATTTCTCAGAATTTGAATTACATGCGAGAGCTATACTAGGAATTCCAGTACTAGAAATCAAATTGTTAAAAAATGGTGCTAGTGCTGTTATTTTAGCTGATAAAGACAATTCTTCTTTACCTGTTTTTTCAGGCTTAGAAAAAGCTTCTTCTTTACCAGATTCTGATTTTAAGATTTTTGGGAAGCCAACTTCACGTCCTTACAGACGAATGGCTGTAGCACTTTCCTATGGAATATCAGAGAGTACAGAAAGTTTAGTTGAAAGAGCTAAACATATTGCTGATATTATTTCTGTTGATTAAGTTCACTTAAATATAAAAAAACAATAAATAATTGCTAATTTTTTTGTGATGCAATTACTTAGGACTTCTTTCTTTTGTTTTTAAAATGTTTGTTTCTTTTAAAATTACCTTTTTTAAAGTTCTTTTTACCTCGATTTCTCTTTTCGGTAATATAAGCTGGGGCGGCTTCGAAACCATTTGGTAAAGGTGTTTTTTCTAGTGTTCGTTCTATTAAATCTTCTATTTGTTTAAACTTCAAACATTGTTCTCCATTTATAAAAGTAATAGCTTCACCCTTTCTATCTGCTCTTGCTGTTCTTCCTATACGATGTACATAGTCTTCAGCATCATTCGGAACTTCATAATTAATAACCAATTCTATCCCTTTGATATCTATACCTCTAGAAAGTATGTCTGTAGCTACTAAAATTTTAACTTTTTTATTTTTAAAATCTAAAAGGACCTTTTCTCTTTCTTCTTGGTCTAGGTCAGAGTGAATATCATGAGCTGATAAATTAGCTTTAATCAAACTTCGTGTCAGTTCTTTAACACTCTTTTTAGTCGAACAAAATATCAATACATGGTTTAAATCTCGCCCTTTGAGGAGATGTTGTGTTAAAGCTATTTTTTGTTTGTCGTGAACCATATAGGCCTTTTGCGTAATACCTGCGGCTGGTTTAGATATACTTAAGCTTATTGTAGTAGGATTTGCCAAAATATTACTAGCTAATTTTCTAATCTTTGGTGGCATAGTTGCCGAAAACATTAGATTTTGTCTTTCTTTTGGAAGTTTTTTAGCAATATCCATAATGTCATCGTAAAAGCCCATATCTAACATTCTATCAGCTTCGTCTAGTATGAAATGCTTAACCCCAGATGCATCAAAATAATTGAATTTCATATGAGCTAATAGTCTTCCAGGAGTACATACTAATATGTCAGAACCATTTTTAATTGCATTTTTTTGGGCATCAAAATCGGAACCTGTTCCTCCACCATAAATAGGAAATGATGAGGCGTTAGTAAAGTAGCTAAAGCCCTCTATTTGACGGTCTATTTGTAAGGCTAATTCTCTAGTTGGAGAAACAATAATAGTGTTTATTTTAGAGGTGTTTCCTTTACATAATTTATTAAGGATAGGTAGTACAAATGCAGCTGTTTTTCCTGTTCCAGTTTGAGCACAGGCAATCATATCATTATTATTTAATATGGCTGGTATTGCTTGTTCTTGTATGGGTGTGGGTTTTTCAAAACCCATCATATCTAATCCTTCTTGAAGTTGTGGTTCAAATCCTAAGTCTTTAAAAATCATGATTTTCGTTGTCTTACTGCCTCATATAATATTACACCAGCAGATACGGAGACGTTCAATGAACCGATGTTACCCATCATTGGGATTTTTGTTTTGCGAGTACATAATTTTAGATACTCTTCTGAAATGCCATCTTCTTCAGAACCCATAATAATAGCTGTTGGTATCGTATAGTCGGTAGCATAAATAAGATCTTCTGTTTTTTCAGTACAAGCTACAACTTGAATACCACTATTTTTTAAAAAATCTATTGTTGCTTTCAGATTAAATTCTCGACAAATTGGCACACTACTTAATGCTCCTGCTGAAGTTTTCATAGCATCACCATTGATAGCTGCGCTGCCCCTTTCAGGAACAATTATGGCGTGAACACCAGAGCATTCAGCACTTCTAACAATTGCTCCAAAATTTCTTACATCCGTAACTCTGTCTAAAATTAAAAATAGAGGGATTTTGCCTTCTTCAAAAAGTTGAGGGATAACGTTTTCAGTTCTATGAAATGATATGGGCGAAACGAAAGCAAATACACCTTGATGATTTTTTCGAGTAAGTCTGTTGAGTTTTTCTACAGGTACATGTTTGTAGTTCACTCTATGCTTTTTAACCAATTCCCATAGTTCGGGAAAAATATCACCTTTCAAACCTTTTTGAATAAAAAGGGTGTCGATTTCTTGACCAGCGGTTATTGCTTCAATAATTGGACGAAGTCCAAATATAGCATTCTCATATCTAGTTATCTTCATCCTGATTTGCTCTGTCTATAATATTTTGAGGTAAGCTTTTTTTAGTTTTAGCCCCTAAGTCTTTTAGATTTTCTATTTTTTTAATGATGTTGCCTCTGCCTTCAGTGAGTTTGCTCATAGCATCTTCATAGCTGTCTTTAGAGCTTTTTATACTTTTCCCAACTTTAATAAGGTCTTGAACAAAGCCTTCAAACTTATCGTAAAGTAAGCCGCCCTCTTTAGCAATTTCTAGAGCATTTCTTTTTTGGTCTTCTTGTTTCCAAATAGAAGCTACTGTGCTAAGAGTTGCTAAAAGAGTAGAAGCAGATACTAGTACAATATTTTTTTCTAAAGCATTGAGATAAAGATTTTTATCTTCATTCAGTGCGAGCATTAAAGCTGGTTCATTGGGTACAAACATCAAAACGTGATCGGGTGTATTAATTCCATACAGGTTTGGATAGTCTTTATCGCTAAGCTCCATGTAGTGTCTTTTAATACTGTCTAAGTGTCGTTTTTTGGCTTGTTGTTCTGTTATTTCATCTTCGGCATTGTAATATTCTACATAGGCGGTAAGAGAAACTTTTGAGTCAATAATGAGGTGTTTATTATCTGGTAGGTTGATGATGAAGTCAGGTTTTTTTAATTTACCTTCATCATCTTTATAAGCAGCTTGTGTGCTGAAATGAACGCCATTAGTTAATCCAGATTTTTCAAGTAATAATTCTAATCTACTTTCTCCCCAATCTCCCTGAGTTTTAGAATCTCCTTTTAAGGCATTAGCTAAATTAAGAGCATCTTGACTGAGTTTATTATTCAACGATTCTAAGCTGATAATTTTTTGCATTAGCATGGCATTTCTTTCAACACCTTTTTCGTTAGTGTCCTCTACCTTTTTCTTGAACTTTTCTATTTGTTCACTCAATGGGCTTAAAAGTGTATCTATTTGCTCTTTATTTTGTTTTTTGAATTTTTCTGAGTTTAGGTCTAGTATTTTATGGGCTAAATTTTCAAACTCTTTGGTAAGTCTCTCTTCCGTTTCTTCTTTTGTTTCTTGAGCTTCTTTAATTTTTTCGTTTAAAATTTTAATACGTTCTTCTTTGGCACTCAACTCAGATTTTAAGTCAATGATTTGCTGAACCAATTCATTGTTTTTAGAGTTATCTGTCTCTTGTGCTTTGGACCTGTTTTGAAAAGTTATCACGCCAAATCCAACAAGCAATAATGTGATTATTATAAAAAATTCCATAAATTATCTTGTGGCTAATTTAGTTTAATTATCTAAAATAAGGACTTTTGTACCAATCTTTATCTTAGCGTATAGCTCGATGACATCAGCATTCATCATTCTTATACAGCCATGTGAGGCAGGGGTTCCTATTTTGCCTTCTTCTGAAGTGCCATGTATGTAGATATATCGATTATAAGAGTCCACATTTCCCCCTTTGTTGATGTCTTTTTCCATGCCGCTAAGCCATAATATTCTACTTGTGATATCATCTGTTTTAGATGAGGTAGTGTCAGTATATATAGTGGCAATTTGTCCGTAAAATACCCTGCCAATCATTCTGCCATTTTGTGGTGTTTTACTCCCATGTTTTTCCTTAATATAGTGTAAGCCATGAGGCGTCATATCGCTGTTTTTTTGGTTTCCAACACCTTTTTTAGCAGTAGAGACATGATATTCTTTCTCAATAGTATTTTTAACTATATGGTATATCTTTTGTTCTTTCACAGAAACAAAAAGAATCTCATCATAAGTTTTTCCTTCTTTTTCTTCACAGTAGTTTTTTACTCTATCAATGATGCTTTCATTTGTCAAGAAAGAGAATAATATAGATATGAAAAGTATCACTTGCCCCATTTGATTGGTTTTTGATTTAATTTTTTAAGGATTTCGTTTGTCTTAGAGAAATGCTTACAGCCGAAAAAACCTGAATGAGCTGAAAAAGGAGAGGGGTGTGCTGCAGTTAGGATATAATGTTTTTCGTTGTCTATAATTTGGGCTTTGTTTTGAGCAAAACGTCCCCAAAGTAAAAATATAAGATTTTCTTTTTCTTCAGATAATGTGCGAATGACATTGTCTGTAAATTCTTCCCACCCCTTTTTTTGATGAGAACCTGCTTGCTTTGCTCGAACGGTAAGTGTAGCGTTTAGCATTAGAACACCTTGTTCAGCCCAATGTTCCAAATTGCCAGATAAAGGAATTTCTAAGTCTAAATCATCTTTTAATTCTTTGAAAATATTTTGCAGAGATGGTGGTGGTTTAATTCCATCAGAAACAGAAAAACACAATCCGTTAGCTTGCTTGGGTCCGTGATATGGGTCTTGGCCAATTATCACAATTTTAACACTATCAAATGGACAGAGATTGAAAGCTGAAAATATCTTGTTTCCAGCGGGATATATTATTTGTGTTGCTTTTTCTGACTTCAAGAATTTTTTAAGACGAATAAATGATTCAGATTGAAAGCTATCTCTAAGTTTTTCTTTCCAGCTAGACTCTATTTGAATAGGTTTAGAATTCACTTATCAAAGATAGCAGATTGAGTCCGTTTTCAAAAATAAATTACGTAAATTTGTACGTGTTAATTACAACGTTTATACATCTATGAAAAAGATTATATTGATATCCTTCCTTTTATTATCCATTTCCTTGTGTCTATCTTCCTGTGGAGTAACAGAGCCTTGCCCTAACTATTCAAAGGCATCAGTCCCTCAAGAAAATTTAAGCTAAATGAATTGGATTAACTTAACTACTACGTCCGAATTGGACAAAATAAAAGAAGATTCTTATCAGAATCCTCAGTTTATATTTAAGCATAGTACACGTTGTTCTATTAGTAAAATGGTACTGAGTCGCTTCGACTCTACTAACGATTCAGCATCTCTGTCAGTTTATTTACTAGACTTATTAAATTACATAGATTTATCTAATCAAATAGCAGATGATTTTAATATAAAACATGAATCGCCACAGCTTTTAGTGATAAAAGATGGTGAGTGCTATAAACATTCATCACACACGTCTATACATCAACTTAACCTTTTCGAATAAACCTAATGAGTGAACAAAGCATTCAAAAAAAACCCAAATGGCTTAGAGTAAAATTGCCTACTGGTAAAAATTACAAACACGTTAGAAAACTTGTTTCAGACAACAAATTACACACAATTTGTGAAAGTGGAAATTGTCCTAATATGGGAGAATGCTGGGGAGAAGGCACGGCTACTTTTATGATACTTGGAAATATATGTACCCGTTCATGTGGGTTCTGTGCTGTAGCTACAGGAAGACCTTTGCCAGTAGATTGGGATGAACCAGAAAAAGTTGCTGAGTCAGTGCGTTTAATGGAAGTAAAACACTGTGTTATTACATCGGTAGATCGTGATGAATTGCCTGATGGTGGTTCTTTGATTTGGGTCGAAACAGTTAAGGCAGTCAGAAGGAAAAGTCCAGGTACAACAATGGAAACGCTAATTCCTGATTTTAAAGGAATCGAAGAACAAGTGCAACGCATTATTGATGTTGCTCCAGAGATAGTGTCCCACAATATAGAAACGGTTAGAAGGCTTACAAAAGAAGTTAGAATTCAAGCTAAGTATGATAGAAGTTTGGCTGTTCTAAAACAACTTAAAGAGGGTGGTATGCGTACCAAATCAGGCATTATGCTTGGTTTAGGTGAAACAGAAGAAGAAGTTATTAAGACTATGGACGATTTACGTTCTGTAGGAGTAGATATTATGACTATTGGACAGTACTTACAGCCAACAACTAAGCATTTACCTGTTAAAGAATTTGTTACACCTGAGCAATTTGAAAAATATAAGCAAATAGGATTAACCAAAGGCTTTCGATTTGTTGAAAGTTCACCGCTAGTTAGATCGTCTTATCGTGCCGAAAAACACATGGCATAAAATTATCTTTTTGTCAATTAAATATCATAGAAATAATTTGTAAATTTATCCCTATAAAAATAAAACTATCAATAATGAAAAATTTTATCATCACTTCAATTTCTTTAGTTCTTCTAACTTTTTTATTCGTTGATATATCTCAACATGATAAACAGAGTTATATTCCTATCGAAGAAAGGATTGCAGAACCCACTAAAGGTTTTAAAGATGCTTTTGAATATTTACATCGTTTAAAAGCTAACGAAAATGGTGAGATTCCTTTAGAAGCGGTATTAAAAGCTAGAGAGCAAGTTGAATCTAGAAGAGGTGCTAGGTCAAGTTCAGCAAATACTACCTTACTTTGGACAGAAATGGGTCCTGATAATGTTGGTGGTAGAACACGTGCTATACTTATTGATAAAGATAATTCTGATTTGATTTACGCTGGTGGTGTTTCAGGTGGTTTGTGGAAGTCTACCAATGCAGGTTTAACTTGGAAAATTATTCCTGGCACCGATCAATTGGAGTTTTCTGGGGTTGTAAGTATTTGTCAAACTACCAATGGAGATATATATTTCGGAACAGGAGAAGGTGCTACCTCTAACATGGGAGGAGCTTCTAATGGAGCTTCTGCATTTATTGGTGGTGGTATTTACAAATCTTCTGATGGTATGACTTTTGCTCGTCTAGAGTCTACTGCACCATCAAACTTAATTTCTACAAGTTTTGATTTTGCTTCAGTAACAGAGATGGCGGCTCACAATACAGATCCGAATACTGTTTATGCAGCAACAAGAAGAGGTGTTAAGGTTACAACTGATGGCGGTCAAACTTGGCAGGCAGGTTTGATTAGCTCTGCTGAGTTTTTTGACGTAGAAGTAGCCATTGACGGCTCGGTGTTTGCTAGTACATCTTCTTCAGTTTTCTATTCTACTGACGGAACTCCTGGTAGTTTTAGCCAACTTTCATCAGTTGCAACATCATTTGGTGGAGGTTCAGGAAGGATAGAATTAGCAGTTTCACCTTCAGATGCTAATTACATATATGCTATTTTCTCAAACCAAGCAGGATTAGGAAGATATAAAGGAATATACCGTTCTACAGACAAAGGAGAATCTTGGGAGATGATTTTACCGGGTTGGTCAGGTACAACACCTCCTACTTACAATATCTTTAATCAACAAGCCAATTATGCTATGGCTTTAGCTGTAGACCCTCAAAATAAAAATAGAATAATAATTGGAGGTTTAGATTTATGGGAATTTGAATATGGTGTAGGAATCGAACCAATATCTTATTGGGCAATTTCTGAATTTGCCGATTTTTATGTTCACGCTGATCACCATGAAATAATTTTTGATGAAACTAATCCGGGTCGAATATATTTTGGACATGATGGTGGAGTGTCTCGTAGTGATGATAATGGAGAAAATTTTATTACTATGAATCGTGGATATGGTGTTACTCAGTTTTATACTGTTGACTACTCCAAAGACGGAAAAGTTATTGGTGGATCTCAAGACAATGGTACACAATACATAAATTTTTCAAACAATGTTTCTGAGAAAAATGCTATTGAAGTTGCAGGCGGTGATGGTGGATTTACTCAAATCTCATATATTGACCCAGATATCATTTTCTCAGAAAGTCAAAATGGATCTGTTAGACGTTCTGCTGATGGTGGAGTCTCTAATGGTACGTTAGAAAACTTTTTAGGTTTAGATCTAGCTGGGTTAGCTGAAACTGCTGATAGTGAAAATAATAATGGTTTATTTGCAACATTCATTAATCCCATGTATTTATGGGAAGATATAGATACAGACGGTAATCCAATTGATACTAGCTTTTTCTTTGCAGCAACAACTGAGATTACAGTATCAGGATCAGACTATTGTGTTTATATGACTAAACAAGCTCTAGATTTTAGTATCACGCCAACTTGGTTCCAAGTGACTCCAATTTATCCCTCTCCAATCGAAAGAATTTCTGTTACTCCTGATGGTAACCATATGTTTTTCTCAAGAGGAACTAGTCTCTACAGAACAGATAATCTAAATTTAGATGTTGATTCTATTAAGGACACATATGATTTCTTAGATGTTGGTGAAACTAATAGTGACCCTAACGGTGATAACGCTAATGCAGTGGTTAATACTATTAAGTTAAACACTTTATTCCAATACACAATTACAGATATAGCAGTTGACCCTAATGACCAAAATAATATAGTAGTAACTGTAGGTGGATACGGTTCTTTTGATCATGTTTATAAATCCACTAATGCTATGTCTGCTGACCCTACTTTTACTCCAATCCAAGGAAACCTTCCAGATATGCCTGTTTATTCAGCAGTTATTGATGTGAATAATTCAAACAATATTATTATTGGAACGGAGTTTGGTGTTTGGTCTACTACCAATGGTAGTAGCTGGATTGTTGAAGATGATGGTATGCCTTTAGTTCCTTGCCATATGTTGCGTCAGCAGTATTTACCGGGAGTTAATAAAGGGGTTGTTTATGTTGGTACTCACGGCCGAGGTATTTTCAAATCAAGCAATACATCTTCTGTATTTGATTACACTAATGATGATTCTGATAATGTGAATATGCTTTCTATTTATCCAAATCCAGCAGAATCGTTCATCAATCTAGAATTGAGTTCTGATATCAATGTTTACGATGTATCCATTATTGATTTGATGGGTAAAGAAGTATACAATTCTAATTCCTTATCTTCAACAAGAATTGACATTTCTTCTTTAGAGGTAGGTAATTACTTTATTGTTGTCAATACTGACTCCGGTAAGCAATTAGGTAAATTTGTAAAAACAAAATAGAATAATAGATATATTTAAAAAAGCTCTGCAGTTTTGTAGGGCTTTTTTTTTCTAATATTATATTATAGTACGTG
>Ga0213866_10000665_pt1 | contig 26781 bp, 51 predicted proteins | sample PICome_11_FD_160079 | JGI IMG/M metagenome (GOLD analysis project Ga0213866, IMG submission 160079) | Coastal seawater microbial communities near Pivers Island, North Carolina, United States - PICO284 | ecosystem: Environmental > Aquatic > Marine > Coastal | place: USA: North Carolina... | reverse complement strand
ATGTCAACTCATCCATAGAGGGAGTCCTATCAAATAAGTCTCCTCCAATGATGTGTAGTGACACATCGTTATCGTTCACTACTTCTTCAATCTGTTCAAAGAACAACTGATATCGTGAGCAAGCCCACGATGTTGGTACGTTCTTTTGTCCTAGTTTTATATGCCAATCTGCTGTAAATAAAATCATGCTACGAATTCTTCTCCAGGTAACCAAGCACAGCCAGTGAGTCCACCTGCTTGTAGTGCTTGTAAAGTTCTTAGTATCTCTTCTGCGTTTCTGCCAGTATCAAGAGCATTTATTGATGCGTGTTGAATAGTTCTATTTCTATCAAAGATAAAAGTTGCTCTATAACAAACCCCTTCTTCTTTATTAACTATACCAAGTTCATTTGATAATTTAAGTCCACAATCAGCAGCTAAGACGTGATTAATATTACTTATTAAGTTGTTGTCTTTTTTCCATGCTAATTTACAGAACTCGTTATCTCCACTAACTCCAATAACATTTACATCTTCATTTACTAAAATGTCCATAGCAGCTATTTCTGTTGGACAAATAAAGGTAAAGTCTTTTGGATAGAAATAAACTACACTCCAGTCATGTTTATGTGGAGTATATCCTTCTTCTATTTGCACTTCTACAATTTCATTGTTTTCATTTATTCCCTGCAAATTAAATGCTGGGAACTTATCGCCTACACTTAACATAATTCTCTCCTTATGATACGTCAAATTCGTCTGAGATGTCACTATCCACTTCACCATCAACTTGTGTTATCTTCTTAAGAAGTTCAAGTTGTAATTCAGGTGTAGGTCTAGGTAACACTTCATCCATAGATCTTAGACCTTCAATAAGTTTTAGCTCATTTTCATCTAATGGTCTAGGTTTGCACTTTAGTGCTTGTAATTGATATTCCACATTATATGGATTTGGGCCTGTTTTCTTTCTTTTGAAGAATACGTCCCAACCAGTTTCTATGTCAGTAGGATCTCCTAAATCTTCCATAGCTACTGTAATTTGTTCGAATAACTTTTTCTTTAAGTTAAAGATTTTTACAGTGTTATCACCATAGTCAATACATTGTATTGCATATGACCAACCACATTTTAGGTCAGTAAAGTACTCTTGTACATGATCTTTTTCTTTATTGTTAAAAGTTTCTGTGTTTCTGTCAAAAGCTAAACATTCCATAGGGATATTCTTCCCATTCTCGCCTTTAACCCAGTATACATATCTAGGTAGTAAGTCACCAACTAATCTTACGTGATGATCTTCTTTTCCTGTATAAGTATAGGATTCTGCTCTTTCTTTCTTAGCTTCGCCTTTAGTTTGATTAAATTTTATTGCCATTTTAATTCCTTTAAGTCTGTGATTTCTTCGAATAAAAAGTGAATCTTATCATCTTCTATTCTAAGTAATCTATTGTTTGTTATTATATCCTCACTCAGTGGATACCTTATGAGGTCCAGTGTGGTGTCTTTTGTTACCACATAGTGGTTATAGCTGCGGAATGAAGCGACACCTGCATATTCCACAATCTCTCTATCGGAGAAAAATCTCCGCTGTATAAATAAGGGTTCTGGATTTAGAAGATAACTGTGCCCACCCCATTTTTTAGTCCAGAATTTGAACTTGGGGTCGTAGTAGTTTGATGGCGGTATTCTGTACGTCAATATATCAAGAATAACCATGATACTTTTGGTACTACCGTTTGTTTCTTTTAGAATCTTTTTCCAATTATACAATATCATATATTATAACAAAATTTTAACTTGTTGTCAAGCATTATTTTTCTGATCTACTCGGTTAACGAATTTATAAAACTCGAACCTCATAGCCCTGTTTAATGTAAAACCCATGTCGAGCAGTTGCTTGCTTTGCAGCAGTTTTACCTTTTAGGTGTATATCTACTACTATGGGTTGTTTTTTATTTTCTTTCTTACGAATAATTCTACCGATTAACTGTGTAAGTAAAGGGTCGTTGTTAATAGGGGTTGCTAAAACTAAACAACTTAATACATCTAGAGATATTCCTTCTGAGAATATAGCTTGTGTACCATAGAGAATATCTTTCGAAGTTTTTACACTTTCTAATAATACTTCTCTTTGTTCATGTTCTAACTCGCCTGTAATACATACGGCAGAATCACCACTTAGTCTAGCACAAGTCTTTAGCAAAGAAACTCGATCACTTACTACCAGAACCTTGTGTCCTTTTGTTGCATAAGCAGATGCAATCATTGCAACACTATGCACATATTCTTCTTGTGAAACCAAGTGGTTAATTCTATTCGCCCAAGGTATACGCGCTCCATCCATGAAACGCACCTCGGATTGAATGATGTCTATTACAGGAGTCATATAGTTTTCTCTAGGTGGTTTAATAACGTGCTGTCCAAAGTAATCTCTAAATACCACGTGCTTACCATCTTTTCTTTCTAGTGTTCCTGTAAGACCTATTTTATATCGAGCATGCATTTTGTCGATAATTCTACTAAAAGTTGGACTTGAAATGTGATGCATCTCGTCAAGTATGACTGTCCCGAACTCCTTTTTTATCTCGTCTATTTTACGATAGAGACTTTGTATGTTTCCAATTACTACTGGACTATCTGTGTCAAATTTTCCACTACCAATAATTCCAGCTTGTATTCCAAAGACTTTCTCTACCTCTTTTGCCCACTGATTTCTTAATGCAATTGTATGGACAACAACAAGTGTCTTTTGTCTAAGTTTAGATGCGAGTGCTAAACCTGTAAATGTCTTTCCCCAACTGACCCATGCGTTTATTATTGCACAGTCTTCTACTTCATCGTAAACCTTCTGTTGGGAAGGTCGCAAAGTAAACGTAAACTCGGGAAAATCGATATCCTTCTTAACTCGCCTATCGATTATATTATAATCATTTGGGATTAAATCTGTTCTACCACTTGGTATAGAAATCAATCCTCCTTTTATAAGTCCCATATTTTTTATTATGAAAGGCGGATCCTGAGGATTCCTTGGTGCTATAGAATATGTAAGTTCTTTATCAATAGTAGCACGAAGATCGGCAGGAACTTCCATAAATATTCTATTACCTATAACAGCTTTCATCATTTAAAATCTGGTCCACTATGCCATTGCACTAGAGAATATCGAGTTCCTGTACGTACTTTTGTTACTTCATGCATTAGCATTGAAGGAAATACAATAACAGAGCCTTGATTTCGTAATCCTTCAGGCATTTCGCATTGTCCACCATCAAAATTTGTTATTCGAAGGTCTCCTCCAGCATATCTATTTCCATCACTAAGCTGTATACTAATAGATAGTTTTCTATTAGAATAAAACTTAACATCACAATCTCTATGAGGTAAATAAAAACAACCTGGTAAATACTTTCCAAACTGTACGCACTCAGAAGAATCTAAATCAAAATTCCACTTGCCATTTTTATTTGCTAAATCTATATAGTGTTTACATATGCCCTCTATCAAATGATCTGTAGGAAAGAAAGCAATTTCAGTAGTTCTTACTTTTTTATCTACGGTTTTGTCGTCTTTGACTCCTGCATCACTCTTTTCTAAACTTTCTCCTTCTGCAATAATAGCTTCGCACATTTCTGGAGAAATAGCACTATCCCACCAATAATAAGGAATCTCTCTAACACTTATCATAGTTTTATCCACCCTAAGAGAGTTTCTCTATCTATATCTTCCCACTTCTCAAAAGTGCAGTTATACATAAGTATTTTCTCAGTTTCATTACTTTGATTCACAACATACCCATTAGGAATATGCTCTGGGTTTAAAGTAGCTTCTATCTCTTTTTCTTTATTGCTTTTTAGGCTTCTAAATCTTACTAGACAGAGTCCGTCCTGTAAGTCTTGTATTATATCTTTCGCCATGTGTCTTTTTTCCTCTCTGTACTGAACTCCCATAATTCCCATGGAAGTCCATTTCTATATAGTATTCCTGCCCAAGTTTCTTCTAACTTCGGCGGTCTTTTACAAACAAAAGGGAAGGGAATATTTAAACACCATACGAGTGCTGCATTTCCCTTACCTTCTATCTTGCCCATCTTGTGATACTTGATAGGACTTGTTTTTGTTTTCTCAAGTTGAAAATATCTTCCATTACTATCTATGTAATTTTTACCACGATGTCGTATCAAATCTGGAATCGTATCAATCATATACTTGAGTGGATAGATTCCTTTCATAGGACTCTGTAGTCTACGCATCGCAAGATTCTTGCCTGACATATTTTTATCATCAAGAATTTGCCCGTCAGCTACAAGTAGTCCATCAATTAAGTCCACATCATCTGTGCCTACGACATAGACTGGGAACTTAATCTTATCATACACCATATTTCTTTTCAAACTTTCCGAAAGAGTAATCATCACCAATATCAAAGTCACACCCAATTGGGCAGTCTGGTATCGAGAGTCCTCTATCCTTTTGCATGTTTCTTAGTAGGACTTCACAGTATTTTTCTACTGCATCTTCCTGTACTTCTGCTAATATTGAGTCATGCACTAACGCAAATATTTTAGCAGGAATTTTCTTTTCTAGCACTTCACTATGTGTGTCGATTGCTCCAAGTAGGTTTACATCAGAAGCAACAGACTGAACTAGAAAGTTGAGTCCTGATCTCACTTCATGAGAGGCAACACCTTTGTCTTTCGAGGCAACATTTGGTAATCTTCTTTTCCTTCCAAAGTGACTGTAAATAAAACCATTGTCACGAATAAAGTTCTGAGAATTATCAATCCACTTGCGGAGTGCTGAGAACTGTTTAAAGTAGTCATCAATCACCTCTTTAGCTTCAGATACGGTAAAAGTTTTACCACTATCTTTTGTTACTTGCCAACTGATCTTCTGCGGACCAGCACCATACATTATACCGAATGTAACAGCTTTCGCAGCCTGTCTTTCCATTGGGTATAGTTCTGCAACTTCATCTGCCTCGCATGGAAGTCCGAAGACTAACTTTGCAATGTTACTGTGAAAGTTTCCTCCACTCTTAAATACTTCCATGAGGTTGTAGTCTTTAGCTAAAACAGCTGCACAATATACTTCTGCAGTTGTTAAGTCCATTGCAACTATTTTGTTGCCAGGCTTTGCTTTCATACAACCTTTTACTATAGGATTATCACGAGGCAGCTGTTGCATGTTCAATTTTCCACTTGACGATAGACGACCTGATGTAGTCCCATGAAGATTAAAATTAGTTCTTAACCTTCCATCTCTATCTAGTGCGGGTATAATCTTATCAATATAAGTTGTTTTAATTTTTACATTCTGTCTAACATTCAGAATGAGTTGTGGAACATCATGCTCTTCTGCAAGATTACCTAAGCTTTCTGCATCAGTACTATCTGCACCTGTTCCTGTTTTCTTTCCTGTAGGTTTCAATCCAATATAATCAAATAATAACTCTCTCAACTGTTTTGTAGAGTTAGGATTGAAATCCCCTGTATCTCTTTTGTAGTCTTGGACTTCTTTATACTCATCTAATTTCTGTGCAGCTTCTTCTATCACGTCACCCATAAGTGTTTGTGAACTTACTAGCCTATCTCTATCGAAAGGTACTCCATTGTTTTCTGCATCAATCAGAAATCTACAACCTGGTTTTAGAATATTCTCATAAACCCATGTCAATCTTTTGTTAGTATCAAGAGCTTTTTTGAACTTTGAATGTAGTATATACGTACAGACTGCATCCATACCAGCATAAGTTTTCATGATATCAAATGGAATCATATCCCAAGTGAAGTCTGCTTTTAGTATGCCATGCTGTTTTCTGAAATTATCTATCCAGTCATACATTGGTTTCTCATAGTCTCCATACTTAGTATGCTTTAATGAGAGTTGTTTCAGGCCGTGAGTGCCTGGATTTTCATCTATTAGATAGTGTTGTAACATAGTATCTTCGAATCTTGGAAACTTGAAGTTAAAGTGATACTCAAACCACGATACGTCAAATTTTGCATTATGAAATACTACTATCTTTCTATCAAATACTTGTTGTAAGAGAGATTCACAAGTCTGATCTATACAATTACAATCTATGTAAGCGCCCTTCTCTCCATCATAAGATAAACTAATTCCAATCATATGTCCATCTCTTGGATAGAGTCCTGTTGTCTCTGAGTCAAGAGCAATATATTCACTTTCACTATCTCTAGCTTCGATAATGAATCTACTTGCTTCTCTACTATCTGTTATTCCGAAAGCAATACTTTCATCTATCTTTACTACTTTCTTTGTTCCTGCTATGTACTCAGTTATACTTTTCTTCGAGTCTTCCCATAAAGTTTTTACTTCTGGTTTAAACGCAAGCATAGCTGGGTTGATTACAGGTATAAACTTATCATCTACGACTTTACCACTATACTCCATAATGGAAGTAACATTAGTATAATATTTTAATGCTTCTGAGCCAACTAAAATAATCCAGTCATAACTATCTAAATCTATTTCTATATCAACATCCTTCTTTAGTACTTTCTTTAACGCTCCATCTGATGCTAGTGAGTATCTGTCAAACTCAAATGTATTATCAAAGTGGCCTATAAAGTCAGTCCTTGAAGGTTTTGCTTCTATTAATGCTACTTTAGCCATATAATCTCCTTTTTAATGTATCGATCCCTTTTTGTGTAAAGTTACCGGGATCGTTTCCTTGTTTTAATTTAATCGTTTGATGTGCAAGACCTAGCGTATCACATATGCCTTCTACTTTTGTGGCTGCGACTTGACCTGCTTCGTCTCCATCAAACATAATATCTACTCCTGTTGCTCCTTGCATTTTAAGAATAGAAAGTTTAACCCAATCTACAGACTGTGTTCCAAAACAACAGACTGCATTCTTTAATCCTTTGTCCCATAGATTGAGAGCATCAAATATACCCTCAACTAATATAATTCTGTTCTGTATCATTTTCGGTTTTGCAGGACATAGTGGAAGTTTTAGTCCTGGTGGATAGATATGATACTTTGGTCTTGTTGGATCATCTCTCAATAATCTTCCTATTAATCCAACTGTTTTACCTGTTATATCTCTTATTGGAAATATAACTCTACCCGCAAATTTATCTCCGTCTTCCCATGTAAATGCACTCCATATCTTCAAAGTTTCTGCACTTATATTTCTTAGAGTTCCATTATACATAACTGCACCAGAAGGCATTTTGATTCCAACTGCAGAAGCTTTCTTCTCAGCAATCTTTTCTTTTAGCATATATCTTTTAACTTCTAGTGGAGATTGAGGTGCACCGAAGTGTGTAAATAAATTACCTTTGAATCCACATGAGAAACAATGAAACATTCCTGTCACCTTGTCAACTCTCATACTAGGATTGCTATCATCATGTTCAGGATTTAGACACTTTATAACCGCATCTTTACCCGACAATTCATAGTCAATACCTTTATCTGTTAATAAATTTACTGCTTCCAATAGTAATTCTCCATATTTTCTTCGTACATTCTTCTAAACTCTTCTAAACACGGAACTGGTATATTTATTTGTCCTGTGTAGTTTTGTTTTTCTAGTTCTCTTACATATTTAACGTAAGCTATTTTTAATTGTTTTTCTGTGTATAAAATCATGATATTAATAAATTAATCCCTCCATGTCTATCTTTCATTTACTCTATTCCTTAACTCTGTTGTAGAGAAAGAGTGTTTTCTGTTTGTATACCAAACCTCATGTAATCCTTTCCCTGTAAAATATTTATCTACATAGTCTTCTCCAACAAAGCGAATATGTATTTCTGTAGCTTCTAATAAATCCAGTAAGCTTTGCTCTGTATCGTAAGGTATAATCTCATCTATATACTTTACTCCTCTGAGTTGAACATATCGTTCATATACTGACTGTACTGGTTGATTCTTTTCTTGCCTATCTATAGAAGGATCAGTTTGTAATCCTACTATTAAATGGTCACAATTATCCTTTGCTTCTTTAAGCATTACTACGTGACCGGCATGAAGTAAATCAAAAGCACCACATGTAAATCCTATTTTACAATTCATTGATAGCTTCTCCTGTATTCATGCTTTCTTTCATCTCTTGTCTTTCTTCAGGGTTCATAACAGACGTAGGCCCGATTCGTAATGTCTCCCAGTCCATTTCTGAAGTAAAGTCTCTCATTTGTGCGCTTCTCATTTTCTGACAACTAAAGGTCATACAACTATCCTCTTGTGACCAAGCATTAAGACTGTAAGCTGCATCAGCAGCATCGAGAATACCCTTTGCAAATCTAGCTTCTCCTGTGGCATCAGTCTGATATGGAGAGAACACCATGCACTCATACTCTTGAGCCATAGATTTCAAAGTCTTACTGACTTCGATTTGTTCTGTCCATTCATACTGGCGACCTGAGGCTAGTGATCGTTTGACTTGGTTTAGATAGTCAACTATTATAATACCAACATCTGGCAACTGATTCATTTTTGTTTTGAGTACTGCATCAATCTTACCAATAGTCAGCATGGGATCGTAAACGATCTCAATCTGTTTGTCCTCTCTCAGAGGGTTTCTGATAAGCTTGGAGTGTAAGTCATCAAACTTTCTATGTGTGTAGAAATCAGTGAGTAAGTCCTCACTATCTTGATAACGATCACACCACCACTTTGCTACTCGATTCCACTCATCTTGGGATAGATTCTTTCTTTGCAGTCTATTCACTGGTACATTAGCACCGAGTGCACAGATACGTTGCAAAATCTGTCTGCTATCCATTTCGATAGTGAAGTAAAGAGCTGAACGCCCTTTCTCATAAATGTTGTTTGCCAAGTTAGCACATGTAATAGATTTACCTGCACCACGTCTCCCTCCCACTAGCACCAAATCTTTGGGAGAAAAAGCAAAGTCGAGATCATACTCCTGATTTAATCCTAACGTGACAAACTTGCCCAGTTCTTCCTCTGGGTCGAACAGTTCAATTTTTGCCATGTTTTCATTTGGTGGAGTAGTATCGACTTTTTCGGAGACCTCGACCACTATTTCTTGTAGTGATTCTAAGTTCTCCTCCGCTGTAGAGAAAGCAATTGTTTCATCTACAAACGAATCTATTTGGGATAGAATTTCGTTCTGTGTGAACTCATTCTTTTGATAATCTAGCAATGTCATTGCATCGATTTCGGTTTCTACTGATTCTATCGCGTAGACCATTTCCTGTAGTTTGGAATCCCTAATCTCGTATTTTAAGTCTTCGAATGAAGGTAAGTTCCCATATCTATCGACATGTGAATTGATTATTTTCCATAGCGACTTATATTCTGAAGGTAAATAAAGTTCCTTCAGTTCTGTCCAAACTGATATTTCGGAGTTAGATAGTATCTGATGTAGTAAAGCCGAAGCTAGTGTCATGTTTCTCCCAAAAATGAACGAAAAGAAAGGGCGAATGAACGCCCCCTCTTAATCTAGTTTTAATTAGCTAACTGATTTTTCTTTTTTAGCTGATCCATCATAGTCTGCACATGCAAGACCTCTTCTTGTAAGCATAGTTTTAACACCTCTTACAGTTTTACCGATTTCTTCAGCAATTTCGTCTACAGTTAAAGACGCAATTTCTAAGTCAGCAAAAGGGTCAGCTTTGCTTGAACCTTTAGTAACTTTTTGCTTAGGAATAGAGCCAATGTCTCCACTTCTAAGTAAAGAAAGAGCTTTACCTCTGATAGAGTTTACACTTCTATCTAAAGCATCTGCAATTTCTTCTACGAAAGAACCACCGTTTACCATTTCGATAAATGTTGCTTCTTCGCTTTCAGAGTAAGTTCTCGGTGTGATAACTTTCTCTGCTGGCTTAACATGGCCAGTTAATTCCATAGAAAGAATTTTACCTTGAATAGATTTTGCACTAAATGCTCCACCTTCAAAATTCTCTGCTATTTCAGCGTATGTATATGTTCCGCTGTTGTTTTCTACAAAATTTTGTAGAGTTGCTTCTTGCTCATCAGAAAAAGCTTTGCTTGCTGATGATGAAGCTAATTCAACTTCATAGCCCATTTTTCTCAATTTAGAAGAAACACTTCTTGTTGATGTTTCTAACTCGTCAGCTGCTTCTGCAACTTGAGCTTGAGATATTGGTCCTTCACCGACAAAGTTAACCAGTTGATCGGTTCTCTCGTCTGTCCACTTTGGTAATGCCATTTATGTCTCCTTTAATAAATGCTTAATGTTTTCAATTATTCTTACGCCTTTATTTCTAGCATTGGTAGTTTTTGTACTCTCAATGCCACTTTCATTAATTAGTATTGTAACGGCGTTTGTCACAGTACTTTTTACTGTATAACCAGCTTGCTCTAGCACTGCTGTAGCAGCTGATTTTGTAGGATAACTTTTGAGTTTTCCTGTGATACAGACGACTCCTTTACTCTCTTTTCTTACACTTTTTTGTTTTTTCTTGAAAGAGAAAGGTAGTTTGTCGTATTCATTAGAATAGAACTCGTTATTAATCCAATCAATAATGTTCTGAGTGGCTTTAGGCCCCAGCCCAGCTCGGCGACAAGTGTCCCAGTTTATTTGACTGATGTCATCTACGACTGCACATAGTTTAGAAGCTATCGATCTACCAACAAGTGGAATACCAAATGCTGGTAAAAGTTCTTCTAACCCAGACTCTTTAGATTGCTCAATCGCTAGGTATAACTTTTCACCAAGTTTATCAGAATTAAGGCAGTCAGACATCTCTTCACTCGATAAGGAGTAGAGGTCATGAAAATCTTGAATCTGTAGCTTCTGAATAGCTGAAGGCCCTAAGCCTTTGATTTTGAGGTGTTTGGCAAAGCCTTCCACCCGTTTGTCCCACTTAGCAGGACAATGGTCATTCAAACAATACAAAATATCCTTAACAAGTTTTAGACTTGAATTACAACTCGGACATTCTGTTGGTATTGTTATCATCTCTTTTCTCAAAATATACATATATTATACTAAGATTTTGACCATTTGTCAAGATTTATTTTTTGGGAAGTCCTGTAGAATTAAGGACGAAATTTTGAAACACTCTGTATGTCCTCCAAACTTAATTTTTGGAGCATAGCTGTCATGTTTATACTTAGCATGAAGCTCTTGTTCAAACTTCCAGCAGTTATATATAGTATCGTGGTAAGTTCGTTGTATTCTTAAATCGTAGTATTTAAATCCTCGACTTCGTTTGATTACGTGTCTCCAATCTTTCCCACTAGCTATACCTACCTTGATGCACTCTCGTTCCCATGTTTTAGTGTTTACTAAAATTACACCATACAAAACTCCGTCCCTTTCTTTTTCAAGAGGACGATTGTCGAAGTATGTTTGGTTATATACTCCGCTCACTATGATACGAAGTGTGAAATTAAACCGCTAAACAATATGAATACTGCAATTGCGTTAAGAATAATCAATGCTCTATCTTTCCACAGTATTCCTACCCATAACCAACCTGCTACTCCAAAAAAGGATAAGCATAGGTCAAGAAATGGGTAAGATTGTGTTGACCTTACAGAGAAAGCTCCGATAAGAATTACACTTGATACCCACTTAACATACCATGAAAGGTCTTGTTTAGGTGTAGCACTTTTGTAGATTCTTTTAGAGTTCTTTATTTCTTTAGGGTCAAAGTTAGGCATGTATTACTCCTATAACAAAGTTTTCAGCGCATTCTTCTGCATAGCTTTCTGAATGATTTTCTATGACTCTATCTTCTAGCCATAAACCATTATCAAACATTCTAACTACAAAACCTTTGTTATGTCTGTATACTTCTGCTTTTCTATTGTCCTGTCTAAACTCATGTAGCTTAGGACCTTCTACCATAATCATCATTCAACTCTCCTGAGTATTTGAGGAATAATCTTTCCTGCTCTTATTACTTCTACTTGGCACCCGATTTCTAAATCTAGTGCTTCTATGATTGCCTTGTTATGTAAACTTGCTCTACTAACCATTGCATCTTCTACCATTACTGGTTCTAAGATTGCAACTGGAGATACCGCACCTGATTTGCCTACTTGCCATTCTACATCTAATAATGTTGTGGCAACTCCTGTCTCCCTCTTTTTAAGGGCATAGGCTCCTCGTGGGTGGTGCGAAGTAAATCCAGCGTTGAAAAAATCTTTATTACTATACATTCTTACAACTGTTCCATCTTGTGGAAAGTTATCGGGGTTAGATAAGGTCATAACTGTATCGAAACCTAATGAGTGTATAAACTCTAAGTCTGTTTTATACTCATCTGTTGGATTAGGCTCTATACCATAAGCAACAAACTGTACTTCTCTAGCCTTGAATTCTTCAACACTCTTTAGGTTTAATGCACCTGCTGCATAATTTCTAGCATTAGGTATTTCTTTAGGAGCAATTACCTCCCCCGTGATTTGATACATATCTTTGGTTGGAAAGGTTGTTGGAAGTTTTGTAGACATTAGTCTCGTAATATCCAATCCTTCTTTTCCATCTCCTCTAGTAAGTATCTTTTGTATCTTCCCATCAGCAATCAGTATACTTATAGCTGCACCATCAAACTTAGGACTAGCAACTGCTGTTTTCCAAGTTGGCCTACTCTCTCCTTCCCAAATCTTTTGAAGGGAAAACATAGGGTACATATGTGGAAATCTCTTTTCAGAGTTATCTGAATAACCTATATCTTCTATATTTGTTATAGATAATAAATGGTCATACATTTCATCTGACATAATAGGTGTACCTTTATAGTACTCCTCGGATGCTTTTCTTACTAAATCTGATATCATTGGCTATATGCTCCTGTTTTCTGTATTTTACTGTTTCCTTTGTTCCCACTTCTAGTGTTACTAGCACTGTCTGTGAACTGTAGATTAGTTACATGTGGGTTCCATGAATTTTGGTCTATATGGTCTATAACCAGAACATCACTTAAAAATTTAAACTTTAGTTCTGCAGACCAAGTAGACCAACCTGCTTCATACATATAGTCAGGAAGTTTTACTTCTTCCCAAAAAGTTAAAGCTACTAGTTTATGTACAGTGTGACGAACGGCAGAAGCAAAGTTAGTTACAGAATCATGACATAAAGTCACAGTAGGATATTTTCTACCTTTATCTCTAACACTCCATGAGATTTTTCTTGTTTTATTATTCTTATGGCTAAGCACAATTCCTCTCCTAGAAACTGAATATTCTTTTAAAAGACCTTCAGGCACTATTACATTCCTAAATTCTTCGTCTTCGATTTCCTTTGTAGGATAGAAAAGTTCTCTAAGTTCTACCGCAGTCTTACTTTTACAAAATTCTGTGAAAGTTATTTCTTCGGATTCCCATAGTTTTTTTACTATATTATTTTCCAATGTGTTTTACCTCATCTTTTGGTATAACTTGATAAGCTCCTTTGTTATAAGGAATACTTACAGTATATTGTTTGCTTATTTCCTTTTTGTATGAAGTATCTTTGGCAGGACTATATGGTATAGGTTCTGCACTAGGTATCTTGGGTGAGGAAGGCAGGGAATGATCCTGCACCTGTAGGCTAACCCACTGTCCTGACCCGTTAGACGACTTCCTCTTAGTCTTTAATCTATTCTTTCGTTTGCGACCATGTTGGTCATAGTTCATACTTCCTTTATAAATCATAATATATATTATACAGAGATTTTAAGTATTTGTCAAGAACTATTTTATGATTGGTAAGTTTGGTTAATAAGATCAGAAAATTCTCTCTCAAGTATTTCCTTAGATTCTGCTAAAGAAATAATTTCTACGAGTCCTTCAAAAAGACCTCTTGTGTTTTCAAAATCAATAGACATAGCTATACCGTCCTTTGAAGGCTTCCATTCTTCATCAAAGTCTTGGTAGTATTTACGAAGATGTAGATACTCTTTACCTCTAAAACTGTTTACTACTAGTCTTACTTGCTCCGAGTTATCCTCATTGATTGAGATTACTTTCTCATATTTAGCGGGGGCATCATATAGGTTCATTTCTTATCACCTTATTTAATGGTACTATACTTGTAACATTGTCTGGTACAAGGATTCTATAAGAATCAGTATCCCAACAAAAACATAGTACAGTATGTTGACCTTCTTTTGCCCTAGTCCTCTTCGATTGTATATACTTATTGTCAAAGTCCATAGTACACACATTATACTTTAGTTTGCGACTATTTTGACTTCTATAAGTAATTATTGCATCTCCTGCTATGTCCATCTTTTCGATGAACTCTTTCTTTTTCATATCGCTCCTTAGTTAATAGTTGAAAATTTTCTTCTTTTTAACTTAAGGTCAATATTTTAGATACAAAAATACCCCGAGCTAGTCGGGGTAAAAACAATTACTCGTTTATTTTGTTGATAATGTCAGCAAAATACTGTGCTGCTTTACCAGTTAGTTTTTCAACAATAGAACTGTCTACTTCATGACCTGCGTCACTAATAGCAGATGACAATGCATCTTGAGCGTCAGCTTTTGATACTCTTGTTCCACCTGTTGATCCGCCTGAAGACTTAGCTGCAGGGGTTTTCTTGACATAGACTCCAGCCTTTGTTAGAATCATTCTGACTCCATTAGGTGTTTGTCCTAGTTGCTCAGCAATGTCTGCAACTATTTCCATGCTGTTTTCTGGTGTTGGGTTTTCCTCAACATACATATCCACAGCTTCTTGTTTTGTTTCATCTGTCCAAGTTGACATTTTTCTTCTCCTGTTTTTGTAAGATTCTGGCATGCCGGGACACCACCCTGTTGCTTGCTTCATCTGTAAATAATATCTATCACTCATAATATAAATATATTATAATAAAAATTTAAGGACTTGTCAAGAACTATTTTATACTTCCTATGAAAAATGCTTTTTGATTGCATTTATTTTGTCCTCTGCTTCAGCTATTTTTGCTACTTGAGTTTCCATAGCTTCTACGATATCAGGGTGTTCCCCAATACCTACTGAATTTCGTTGGTAAGTGAGAAGATTTGCTTTTGCAACTTCTGCCTCTCCCTCTAACTTTTTAATCAATGCTGTAAATAAATAATTCATTCTTTTCCTTCCATTATGGTCACTAGATATTTCGTTACGAATCTATCTTGCAACTCATCACTTAATATACACCCCCATAAAAGAGGCGCGCCTATAATAAATCCTACTAAATGTATAACAAATACAATCGGCCACCATTTTGTGGTTGCATGGTCAGGGTATGCCCTTTTCATATAATTATGAATAGGCCACCATAACCTCATCATTAACATTAGTACTGATGACAAATATATTGCCAATAGTACATTAAATAAACTTAACTCCATACTGCTCCAAATGCTTTAAACTTCCTAGCTCATAAGCAGGTTGAACAGCGTACTTTCCAGCATATTCTAAATGCGGGAAAAATGTATCACTTAAATCAGTACATTCAATAGTATATACTAGAAAGAGTTTATATCCTCTTTGTTCTGCGTTTTCAGGGCTTTGCTCCTTAATAACTTTTGCAGGATAATTCTTTCTAATTGCCCATACTACCTCTCCCTCTTGGAATGTGTCTGCTACACATTGTTCGGGTAACATTGCTCTCCTTCTGGCTTCATAATCTGAATCAGCAAGTTTCATTGGTATTCCAATTCTCTCAATGATGTTCTTTACAAAGGCGGGGGATCGGTAGATGGACGTTGCAATAGTGGATACATTGTATCCCTCTACATACATTTGTGCTACTGTTTTGATTTCATCTCTACTTGCAGGCTTGCCTTTGTTCATGGCTTTTCTTCTTGCCTTGAACTCCTGTGTGTCCTTCCAGTCATCAATAATTTTCTGAAGTCTGGTCGTGTTATACCTTATGTTCAGAATACCACATGCTTCCTTCTTTGTGATAGGATTAGCATCCTCAAGTAGTTTACTTACTCTACTGATATTATCATCAGTTAATTTTTCATATGATTTACTTTTTATCAATTTCGCTCCCTAGCAACATAATTGCATAATGTATTATCTTTAATAAATCGTCTCTGTTTTTTCCGTCTTTCTTTCCGTATCTTTGAGCATACTTAATAATGTTTCCTAAACAAAACCCTTCTCCATGGCCACTATCAAATATAAACTCAGTAGACTGAATTTTATTCATACTATAGTGTGCTTGATAGGTTTGTCGAATGTGATTCTGAATAATTAGTAATGCTTCTTCTTCGTTAAATTTGTTCTTGTTTACTTCCATGCTCTAAATACTTTGGTTATTTTGTTATTTTTTAATAGTTTAATTTGTTTTCTCCATCTTACTGAAGTCTTGATTTTTTCATCTATATTTGTACCATCGTTTACAACTCTAGTTTGTCCGTCTGATGTTTTGATAGCTTTCATTACTACTCCTCATTTGTTAGTAGCTCTACTAATGCAGCGTAGCCACCAACCTTTCTTCCATTAAATACTACTTGTGGAAATGTTCTAGCACCAGGAAACTCTGCCATAAAATTTTGAGCAGTATAGTCTTTTCCCATGCTTAAATATCTAACTTCAGCACCTTTACTCTCAGCTAAGTTTTTAGCCATAGTACAGTAAGTGCAATTGTCTTTTCCATAAATTGTTATTTTCATTTTGCTGTTATCCTTTGTTCATAATCTGCGTAATCTTCATTCCACCAATGAGGTTTCTCACGATGTGACCACTTGGCAAATGTTGCCTTATCTAAGTGGTAATAGTTTCTATATGATAAAATCGGATTACCTTCCAATTTGAGCTCGTCAGGCATGGCTAGTAGGAACTCCGTCATTCCAAGTCTAGGCATGTTTTTGGGTTCTGGTAATCGGTTGATAACTTCCACCACTGACTTATGCTGCTTGCCGTATCTATAATAATATTCATCGTTGAGGGCGTTTGCATAACAGTGAACCCATTCGAAATTATCAAGCGATGATCGAGTCCAAATAGTACATGGGTGGTTGTACATCATAGGAAGGTAAGGTGTCAAAGGTCTCTCCTCCATTGGCAAATGTTTAATTTCTGACTTGCGAATATTTAATTCGCGAGTTTCCTCTTTATTTAATGCTCTCGGAACGAAACCTAAGACTGAATCCACCCAGACTGCCGTACATAGAAGCTGTGCAGCCTCTAGTGGCATCTTGACGATATGTTTGTCTACATGGGCTTCCGCACATGCGTCTAAATTCTCGTCTAAGTAAAATAAATTCATAAATCTATTATACAGAAATTTTGACCCGTTGTCAAGACTTATTTTTAGTGAGGTTTATATTGAGGTGGAGTTGTAGAAGGTCAAAGTCGAACTAAGAGTAAGCTCGACTTTTAACCATTGAGATAATTATTTCCCGAAAGCTTTTCCTGCTTCCGAAATACCAAATGCTCCTAGTGTCACGACTACAAACGAAGTGTAGATGGTGTCACTGATTAGTAAGTCCATTCCCCAAAACGCTGTGATTAAGTCACAAGTTCCGAATACGAACATAAGAAAGAAGGATAAGAAGCCTATAATAGACTTCTCATTTATGTCATTGTCGTCTAAAAACAAATCCATAAACTTTCTCTTTGGTGGAGCAAGTTGTTTTCTTGCTGCTTCAGCTTCTGCTTTGAGAGCAGATATAGTATCTTCAGCGGAGTCGAGTTTATCAACTAATGACATATACTTCTCGAGGTCTATATTTACCTCGTTTCTGTTATCGACTGCCTCTGACATTATTTATCCTTTGCTCTGCCCACATTAAGTGCGCACCAATCTAATACTTTGTAGACTTTTTTCATCCACCCATCATCAAGTGGGGTTGGTGTTAATGCCGCTATTGCAGATGCACACAACACTATGGTTGGCACAATTGCGATTAGGGCTTGCACCCATTGAAAGAATTCTATCATACTAGTCTCCTTATTCGGTAGTTACTTTCCTATAGTATATAACTACCTCTTTGAGCTCGTTTATATAACGCTTGAGCTCTTGAGTATTATACGCCATTAGTTCATAATCAGGAACACTCATAGCGAAAAATACTACTTGACCTTGGTCTTTCTCTACTCTAGCAAGAAATTCATCAAGGTTCTTATCTGAAACCACATACCAATATGGTTCTTTTAAGTCTATTTCACGAGGCAGGATAGGTTGAATAATCTTTCTTTCGATTGGTTTCGCACTAACCTCTAATGTCTTCGTTGGTAGTAGGCTGCACGATGAGACTATCATCAGCAGCATCGATGTCACGACTGTCTTCTTCAATTCCATCAAACGCCTCCTTTGTTGCTTTGTTAGCTCTTGTCTCTATCAAACCTGGCTTTGCAGCCGCTAACTTTGTTAAATTGTGTCTCTTAAATATATCTAAGTATCTGTCCATTTCCTTTTGGATTTCTTGACCTTTAGATTGTAATTCTAAGAGAGATTGTCCTTGTAGTGCCATATCATTTTGTAACTGCGCTATTGTTTCTTCCTGTGTTTGTGCAGCTACCATTAACTGGGCGTTGTTTTCTCTCAATGTTTGATTATCATTCCAGAGATACCAACTACCTAGTGATAACACTACTATAATTGCTATAAAAAATTGATTCATAGTTCTTGTATCCTATAATTGAGCCCTTCAGCTCCTCTAATCTCTACTGTTTCACCACTGACTGTTTTAAATTTTAGATACTTATCCTTTTTCACAAAGAACTTTACTACTGTAAAGTGTTGGTCATCGCCGTCTCCATATGTGGAATTATAACTAACGATTAGTTTATACCTTGTTTCAAAAAGACTCTTTACCCAGTCTATAAATTTTGAGAAGTCTATTTTAGACATGTTCCCAGTCTTTAGCTTCAAAAAGTAAAGCTTCTGCTTCCCTTCTTCTTATAAGTCCTTCTAAGACTTTGCCACCTGCTTTGTTCCATCTTTTGATTTGATTTGGAACATCTGCATAGTCACCTGCGTTTAATCTTTTTAGTAGTGTTGATGCCTTTAGATTGGCTGGGCCGAGATTGTATACCCACGATACGAGGGCATCAAACTGGTTTTGAGATAGTGGACACTCTACTAGGTCATTGATATACCCTGCGTATTCTTCCATGTCTACTTTTAAGTTTTCGTCTGCTTGTTCTTTTGTCCAAACATCCCCTTCTTGTACTCCTGCTGTATGCCCATATCCAATGGTCAATACTCCAGCTGCACATTTATAAGCTTCTAGTTCTAATCCTTCGAACTTTTTGATTAAGCTTAATCCTTCTTCTGATATGTTCATATTTATTCCTTTGTGTAAAAAGGGAGCCGAAGCTCCCTCATAACTTTACCCTGTGTAAAATTTTAAGTTAGTACGCTAATACTATTTACCATTATTCCGCCAAATGTTACCAGCAAAATAGAATTCATAGTAGCGTCGCAGAACTTGCCATCTTCACAAATTAAAAGTTTTAATTCGTAAAATTTTTGTTTCATTTTATGTCAAATACCTTTGGTTTTTTCTCATCTGGTATGACCTTCTCTAATTCTATGCTTAGCAAGCCGTTTTCAAACTCTACCTCATTGACGCAAATAAATTCGCCTAGAGAGAAAGTTCTTTTAAACACTTTTCCACTTATGCCTTTGTGTAGGTAAGATTCCTCTTCGCCACACTCTAGTTTCGTGTTTCCTTCGATAGTTAGTTGCCTATTATCTAAAGAAACTTCAATGTTCTCTTTATTCCAGCCTGGCAACGCCATTTCAATACGAAAGTAGTCATCACCGCGTGTTACTATATTATGTCGAGGATACGCTGTATCGTCAACGGGGTTAAAAAATCTCTCGTCAAAGCCGAGAAAGTGCTTTAATAGATAGTTGTCTATTGTCATTTTTGTCTCCTTTTCAGTAAGCTCACATCTTGGTTAAACGCCCCTTTCGGTAGCTAAAATTCCCATAGTTCTAAAACTGAATGTTCATAGATGCAGAAAGAACCTGTTTTATCGAACGAACTATGCCATCCCATATCCCATAGTGCGAAATTCACACTACAGATATATTATACTAAATTTTGAAGTTGATGTCAAGATTTATTTTTCGTCATCTTCAAGGATTAGTAAACCTTTATCTTCAAGAACATCAATGGTATGTTGTATAAAATGGTACTTGCACCAAAAATAGGTTGCACCATTAGTTATAATTAACCATATCAAAAACGCTAAATCATTATTTGTCATATTATTTCCCTTTTTTATGTATATATTATACTACTTTTCTAACGCCAGGTCAAGAACTATTTTTAACCATGTTAAATTTAATACTTGACAACAGGTTAATTTTTTTATATAATATGTGTATGAATAAAAGATGGACTCAAGACGATAAACAGTATTTGCGGGATAACTATAAGGTTATACCGACTGCGGAGATTTGCGAAAAACTCCAGATTACTGAGAGTCAACTTTACTCACAAATACACTACTTAAGAAAACGAGGGTGGACTTTCGGAAGAAACCACCTTCGAAATCAGGAGGCACATGCCTAGTATATACTGTAAAAATATGCCAACAGAAAAGGCAATTCGTATTTTTCGAAAGAAGTGTGAGTCTGCCAAGATAAAAGAACGCTGTCGCGAACTTGAGTTCTATGAGAAACCAACAGTGCGAAGACAACGAAAGAAAAACGAGGCAAGGAAGAGACATCTTAAATCTTTAAATTCAAATCCAACCAACTATCGAAGAACTAATAAATTTTCTCGGAGATAAGACCCGCACAGAAAATAGCTTCGATGACCTACCAAAAATAGTATTTGCAATCTTGATAAAATTGTGATATAATATATCTAAATAATTAGAATAATTACTCAAATCATTATTATCTCTCTCCTAGCGAGACCTACTCTATTCGTCTTTGACCAAGGCTCTTCGAGCGTAAGCGAAGAAGAGACTAGAGATGAATGGAGTGAAAGGTCGAGAGAGATTATTTTAATCTAATTCACACAACGAAAAAGACCGACTAAAAGCTAATCGGTCTTCATATCTTTACTAAAATTGCGTCTTAATTATCTTAAGATTTCGCCCAATTCAAAATTTTTCATCTAACTTTCCCGTAATTGCATCCAATCGTTTGCGTCTTTTCATTTCTGCAATCTCTACTTCCATGTCTAGAAATCTTACTTCAGTATTTAGAAATTCAACTACTTCTTCAGTCTTTAGCGTAACCTTTAGATACATCATATCACCATGCATTCGAAAGTTCTGTCTGTCGCATACTCCTAGTCCTTTTGGTGTCATTACTAATCGTTGCATATTGCCTCCAGTAGGTTTTTTAGAGTATTCTTCGGAGCTTTCTCTAGTCCCTCTAAATTTGCTTCTAGTTTTTCCTCTAGTTCAGTCACTAACTCAGCCTTTGTTATAGGGCGTTCTCCAGTCTTTGTTTTATAGACAGTTCTTACATAAACTCCTTCTTTTGATAGTTTGCCGATTATCGACTTCTCACTCTTGCCAAGTTCTTTTGCGAGAATCGCAACAGTTTGGCGGTTTGGAGCTTCCGAGTATGCTTCTACCATTTTAGCAGTCACTTCCTTACTATAATTCATTTGTCGCCTCCCATTCTCTTACTAATGCTTCTCCTGAGAACTGCGCTCTTAGAATCTCTACTCCATTTCTTGTAACGCGACCATCATTATATTCTATATCAGTCACGCTCTGGTCTTTAGCGACATCAGGTTCTGGCTCATACCACATACTATTCATTCTATGTACATGAATCGCTCTCACTCCTCTAGACCATTCTTCAGCTGCTATTTCTTTAGCTCTCTGTATTACTTTTTCTGTGTACTCTGTCATGTGTTATCTCCATCTCTATATAACTTTTCAGATTTCTCAAACAACTTGTCTGCCTGTCTCTGAAATGATTTCTCTATTAGCCTGTCTATTATATTTCTAAAAATTTGTCTTAGTTTACCCATAATGCCACTCTCCTGTTGAAAAGTAATCATACACTAGGTCGTCTGCATACTCTTGAGGCACTAGTGTTTCACCTTCAACAGTCTCTTGTCCTTCCCACCATTCAAAATCCTCACTATCAAACTTCTCTCCAAACATTTCTCTTAGCTTTGCTGTCAGTTCTTCGCCGTCCATATAACCTTCATCATGTGTACAGCACCATTCATCCCCGTGTAGTTCAGAACAGAAATGGTCAACTCCGAAGTAGTTTCTAAACTCATCTTCATAAGTCATTTTAGCACTTACAAAGGTTTCTGTTAGTTCTGCCAAAGTATTACATAGGTTTTCTACTAGTGGCCAAGGATGTGACCATGCTGAATGACCTGTCATCATAAAGCCATCAAAATCCTCTACATGAACCCACTTAGCACCCATGTTATCGCATCCCCAGTTATACCAGTTCTCGTCTTCATATGGTGTTGAATAGATAGGAAACTTCTCAGCTGAATACTCAGTTATCTCATGTGGTCCTGCGCCAAAGTCTCTTTCTACTACTTCAGTTCCTACCTTCACAATTTCTTTTAGCTTTCTTTCTTGGTCTTCGTTTAGACCTTCAAACTCAATGTTAAAATATACATGATTTGCCATTATACAATCCTCCCTAGAATAAATACTTGTAGAACTAGTACTAGGATAGGCACTACAGTTCTCACTAATTCTAAACTATGCTTGTACTTACTTAGCTCATGTTCCATTTTATTTTTCTTCTTTGCCACTATATATCTCCTTCTTCTCTTGTCTCGCTTCTAGCTACTTCGAAACCATTTGGGTATCTTTTCTCTAGCTTGCGAATGTTTTCTTCCATTACTTCCTCTGGTTTGTAGCCAAGAGCAATACACCCTTGTACCCAATACCAAAGCACATCTCCTAGCTCACGCTTCATATGAAATCTCTCATCGTCGCTGAACTCCTTACCCTGAAAAAATATTTTTTTCATTATCTCTGCAAATTCTCCACTTTCTGCCAACATACCTATTGCAGATGTTGCTAGCCTACTCCATTGAGTATGTGGGTGCTTTTGTTGTAAGACTACTAATCTAGCAATATAATCGCCTGTAAACTTACTCTCAATGCTTGTAGTTGTATCTACAAACTTGCCATAATCATTCATCATATCCATACTCCTAAAATAAATATTGCTAGAAACATATATCCAAATATTAACAGTTGCCATTCTAGCGGATCGCTACTGTCGAAAGGCTTCCATATTTCATGGTTAGCCTTTCTTACCCATTCCTTAAATTTTTTCATCGGCCTTGACCTCTATACTTCTTATGTGAACGCTTCTTATGTTTGTTCATATTGATACTAAAGGTGCCTTTACCATTTCCTTGTGATGTTTTCTTCACATGGCTCTTGTGTGTTGTTTGACTTCCCCATCTCATGACTGCACCTCCACCCATTCGATTTTGATACCTCTACGAACTAGTTCGTTTAGGCACTTTTGTCTTATTTTTGGTTTAGCTCTGCTTCCACTATTAATGTAAGCGAATAATTCTTCCTTTGGTGTTTGCTTTAAGTAAAAGTGTTGCACAGGAAGTTTACTTGCAGGTACACCTCTTTTATATACTTTTGCACTTGGTTTAAATTTTGCTGGCATAATGCACCTCCTTTTGTGTTTAGCCGTTGTTATTATTTCGTTTTTCTTCTTCTTCAAACAGACGCTGTAGCCTCTGTATTTCTTCTGACAGTTCCAAAGCGCAGTTCTCAAACTCTATTACTTCTGCATAGAGCATATCTTGAATCGCTTGCAGTTGCATATACATTTCATTGATAGAAATCATACTTCTGCTCATGTGTTCTCTATAGAACTGCACTCTGTCAATGGTGGGGAAAGGCATCACTTTACCACTCTGGTCGCTCATGACTCCCTTAGTAAATTTATCTGCCATTTTACACCCCACTCGTTGTATGTGCGTACTCGTCAGGGCAATCAATCTTACCACATACGCACTGCTTTTCTTTTAGTTTCTCAACTATGTACTCACCGACTTCTTCTAACATATTGTTGTAGCTATCATACTCACAACTTGAGTTGTTGTATGCGTTCTCAAATGCATCGAGCATCAACTGTGTTGGTATGTCATAAGAGTTCATTAAAAAATCTTCGCTTACTGGTTCAGTTGTATCGAACTGATGCCAATACGATAAGTCTTCTGCTACACCCTGTGGTTCAAGTATGCCATATATTAGGCAGTTATGTTCCTTTTCTAAGTGTTTTAGCGTTGTCCATAAATCCATTGTTTTCTCCTTAAAATATAGTAATATTATACAGGGGAATGAGTTGTTTGTCAAGAACTATTTTTTAAGACCTTAAAATTTTGAGATATAGTTCTACGAGATAAAAAAATGGGCAGTATTACTACTACCCATTAAAACGCGTTTCTTTTATTATACTGTGGTGCGTTGGCATTTTATCGCACACCTGTCACAGTTGCAGTCCGCTTACCGAGTGCGATAGCTTCTACTACAATTCTGTAGAGTGAAAGTGCGACTTCCGTACTCGCTATCCAATCTCTTTCTCACTTATGAGCTGGAACTGCTTAGCTTTTATACTGTTCCAAGTCTGCAGTTCGTCATTATGTTCGTGTCATACTGCCCCTCGTCCCGCAGTATGAAGTGGTCGCCTCAAATGCTTCCTTACTCCAACTTGATACTATGCTCTCATTACTTGATGGCGTGGGATAGTGTTTATTATCTTTGGGTTTATAGCATACGCATACCATAGTTTCTACACTTGCCCTACTACTCGCACACTGAGTATCGTTGTTGCTTGGGTTGACAGTTAAAACTGAATCTCGCCAAGACTGTTGCTACTTCAAGGTTGGTTTATTACGCTATGCTTACGCTAGTTCGTCCATTACCAGAGTAGACTGGTTTTCTTCTCGTTTGCTCCCGTAATCTACCAAGAAATTGGTTTGCTACTAAGAGTGTCAGCGTGGTTTCCTCACTCTACCTGATACTTTGGTATATCTGGCGTCAATTACCTCTGCATTTTTAAACCCGAAGGTCGTATCGCCCAGAAATGCAGTAAAACAAATCGGTTTTATACTTTCGACAAAGTGCTCGAGCCGTTCATTCTACTCTGCTTACTGCCTGAATCTACTCCAAGCAAAATGTTGGAGAGTACGGACTTACTGATAAGACTTGAACTAAACTCATTTGCCGACAAGCTAATCGGATATGCACTTACTTCTTGCTGCGGAAGATATGTCTGCATATGACCATCAAAAGCGGGAGTTATTCTCGGATAACGCTAATCTCAAAACCCCTAAAGAGCATACGGCAGTTTTTTACGAGTCGCCACTCATGGTCAAGTTGTCAGAGGATTATTTTTTGGCCGAAGCTCAAACATTTATTTTTTCCTTTGCCTGACTACTTTTCCCTCATTTTGTAATATATATTATACTACGCTTTTAACCTTTTGTCAAGTAAATTTTTAATTTATTTACTACTTAACTGGTTTTTAGCTAGATGGTAGAATTTGAACTACCTCTTATTAGCATAGTGCAAGAGTCGAACTTGCTACTTCACTTTAGTGCGTGCTTCCGTAGACACTTACTATACTAAAGGTATCTAGCTAAAAAACAGTATTAATCCCACCGCTGTCCCGTTAAATACTATCTGCTACTTGATAGGGTATGTTTAGTAGCTAGATTAGGTTTACTTCAACCAAGTGATAATGAGGGGGTCAGCCTACTATTCTCACTTCTCTACTGTTTCTTAATTTTATAAATATATTATACTCTGGCGTGAACCTCGTGTCAAGAACTATTTTTCACGAGGTCACCGAGTTTCGCAACTAGACTACTTGGGATAGTCTTGCCACTAGTTCTTTGAGGTGGACTTTGGTTGCTTTTTCTAGAGATGCGATAGCCTCAACTTCCACACCTAAGATAGTAGCAACTTCAGATACCAACTCAGACTTAGCTACGATTGCTTCACCAGATTTAGTTGTTCTTGGTTGAGCAACATATACGCCTTCTCTTGACAACTTAGCAATTATACTTCTTGTAGTTTTGCCAAATTCTCTTGCTAATCCGTCTACTGTTTCTCTTGTAGGGTTAGCAACATATGCTTCGGTCATTGCGTTGACCATTTCTTCTGTGTAATTTTTAGCTGATGCCATGTTTTTCTCCTATTCTTATTTGTTTAATTTATATATCTATTATATACTGCGTCTGAGGATTTGTCAAGGAGTTTTTCATGTTTTGCATATATCTCTTACGCGTCCTCAGATTGGTATATTTGTTTTTCAAAATATGGGTATATTATATCAAGCGTATTGAAGTGTGTCAATAGATTTGCGAAACTTTTACTCATTAGCCAACGCAAAGGAATTCTCGGGGGCCGGACGCGAAACTGGCACAAATTTTCTAGCAAAATCGGTGCAAATCCTCGCAAAAGTCTTGACAAGCCTGCAAAAGTCTGATAAAATATAAATAAGACTTATACTAGTCTCGCCGCGGCCGCTAGCTCGCACAAGTAGACCTAGTACTTCGATTTTGCACTTAATTTGGCGCAAACGCACCACTTTTATACTTCGATTTCGCACTATACGGCGCCGCAAAACGGTAGCTACGGTAATTTCGCCCGCTTGGTGCAAAGTCCTTTTAAATGGGGGCATGCCACATTGATAGGCACGGGGTTAGCGCCCTGCCCTGAGACTACTGGTTTAATCGTGTTTAAAATAATTTCGCATAAGTATTGACATGCGAGTTTAGGTGTGGTAAAATCGGCGCGATGCGACCTGCGTGCCAATAGCAGGTGGCGTCTAGCTTTGAGGGACAGAGTAGCTTACACTCCTTTGACCATGTCTCTTACCCATGCGATAGTCTCGATGTTGCTTCTGCCAAGGCTGTCTAATTCGTAGATTTTCTTGCCAGTTAAGTCAGCGATTTCTCTTAGTAAAACTTTTTTGCTAGGTCTTTTGATTTT
>Ga0213866_10000663_pt1 | contig 26789 bp, 27 predicted proteins | sample PICome_11_FD_160079 | JGI IMG/M metagenome (GOLD analysis project Ga0213866, IMG submission 160079) | Coastal seawater microbial communities near Pivers Island, North Carolina, United States - PICO284 | ecosystem: Environmental > Aquatic > Marine > Coastal | place: USA: North Carolina... | reverse complement strand
CCAACCCAATAGCATTAACTGTTGAAGCTAGATTTAACGACGACGATACAGGAACTGGATTCCAAATTGAACCTGGTGAAGCAGGCACTCCAGTTGATGAAAATGTCACTGGATTATTAACCAGCACTTTTTATACATTCACGCCAGACAGTGAATTTACTATAGGTGCAACAACTTATCCTGCTATTCAGCAAACACCCCCAGTTGGAACAGTAAACAGCAACCTATAAGCCAAAACACGGTTGACAAAGCCTGTTTATCAATATATATTATTACTACATACTTGGAGGACTCTATGGACGAACGTCTCGAAAAAGCACTTGATATTAGTAATTACATGGTAACGTTGAACAATCAAAAAAGATTGTTAAATGAGCAATACAAAGAAAATCTTGTATATTATCACGGTGGCGGACAATTTACTGTAACAAAAGAACTTATTAGTTTTTGTCAAACACTGATTAGCATGGATCAATTTATTGTAATCCTTATTGATGACAATAATATTCCAATTGAAATAAATGATTTAAAAGAATTCAAGCAAGCAATCGTATCGCAATACTTTGAAGCTTCTAATCAGTATCTAGCAGAATACTCAAAATTAAAAAGTCAAAGATCGGTTGAGAGTATCATAGATCTATGAGCAAAGGTGTTTTATTATTCGCATTTAACAACGAAAGTCTAAATTATGTAAAGCAAGCAGATTATCTTGCATCTCGTATACGCAAGTATATGGACTTGCCCACAAGCATTATTACAGACGTTGATGTAACAGAAGAATATGCCAACTTTGACAAGGTAATAAAACTAAATGGCGTATCTATGCAAAATAGCAGAAAATACAATGATGGTTCGTTACACAATCGGTTTTTGAATTTTAGGAATAGTGGTAGAGAAACTAGTTACGATTTGACGCCTTACAAAGAAACCCTTGTTATGGACACTGACTTTATCATTTGTAATGATAAACTTGCAAATGCATTTACTAGCACTCATGATTTTCAGTGTTATAAATCATCATCGCATGTAGGACATAGAAATTCAATACCAGAGTTTGATAATATCAGTGATACAAGCATTGACTTTTATTGGGCAACAGTTTTGTTTTTTAGAAAGACACCCCTTAACAAAATCTTTTTTGATTTAGTAAAACACATAAAAGAAAATTATCTGCATTACAGAAATGTATACCAATTTAAGAATACAATGTATAGAAACGATTTTGCATTTAGTATTGCTATACATATAATGAATGGATTTCAAAAAGGTGATTTTGCAACAGAATTACCAGGCAAGAATCTATTTGCCTTAGATAAGGACATCCTTGTAGATATAAAAGATGATGCATTGCAAATCTTGGTTGAAAAGCAAAATAGATTAGGCGAATATACAGGTGTAAAAGTATCAGGTAGCAATGTCCATATTATGAACAAATTTAGTTTGGAGCGTGTAATCAATGACAACTAAGAACTTTACAATGTTGGCCCAAAATAATGATAGTGATTATGTTTTACAAGCATGTCTTGCAGCCATGAGTATTCATGCTACAAATCATGATGTAAGCATATGTTTGATTACAAATGATGCAGTGCCTGACAAATACAAGCCTTTGTTTGACCACATAGTAGAAATACCGTGGGGCGATCATGCAGCAGATGAAGACTGGAAAATCAGCAATCGTTGGAAAATTTATCACGCCATTCCGTATGAAGAAACTGTAGTAATGGACACTGATATGTTGGTGTTACAAGATGTAAGCACATGGTTTGATTTTTTAAGAAACTATGATTTGTTTTACACCAGTAATGTTTACACATATCGAGGCGAAGTTGTTACAAGCAATGCTTTCAGAAAAGCATTTACAGCATTTCATTTGCCAAATATCTATTGCGGATTTCATTGGTTTAAAAAAGCAGATTTGCCGCATGAGTTTTATAAATGGCTTGAAATGATTACAAATAACTGGCAACAGTTTTACAAAGCTCATGCTGGCGGCAAGATATATCAAAAAGTTTGCAGTATGGATTTATCGTCCAGCATAGCAGCTAAGATATTAGGTGTTGAAAATGAAATAATAAATCCTAATGTCAAATACCCAAGTTTTACACACATGAAAGCAAGATTGCAAAATTGGAACGAATCGGTATCAGAGCGCTGGCAAGATAGAGTAGAGCCATATTTAAGTGACGATCTTGTTTTAAAAGTAGGCAATTACACACAGTCTGGTATATTTCATTATACCGAAAATGACTTTGTAACAAAAGAAATTGTCGATACATACGAAAGACATTTAGGAATTGCATAATGGAAAAATTAAGTGTTGCAACAAAAAGATTTGTAGTATATGATGCTGATGGATATATTTTATCAATACAAAACAAAGAAGATGATAAGCAAAACAATTTAACTGTTGATTTGAAAGAAGTAGAAAAGTTTTTAAACGGTTCTGATAGTTTTACCAAATACAGAGTCGAATATGATTTTATTGACAAAGAATTTAAAATTGTAAATGTTCAACAGTATCACGAAACATTTATGCGTGAATCCTTTTTGTATAAGATTCCAAATGACAATAATGATGTAGAAATAAAAATAATACAAGATAACAAAAATCTTTGTTGGAAATTAGAAATTGATCCGGAGTTACCAGCAGAGCTTAAAAGTAAATCTATTAACATTGATCCTACTAAACAGTTTTACAGTGTTACAAAGAAAAATGATCCAAATGTATTACTTACCATGCTGAAGTTTGATCATACACTAACAATACCTTTTGAGTCAAACTTTAAGTTTGACAAAAATCCTGTAAGTGTGTATACTATGCGTAAGTTTAATTCATACAAACATGAGGTAATAAATGCCTAACACTTTTCGGGTTATTGATTATGATATCATTTATTTGAGCTATGACGAACCTAATGCAGAACAAAACTATGCAGATCTATGTCAAAAGGTTCCATGGGCTGAACGTGTTCATGGTGTAAAGGGCAGTGACAGTGCTCACAAAGCAGCAGCAGAAAAAGCAACCACAGACAGATTTATTACCATCGATGGTGATAATAGAATCAATGATGATTTCTTAACACAGGCAATCGACTTTGACGAAAACATTGATTTGAATAATAAAGTTATTAGCTGGACTGCTAGTAATATTATCAATGGATTGCAATACGGCAACGGTGGTATAAAATGCTGGCCTAAACAGCATGTGTTGAATATGAGAACGCATGAGAATGCTGATCCAGATAATCCACATGCACAAGTAGATTTCTGTTGGGATACTGAATATGTGCAAATGAATGGCACATTTAGTAAAATTTATAACAATGCTACACCACAGCAAGCATGGCGTGCTGGTTTCCGCGAAGGTGTTAAAATGGCACTCGACAGAGGCTTGCGTGTTTCTCCAGAAGACTTTTACAAAAATCATTGGAAGAATCTACACCGCTTGTATATCTGGTTAATGGTAGGTGCTGATGTAGAAAATGGACGTTGGGCCGTATATGGTGCTCGTGAAGGACTGTATAAGACAATGTGCAGTGATTGGGACTTTGTAAACGTCCGTGACTTTGACTGGCTAAATGATTATTGGAATAGCAAAGATATTAACGAAGATCAAATGGAACAAGATACTGTTGATCTTGGTTACAAATTAATAGAAGAACTCGACTTGCCTATTGCTGCTGAGCCACTTGATGGTAATCAAAGTAGATTCTTTAAAACTGTATATCAAAATCCTGTAAGGGATAACAGCAAACAATTTTTAGATAGAGAAGTTTAATGGAGCGTAGCGAAAGCGAAGAAATCAAACGTATTGATACTATAACTAAAGAAATTTCTCCTACGTTTTGTTTTGCTAAATGGTATCATGCCAATATCTATTTTCAAACGGGCGAAACACACAGTTGCTATCATCCTGCTCCTCATAAAATAGACGTTGAAGCACTAAAAGACAATCCTAGTGCTATACACAATACAGCACAAAAGAAACAAGAACGTGCTGCAATGTTGCGTGGTGAACAGCCTGCGGGTTGTCAGTATTGCTGGAATATTGAAAATATGGGTCCTGACTATATCAGTGATCGTAAACAGCGTAATCAAACTATTTTCTTCAAGCATAGACTTAACGCTGTAAAAGAAGGTGGTAGCGAATTTAATGTTAATCCTGAATATTTAGAAGTCTCATTTGGCAATGAGTGTAATTTCCGTTGCGGTTATTGTCATCCAAAAGCCAGCAGCAGATACTACAATGAAATAAGACAGCACGGTCCGTATGATATGGTAAAAAATCATAGATGTGACATCGACTGGTTCAAAGTATATGAGGAAGAAAACAATCCGTATTTAGAAGCGTTTTGGCGTTGGTGGCCTGAGCTAAGTAAAGAGCTGCACATTCTGCGTATTACAGGCGGAGAACCTACAATACAACAAAGCACATACAAACTGTTTGATATGTTGGATGCAGATCCTAAGCCGGAACTAGAACTAAACTGTAACAGCAACTTAGGTGGCAAACCAAAGCAGTTAGAAAAGTTCACAAACCGTGTAAATGACTTGCTTACAAATAATAAAATTAGACGTTTTAAAATGTTCACTAGTATCGACACTTGGGGCAAACGTGCAGAATACATACGTGACGGATTAGATGTTGAAGTGTTTGAACGCAACCTTGATTATTTCATGCGTAATACAACAGCACCTATGACACTGATGATTACGTTTAACATCTTTAGTGTGACTACATTTCGCAGTTTGCTAGAAAAGATACTAGAATGGCGTGGAAAATACAATGATGTAGAAACTTACCGTTGGCAACGTTTGGGCTTTGATACACCTTATCTTAAAGAACCTCTGCAATACGATATCAATATATTGCCAAAGAGTTACATGTCATACATGCACGACCATTTGCAGTTTATAAAAGAAAACGTAGATGATAATCGCAAGGATGCATTTACAACTATTGAGTATGAAAAGTTTCGCCGTGTAGTTGATTACATGGATACCACAGAATATCCATTGCATAAAATAATTCAAGGTAGAACAGATTTTTATAAATTTTTTACTGAACAAGACAAACGCCGTGGTAATAATTTTTCCACAGCGTTTCCTGAAATGTTTGAGTTTTTTAAACTTTGTAAAGAATATACCTAAAGATTTAATGGAAGTGCAGCTTCTGCTTCAGGCCAACGCTCGTCTTCCATTTCTTTGTAATATGCGTCAACTTTGAATTTCCAAAAACTTTGAAATGTTCCTCTGTATTCTAGTTCAATAGGATCTTCTAAAAAGCCCTGTTTGCGCCATTCGGGTGCCCAGCGTGTATGCACTGCTCTTTGTTTAGCTATAGGACTTGCATGAGTGCTTATGTATAGTGGATTATCTCTGCCACAGTGCTCTATACATGCAGGAATTAAAAATTGAGCACTAGGATGATCGTGCGGTCTAGGAGCATTCCTAAGATTGCGCATTGAGGTGTGTAAGCGATCACCTTGCACAAGATGTGATAACACACAGATTCTTGCGCCTATACGGTAAGAATTTTTTCCTAATATTTCCAACCCTTTTAATCTATGACTCACTACTGTGCCTATGATATTGTCATTGTTGTATAGCAAGAAAAGTGTTGCTTCGTCTTCGTTTTTTAAAGACGAAAGCAGCATGTTAGGATCACTATTATTGTAGTATCTTTTCTTTTCTGCTTCTGCCATGAAGTTTGTTAAATCTTGCGAACCGTCATAGGTTTCAATTTTCCACATAATTTTCCTTTAGGGGTAGTTTAAATTCTTTGTTTTGCATTGCATTTACAACAAATGTAATACGGTCTATATAGCTGTCAATAAAAGGCTGTTGCAAATAAGGCATCCAAGGATCCTCTTGCAAATGTGTGTAATCGTATTGGTAACGTAAACACAATCTATTATCGGTGCTGCCTAAGCGTCTATGCTGTGTAATGCTATTATCAAACAAGCACAAATCGCCATCTTGTTGATACCAATGGTCGTAAATGTATTCATCTACTTCTAGTTCTGATTTAATTTTTTCTAAAACTTTTCGAGCTTCATTGTCGTTCATGCCTTTAATACCTGTAACAGTATTAAAACTATAATGCAATCCTTTGTGTCCACCTGGACTGCGTATTACCATAGGTATTTCTGCATCAGGATCCGGAGCCATATTTTTATACATAAGATTATCTTGATCGCTGTTTAGTCCAGGATTTATTTTACCTGGTGTAAAGTTGTGTAGCAGTATCATTTCGTCCAGTTCGCTGCGAAAACTCTCGCTTACACTTTCGTAATAGTCAACAGTTGTTAAAAAACCTGTTGCACTTTTAGTAGTGCCTTCCATGCCTAGCAGTGCTACACCAGGTGCAAATGCAATATTACCACTTTCATTACTGTGCCATAATAGTTCGCCTTCTGCAAACATACCTACTGGATTTCCGTATTCGTCCTTCTTGCCGCTTACACGAATAATGTTTCCCATGTCTTGTCCAACACCTTCTCTAACACGGAAAAAGCCCCATATACTGTTACGATCGTCTTCGCTTACATCAGGGTGTGTCATGATACTGTCTAGTTTACCATTCCACCATGGATACTTTTTGAAAAGCAAACCCCAAAAGGTCATACGATCCTTGCCCCATTTTCTCATCCATTTGTAATAGTTATTTTTGTCAAGGTTGGCTCCCCGTATAATAGTAACCATTTCTTGCAGGTGTATTTTGCCTATTTCCATCCACTGATCGTCAGACATACTGTTAAAGTCAACATCGTCTATATAAACTCCAAAACTTCCGCATCCTGGTATTTTACTTATTTTCATTTAATCTCTCCTTTGTTCTGATCAGCCATGTAAAATAATATTCTAGTTGTTTTTCATTGCGTGGTCCGTCTAGTAGTTCAATAGAACTTATGTAATTATCTGGATTAAAGAAATCTGTTATATCTATTGAGTAATCAGCTTCTGGTGTAAAATTAACTGGAACTAACTTATCCCATTTTTCTCTATTTGCATAATAGCGTGTGTTATATGCAATAAGATATTTCTCTATATCTGTTTCGTTTGTTAGACCAGAATAATATGTAATTACATTTTCTAATACTAAATTTCGCATAACAGGCTTGTAGGTTATACCCACAGTTTTTGCATAATCGCCAAAATGCTTTTTTATTATACGGGCTTGTTTACTTTTGAAATTTCCTATCCAAATCTTTTTATCTGATTTTTCTAAAAGAGACTCTATTTCGCCTAAGCGATTTGTCCAATCTATATCTCTAAATGTCATTGGATTATTGTTTGTAAAATCTAAAACATATTGTTCGTGATTATTATGTATTAGATGTCCTGTATTGGTTATGTCAGGAGTGCATGGTTGCACCCAATCATTACTCCAACCGGCAAGTGTGTTTATAAACACATCGCAAATTGTTCCGTAAGGGCATATGCCAAAATATAGTTTACTCATTGTAAATCCTTTTTATTCAGTATAGCATAAAAAAGATATATAAGCAACCTTTTTAGTGTAAATCAACCCATTCAGTTCCAGTGTAGCCTTGGAATTTTTTGTTATTCACATTGAAAATTATCATGCCTTGTTGAGCAGTCATGCCATCTCTTTGGGCAAATGTTGTTCCTTGTGCTTTGAATATTGGAACTTCTAACACACCGTCTGCTCCAAACACAAGTCTATTTTCATCTGCAAAACTAGGTATTTTTGTGCCATCACTTACACTGATACCAAATTTACTAGGAATATAGTTATTGTTGGTATTATGAGGGGTAGTGCTATCTACATATATGCCAAACGCACCGCCTAGTTTGTTTCCTACACCGTCCCAGCCATTTGCGCCGAACACAGCCAGACCGTCATTTCCTGCTACTGGTTGCTTGTCATCTATATACCCCTTATGGGCATTGAAGTGTATCATTGCTTCGTGTTGTTTGGTTTGCAAGTTGAATACAATATTTTTTCCATTTACAGTTAAATCTTCGTAGCCTGCATCGCCAATTTGTATCCAATTGTTTGTAGGTAGCAGTTGTGTTTTTGTTTCACCAGTGAGCATTATCTGGTTTACACTATTGCATACTTCGCCTTGCAATTTTCCTTTAAACGTAGCTTTATGATCTATTTCTTCAAGTGTGTTTATTTCTACTACTGTGGTGCCATCAGGATGAACAATATCACCAAATATTTTTGCTGTTTGTGCTGTTACATCAATAATCGGTGTGCCGTCCTTTTGGTCAGGATGAACAACACCACCGAGCCAAACAGGTTCGTCGTTGATTATAGCAGTAAGTGGAACGTTTGCTTCTCGATACAAAAATCCTATAACATCGCCTACAACAGTGCCTTCGTGAACACCGTGACTATCGCCAACTAAATTACCATGCAATGTTCCTACTACATCAGCTTCTACTTGACCTGTTACTACACCTTGAAATGTTCCTTGAAAGTCGCCGATAAGAGTATTACCGTCTGCAATCTGTCCATAAAGGTCGCCGTATAAGTCACCTTCGATACGGGCAGCATAAATCGCATAGTTTTCTACATCTACAACTATATCTCCTGCGTCTGTTAGAACATTACCTTTTACATCACCGTTTATAACACCAAGCTGACTATCAACAATTATATTGTCTGAAATACCTATTACATCGCCTTTTAAATCTAACAGTGCAATATTATTATCTACATCAATTATTGTATCTGCAGATGCATTCTCTACATTACCAACAAGGGGGCCATATAACTTTCCTTCGCCGGTATCAACCTGTATTAATCCATCAATGGATACAACATTTGCTTTGATTTGACTTGACCAGCTGTCAACCATTATGCTACTATCAGCACCTATAACATCGATTCTATATTGGTCGCCTGGAAAAAATTCCGCCATGACTATCCTCCTGTGCATGTATTTATCTTATTTCGGATCTTGACATTAAAAACAAAATGCCTTATAATTAGTTTATGTATGATATTTATTTTATTGGAAAACCCGAGTGGGGTTCTTATACCAAATTAAAGGAAAGATTTCCTACAGCAAAATGTGCTGAAACAGTTGTTGAAGCAAAACAAAAATGTTTAACAAACCATGTATGGATTGTTTATCACGATTTGTGGGTTAAAGACGACTTTAATTTTGATTATAAAGTTGATGATTATGACAAAGATTACACGCACGTTTTCTTAAATGAGCGGCCGTTTTATGACAAAGAATTCTATGATGGTATTGCACTTATGCCTAAGAACAGTCATCACGGTCCTGGAGAACTGCGCAGTAGGTTTTATATAAACAAAAAGTTTGTGCCTATTGTTGCCAGTAATCCACGCAATGAAAAATTTGAAGCAGTGTTTATAAGTTACAATGAACCAAATGCAGACGAAAATTATCAGCGTATTTTAGATAAATTTCCTGATGTAAAACGTGTGCATGGAGTCAAAGGAATACACCAAGCACACATTGAAGCAGCAAAACTATGCAATTCAAGAATGTTTTATGTAATCGATGGCGATGCACAATTAACAGATTATTTCAAGTTTAATTATGCTCCTGAAAAACACAACTGGGATGCAGTGCATGTTTGGCGCAGTGAAAATCCAATAAATGGTCTGATATACGGTTACGGAGGAGTAAAATTACTTCCACGTAACCAAACAATCGATATGGATACAAGCAAACCAGACATGACAACCAGTATAAGCAATAAGTTTGTAGCAGTTCAAAAAATATCAAACATTACAGCTTTTAACAGTGATCCATTTAGCACATGGAAGGGTGCGTTTAGAGAGTGTGTTAAACTTAGCAGCAAGATTATTGATAGGCAAAAAAACGACGAAACAAATAAACGATTAAGAACATGGTGCACCTATACAAAAGACGATGTTGAATTTGCAGAATATGCACTCAAAGGCGCAAAAGCAGGAGCGGCATATGGAGCAAGATACAGCAACGATCCAGAAGCATTGAAAATGATAAATGATTTTGATTGGCTAAAGGATAAGTTTGATGGAAATATATGAAATATTAGATAGATTTGAATTGCTTAATCCTGGCAACGAAAACATTGAGTCTTTGCGGCGAGCTTATACTGACCAAGATCTCTCTAGTGTGTTTAAGTTGTGCGATAAAGAAGAATATAGAAAAGCAATATTAGAACAAAATATACACAGCATTTTTAGAATTATTGAAAACAAAAGATGCATAGGCGAAGTTGAAGATTTACGTAAAGCAGTATTAGAGCACAATCTACACAGTTTATTTCGTATGTTGCCCGGCAACGAAGATTTAAGAAAAGCAATTACCGAAGATAACATACACAGCTTATTTAGACTATTAGGAAATGATGATCTTAAAAAGATTATGCTTGATCATAATATATGGAGTATGTTTAGACTCTTAGAAGAATACACTGATAGTTATTTTGTAAAAGCATTGAAAGATCTAATTACAAATGATGTTAGTTTTGATAAAGATTGTTTTAGCAGAGGTCAACTAAAAAGCAAAGTTTGGCTTGTTGAAGTTTTAGAAGACTTGGACATTGAATTAGGAAACATATTTTTGTGCGCCGGCTGGTATGCAACACTAGCAACAATGCTCTTTGAATCAAAATGCAAAATAGACAAAATTATAAGTTTTGATATAGATCCAACTGTTTGGAAAATAGCAGAAACTTTTAATAAAAAATGGGTGTTAGAAGACTGGAAGTTTAAATCATCTACACAAGATATACATGAAATTATGTTTGCTGAACATATATACGATGTTAATAAGACCGACGGAACAACAGAAAGGTTGTGGACAACGCCAAACACTGTTATAAATACCAGCACAGAACACATAGGAAATTTTAGTGACTGGTATACTAAAATTTGTAAAGGACAACTTGTTATTCTACAAAACAATAACTACTTCGAAGTTGAGGAACATGTAAACTGCTTCAATAGCTTAGAAGAATTTTCTAACAGCGCACCTATGGATACAGTTCTTTATGAAGGCGAACTTAACTTAGACAAATACACAAGGTTTATGAAAATTGGATATAAATGATTTAAGTCTACGTGACTTGCAAAAAGAAAGTGCAAGAGCATTGAGCACTATGCAAGCAACAAACAACAACATTTGGCAGTTTAACAAAAAAGCACATCACAACAGCCAAAACTGGTATAAGGCTGTTATAGAATGGTATGTAGAACAATACGGAGATTTGCCTAGCAAGGCTGGCCCTGGGAAGGACATAAAGTTGGTATACGATGTATAGTTATTATGATATAAAAACAGTTCATTTAGAAAACACGCAAAACTGTCAAGCCAGTTGTCCTATGTGTGACCGTAATCAAAACGGTGGTGCAGTTAATCCGCATATTGATCTAAGCGAACTTACACTAGAAGATGCTAAACGTATTTTTGAGCCAGAATTTATTCAACAGTTGAACACTATGTATATGTGTGGTAACTTGGGCGATCCTATTGTTGCTCGTGATACACTAGAAATATTTCAATACTTCAGAGAACACAACAATAAAATGTGGCTCAGTATGAACACAAATGCAGGAGCAAAAGATGAAACATGGTGGCGTGAACTTGCCAAAGTCTTTGGTAGAATGGGTGCTGTTATTTTCAGTGTGGACGGTCTTAGTGACACTAATCATTTATACAGGCAGGGTGTTGTCTGGGACAACGTAGAACGCAACATGCGAGCATTTATAGATGCTGGCGGCAGAGCACGTTGGGACTTCTTAATATTTGAACACAATCAACATCAAGTAGAAGAAGCAGAAGCACTTGCAAATGCTTGGGGTTGCGAGCGATTTATAAAAAAGAAAACTGGTAGATTTGTTACAGCAAAAAGCGAAAAGAAAGAATCACACCAAGCAGTAAATCGCAAAGGCAAAGAAACACAAAAGTTAGCCAAGCCAAAAGAAGAATTTCAAAATGCTGCAATAAAACAGTATGACAAAGTAAAAGACAAACACGGTAGTATGGATGCATATTACGATCGTGCTGAAATACATTGCAAAGTTAAAGACGAAGGTAACTTGTTTATTACAGCAGAAGGACTAGCCATGCCCTGCTGTTGGACTGCTGGACGCATGTATAAGTGGTGGCATCCAGATCCCAAGGTAGAACAAGTTTGGGATTTTATTGATGACGTCGGCGGTAAGGATGCAATCAGTGCAAAAAAGCACGGATTAAAGGCTGTTTTTGATACAGGCATATTTGACAATATTGAACGCAGTTGGAAAAAAAGCAGTTGCGAAAATGGTAAATTAAAAGTGTGCAGTATGAAGTGCGGTAAAGAGTTTGATCCTTTTGGAGCACAATTTAAATAAGGCTTTGTAATTCTGGAAATGTTTTTGCAAAGCTAGTTTCTCTTAGTTTATCTAATTTAGCAATGCTTTCTAAAAAACGTTTTTTATAAATTGCTATGTTTTCTTCTGGTATTGTATAATTTAAAAATTGTTTGATACTATGCATTTTATATAGCCAGGTGAAATCTCCTTTTTTGTATTTCATATTATCAAGAACATTGTTTGCCTGGCTAAACAAATCTGGATTCAATTGCATCATTCTTGCGCTATAGATTACTGGTTCGCTCCACTGTCCTAAAACCATATGCCCATCAAAGTTAATTTCGTATCTGTAGAAATCATAAAGTTCTTGCATATGCAATGCATTAAATAAGTTATAGCAAGTCTGTATGTTTAAATCTACATTTGCTTCTCTAAGTCTATCATAAGTGTTTTTCCACTTTTTTTGCTTTAATCCATATCTTATATATTCGCCTTGTTCGCCGTGTAAATCGTGGCTCATAGTAATAGTTGCTTTAGCACCCCAATTTACTAGGTATTGCGAAATAACGTCTACACTTTTATATTTAGATATACTACCATTTGTATGACTCCATATGTGTATTGACTTGTTAAGACCCTTTTTCAGTAACACATCTAGCAATTCATGCACAGGTTCCTGCATAAAAGGTTCACCGCCATTTATATGTATAAGTTGTATGGTATCTTTATGCGATAATATATAATCAATAATCTTGTCATTATCGTTTTGCCATTCTGCAATAACAGGGATGTCTTCTGGCTTACCATGTATTAGATTATAAGCATCGGCATATTTTGTTGCTATAGTGCTGCTTAGATCTGCACTACACCCCATACAAGCAAAATTGCATTTATTACTATACAATATATCTAACCATACAGGTTTTTGTGAATGAATATATCCGTTGACATCGGTGTTTGTTACAGCATCATTTACTGTTGGCAATCCAAGTTTGTTATTGTCATATCTTTCGTTTGCAATTTTTCCTATGTTTGCTTCTATGCCTGCACAGTGTCCACAAGCAGAGTGAAATTTATTTTGCGATAAATGCTTTCTTATATCTTGTGCCGTATTGCTATTGATTATTTCTGATAATGTTTTATTTTCCGACAAATTTCCAATTGCAGTAGGAGATGCACAGCAAACTCGTATTTCATTGAATTGCCCTATATACACACTTGTAAACGGCGCTGCACAAAATTTGCTCTGACCAATAATTTTTGGATTTAACATGTCACTCATAAATATATTTATTAACTGCGTAGATTATGATAAAAAAAGTAGAACTAGAAATTACCAGTGATTGTAACGCAGCCTGCCCTGGATGTGCAAGAACACTGAATAAAGAATCTTTACAAATAAACAGTTTTACGTTGCAAGATTTGCAACGTATTTTTCCTGATGACGATTATAGCAATGTAGAATTTAAATTCTGCGGAGTGCTTGGAGATCCTATTGTCAATCCAGATTGTTTAGAAATGACACGCTATCTGGTTAGCAAGGGCGGATATGTAGAATTTAGCACAAATGGTGGATATAATACTGCTGAATGGTGGAGCGAATTAGGCAACATAGCAAACAGGCATCCTGGCCTAATACATGTGCATTTTTGTATTGACGGACATAAAGAAACAAATCATATTTACAGGGTTAACACTAAATGGAATATTATAGAACGTAACATTACTGCCTTTTCTAAAACTGCTCCGGAAAAACATGCAACTTGGATATACATTATATTTGACCATAATGAATATGAGCTTGAAACTGCAAAAACACATGCAGATGTTTTAGGTTTTGATTTTGCCACACGAACCGGTATGCGCAACAGTTATCACGATTGGATTGCGCAAATAGGCAAGAAAAATTCTAAACAAACTAAAAAAATAACAACCACTGGATCTAAAGAACACAGCAAGAAACAAGTTGTAAAGGACCTCGATAATTTTATCAAAGAATACAAAAACAAAAAAGCTATAGACAATAATAAAAAAGATGCTATAATTAGAAGTATACAATGTAAGTATATTCACGAAGGAGAAATTTTTATTGCTAGTAATTTAACAATGTGGCCATGTTGTTTCCTTTGGGATAGTGCATTCAAAAATAAAGAAGGCATACTTGATAAACTTGAGTTGTTTGAACCAAACTGGAATAGTCTAAAACATCATAGCATTGATACAATACGTGAGCATCCTTGGTTTAAAGATTTGTTAGCAGCAAGTTGGGATCCATCACATGAATTACACTTTAGTCGTTGTATAAGAACGTGTGCAAAAAATAAAGCATATCATAACGAAATAAAATACGCAGATAATTAGGTAAGTAAAAATATGAGCAAAGTTAGCGATACATTCTGCATCCTACCATGGGTGCATCTTAGCACAAGACCAGACGGTAGTATGAGAGTTTGCTGCACAGCAAATGCAAGTAGTGTTGGTCCAACAAACGATAAAGAACATGGTGGACAAGTAGGTATCTTAAAAACAGATGACGGCAAGCCTAATAACCTAAACGTTACTGATTTTCAAACTGCGTGGAACAGTGAATATATGAAAAATGTTCGCAAACAAATGATGAATGGTGAAAAGCCACCTAGTTGTTTGAAGTGCTACAAAGAAGAGGCAGCTGGACATAATTCAAAGCGTATGTGGGAAACAGCTTACTGGAGTAAAAGAACAAATGTTGATGACCTGATTGCTAACACAACAGAAGACGGCGAAGTTCCTCCTCAACTTGCATATATTGATTTGCGGTTTGGAACCAAGTGCCAACTTGCTTGTGTTATGTGTAGTCCGCACGATAGTTCAGGTTGGATCAAAGACTACAAAAAGATCTTTCCAGAAGTAAAAAATGAGTCATTAAAAGAAACAATGCAATGGCAAGACAAAGGCAGCACAAACGGCAGCAGTTATAACTGGCACAAACAAAATCCTGTGTTTTGGCAGCAGTTTTACGAGCAGATGCCTAACATGCAACAGATTTACTTCGCAGGCGGCGAAAGTCTTATTATCGAGGAACATTATGAAATACTTGAAGAAGCAATACGGCAAGGTATTGCAAAAGATTTGGAATTACGTTATAACAGTAATGGCGTTGAGTGGAGAGATGATTTATTCGAATTATGGAAAGAGTTCAAACTTGTAAGATTCCATTACAGTGTTGACAGTATACATGAGATGAATGACTACATTCGTTATCCTAGCAAATGGAAACGCACCGAAGAAGTATTCCATATACTCGATAAAGAAACAAGTAACAATGTAGAAATAACAATTGCTTGTGCTGTTCAAGCACTGAACATTTATTACATACCTGACTTTATTCGTTGGAAGCTAGAACAAGGATTTAACAAAATCAATATGTGGCCGTTTGGAGCAGGCGGTGTAAATTATCACTTTGTTTATCATCCACCACACTTGAACGTAAAAGTATTGCCCGAATGGTTCAAAGCAGAAGTGCGTAAAAAGTATGAAGAGTTTTATCCTTGGTGGGAAGAAAACTGGGAACTAGGTGTTCCTAGCTGGCACAAAGGAAAAGTTACAAAAGAAATGTTTGATGCTGCACCTTATGGTATTAAACGTTTGAAAGGCATGTTATCATTTATGGAAAGCGAAGACTGGAGTAGACGTTTGCCAGAGATGCAGGAATTTGTTGAATTGTGTGACAAACAAAGAGATATTGATTGGCAAAAAGTTTTTCCTGAAATGAAGGAAATATTCAAAGATGTTTGACTTAGGTAATGGTATAGACATGTCTGCTGTAAAAAGCAAACGCTTTACCCAAGTCATGGAGTTCTATAATCGTATAGGATTCTTTAACCGATTCCCACATTTTACAGTCAATGGGTTTCCTATATATTTTGACATAACTAAAAAAAGAATTGGTATAAATTTAAGTTCTGGAGCAGATAGCACCTTGTTAGCATACTTGCTTTGCGAGGCTATTAAAAAAGCAGATTGTGATACCAAAATATTTCCCATTACATTTGCACGCCACTGGGAACATAACAAATGGAACGAAGATGCTAAAACAGCAGTGTATGAAGATCTTGCTGACAGGTATCCCCAGATTATACAAATGCAACTTTGGACGATGCTGCCAACTGCATATGAGTTTACTCCTGTTAGCATGTTGATGTTCAATGATGATTATACAAAACCACGAGAATTAATCGAAATGGATGCAAAAATAGAATTATTTCATTTCATGGAGTATAATACCTGGGCAGCAAGGCACTACGAATTAGGTGTAATGTATAATGGTAGTAATGTTGTTCCTGAAGTAGAACTATCTTCTACTCCTGTGCATCGCAAACATGAAACTTTGACAGCAGGAGATCAATTAGAGGTAGTTGCTCCAATTGAAAAATTTGGTGCAAATTTTGTGCAGGCAAATCCTTTTGGTTTGATCGAAAAGGATTGGGTAATAGCGCATTATGATTATTTTGGTATAACCGATTTATTAGAAAAAACAGTTAGTTGCGAAGCTACATTACATGGCTGCGGAGCATGTTTTCATTGTGACGAAAGAGCTTGGGCTATGGAAAACAAGCATAGGATTTTGGATGCGTTATGAATACAACTCTTGTTACAATAGAATTATATGCAGGCAGAAAGTTGCACGAGTTTTATAATCCTCAAAAATGGGATACATTTTGGGAAGTAGTTAAACATTTAAAATATGCAGATACAGTGCATTTAAAATGCTATATTGGAATAATACAAATGATGGAGTTGTCGGATTTTATCAAGTGTATTATAGATTTAGAGTGTGACTCAGTTGAATTTAAAATTTTAGAAAACGAACAAAATCCTGCGCTGCTATATGAAAGATTTGAATCTCATGTGCGTGGAGAAATAGAATGTGCAAAAGTAGTCATAAAAAATTTTTCAAACAAACGTTATCAACGTTTTAACGAAACAAAATTGTTAAACACATATAACAATAATACTTGGGATGACGTTGTAGCACTCAAAAATTTAATAATTAGATTAGAAGAGTTATTTCAACAACCTGTGCAAGATAGTGCAAAGAATTGGAAAAAATTTACAAGTCAGTTGGTAGATAAAATTGATACAAAAAATATCAATGACTATTTGAGTAGTTATAAGTTAGTAGGTGGCGAGATATATTCTAATGTTTGAACAGAGTAATAAATTATACGATAAATTACCAGGCTTATTAAAATCAACATTCAGTGGATTAGATGTAATGTTTGATCCAGAATGGAAACGCATTGGCGTAAATCTAAGCGGAGGCGCCGACAGTTGTTTGTTAACATATTTGTTGTGTAAGATTATTAAAGACAACAAACTAGAAACAAAAGTTGATGTAATTACGTATCAGCGTTGTTGGGAAACACGTCCTTGGCAAGGTTATGTAAGCGAAGAAGTTTTCAACCAGTTATACTTTTTGTTTCCAGACATTATTGAAAATAGACACACTACTTTTATACCGCCAGAATTAGAGCATGGTGTTATTGGTCCTATTGTAGATGGACGTAGTGGAGATCAAATTATAGTCGGCAGCTTTAATAAATTTGCTGCATGGAATTATAAATTAGACGCAGTGTTCAATGCAACCAGCAAAAATCCTGACGACAGTAGAGACGATCGTATGCAAAACAGAGACAAGGATGCAGAAGACGGCAAGACATTAGATTTATGGTTCAAACATCCTAAATTAAATGTTGTATTTGCACATCCTTTTAGATTTGTAAAAAAGGATTGGATAGTTGCGCAATACCATTTGCAAAACATTTTGTTCCTTTACAATACAACACGTAGTTGCGAAGGCGACATAAATCAACATGACATTGTAAAACAAGCATGTGACAGCTTTATTAATTATGAATATGGAATGGAAATACCCGAGTGTGGACAATGCTGGTGGTGTGAAGAACGTGCATGGGCTGATAATCGTGTGCCAGGAATGATAAAGGAAATAAATGAGCTTTGATACAATAGATCTTTTATCTGGCAAAGTGTTTCAAGTTACATGGGACACGGGCAGACGCTGTAATTATGATTGCAGTTATTGTCCTGTGCATAGGCATGATAACTTTAGTAAACATGCAACACTAGAAGAATTAAAAAACAATGTAGACTTTTTATACGAATATACTGATTTGTATATGCAATACAGGAATCATAAGGTTGCAAGTTTTGGATTTACAGGAGGGGAACCTACAGTCAATCCTAACTTCATTCCGTTTGCACAATATCTAAAACAGCAATATGAAGAAAAATATGCTAACCGTTGGGATGCTGGATTTGCACTAACAACAAATGGTGCTATGGGTGAGAAAATGGGCCAAGCAGTAATGGAAAACTTTGGCCATGCTACTGTTAGCTATCATAGCGAAAGTGACAATAAACTAAAACAGCAGGTAAAAGACAGGATACTACAATTTTTTTACAAAGGCGGTATGTATGATTTTACAGTTAGTGTCAACGTAATGTTCCATGCAGAATATTTTGACGAATGTGTCGAACTATGTGACTTTCTAAAAGCTCACCAAGTAGACTATGTTCCGAGAGTTATAGGAGAAGAGCCAGACAGTCGTCCTACATTTGCTCACAAATATTCTCCTGAACAACTTAAATGGTTTAAGGATTATTGGAAACAAAAGAACGAAGAAAAAAATAATCAAAAAGAAGTAGTATATAGCAATAGTGCAGCAAGCGATCCTGTTGATAACAAGAAAAAGTTAGGAAATAGCATAGGACGCCCGTGCTGTGGTAGTAGAGACATGTTACTATACAACGGAAATAATACTAGGAAAAGCACTTTTGTTGATTTTAGAGAATTCAAGGGCTGGAATTGCAGTGTAAATTGGTTCTTTTTACATCTTGAGCAACAAACAGACAGCATATTCCATCATCAAACATGTCAAGCAAGGTTTGATAACACAAGAGGACGAATTGGCAAACTCAGTGAAGGGCAAAAACTTATAGCAGAATTGAAAGCGCAAATGGAACAAGGCGAATTACCAACTGTAGTATGTCCTAAGCAGACATGCGGCTGCGGACTTTGTGCGCCTAAGAGTATGGAGCAAGATAAATTTTTCAATGTTTTAGGCAATCATATAGATTTAGGAGTGATGAATGATTATAACAGGTAACAAAAATGAAGGTGTAGCTGGTGCATTAGCTAAATTTTATCCCGATGCTGAGTTTTGTAGCAGACAAAACGGATACGATTTAAGTAGAAAAGTCGATCAAGAACGACTTGCAGCATTGGTTTGTGAACATGATGTTTTTGTAAACTGTGCAGCACTGTTTAAATTTAATCAGACTACACTTTTAAACATAGTATACCATAAATGTGTGTTAGAAAAGCATAATTGTCACATAATAAATATAGGAAGCACCACTGATCGTGTAAAAAAGGGAGGTGCATGGCTCTACAATGCCGAAAAGAAAGCGTTACAAGATTATAGTAACACTTTAGGCTTAACTGGTGTTTGGGCAAGCGGTCCTAAAATCAGTTATGTTAGTTTTGGAACATTAAGCAATAATGCTGAAAAGCATCCTGAGAGAAAATTGCTAGATATAGACAAAGCAGCCGAGTATATAAAATGGATTGTAGAGCAACCTAAAGGACTTGTTATCAATGAACTTAGCATTGATCCTATGCAACCGGAGTTTTGGCACGAATGAATGACATAGACAAGGTATACTGCCCATTGCCCTTTAGGGCTTTAGCATTTAAAGAATTTATAAATGGAAAATTATCGGGTGCTACACCTTGTTGTATGATGCTTAACACTCTAGATGACGGGTTTGAAGATACTACCAAAAGATTTGAAATACCTAATGTAGAAAATTTGACACCAGATGAAATTTTCAACAGTGATCGCATGAAAGAATTGCGTCAAAACATACTCAATGGTAAAAGAGATTCGGCCTGTAAGGTATGTTGGCAAGCCGAAGACCGTGGTGTTAAAAGTTATAGAGAATATATGAAGGCTGATGAGGTAAATTTTGAACCAAAATTACGAGAAATAGACCTAAGTATTAGTAATGTTTGTAATTTAGCATGTAGAATGTGCGCTCCTACAAATAGTAACCTGTTACAAAAAGATCATAAGTTTTTTAAAGACAACGGCAAGTATGGCGATATACTTAAAGCAACAAACGGACGTTGGTATACCAGTTTTCCGTATGATGGTGCTAAGTCAAAGCAATGGCAATGGATTGTTGAAAATATACAACATCTTGAAACATTGAAAATGTCAGGCGGTGAGCCATTTTATGACAAAAAAGTGATAGACCTTTTGCAAATGTGTGTTGACAAAGGATATGCAAAAGATATTTCTCTTGAATTCCACACCAATACAATTTGCTTTGACGATAAAATTATTGGATTATTAAAAGAATTTAAAAATAGGCACACTTTCAGTATAGATGGCACTGGAAAAGTATATGAATACATTAGGCATCCGGCAACTTTTGAACAACTTGACACAAGTTTAAAATTATATGTAAAACATATGCCTCAGAAAATGCTACATGTAAATTATGTCGTGTCTATACTCAATGTTTTCAATACAATTGATTTTCTAGATTATATGGAAAGTCTCAATGTCGAATATCATGTGTTTTTTAGTGAAGTATTTCCAAACACAAGAGGAACAGGACTACGTCATTTGGATTATGATTTACTTGAAAAAGCCCATAATCTTGTTTTAGACAATTTTGACAGGTATGGCAAAGAAACTATGATAAGACTAGAACAAGTTGTAAAAAATGCAAAAGAAAAATGCAACACAAATAAAGATCTTGCATTGAAAGAGATAACTTTGTTTGATGAAAGCAGAAATCAGCATTACAGTGATTATCTCAATCCAGAAATTGTGGAATGGCTGCAAAAATAACCAGCTAAATAGGTATATGAACAAAGTAGATAAACATAATTATTGCTCTATACCTTTTGGCAGTGCTTTTATTCATCCTACAGGCAAAATAACGCCTTGTTGTATTTTGATGCCACACGAATGGAACAGTGACTTAAACAAGGGCGATACATTAGAAGAAGCATTCCATAATAAAGAATTTGAAGATTTTAGAGATGTATGGCGCAGCGGCTATGTCCATCCACAATGTCAAAAAAAGTGTTTTGATGCTGCAAATAATACAGCACATCGCACAATGAAATCAGAGAAAATAGACAAAGTCTTAAAAGGAGATACAAAAAATCCAAAAAAACTTATTATTGATATTGGATTTGGCAACATATGTAACTTAACGTGTAGCATGTGTGACGAAGTGTCTAGTCACAGTTGGGCAAAACTCAAAAACAAAAAAGAAAAAATATGGAGTTTCGACAAAGAAACACTTATACAAACAGCTGAAAGTTTAAAAGATGCAGTAGAAATAAGTATCAAAGGCGGAGAGCCTTTTAACATACCGCACTTGAACGTATTTTTAGATAGACTTACAGAAATAAATCCAACTGTAACAGTTGATATTTTAAGCAATGGATCAGAAATATCAGATCGAGATATTGAAACATTAAAGCGTGTAAAAAATTTGCATATGAGTTTTAGTATTGAAGCAATGGGAGATATGTATAGATATATTAGAGGTGGAAAATACGATTTTGAAAATCTTTTTAACAACATACGACGATTAAAAGATGCGGGCATTTATTTAGAAGATATTTGTTTTGCTAGTATTATAATGTTTTATAATCATAGACAATGGGACACAGACTTTATTGCTATGACCGAAAAGTTCAAAAAAGAACTAGACATCAATATAGAAATAGTAACACAAATATGCACCTTTCCTGGTAACCAAAGTATATTCCTCCTCAAAGAAGATTTACGCAAAGACTTAATAAATCGAATAGATGCTGCTGTTGATTCTAAAAGAATAAATTTACGGGATTGGAAGGGTATAAAAAAGTTATTGTCGCATGACAGAAAAGTTTATGAAGGCGGAGAACCTGTAACAAGAGAAATGGTATACAATTGGATAAAGTATATGAACCTTATACGACAAATGGACTTTGAAAAAATTGTTCCTAATATAATGGATGATATAAAGGATTCGATTAATTAATGGCAATTTTTTGTGCTGAACTTGCAAATTCACTTGACATAAACTTATTTGATGGATCTGTTCAGCCTTGCTGCAAACTAGATCAAGTTATACGTTTAGGCGATGACGAAATAAGTAAACTTCAGTATAAAGTATTTGATGAGAATACAGAAATACAAAAAATAAAAAAAGATTTGCAAAATAATAAACAAAACAATCGCTGTAAAAATTGTTGGGATGCAGAAGAAAAAAACAAAATAAGTTGGCGCTTGGATAAAAATAAGCAATATGACAAAACAGTAAAGCATCTAAATATACAGTTTTCTAATTTGTGCAATCATAGCTGTTTTTATTGTTTACCAAAATACAGCACTACAATTATAAGACACAAAGATTGGGTAAATCCGGGCACAGGAGAAATTGAGGCAATTGACAACAATTTAGATAATCAAAAATTAAATAAAAAGTTGTTAATTGATCTAGTTAAATCTTATACAAAAAATATTAAAACATTAGATCTAAGTTTTACAGGTGGTGAACCGTTCATTGCTAATGATTTTATTGATTTTATGCATGAACTTATAGATACATTTTGTAATATAGATAAAACTAGGAAAGTAATAATAGGCATTAGCACAAATACAAATGTGCAAACAAAATATTTAGAGCAATTTTACAATACAATTACTTCTTTAAAACAGAAATACAATATACATATCCTAATTATAAGCAGCATTGAAAATATAGAAGATCGTGCTGAATATGTTAGGGACGGACTTGTGTGGAAAAACTTCCAAAACAATTTTGATATACATTATAAAAACGCAGATGATATATCTATACGCATGACTCTAAATGCTTTTAGTGTAGTAAAGATTGCAGATTTTTTTAAATATTTTTCTCAATACAATACACATATTGTTTATAATTATGCCAATCAATTATTTTGGCGAATGGATATACTTGATAAATCATTTTACAAAGAGTTCGAATGTTTAGAAAACTATGTGGTAGATAATAATTTACAAAGAATGTTTGGTCATAATCCTTGGTATAAAACTATTAAAAATAGTATACGCAATGATATTGAAAATGCAAAAATCTTTAAAAATGCAATAACAAATATTGACAAAATTAAGAATACAAATTGGCGTCCTGTGTTTCCTGAATATGTAGAATGGTTTGATAAGATATGAGTTTGTGTTGGTTGCCATATAAAGAAGTTCATTTGTATGTTCCTAGCGGTGCTGTAATGTATTGCTGCAAACAAGATGACAAACATTATAAATTAGATGACTTTTCAAGTGGTAAAGATATACTTTTCAACGAACAGCTAACAAAACTTAAAAAAGACTTGTATACAGGCAAAAAACCTGATGTATGTAGTAGTTGTTGGAGAGCTGAAAACTTAGGCAGCACCAGTTGGAGACAACAAGAAGGCGCAATTCCGCATAATTATAACAACGAAACAACATTATTAAGTAACAACGTTTATGTCGATCATGTAAATTTATATTTTGATAATACATGTGATTTAGCTTGCGTATACTGTAATGCAGATTTTAGCAGTAGATGGGAAAATGAACTTGGAAGAACACAGCATTCGTTTGCTAAATTTTTAACGAAAAGTTCAGTAAATCATAACATAGAAATTTACAACAATAGAATAGCCAAAGTATTGGATTTTCTACAACAATTGGGCAAATACACAAAATCAGATTTTTTAAATATTACAATACTAGGTGGAGAGCCTCTTTTAAGTCCTCAAATTAAGGACGGCGAATTTGTCAAGTATTTGCAGGCATTTTTAAGTAATGCTTCGAAGCAGTTTAATCTTATGCTTACACTCCATACAAATGCTAATAGCCCAAAAAAATTACTTGATAGATTTATAACAGATTTTGATATTATAAAAGAACAATATCCTAATGTAAAATTAAAAGTTGTGCTGTCTATTGATACTGTTGGAAAGCCCAGCGAATATATAAGATACGGAAGCACTTGGAAAAATGTATCTGCGAATATTGATACATTTTTAACACATGTTGATTACGTGCAGTTTTATCCAACATTCAGTTTGTTGAACATACCTAGTTTTGTAAATTATTTAGAATGGCTAGAAACTGTATATATGAAACATAGTGAGCCTATACAAATCAGGTCAGGTGTTGTATTTGAACCTGATTATTTAAGTCCTTATATATTGCCTTCTAAATATATAAATCGTGCAATAGATAAATGTATAAAATTACAACATATTTTTGATAAAAACGATTATCAGTTACTTTTGCATAGATTGTATGACATAAAAAACAATGCAAAAACAAATCAAAGATCGTTAGATAAATTAAAATTATATTTTGATTACATACAAACTACTAGGCAACAAAATTATGTTGATTATTTAGGAAATATACTATGAGTAAAAAACACTGGTTTCCGCCACAGAGTCGTAATACCTGTTTGCTAAAATGGGGATGGAGCAGTTTATATCTTTGGACTGGAACAAGCAGCAGTTGTCATAGAGTAGATAATGTAAAATTTGATGTGGATAAATTTAATTTTCATAATACTGAAAAGGTTGTAGCAGATAGAACAAATATGCTTGCTGGCAAATGGCCCGGAAGAGGTTGCGAAAGTTGCAGAGATCAGGAGAAGTATGGCGGTGTAAGCGATAGAATGCACTGGCTGTCTAATGATTATAATAAAAAGTATGTGCCGCAAGAATTGATCAATAATCCAAGTCAAACTAACATAGAACCTACAATGTTAGAAGTTTATTTTAATAATAAATGTAATATGAAATGTATGTATTGCGGACCTTTTTTAAGTAGTGCATGGGTAGCTGAGGAAAAACGTTTTAGTAATAAAGATGTTGATATAAGATTTGATTCGGAAATTGTGCAACCATGGGAACTAGATGAAACATATAAACACACCTTAGAAAAATTTTATGAATACATGGAAAAAAGTTATAGCCGTTTACGTGAATTTCATATACTTGGTGGAGAACCTTTTATACAGCAGGAAACATGGGATTGTATTGACTGGATGATACAGCATCCAAACCCTGATTTAGACTTTGAACTTTTTACCAACATGCAAATTAAACCTAAACTGTTCAAAGAAAAAATGGAAAAACTTAAAGAATTAACAAAGTATTGCAACACAGTTGAAATTACAGCAAGCATAGATTGCTGGGGCGATGCATCTGAGTATGTAAGAACTGGACTTGAGTTAGATGTTTTTGAAACAAACATGAAATATCTATTAGAAGAATGTCCTGAAATAATTGTAACAATGAACTGGACTGTCAACAGTTTAAGTATACATACAACTCCAGAGCTTATAGAAAAAACATTATATTGGAATACAATAAAGAAAAATCCAACACCTATTGCAGTAAATTACAACAAATGTATAAGCCCAGAAACATTTGATCCACATATCATGCCCAAAGGAACATATACTAGATATATACAACGTATTAAAGAGTTGAACAAACAAATGTATGGAGAGACGAATACATATATGCAGTATGTTGATTCAATATTTAAAGAGGTAGAAGAATCTCCGGCTCGACCAAACAAAATTTTAGAATTAGTGCAATATCTTGATAAAATGGATATTAGACGCAACTCAAACTGGAGAACAACCTTTCCTTGGTTAGTTGATATACATAATGGAATATGTTGAAAAACCTCGCAAGATACAGATTGAACTTAGTTCGATGTGTAATGCACTTTGCTTAGGCTGTGTAAGAACTGATAGCAGAAATTTTAATCACTCAAAAGAAATGATTCCAAAAAAACAAATGGTTAGTGTTGACACATTTGTTAAGTTGCTTTCTAGTGATCAAATGCAAGATGTAATCATATTAGAATTTTGCGGCACAATAGACGAGCCGTTGATGCATCCTGAGTTTTTAACAATGCTAGAAGAAGCATATAAAATTAATCCTTGGTATACCATACACATACATACCAACGCAGGTATTAGACCTGAATCGGACTACAAAAAACTTGCAGAAATATTACAAAAATTCAAATCTCCGCACATGACATTATTTTCTATTGATGGTGTGGGCAGCTCTCATTCTGTTTATAGACAAAAAACAGACTATGACAAAATCATATCTAACGCTAAGGCATATATACAAGCCGGCGGTTACAGTGTATGGCAGTTTTTAATATTTCCGTGGAACGAGCATGAAATTGACGAAGCAAAGCGTATAAGCACTGTGCTAGGATTTAATGAATTTCACAGCAGACATGACCGTAGCATAGTAACTGGCCTAGGTTTAGAAAAAATTAACCAACGCAAAGCAGAAAACAAATGCGGACCTGCGTCATACTCAGGTAGTGTGAATGATTTGATAGATTCGTATGCACCTTTAAACGAT
>Ga0213866_10000661_pt1 | contig 26825 bp, 23 predicted proteins | sample PICome_11_FD_160079 | JGI IMG/M metagenome (GOLD analysis project Ga0213866, IMG submission 160079) | Coastal seawater microbial communities near Pivers Island, North Carolina, United States - PICO284 | ecosystem: Environmental > Aquatic > Marine > Coastal | place: USA: North Carolina... | reverse complement strand
CCTCATTGAGGGTTTTTTCTGGAGAACCTTCTGAAGCTGCTCTCAAATTGTTGCGTGGACTTGACGGTAGGTTGTCGGAGGCCGAGCTTTCCTTGAAATTTGCGCTCTCTCCTTTTTGTGGTCCCGAAAAGAAGGATCGGATTGTTGAGCGTTGGGAATTCCGCGGGTCGTGGGCAAAGGGCGGAAATTACTCTTTCGAGCCGCTCGACGAAAAGGTGGATGCTGACATCGCGGGTGTTTTAATCGGGGCCACTTCTCAAAATGGCCCCGATGTGAGCATTGTGATTTCGCTCGGCGTTGTGCAAAAAAATGGCAAGTGGAAAGTTGCGCCGGTGGAGGGAGGTTTTGACAACACCGGTCTGGGCTTTGGAATAGATCTCAAGAGCCGGGTAAAGGACCTGGAAATGTGGATGGCCGTTGAGCGGACCTCGGCGATGACGGCATTAATTCGTTCGGAGATGGATAAATTCAGGAAGGAGATGGAAGGAGCGGTTTCGTCCGAGGCTCTCTCCGGAAACGATCCCGAGGAGGTGATGCAGGATTTTTTGGCTGCGGCGGAAGCGGGAAAAACCGATGCCATGATTGTTTGGCAAGGTTTCCTGGAGCGGGAGTCTCTTCCGGAGAGGGAATGGGAGATGCATCTGAGAGCGACTCGGAAGGGCATGGTAAATCAAGACAAGCAGCGGGTCTGGCGACTGCTCACTTCGAAAAATGTAATGAAAGTGATCGTTTCAGGCACCGGCGACCAGGAGGATGCCGAGTTTTTGGTGGGGTTCCTTTCGAGTTATGAAACTCCTCCGATGGATTCACGTTTGAATCCTGTTCGATTCCAACTCAATAAGACGGAAAGGGGATGGCGTATCTCTTTGCCGGCCTTTTTCTCGCATGCCGACCAGGCGAGCCGCGCGTTTCGGGCGGCGAGAAACGATGAGTTTGATTGGGAGGACCGCGAAGGGGTGAAGCAAATGTTCCATGTCTTTGAGGAGATGAACGAGGCGGTCAGATCAAAGAGCCCCGATGACTTGCTCGACGCCATTATCGGAGACCTAAAGACAGAGGGGCTGGACCCATTCCTGCAACGTCACTATCGTGAGGAAGAGGAGGTTGTTGAAGCTGAGAAGAAGGCAGATGAGCTTGAAGGGCAGCCATTGCTTCAGCGCCGGAGATTTGGTCGCCGTGGGAACAATCCGTTCGATGATCGGCGCTCGGGTCGTTACATGGAGTCCGTCAAATGGTGGGGGTCTGTGTTGAAGTCCGCCGATACTGTTTCCGCCGGGGTTGCTAAGCTTTACCGCGACGAAAAAATCGCGCTAGGAGTTCTTTCACTTACTGGTTCCGGTGAAGGCTGGAAGCCGAGGTATCAAAAGGTTTGGATGAGACAGGACGAATCGGGATGGATGATTTTGCCCGGTGATGTCAGCCCCATGGTTGGGACTTATCCTGAAGAGAGGGAAGAGGCCGTCCGTGGTTTATCTGCACAGTTCGCTAAAGATGAGGCCAAGATGGAGGAAGAATTCCTTGCTGATGTTTTGAAAATTGTCGGTCAGGAAAACCCCAAGGGGGAAGCGGCCTCTGAAGCTGAAGCCAAAAAGCTGGTGCAGGAATGGCGCCGTATCGCAAAAGAAAAGGATATGATGGCACTTCTGAAGGTTTCGGCTGTGCGGAAATTACCGGCCAAGCCGACTGCTTTGCTCCGCGATCTCGGATTTGTTCGTAAAGGCGCTGCGATCGCATCGGTGCCGGACCAAATTATCGACTCAAAAGCAGCGGGTCGTTTCCGGGGTGTATCCATGATGATTGACCGGGGCGGTGGGTTAGCGCGGGCGTGCCCGTTGGTTCTGGTTGTTCCGACTGAGGCTGAACACCGTGTTCTGGTTGATATCGAACTTCCTTTGGAAACAAATAAGGGAATCAGGCTTTTGAACGATGACCGCCTGGATGGTCTCGCAAAGGAAATGTCAAAAGAGGATCTCGCGTTCATTGAGGAATTGAGGGAGTGGCATCAGAAGGTGTCGCGTCCGGTTTGGGAGAAGTGGAACAGCGAGCAGGCCGATAAGGAATGAGTGGAGCGGCGGAGATAGTCAGCCGGTTGGAAGCCTCGGTGAAGGCGGTCATGCTGGGGCAGGAGAACACGGTGCGCCGTGTCATCGCCACGATGATTGCCGGCGGGCACGTTTTGCTGGAGGATGTTCCCGGGACTGGAAAAACCACTCTAGCGAAGGCCATCGCGGCTTCGATTGGCGGTGGTGATTTCCAGCGAATCCAGTTTACGCCCGATTTACTGCCGTCCGATATCCTCGGAGTCAGTGTGCTTGATGCCCGGAATGCCAGTTTTGAGTTTCATCGGGGACCGATCTTCAGTGATATTCTCCTCGCTGATGAGGTGAACCGGGCCTCGCCCAGGACGCAAAGTGCTCTTCTTGAAGCCATGGCGGAGAAGCAGGTGACGGTGGAAGGGAATCGCTACGATTTGGGAGATTTGTTTTTTGTCATCGCGACCCAGAATCCGGTTGAGCTACGGGGGACCTACCCGCTCCCCGAAGCCCAGATGGACCGCTTTGCTTATCAATGTTCGCTGGGCTATGTTTCGGTGGATCAGGAGATGGCAATCCTAAATGCCCAGGAGCAGGCGCATCCCCTGACCCGCGTTGAGCAGGTGGTCACCCGCGGGGATTTGCTGCGGGTGAGTAAAGCGGTGGCGGCGGTTTCCATTACCCCGGCCTTGCAGGAATATCTTGTTCGATTGGTTGCCGGGACCCGCGGGCGCCCGGGGGTAAAGTTGGCGGCCAGTCCCAGGGCCTCACTCAATTTGTTGAGAATTTCCCAGGCACTTAGTTTACTTGAGGGGCGTGATTTTGTCCTCCCTGAGACCATTCAATCACTTGCTCCCGGCGTGATCGGGCATCGTCTCGTACTGGAAGCTGATGCTCAATACGCCGGAAGAACCGGTCAATCGGTGGTGTCGGAGATTGTTGAGGAACTTGCGGTCCCCGTGTGATTGCTGCAGGTCAGGCGATGGCGAATTTGATTGCGGAGAAGACGCCGGCGGCCACGATTGCAAGGATACTAAGCCAAAGGGCGAGATCAAAGGCAGGTGATGGTCGAAGCTCTTGTGGCAGCCAGCGGTATCTCATGATGATGGCGGCGAAGACTACGATCAGCAAGATGATCATGGTGAGAGCCCCGCCGATGATGACCATGAAGCCGGGTTTGCCGATCGTGAAGTAAAGTAGGCTCCAGATGATGGGGAAGATGACCGAGAGGATTGCGATTGATTTACGGCGTTGCCTCTCGTTGTGAAAATCGATCCAACCAAAACGACCGAAGGCATCGGAGAATAAGCGGGTCCAAGCTGCGAGGGCGGCGAGCAGGGTGGATAAGAGGACAACAACTGCTCCGATAAGGAAGGCGGTTTCAGCCCAGGGGCCTAGGCTTTGAGTATACATTTTCGAGAGAACCGTGATCAGCTGGTTTCCTTCGGGGACGATTTTTTGGCTATGAAGGATGGCGGCTCCAAGGAGGTAAAACAGAGCGGTGACAATGGTGTAGCAAACCATTGAGAGAGCGGCATCCAGCTGCATGACACGAATCCAGCCTTTCGCGCGTGCCAGCCATTCCGTCGAGTTTTTCTCGGGTTCGGGACCGGTGAAGGAAGCGTAGCCCTTCTCGATCAGCCAATAGTTGTAGGCCAGGACCTCATCGCCGCCGACGCCAGTGATACTGAACGTTCCCAGAGCGACGAGGAACAAGGTGGAAGGAGGAAGTTCGAAGTTAAGACCTGAAGCGAGTTCGCTACCGGAAATCGCGAAGGGGGTCCATTGCAGCGAAACCAGAGAGATCACGGTGAAAATGGTGAAGAGCCCAATCATGATGATAGACCACTTTTCGATGGGGCTGTAGATGCCCCTTGAGACGACCAGTATGGTGAAGGTTGCCGCCAGGATAGTCCAAATTAAATTGCTGGCTTCGCCGGATAGGCCAAAGCTATACAGTGCGGAAAGAGCTAGGGCCACGCCGCCGATAATTCCTCCAACTTGCAGGTTTTTCAGGCTGTGGGTCACGAACCAGCTCCAAACGGCCCAGCCGGCTTTGCCGAATCGTGGCCCGGGAAGATCGTCGAGGGCCTCCATTGAGGTCTTTCCGGAGTAAATGGTGTAGCGTCCGAACTCGATTTGAATGGCAACCTTAACGAGGCAGGAAAAGAGAATGAGCCAGAGGCAGATGAACCCGACCTGCGCGCCAAAGATGGTGGTGGCGATCAGCTCTCCCGATCCGACAATGGACGCTGACAGAACAAACCCCGGTCCAAGCCTCTTGGCGGTGGCCAGCCAACCGGTCGGAGGAGCCACGATTTTCTCCGGAGTTCTTTTATAGGGATTAGCCATGACGGGGACTATGAACAGGTTGAGAGACCTCGAAAATCTCCAAATTGATGAGATTGGATCTTTGAACTAAGATTTGTCGCCGGGAGTCAGGCGAAATCACTCACAGAGCCAAAATCACGAGGATGTTTCACTTTGATCCTCTCATCTAAAATTTTCTTAGCTTGAACGCCGCCCTGATGACCGAAGTGTGTCTTATGAGCTTTCCGAGTGGGTTCATCATTAATAAAGATGTTGGACGGATGAACAATCCCGTCATGTCACGGGGGAGATGAAATTAGACGATGAGTCAGATCACAAATAGCCAATTAATCGACACATCTGATGTGTTAAGCGGGCTTTTTGACATTGATGAAGATCAAATCAAAAAGGGCTCTGCTTTGTGTCGAGGTGCGCCCCCCCCGGAGTCGGAACAAGGTGAGCCTCGAAATTTTGGTCGACTCGATTCATCGGCGACTTCTGATCGGCTCGCAAATGTTCAAGTATTCCCGACTGCCCGCGGACTTGGTTTTTTTCCTCTACACAAAATGCCCACGAAGTCGCGTAGATATCTTGTGCCGTGGTAACCGGCAAAGGTTGATTGCGGGAACTTGCTTGGATTTTTTAGGAAAGCGATAACGCTCCCGATTTTGAAGACTCGTTAATTGAGGCGAGCGTTCAGCTTCTGGATAAGATCCATGACATCGTCCTGGTGGAAGTTCTCCAACGTTACGACTTGTCCGGGTATGTTGTCTTCTTTGAGGTGAATCGGCCTCTTTATGAAATCTGATACGAAGTGGGTCGCCGGCTTCTCGTTCCTGATCTGGTCAGCTGCCGCGAGCACCTTGAAACTCTGAACCAGTATCAGGATGAATATGGTCCCGATATTGTTCGTGAGTTTCTAAGACAGCTGGAGAAGTGCGATCTTATTCCCCGTCTAGAGGAAAAAGCGGTCGTCCATGGGGTGATCTCCCCTGGAGTGAGTGGCCTCTCCGTTGGCTGCCAGGTGAACCAAAGCGTGGAAGACCTCTTCCGGATCGCAGCTGATGGCGGTGGCCACATCTTCCGCGCTTCTTCGATCGGCTGTCAGGTGACCCCGCACTTCATTGAGCATTTCGAGGAATTCCGTCGCAGCAGCCTTTCCTGCTTCGACGCCCGGTTGGTGGTAGGCGTTGATGTTCACCATGGATGCGTAAAAGGTCACCGTGCGCTCAAACAGTGCGATAAGGTGGCCGAGGGTTCTTGGCGTGACCTCTTCGATTGAGATGAGAACCGAATGGCGGCCGTTTTCGTAAAGGGCCCGCCGGGTTCCACGGAGAAATCCCTGGAGGTAATCGGCCGAGGTGTTCTCGCCTTCGATTGTGATGGAGTCTCCCGATCGTCCCTTGCGAACCTCAATGAAGGTCGCAAAGAAATTGTGGAGTCCGTCGCGCAGCTGCTGCACATAGGCATGTTGGTCGGTCGAGCCTTTATTTCCGTAAACAGCGATTCCCTGGTTCACGAGCTTGCCATCAAGGTCCTCCGCCTTTCCGAGGGATTCCATAATCAACTGCTGCAGGTATTTGGAGAATAGAACGAGCGAATCCTTATAGGGTAGTACCACCATATCGCGTTCGCCCCTGCCGTTTCCTTCATGATGCCATGCCAATGCGAGCCGCATTGCAGGATTTTTTTTCACGTTGGTCTGGCGGGTGATTTCGTCCATTTCCCCAGCGCCGGCGAGCATCTCCTCGAAGTCGATGTCTTGAATTGCCATGGGAACCAGGCCCACAGTCGAGAGGACCGAGGTGCGACCACCGACCCAGTCTTCCATGGGGAAGGTGGTGATGAATCCTTCTTCGCGCGCGAATTGATCCAGTTTGGATCCTTCGCCGGTTACCGCGATGGCGTGCCTGGCAAAGTTAAGTCCGGCCTCTTCGTAGGCGTTTTTGGCTTCGAGCATCCCGTTGCGTGTTTCGGGGGTACCTCCGGATTTTGAAATCACAACAGCCAGGGTCTTGTCCAGATCGGGGCCTATTTTTCGAAGGTCGCGGTCCATGCCATCGGGGTCGGTATTGTCGAAAAAGAAGGGACGGATCTCATCGATCTGACCCAGGGCATCGTTGATGAGTTGGGGCCCCAGAGCCGACCCACCAATTCCGATGATGAGGAGGTTTTTGAAAAATCCTCCGGAAGGTGGGGCAATTTCGCCGGTCGGGATCATCGAGGCAAATTCCTTAATCGCTTTGATTGGTCCGGAGATTTGACGCCGAATTTCATCGTTTGGAGCGAGTTCGGGATTTCTGAGCCAGTAGTGCCCTACCATGCGGCCTTCATCCGGGTTCGCAATTTCACCGGCTTCGAGGGCTTTGAGATCAGTAAACGCTTTATTGATTTGCGATTGCATTTGGCTCTCGAAGTCATCCGGAATATCCATGCGCGAGAGGTCAAGACTGAATCCAAGATCAGGGTAGCGAAGTAGGGATTCGGCGTATTTTTTGAAGGTCATGGGCTTAGTAGGAAAGTATTGAGTGGATTTGGGAATGGCCAAGAATATCGCGTCCTTTCAGGGCGGTCAGCTCGATCAGGAAGGAAACGCCGACGATGTCGGAATCGAGGGCTTTGAGGAGTTTGATGGCGGCCGATGCAGTGCCGCCGGTCGCAAGAAGATCATCGACCAGAAGGATTCTTTCGCCCGGCTTCACGGCATCGGTATGAATTTCAACAACGTCCTCCCCGTATTCCAGGCTGTAAGCCATTTGGTGGGTCGTCCACGGAAGCTTGCCCTTCTTTCGAATGGGGACAAAGCCGGCTCCGAGAATCTGAGCCACTCCGGCAGCAAAAATAAATCCTCGTGCGTCAATCCCAACGACTTTGTCGATTTTGGTATCTCCGGCGGTTTTAGCCAACAATTCGAGTGAGGATTTGAAAAGTTCCGGATCTCCTAGAATCGGAGTGATATCTTTAAAGAGGATTCCGGGCTTCGGAAAATCAGGAACATCTCTGATGGCGGAATCAAGATCGGCTGCGGTTGGCATGGTCAAAGTTTAGGCACAAAGCGTGGCGAGAAAACCCTAAAGGTATCACAAGTTCTTATTGAAATCAAGATTGACCCGACTCCGCCATTGCGATGAAAAAAATATGCGAGAAAAATCCTTAAAATTGTGTAAACTTACTTTATGAATCACCGGGTAGGATTGGATCGCCGAAAGTTTCTTCAAGGCCTTGGAGCCGCTGTGGGGCTTCCAGCTTTGGAGTCGGTGGGTCCTCTTATGGCGGCGACCTCCGGTAAGATTGCCTCGACCTCGATTGGGAGCCCGCTCCGTATGGCTTATCTTTACATTCCAAATGGAGTGAACCTCGAGCACTGGAAGCCCAAAGGGAAGGGGCGCAACTACCAGCTCGGTAAGAGCATGAAGGCGCTTGAGGGACTGAAGGGCGATATGCAGATATACTCCGGCTTCGCTCACAAAAATGCTACTGCCGGAAGGGATGGTGCAGGTGACCACGCCCGGAGTAGCGCTACCTTCCTTACCGGACAACGCGCCAGGAAGACATCAGGTTCCGACATCAAGGTGGGCACTTCGGTTGATCAAATCGCGGCACAACTGGTTCATGACAAGACCCGCTTGGCTTCGCTCGAGCTTACATGTGATGGTGTCCGGAAGTCGGGGCGCTGCGACTCGGGGTATTCCTGCGCCTACCAGTTTAATCTTTCGTGGAGATCGGAAAACCAGCCCAATACTCCTGAGGCCAACCCCCGCCTCGTCTTCGAGCGTCTCTTTGGGGCCGGTTCGGCAGAGGAACGGGCAAAAGGCCTCGCCCAGCGTCGCGCGACCCAAAAATCGATTCTCGATTTCATTGCGGATGATGCCAAAGCTATGCACAAGCACCTTGGTCGAAATGACCAGCACAAGCTTGAGGAATACCTCACCGGAGTTCGGGAGATCGAGCGCCAGATCCAAAAGAGCGAGTCTCTTGGCCGAACTCTCGATCCGGGTGTGAGCGCCCCCGAAGGTCAACCCAAGGATTACAAAGATCATATGCGACTTTTGATGGATATGATGGTTCTTGCCTTCCAAACCGACAGTACGCGAATCTCGACCTTCCTTCTCGCTCATGATGGCAGCAATCGCTCTTTTAAAGAGATTGGGGTGTCCGAGGGTCACCACAATGTTTCTCACCACAAGCAACGTAAGGACAATCTGGAAAAGATTCAGAAGATCGATCAGTTTTACATCGAGCAATTGGCTTATTTCATGCAGAAAATGAAGACGACCGAGGATGTCGACGGGAAATCACTGCTACACAATTCCATGATCGTTTACGGAAGTGGCATTGCGGATGGTGACCGTCACAGCCACAGCGATCTCCCGGTCATTCTCGCCGGAAATGGGGGAGGAGCCTTCGAGACCGGTCGTCACGTTGACCTCGGTGAAGAGGTTCCGCTGTCTAATCTTTATGTTCGGATGCTCAACGAATTCGGTTCAAATACCAAGCGTTTTGGAGATTCGACCGGTGCTTTAAAGAAAATTTAGAACCCGGGAATTATCCATAAGAAAGCCCGCTTCGGAGAAATCCTAAGCGGGCGTTTTCATTCGAAGCCGGATTAGTTTGGAACAACGAAGATCTTATTGGTGGTTGGATCGGTCGCAAGTTGACCCGGGTTCATGCCGGTCACGCGGACCTTGTTGTAAGGCTTATGCGGGCTGATGACGATACCCGGCGTTCCGCTTTGATGCGCGGTCGGATAATTTGAAGCCACTGGAGTGTCACCTCCGGTATTGTAGGCTCTATTGTTGTTGTTCTGACGCTCCTTGTAGACGGCGTAACCGGTTCCGGCAGCGCCGCCAATGGTCGCCGCCCTGGCAATATCCGTGCTGTCTCCTCCCAGAATGGCCGCGCCAACTCCTCCGGCGATTGCACCGCCGCCACCGTATTTTTGTTGGGTTGGGGTGCAGGAAATGAGAGTGAGTGCTCCGGCAGTAAGGCCGGCCGAAAGTGCTTTATAGGTTTTCATCTGATTATTTTAACGTGGTTAAGCGATTACTTATTCAAGAATGCCTTAATTTTCAGGCGATGCTATGAAGAAATGCATGATTTTTAGCATTCGAATGAGTGTTGCGGGATCAGGTGCTCCGTCGCTTTTCGGGATTGACGTGGGGCCAGCCGGACTTCCGTACCCACGCGAAATCTACTGAAAGCATCATGAGGGCTCCAAAGTGGGACGTGATATACTGTCCGAAGATCTCCGAAAAAAGATGAGAGCTAAATAAATCTCTTCCGACCGAGGAGCATTTTCAGGCCTCCTTTTTCTCCCATCAATTGATAAACCTTGCTCCTCTTTGCCAGGCGTATCGATTTTTAATTCAAAGCTCTGTGACGACAGGGAAGTTTAAAGGCCTTGCTTAGAAGGTTACGTTCTAATAATCGTTCGATGCGATAGACCTCGAGAACCGAACTGCGATCAGGTGATGACCCCATGGAGCGGTTCAACGTTAGGGGCGGCCAAGTGCGTGGTGAAGTCCATAAGCTTGTTCGTCGGGCATAATGAGATCGATAGCGCCGGTAATCATCAGGATCCGGTGAGTTTTGAGCATCGGGGCAAGTCTTCCCGGGTGATTATGGTCACGGTGGAGGCTCGTTGGTAGAGTTCATGGTATTCTTTATCTGAGAAAATTCGCGTCACCTCCGTTGGGGGATTGTGTCGGGCATCGTTAATCCATTCCCATGAATCCGAGAAGACTCCGGTGTAACCTGATTCATAAAGTGAGAGAAGATTGGTGCCGCCGCTGATAAAGATCAGGGCATCCACCACGGGGGCATGAGCGTTTCCGCCGGCATCCCAAAAGTGCCGGCGCTTCTCCCGATGAGCACCCGTTTTCCATGTAGCTACTCGGGCCGGGTTCGAGCCAGGAATTGCAAGGCCACGCGGGTGCTGTTTACCTGCTACAGGTAGTGTTGGTCCATGTCTTCCGCCACCAATTGCGCGGCCATTTTGAATGGTCCCTCTGCTTGAGGCCAGCGCAGGGAGTCTGGTCCGGTAGAGGCTGTCCGACGGCAGCCCAACGAGGATATTCCAGCCCCACTTGCGAAAGCTTTCGACCACCAGCTTTTCGGCAACGGACAGGAGCATGATGGAGGTGTGGTAAACGATCAGGCCCTTCGCTTCCTTCGTGCGGGTAGGATGGAGTTTGAGGAAGGTCGACCGATAATTGTAGGCTGAGTAGAGCCACTTGCGGCCGTGGGCAATGAGCTCGTTGATTTGGACCAAGAAGAGACTCTTTCCCGCGAAGCGGAAGGTGGGAAGAAAGCATTGCCGGAATTGAAAGATTCCGTCCTTGGCGTTTTCCTCACGTTTGCTGATAAGGGCGATTTTTTCGGATCCCGTCTGGGCGACGGCCATAGGTTACCACTTCTCCCGAGGGCACCTTGATAAAGTTGGGCAGGAAGCGTTGATTAATGTCTGCGACCTTATTTCGAAAAGTCGATGGATTCCACGTGGGCCACTCGATCTCCCGCTTTTCAGTGGTCGAACCGGGAACGGTGGCTTGTTCGACTTTGATCGCACTTCACCCGAGAATGAGGTTGAGGATTAAGAGGTGGAAGCGCGCCCTGGTCAACGTTTGGGAAACCCGGAATTTCAAGACCGTCTCGAAGGGGTTGACTGGACCGGCGGACCTGCAGCGGGACGCCCTGTGGTGAGAAATTTGTCAGCCTTTTTTCACGGTTGTGACCATGGTTATCGGGCTGTCGATTTTTCGGCAGAACGGTGTTTTACTCAAGACGATGATATCAAACCGACTGGTTGAGCATGCTAGGGTTTGTGATCGAAGGGATCACAATGATAAAGAGAGTGGCAAGTAAGAGGAAATACGGCTAAAATAGGCATCCGATGGCGGGAGATAAGAACGAGCTCGAGAAGTGGGCGACTGATGTCATTTTCGGTCGGGCCCGCGGGCTTGGCCCCTCTTTGATGCGGATTGTGCTCCGCGGGCTTTCATGGATTTACCGTTTTGGGGTCCGCCTCCGCCTCCGCCTATTTCGCAGCGGTTGGAATAGCCAATCCAGTCTTGGCACGATGGTGGGGAGTATTGGGAATATCACGGTGGGTGGAACCGGAAAGACTCCGGTGGTGGAACGGTTTGCCAGGGAGCTCACGGCCAAGGGGCGCAGGGTTGCGATCTTGAGTCGGGGATATAAAAGCTCCGACCTCAAGGAACGCCAGCGATGGACCAATCCTGAAACAGGTGGGATTGTCACCAGTCCGCCGAAGATTGTGAGCGATGGTCGGAAGGTTCTCCTTGGGGCGAAGTATGCGGGTGATGAGCCCTACATGTTGGCCAAAAATCTTCCGGGAGTCTCGGTGGTGGTTGACCGGGACCGAGTGCGGGGTGGTCGTTTTGCAGTGAAGGAATTAGGTGCTGACACTTTGTTGCTCGATGACGGACTGCAGTATCTTGATTTGGATCATTCGCTGGATGTAATTCTAGTGGATCAAAACGCTCCATTCGGAAATGGCTATATCTTGCCTAGGGGGACGATGCGGGAACCTCCCCCCAATCTTTGTCGGGCTGACTATATTTTCATCACCAAATGTGACGGCAAGCCACAGGATGAATTGATCAAGCGGATCCGCAAACACAACAAAGAGGCGGAGATTCTCCAGTGCACCCACGGGCCGAAGCACCTGAAGGGGGTATTCAATGACGATGAGCTTCCGTTGGAAGCTTTGGAGGGGAAGTATATCGGAGCAATTTCGGGAATCGCACAGCCCAAGAGCTTTGATAACCTCCTCAAAAAGCTGGGTGGCAAGGTGATGTTCCACACCACCTTCTCCGACCATCATGCTTTTACTTCCAGGGAAATTGAACCCTTCATGGATCGATGCATCAACCGCGGGGTAGATATGATCGTGACAACCGAAAAGGATGCCGTCCGATTTCCGAAACCCCATAAGGTCGATGTGCCGATTTACTATCTGCGAATCGAGGTGCGAATTCTTGAAGGGGAGGAGGTTTGGGAGCGGTGCCTGGAAAGGATTTGCCAGCAGGTTTCACGGGAGCCCGAGGACTGGGCCGAGGAGCGCCTTGGGCGGCCGGAGTCTGCATAAGGGAAGAATTACACTCGCAATTCTTAGAGTGAGGGAGAGAGTCCCTTTGTGCTTGACCGACTGAAGAGACCTTTGCGTGATTTGAGGCTGTCCCTGACCGACCGTTGTAATTTTCGGTGTCGTTATTGCATGCCGATTGAGGTCTTTGGGCCCGGTCATGAGTTCTTGCCACGCAATGAGATTTTGAATTTTGATGAACTGGTTAGGACGGTCAGGGCTGGTGTTAAACTGGGCGTGACCAAGGTGCGGTTGACTGGTGGTGAACCGCTTTTACGCCGTGGAGTAGAGGATCTTGTTGCCATGATTGCGGCTGTTCCGGGAGTTGAGGACCTGGCCATGACTACAAATGGCATTTTACTGAGTCATCATGCTAAAGGCTTGGCTGCGGCGGGCATCGACCGGGTCACGGTCAGTCTTGATGCTCTTGACGAGGAGACTTTTGCCAAGATGAACGGGGTGGGGGCAAAGCTCGACCGGGTTTTGCTGGGGATCAAATCGGCGCGGGACGCGGGTCTCCCGGTAAAGGTGAATATGGTGGTGCAGCGGGGAGTCAATGAGCAGGAGATTGTTCCGATGATCCGCTGGAGCCACGATGCCGGTGTCACACTTCGATTTATCGAGTTTATGGATGTGGGGGAGACCAATGGTTGGGACACCCGGCAGGTGGTGACGGCCAGGGAGATTCTGGAGATTGTTACCAGGCTGTTCAGGGTGGAGGAGGTTTCACCTGCTTATCCCGGCGAAGTTGCGAAGCGTTGGCGCTTTCTGGATGGAGCAGGAGAATTTGGACTGATTTCGTCAGTGAGTCAGCCGTTTTGTTGTGATTGCTCGCGTTTGCGGGTTTCGGCTGAAGGTAAGGCGTTCACGTGCTTGTTTGCCGGTGAAGGTGTGGATCTCCGGGGGTGTCTGCGATCAGTGGAGTCGGATGAGGAAGTGGCCGAATTCATAAGAGGCCTGTGGGTAAAACGAAAAGACCGCTATTCTGAGGAACGCGGTGAAGTTGACCAACCCAAGGCTGAAATGAGCTATCTCGGAGGCTGATAATTTAAATAAAAAAGAGCATCTTCGGTAACCGGAGATGCTCTTCTTGGGTTTGTGTCAGGTTTTCCCCTTCTAAAGCTTGGACTTTGCTTTCTGGTAAGCGCTCTTAAGTTTTAAAAGGCGAGCTTCGACTGTTGCGATTTCCTTGAGGAGGCTTGCGAGTTCTTCAACTGCACGAAGTTCCTTGGACCCGCCCTTTGCCGTCGTGATTGGTGAACCTCCGTCTTTACGCTTCCATGAAGCAATCGTTGCCGCGGTGACTCCATACTTGGCAACAGCCTTTGTTTGTCCGCCGCGGCCTTCCTTGCTGATGAAGTCAAGGATCTTCTTCTTCTCTGTTGCGCTATAGCGCTTTGCTTTTGCACGCTTAACTTTTGCCATGCGCTTACAATGATAATTATCGTATCTATGTCAAATTAATTGAATCCGCCGAATATTATTTCTCAACTCCTCGAAAATCGTAACAAATGAGGCGGGCTGAAGAACCATCAAATCCGTTGACATTTTGGACGACGTAAAGGAGACCGTTGCTCAAAACCGGAGGCGTCCACGAATCTTTCGCGAAGAACAGCCTGGTTTTTTGTATGATTTCAATTTTCTCCGGCTTCATTTTAAGTTCAACGAAGCTGCCGTCTTCTCCGAGTGAGAACGTTCTATTATCAGTTTGAAGGAATGATCCCCGGAATAAACCGGTGACACGCTGGCCCTCTTTCCATCTCATGTCTTCCTCAATTAATATTTCTCCGCTCTTCAAATTGATGCATTTGAGCTGAGTGTCGGGAATATTCCTGCCAGCAAAGCCGTAGAGGTGATTTCCTATTTTTTGCGGAGTCATCATGTGCATGCCAAAAAAACGTCTCTTCCAGAGCGGCTCAATAGAAAAATCCTTTGAGAATTCAAGTAAAGTCCCCCCAATTTGATAACAATCAGATATGAATATTTGATTTTTATTTACGGATAGTGGAGTTGATGCAAGAACTGATTCGTAGATATCGGCACGCCATGGGAAGCGTGAAAGCAGCTTTCCGGACTTCGGATCCAAGGCCAGCAGACCTCCGTGGGCGGGTCTTGATTCGCCGGCAGCAAGAACCAAGGCGACGTCCCGATCGTGGATTTTTGTCATTATCGGCGAAGCATATGAGGCCCCCCAGACGTCTTCGTGGGTCCATACTGTTTTTCCGTCTTCGAGATTCAGGCCCGCTACGCAGGTGCCGCTGGTTTTTTTTTCTTTTCCTCCAACGTTCAAGATAAGGGTCTTTTCGTGAATCATGGGGTTTGGACCGTATCCGAAGAAATACTGCGGAATTTTGAATTCTTCCATGAGATCCCGTTTCCAGATCATGTTGCCGGTCTTGAGGTCGAGGCAGTGAAGTTTGGCGGTGACACCTATCAGGTAGATCCTGTTTTGATGGACCACCGGGCTGGAGCGCGGGCCGTTTGAGAAGCCGTAGCGATCACGGTATTTGAAAGGGTATTGAAAAGTCCACAGGCGCTTACCGGTTTCGGCATGGTGACAATCGAGTGTTTCCTTGGAGTCGATGGCGTGGAAATGAAGGAGTTTTCCATCGACAATGATGGGAGAGCTATAAGATTCCCCACGGGTCAGTTCGAAGACCTTTGGAAGGCCCGTTTCGGGGAATTTCTGTAAAAGCGGTCTTTCTTTTGTGGTGCAGTTGTCCCTCGGGCCAAAAAAGCGGGGCCAATCCTCCACCACTGCGTTTTTTGCGAGGGGTCTGGGCGCTTTGTGGAACTTCATTGGATACGTGGTTTCCGCGGATAGTATGGAGGCGGTCAGAGCCAAAATTGCTGGTAGTCTCATGCGATGAGGATAGTTCAAAAAATCCTGAATCAAAAAGCCTTTTGATCGGACGTGTGGCGGAGCTTGCTTATAAGAGGAAGCTTTCGTTCTTTTCACGGCGCGTAATCCCTTTATTAGTGATCGGGATGAAACGAACACTTGGACTCGCGTTGGTCTGTCTCACTTCGATGACGACATTGGCACAGGAAAAATGGCTCAGCTTCAGAGGCAAGGAAGGGCCCGGAAAGGGTAAGCACATCGTGCTGGTTTCCGGGGATGAGGAGTATCGCTCGGAGGAAAGTGCTCCGATGTTGGCAAAGATTCTCTCGGAGCGCCATGGCTTTGACACCACGGTTCTATTCTCGTGGAGTGCTGATGGAAGCTATATTGATCCAAACAATATCAAGGGGGTGACCGGTTGGGAGAAGCTTGATTCGGCAGATCTTATGATCATCGGAACACGGATGCGCGCATACACGCCCGAGACGATCAAGCACTTGGGTGGCTTTTTGAATGCCGGCAAACCGGTGATCGGTTTTCGCACCGCGACCCATGCCTTCAAAGGTGGAGACAAGATGGGGAACATTGGCGCAGGCGAGTGGGGTTTGAAAGTGCTGGGCGAGCGCTGGGTGAATCACCACGGAGGTCACAAGACCCAAGGTGCCCGGGGTGTGATCGAGAAGGGCTCCAAGGAGCATCCGGTTCTCAACTCGGTGAAGGATGTTTTTGGGCCCAGCGATGTATACGGGGTCCGTCATCTGACGGACAAGGACACGATCTTACTTCGGGGTGTCGTTACCGAGTCGCTGGATCCTGCCTCAAAGCCGGTCGATGGCCCCAAGAATAATCCAATGATGCCGCTTGCCTGGTTGCACACCTACGAGTCGCCCGATGGAAAAGCAAGCGGGCGTTCGCTCTGCACCACGATGGGGGCTTCAGTCGATTTTTTGAATGAGGATCTTCGTCGTTTGATCGTGAATGCCAGCTTTCACCTGCTTGATCTTGAGGTCCCGAAGAAGGCGAATGTGGACTTTGTCGACGCTTTTTATCCTAGCTTTTATGGATTTTGGAGCGGCCAGAATGCTGGAGTTTGGAAAGAGCGTGGATTGACTGCGGGAGACTTTGGGTTGGGCAAAACTCCAACCGCTCCCGAGCCCAAAGGCACCCCCAAGTGGCCTTTCATGCCCGTTAAGAAGTAATGGATTGGTGCGCTTTTCTCCATGAATGGTCAGACGAGACGGATTCGCGGGGCTTTCAAAGCGAGACGTATGGCGAAGTTGGCGGATTTCCACTGCTGGCTTCGTCAAAGGGGGATTCGTCAAAGGCGTGCGTATACCTGTCATCGGGGATGCATGGGGATGAGCCAGCCGGCCCGCAGGCCCTGTTGGAGCTGCTGAAAGAAGATTTTTTTGACGATCGGTGCCACTGGCTGATTTGCCCGGCGCTTAATCCGACGGGCCTTGTGGCTGGGACGCGGGAGAATTCAGGGGGGATTGATCTGAATCGCGACTACTGTTTGTGTGAAACCGTGGAGGTTTGCTCGCACATTGCCTGGTTGGGAAAGCAGACAACCCCGCAGCTATTCCTATCTTTGCACGAGGATTGGGAAAGCACCGGATTTTATTACTACGAAATCAATCAAGGAGGTGCCGCTCCGAAGCACTGCGAGTTGCTGGCGGCAGCGGGACCGTATTTCCCGCCGGAGCCCGAGGCCATCATTGATGACCACGAGGTGACCGCGCCGGGTTGGATTTACCACTCCGAGCATCCAGACCTGCCTGAAGGGTGGCCGGAGGCAATCTATCTGGCGAAGATCGGTTGCCCCATCTCCCTCACTTTCGAAACGCCAAGCAAGATGGCTCTGGAAAACAGGGTGGGCTGTCATCAGTCGGTGGTTCGTGAGTCGGTCCGACGTTGTCTGTTATAATTCTGGTGACCTTCTGCACTTGCGGAGATCGCAGAATCACGCCAGCTTGCTAATATGCCAGATAAAGAAGAAAACATTGTTTGGAAGGGTCGCTCGCACCAGATTGTTAATTTTTGGCCTATGATGGCCTCGCTTTTTCTCATCATCCTGATTTGCGTGGCAGCGTATTGGTGGTCAGCATGGATCGCGATTGCCGCCATCGTTCCTTTGGCATACGGCGGATGGCTTTGGCTGGGGACCAAGTTGATGGTTTTTGAGTTCACGAGCGAGCGGATGCGGATTTATGAGGGAATTCTGAACCAGGAAATCAACGAGGTTGAGCTTTACCGCGTGAAGGATAACCGTCTCGAAAAACCCTTTTGGCTTCGCATTTTTGGACTTTCGAACATCGTGCTGCAGACCTCGGACCGTTCTCTTCCCGAGGTCAATATCCGGGCGGTCCGGGATGGCGCCGAGATTCGCGAAAAGCTGCGCAAACAAGTCGAAACCCTCCGCGACAAGAAGAGGGTTCGTGAGGTCGACTTCGAGGGAAGTGATGGGGATGACGGTGAATTCGAAGGGGAATTCATGTAAGGGAGGGTTTTCCCCGTTGCGCTGACGGTACCGGACCTTGCCAGAGCGCGCGGGACAGGATGGATTGTCTCAAAGAATCCGCCGATCCGCACTTGAAAGGTTGGCTGGGGAAGGGCAGTTACATGGGCATGGGAATCGGCTGGGTGGTAATCGCGACAGTTCTTGCAATTGCAGGGGGTGTTGTGGGCGCCATGTCACTTCGCACGGAGAGACCGAGTCCCGTGGCTTTTATCTGGATGACGCTGGCCTTTGGTGCCCAACTCATGGCGCTCGCTTGGCGGGGGGGGCTCCGGGGGCAATGTCCTCTGGGCGATGTCGGCGAAATTTGCCTGTTTCTCGCTGGGCCCCTGACTTTTTTCTATCTCGTCACTGGAACAACCTACCGGGTCTCACTTCTGGGCGTTTTCACGGCTCCGCTTGTGATCTTGCTACAGCTGATCGCGCTCATTCCTGGGTTTTTTGAAAAGAATGTCATAAGCGCCGATTCGGTTGATGCCTGGCGTGAGGCTCACACTTCTCTCTCCGTTCTTTCTTATGGAGCGCTGGCTTTGGCGGCGGTGGCAGGCGTGATGTTCTTTATCCTGAATTACCGGCTCAAGTCTCATAAATTCGGTGGCGGGCTGGTTCACGGGATGCCATCGATCAGTCGTTTGGTGAAAGCCATGGCCCGCATCGCGGTTGTCGGTTGGGTGATTCTGACTGCCGGGATCATCGCGGGGCTCTTGATGCCGGAGGGCAATTTCAGCCTTCATCTGATGGTTGCGACCATCACCTGGGTTCTCTATGCCGTTCTACTTGGTGTTTATTTTGTTCGGGGTCTTCCCGGTCGACAACTGGCGATCGGTTTGACCGTTCTCTTTGTCCTCTCACTCGTTGTTTTTGCAAAGCTGTGATGAAACTCGTTTGTCTGGGACTGAATCACGAAACCGCGCCCGTTGAGGTTCGGGAGCAATTTGCGCTTTCGGATGGTGCGCTTGATCGAGAGACCGAGGGCTTGATCTCGTCCAAGGATATCCTCGAAGGAGTAGTGCTCTCGACTTGTAACCGGACCGAATACTATGCCGTGGTGAATGGTAGCAGCGGGGTGGTTGAGCTGGAGAATTGGATTTGTGAACAGCGCGAGTATCACGGCTCACGCGAAGGTGTTTTTTACCACCACGAAGCACGAGATGCGGCCGAGCATCTTTGCCGGGTGGCCAGTGGGATGAATTCGATGGTGCTCGGGGAGACAGAAATTTTTGGACAGGTCAAGAAGGCCTACCAGCGTTCACTTGAGGGCGGGGCGACCAAGTCGGTCCTCAACAAGCTCTTCCAGCGGGCCTTTGGGGTGGGAAAAAAAGTCCGCACTCATACTGCGATTCAGGAGGGTGCGACGTCGGTAGCCGGAGCTTCGGTAGAATTGGCGGAGAAGGTTTTTGGACGCCTAAACGGGAGTTCGGTCATGGTGATTGGAGCGGGTGAGATGAGTCGGAAAACCGCACGCGCGTTGCAGTCGCGTGGAGCCTCGTCGGTCATGGTGACGAATCGTTCGTTTGACAAGGCGGTGGACCTTGCCGAGGAAATCGGCGCTCGGGCGGTGCCGTTTAGCGGTTGGGAGGAGGAGCTGGCTCATCTGGATGTCGTGATTGCTGCCACCGGTGCTCCTCACTTCGTGGTGAAACCCCAGCACGTGGAAGCGGTGCGGCGGAAGCGGAAGTACCGTCCACTGATCATGGTCGATATTGCTGTCCCCCGTGATATTGATCCAAAGGTCGGAGAGATCGAGGAAGTCTACCTTTACGATATTGATACCTTGCAAGAAATGGCGGATCAGGCGAGGAAACGGCGGGAGGAACAACTCCGTCTGTGCGAAGAGATCATCCGTGAGGAGATTGAAAAGGCTTCGCTGCCGGCGGTGAACGAATAAAACATGAAAACGTTAAAATTGGGAACGCGGGGAAGTGCCCTTGCGCTGAAGCAAGCTGAGATGACCGAGGCCGCTCTCGCGTTTGCCTTTCCGGGGTTGGAGGTCGAACGGGTGATTATCAAGACGACCGGAGACCGCAGAACGGATGTGGCGCTTAATGAAGTCGCGAAGGCCGAGGGGATTTGGGACAAGGGGGTTTTCATCAAGGAACTGGAGTTAGCCTTGGAAGCCGGAGAAATCGATGTCGCGGTGCACTCGCTGAAAGATCTTCCGACCGTTCTGGAGGGGCCCTTTCAGCTGCGCTCGGTTCTCAAGCGGGCGCCGGTTGCGGATGCTTGGATCGGTAAAATCCCGTGGAGCGAGGTCGGAAAAGGATCGCACGTCGGAACCAGTTCGGTCCGTCGTGAGAAGCAGGTCAAATTTCTCAAGCCCGGAGCCAAGGTCGTGGACCTTCGCGGAAACGTGCCGACGCGGATTAAAAAAGCGGCGATGGATGTAGACTACGATGGCATCATTTTGGCGGAAGCCGGTCTGAACCGGTTGGGCTATCCCACCGTGGGAATGTTTGAGATCGAGCGTCATCCTCTTTTTGTAGAGTGTCTCGCAGAGAAGAGCTTCTTTCCGGCAGCCGGACAGGGTGCGGTGGGTCTTGAGATTCGGAGTGGCGACGAAGAGGTGGGCGTCGTCATTGATGCTCTGAATCACGGGGATACCTGGAATCAGGTGTTTGCAGAGCGCGAATTTTTGAGGTTGCTGGATGCCGGTTGCTCCACTCCGATTGGAGTGTGGTCGACCTTGGAGGGCGAGCATCTTGAAATGGGCGCGAGAGTTTTCCCCGAAGGAAACGGAATGCCACGCAAGGCCACGGCAAGTGGAGTGGTGCCAATGGAGGTGGCCCATCAACTTTTTGAAAATCTGAAATGAACGAAGCGCAAGAAAACGGAATTTGTTACCTCGTGGGCGCCGGTCCGGGAGATCTGGGATTGGTCACTCTCAAGGCCAAGGAGTGCATCGAGAAATGCGATGTTTTGGTTTACGATGCTCTCTCCAGCGCTGAGTTGGTGGGGTGGGCCAAGGAGGGGTGTGAGATGATTTTTGCCGGGAAGCGCGCTGCCGATCATGCCATTCCACAAGATCAAATCAACGCTATCATTGTGGAGAAAACCCTTCAGGGGAAAGTGGTCACGCGACTCAAAGGGGGTGATCCCATGATCTTTGGACGAGGAGGCGAGGAGGCGGCCGAGTTAGCGGAAGCGGGAGTGAGGTTTGAAATTGTGCCCGGGATTTCCTCGACGATCGCCGGCCCTGCTTATGCCGGGATTCCGGTGACTCATCGCGACCATTGCTCGCAGCTGACCATTTTTACGGGTCATGAAGATCCCACGAAAGGAGAGACCTCGCTCGACTTTGCCCAGCTTGCCAAGACTCCGGGTACGAAGGTCTTTGTAATGGGGGTTTCACGGCTTCGCGGAATCTGTGCCGAGTTTATCAAGGAGGGAGCAGCAGCAGAAACGCCGATTGCGCTGACCCGGTGGGCGACGACTGGAAAGCATCAAACGGTTCAAGGGACGCTCGAGACGATTGCGGACGTTGTGGAGGAGAAGAAATTTAAGTCACCAGCCGTCGCTGTCATAGGTAACGTGGTTAAGGAGAGGGAGAAGATCAATTGGTTCGAAACCAAACCGCTCTTCGGAAAAAGGATCGTGGTGACCCGAACGCGTGAGCAGGCGGGTGGCTTGAGCAAGCGACTGGGTGAACTGGGCGCGGATGTTATTGAGCTGCCGACGATTCGAATCGAACACCCGCAGGATCGACAGGATTTTGCGGAGTCGGTTGCCGAGTCCCACACCTATGATTGGTTGGTCTTCACAAGTCCAAACGGGGTCGAGAAGTTTTTCGATGCCTTTTATGCCACTTATCAGGATGCCCGGAGTTTGGGAGGCTGCCGGATCGCGGCCATTGGGCCCAGCACTGAAGCCAAGATTCGCGAGTTTCGTTTTGCGGTCGATCTCATGCCGGAGCGTTTTGTCGCGGAAGGCCTCCTTGAGGCCTTCAAGAATGAAAGCATCGAGCATCAGAAAATTCTCTGGGTGAAGGCAGAGGAAACCCGTGATGTCATCTACGATGGCCTCATGGATCAGGGGGCGATCGTCGATTCCTGTCTCGCCTATCGCACCGTTCCGGAGACCGCCGATCCCACTGGTGCTGCGAGGCAATTGCGCGAGGAAGGGGCCGACATGATCACCTTCACAAGCGGGTCGACAGTGGAGAATTTCTTCAAAATGGACCTTGATTGGCCCGAGGGGTGCCAAGCCGCTTGTATCGGCCCGGTCACTCACAAGACTTTTAAATCCCACTGCGAGGCCCCATCCATCGAATCTGGAAAGCACGATATCGACGGCTTGGTTCACGCGATTTTGAGTCACTTTGAGGGGTGATAGACCCACAAAAAAGCCGCTCAACTCAGAGCGGCTTGGGAAAACAGGAGTCAGGCGGGAGATCTAGTAACTGACGATCTCGTCCTCGTCGAAGAAGCGCTTGAGTTCCATCTCAGCAGCTTCGGAGCTGTCGGAGGCGTGGCAGATGTTGCGCATCTTGGAGTCCTCGGACTTTTCACCAAAGTCACCGCGAATGGTTCCGGCAGCCGCTTCCTTGGAGTCAGTCGGTCCGAGAAGGTCCCGCACACGGCTGATGACGTCTTCCCCGCTGAGAGCGAGAGCAACGACAGGAGTCTCCTGCATGAAGCTGCGCACGGATGAGAAGAAGGGCATTTCTGCGATGTGGGCGTAGTGCTCTGCGAGAATCTCGTCGGAAAGAGACATCATTTTAATGCCCCGGATTTTGAATCCCTCGGTCTGGTAGCGGGCGAGGACAGTGCCAACGAGGTCCTGTTTGATCGCGTCGGGTTTGAAGAGGATGAGAGTCGTTTCTTGTGCCATGTCGGTGGGGACCTACGCAACAGGCTGGGCGGTGTCAAACCCGATGTGGAACCGGCAGCATGAAATTACAGGCCTAGTATTATCTCAAGGCTTCCCATTTTAGCTTTGATTTCTTCCAATAAAAGCCCGGCAGCGCGGGTTGTGATATCTTTCTACTCAAGCTTGTAGACCTCCTGAGCATCAATGAATTTTTTGTGCTGTTGCTTGATTCTAGAGGATTGAGCTCGGGGAATAGGTGGCAGCTTCGGGATATCCTGATTTGAGAGCCGCGATTTCTTGGTCAAAGTTGGCGATTTGAGCCTTGGCTTGTCCAACGTTGTCGCGACCTTGTGCGAGGATTTGGGCCAGCGCGCCGGAATCCAAAGGGAGTCGCTCGTCCTCTTCTATGCGCTGAAGCAGGTTATTCTCGCTGGCTTTGCCATTTCTGAGATCGTGCACAGTTGCGACGGCGTGTTCCTTGATCGCTTCATGGGCGGTCTCGCGACCCACTCCTGCTTTCACCGCTTCCATCATGATGGTCGTGGTGAGGAGGAAGGGGAGGTAGTGGGTGTTCTCTTTCTCAATGACGGCAGGATAGGCATCCATCTGGCCCAAAATGGTGAGGAAGGTTTCATACAGTCCGTCGATGGCATAAAAAGCGTCGGGCAGCATGACGCGGCGCACCACGGAACAGGAGACATCGCCCTCGTTCCATTGATCTCCGGCGAGATTGGAGGCCATGGTGAGATGGCCTTTGAGAATGGCATGAAAGCCGTTGACGCGCTCGCAAGATCGCGAGTTCATCTTGTGCGGCATGGCGGAGGAACCGGTCTGGCCTTTTGCAAAGCCTTCCGATGCGGTTTCGTGACCTGCCATGAGGCGGAGGGTTTTTGCGAGCGAGGAAGGGCCGGATGCGAGGTCGACCAAAGCGCTCACCACTCTAAAATCGAGCGAGCGCGGATAGACCTGCCCTACATTGGTCCAGGCCTTGGGGAGACCAAGGTGGCCACGGACCTGCTCGTCCAATTTGGCAACTTTGGCCGTGTCACCGTTGAAGAGGGAAACCTGGTCCATCTGGGTGCCCACCGCACCTTTCAAGCCCCGGACCGGGTAAGATTGAAGGATTGATTCAAGATTGTGGAAGGCGCTGAGAATCTCTTCGCCAAACATCGAAATTCGCTTGCCAAAGGTCGTGGGCTGGGCCGCCACATTGTGGGTGCGGGCCGCGATCATGAGGTCCGACCAATGGTTGGCGTGCTCGGAGAGACGGGCGAGAACCGCTACCGATTTGTCGCGGATCACTTCGAGCGAGCGGTACACCTGGAGCTGCTCGACGTTCTCGGTAAGATCCCGAGAAGTCATTCCTTTGTGAATGTGTTCGTGTCCGGCGAGGTCGTTGAATTCCTCGATCCGGGCCTTTACATCGTGACGGGTCAGCCGCTCCCGCTCGTCGATGGAGGCGAGATTGATCTGATTTTTGGCCGATTTATAGGCTTCGATCGCTTCGTCTGGTATATCGAGGCCAAGGTTTTGCTGTCCTTTCATCACCGCGATCCAGAAGTCACGCTCCAGAATGATACGGCCCTCCGGTGACCAGATTTCGCGGATTTTGGCTGCGGCGTATCTTTCGGCTAGGATATTGGGAATCATGGCGGGAGGAAAACCGCAAATCGTTGAATTTGAAACTCTAAATCGACATCAGCGAGAGAACTCCTTCAATCGAGTCCCGAGAATCTCCGCGACTTGCTCAAAATGGGGCTTTGCCTCAAGTTTAGCGATGGTATGTCGGGTTGGTCTGATCCGACATGGATGCCCCAGCCGACTGTCTCGCTGACGTGGTCGATTCCTTCAAAATCAGAAGGCGCAATTTTTTAGGATGGCAGTCACAGAATTTTTTCCAGGGCTGCAATCAATTCCGACCGTAGCTTAAGTCCCCTGCGATAGAGTTCGCTTTGTAAGCGCTCATACTCGCGTCTTCCTTCAGGGGTTTCGATGGGAATTGGCGAATAGCCGTATTCCGAAAGGTCGTAGGGTGAGGCCCTCATATCAATGATGCGGGCTTCGATGGCAAAGAAGAGAGTCTTGCGAAGCAGATCGGACGAAATCCACGGGGAACTTTTGTAGGCCCATTTATAAAGATCCATGTTGGCATGGATACAGCCCGGTTGTTCGTGATCTTCCCGGGTGAGGAGGGTAGGTGAAAAGCGATTGCGCGGAATGGTGTCAGGAGCGAAAAATCGGAAGGCGTCGAAGTGTGAACAGCAGAGCGGGCGGCTTGAGACCAGAGCGTCGATTTCCTTTTGTGGTAGTCGCAAAGGTGCGCTTTCGCGATGCCGGACGTCCGATCCGGAATAAACCATGGCCCATTCGTGGAGACCGTGGCAGGCAAAGTTGGGAGGGCGTGACTGGGTTATCGATAATAGTCGACGGGTCCATTGGATCCGTTCCCGGCCTTTCGGCGTGAGCTTTTCGGGATCAATCCAGGCGACGGCATTGCTGCGCTGATAGTATTTTTCGGGCAAATCAATGCTTTGATCGACTTCAAGGTGGATGCCAACTCCGGGATGCCACCTTTCAAGTCGACCAAGAGGGAAGGAATAATAGGTGTGCAGGAAATCGTATACCGGGTGCTTCTCGTCCCGGGATTTTCGGGCGCGCATCGAAACTGTGATTTCTTGAACCTCTTTACGATGGAGGATTGCGTAATCCTGCCATTGGTAGAGTGGGATAGGGGCAGGAGAATGAACCGAAAGGGACATGACGCGCGCCAGTCTTAACGAATCACCGGGATTTTACCAAATAATCCTTGCAGGTCCTGTCGAATCGGCCTAGCATCCGCGCGCCCTGCAGGGGGTGGTTATAAAAATCGCGGGATGGAGCAGCCAGGTAGCTCGTCAGGCTCATAACCTGAAGGTCGTAGGTTCAAATCCTACTCCCGTAACCAATGAAAGCCCTGAGTCTCAGTGACTTAGGGCTTTCTCCTTTTTTTAGGGAGCCATAGTGTGAACGCTTAGTGTGAACACAACTTCACTGGTTTAATCCCCGCACCTGCTTCGCTGAATCTCCGACCTTGTGGAGCAGGAAGGGGGTATGCCTGTCAGAGAAGGTCGATAAAGGAATCGCGGTTCGGGATTCAGCGGTGAAGGGGGGACACGCCACCGGTGGAGGTGCGTTTTTTTGTGGGTTGATCTGTATCTAATAGGGTGCTGAGAAAAAAATTGATCGATCTTGTCTGCGTGGGCTGCGAGGCCTGTCTAGCTGCGGTTGGTGTCTACGGAGGGGGGCTGGCTCTGGGGCTGGAGCTGGCTGCAAGGAATTTGCTTTTGGCGAAACGGCCGTGAAGAACGGGTTTCGGCGGAGTTCATGGGGGAGAAAGGGGGTTATTCGGTTGATAAAGGCTAAGGTTCCCAGTGTGAATACTCCTAAATTCTAGAATCCGAAATCCAAAATCAATGTCTTTCCAACTCGACATCGTGACTCCGGAGAAAACCATTTTCTCTGATATCATTGATGATGTTTATCTGCCTGGGAGTGAGGGTGAGATGGGCGTTTTAGATTTACATGCTGCTTTGGTATCGCCACTTTCTCCAGGAGAGCTTCGCTATAAAAAAGATGGCAAAGTCGAAGAGCTAGCTGTTGGTGAAGGATTTGTTGAAGTGGCTGATAATAAAGTCGCAGTTCTGATTGATCTGGCGATTGGCGAAGATGCCATTGATGAGAAACAAGTTGAGGAAGCTATGAAGCGAGCGGAGGACGCACTGGCTGGTGAGAATGTTGACCATGATGAAATGGCAGCGTTACAGATGGTCATTGCTAAATCAGAAGCAATGCTCCAGCTGAAGCTTGAGCGCTTGTAATTTTTATCGTTCAGTTCAAATTTTAAAAACGGCGACTGGGAACAGTGGCCGTTTTCTTTGGATGGACGTTCAGAAAATAGAGGTGGGGAATTTCATCCGAACTCGAAATAAGTTCTATGCGAGACTGAGCGTCTTGCCGAGTGGTCTGTGTCGACAAGTTTCAGGATCGATTTTTATGTTCGTCGAAATTTTCAATTTCATGTAAACTTCCGACGAAACCAGCAAATTAGATTAATGAAACTGAAGATTATATTCCCATTTGCCGCTGCAATCATACTCCCTTTTGGCTTTATTTCCTGTGGAGAGAAGGAAGAACCAGCTGCCGAAGAACCAAAAACTGAGGAAACTGAGC
>Ga0213866_10000658_pt1 | contig 26926 bp, 48 predicted proteins | sample PICome_11_FD_160079 | JGI IMG/M metagenome (GOLD analysis project Ga0213866, IMG submission 160079) | Coastal seawater microbial communities near Pivers Island, North Carolina, United States - PICO284 | ecosystem: Environmental > Aquatic > Marine > Coastal | place: USA: North Carolina... | reverse complement strand
ATAAACTTCATAGTAACCTGAATTATTTTCTTGTAAAAAATAAACTTGTGATGTAGAATTAATACCTGTAAGTGATTCAAATTTTGTATATACATCAAATTGAGAAGAGTTTTGATTATTTTGTAGTCTTACTCTGAGTGATGATGTATCAGCATCGTCATCTGATACTTGAAACTTTTGATTTTCAATACTTGCATCGACACGGTATTTAAGAGTTCTTAATTCGCCTTCAGCTAATGTAACATTTGAAAAACTATAAGTAGCTGTTGTACTACCATCAGTGACTAAATCTGCTGAATGAGTTCCAAGTAAAACATAATCATAATTCGTTCCATCGGCTAATGTTGTTCTAAATTTTTGTCCACGATTTAATGTTATAGTCGATGGTAAAGTAGATGGACTATCAAATGCACCCGTTTCATTCGAAGCATCAATTGTAAAATTAATAATTGACCTAGGTGAAAGTATTGACCTAGGAGTATATCCTAATAGTTTTGCTCTTGTAACTATATTACCGCGTATTTGAGCTGAATCAAGGAATGATTCATTTAATGAATAGTGAGCATTCAAGGCATTATAATGTGTATTATATGCTAAGACATCAAGTAATACACTTAGTCCTGAACCATCAAAATTATATCCAGTAAACTCATCTTGAGTTTTAAGATAGTTCTTTAAATTCTTTTTAATTTGATCGAAATCTAATTCTGTTACATTTAAGTTATTTGCCATTATCTTAACCTTCTTAATACTATTTCGACAGAATCATCTATGTCGAATTCTTTTATTCTAAATTGTAATTGTATTCTATATCTATTCTGATCAGCTTCATCTTCAATTAATATATTTTGAAGAATAACTCTTGGTTCAAACCTCTTAATTGTAGATTTGATTTGATCTTTTATTAAACCCTTTGTAATTGCATCTGCAGGTTCAAATAATAATCCTCGTAAGTCCGCTCCCGTACTTGATTGGAATGGTCTTTCAAATCTATTAGTTTGTAATAAATTTTTTATAGAATTTTTAATTGCATTATCATCACGTAATGGTATGATATCTTTACGGATTGGATGTAGTGTCAAAGCTAAATCTATATCTGTAATAGTTTTTTTACGGCTATCAATACGTGCCTTTTTAAGGTCTCCACTGATTGTTTTGTCTTGTGATAATAATGCCATATAGTTATTTATATAAGTTAACTGATAGATTCATCAGCAACTGAGGTTAATTGTTTTGCAGGAACTGGTGATGATGCACCTCCCGATCCTGGTACTTCAATGTGTTTATGTGTTGCTAATGTTGGACTGTTACCAGCATCTGTAGATATATCACCAGTCGCATGTAATGTACCTACTACTTTAGTATTTCCTTTCAATTCTATTGTTCCATCTTCTTGAAATTTTATATATGAGCCAGTTTTATGTGTAATTCTTATTTGTTCTGACCCACTACTATTATCGATTTCTATTTTATGACCTGCTTTTGATTCATATACTTTATTATCTACTGAAGCATATGATGGTATATCACGGGTTCCGTCTGTTTTGGTTGCAATACTTCCCATGATAATAGCATCTTGAGCTGAAGGGCCATCTCTAAAAAATCCAACAACCCATGAACCAACTTCTAAATGATGATTACCACCTACACCTTTAAGAGATGCAAAAGAATTTGGCATCATTACTGTGGACCATGGAAGATTTTTCTTTATTTCTTCATCCTCTTCATTAAAATAGCCATAAGGAAATACTTTTACTCTATTGAGATTTTTTGGATCGTTAATATCTTCAACTCTACCAATAAACCATGCAAATTGTCCATTTAAAAATTGATCATCACCTCTATTCATTTGCTATTTTCCTTTCATCTAATGTTTTAATAAACGAATCTTTCTTAGCAGATACAACCATTGTATATCCACTTGGTTGAAATAAATGTTCTACTGTAGTAACTAAATGATTGCCACTCAATACTTCTGATTCATTATTAAGAGTATCTTCTATTTCAGCTACACGTAATAGTTCTAAATTGATTATAGCTCCCGCATGTAAATCAAAATCTCCAGGTATTTCAAACCTTTGTGCAGTAGTATCATTTAATGCTTTATGTGACATCATTTCTGCAAGTGATTTCGATGTAATATTTTCATGATAATTATTACTATCATCAAACGCTAAAGTATTTTTATTAATAAAATAATTTCTTCCTTCTGTAAATGTTTTGATATCTGTATTTGCAATTTTAGAATCACTTGCTAATGGTGGATTCTCGTTTAATAAATTTTTATTTTTAAATTCGTATACTGTTGTATCGTATATCTTTTCTGCAATATCAATATGATGAACCGTAGCACCATAAGAACCTTCTGCTCCTGAATAAAATTTTGACATTTTAATTTCACTACGATCTTTTGTTATTTTTTTCTGTAGTTCTTCAAAGTATTCCATTTTAATATTACTCGAGTCTTCATGAACTGGTTTCTCTATATTAAAAAATGGCTTATTATCATATTTATTATATATGCCATCACTGATCATTTCTTTCTTTGACCTACAACATATTTTACCATTTGCTTTTTGATAAAAATAATATGGCGTTCCTCCATCATCTGCATTACGTAATAACCAATTAATTGCAAAGACAGGTTTCATACGAGGTATTATACATTTAAAAGCTGTTCCGCTCTTACTTATTTCTAAATCTTTATCGCTTATACTTAAATCACCTATACATATTTTTTTAATACTATTCTGGAAGCTTCCTGAAACATGTTTTGAAATTGTTTTATATTGATTTAAATATGCAAATTCAGGTATACAGGAAAGTGTGTATGTTAATGTACCCGGATTAATTCTTTTATATCCAGCAATTTCTGCAATAATAACTTCCCTTTCAATTTTTTTTAATTCACCATCTGGTTCTTTTCTTGATAAAATAAACTTTATTTTTTCTGTGCCATCAAGTTTAAGTAAATCAATAAAATCGTGTGTATCTACAATTGAAATATTTACAAGTGTTGCTACCCTTCGAATGCTTTCTACGATTTTTATTTGTGCTATAAGAGATGTAATATCGATTTCAGTTCCATCGCGTAATATAATATCACCTTTATCAAAATCATAATTAATAGGTTCTTGTGAAGAACTATCAGAATAGTGATTAGCTGCAGCTTTAAGCATTTATTAAATTCTCAAATGTTTTAGCAAATTGACCGATATAATTAGGGTCAATAACTTTTAGCTGTGAACGCATTTCATTGAGTTCTATTTCATGTTGTTGATATGATACATAACTTAATTCTGAATCAGCAACTGCGCCAGGAATGTGTAAAGCATTTGTCTGTGGTCTTTTCTTTGCATCATTAGTTTTATAATAATAGTAAGGTGCTTCTTTATATTTAAATACTTTATAAGAACGAACAACATCTCCAGAAGTTGCACCTTGAATTGTTTCATCAATATTATCATCACCTTCACCAAGATATGCTGTAGCATTTACCATATCTCTTACTATAAGTTGATTCATATCAAGATTTTTTCGATATAGTTTACCTGAAGCACCACTCGTATTGCCAACAATAGTTTCACCTATTTCAAATTTACCTGCTATACTATGATCTGCACCTCTATCAGCTCTTGAAGTAATTGCGTATCCGTTATATTCTTCATTAATGTATTCGCTTAAATCTTCTTGACTCATTGGCCAAGCTCTATATCCATCATGAAGAAAATCATTTACTACAAAGAATGTCCAGTAATATTGACTAGTACCATATAAAAGTTCAGACACCACATCTGGTCTTTCACCATTTTCTACATTATAAAAAGTATATTCAGTATAATTATCTATGAACTCTTCAATCGGTTTTACATGTCTAAAAATATCTACAACATTTGTTTTAATTCCATTTAATTGAAAATCATATCCTATTTTTGGAAACTGTCTAAAGAAACTCATTTATCTTCTCCTCCAGCATAATTTGTTAATACACCCATACCAATATCACTTCTTAATTGAGGATCGTTACCACTATCTCTATATAATTGTGTATCTTCTTGTAATGTAATTGACATATCAACTTCAACAGGTGCACCACTTTTATAGAATGCATTTGTTGATTGGTTATATGTTGTATTAAATGAAGTGATTTGAGTTCTAAAAATTTTAGGGAATGCATAATTTCGTGATTCTCCTATTTTAAATTCTACTTCAACAACAGGTGGATATTGTAATGCTATACCACCAACTTTTCGTGGATATGTAGCTTTTCTAAAAATATTTTCAATCCCAATTATTACACTACTATCATCAGAGTTTTGAGCTGCAAATTTAAATGCAAAAGTAAAAGTTCTAATATTTTGTGTCTCATATGTAGCCCTTTGATATTTGTTTACAGCAATTCTTTTATTCAAAGCTACTGCATTACCAACCATACTTGTATCAACACCAAACAATCCTTGAAAAGTTTCTTTACCTAATAATGCTCCTGCAGTTGCATCTGCTCCGCGGCTATCAACATCTGAGCCTATATAACCTTTTATTGCATCTGCACCACCTTCTATTAAAGTTAAATCTACTACTCCATAGGCTGCACCATCTTCAATTGATAATCCTGGTGGTTGTGGCAATATTATAGATACGGGTTTATCATTCATTATTTTAAAATGTAAATAAGGATGTTCACCCTTTAAATCTAGTGGGAATCTCGTTACGAAAGAGTTTGGTTTGTCTGACATTTAATGTTATTTCCTTTATAAATAAATATTTACTATAGAGTTATTTATATGAGTTACAAAGGAAGATACACAATTAAAAAGCCAGAAAAGTATGCTGGTGACCCTACAAAGGTAGTTTACCGTTCATTATGGGAAAGAAATGCTTTTCGATGGTGTGAAAATAATCCAAAAGTTAAATTATGGAATAGTGAAGAGGTTGTTATACCATACAAATATAGTGTGGACCAAAAGTTACATAGGTATTATGTAGACTTATTAATTGAAATGGATAATAAAAAAGTTTATCTAGTTGAGATTAAACCTAAAAAAGAAACAGTACCTCCAAAGAAAAAATCCCGTAGGTCTAAACGCTATATTAGTGAGTCATTAACATTCGTCAAGAACCAGGACAAGTGGAAAGCTGCTTCAGAATTTGCTGAGCATAATGGTTGGCAATTTCAAGTATGGACAGAAGAAACTTTAAAGAATCTGGGCATCAAAGTACTCGCTAAGTAGTATAAATATACTATATGGCAAGTTTATTCGACACATTACAAGCAAACGCATTCAGAGCAGGTGTACAGGCACGTACGAAGGATTCACAAAAATGGTTCCAAGGTAAGTTGCAAGATATGACAATGCCTAGTAGACAAAAGCTTTTAAGAGACCCAGCCTTAGAAACAACAGAAAGAAACTTAATAGGTAGTATGTATATGTATTTTTATGACCCTAAACATAAAAAGACTTTACCTTATTATGATAGATTTCCTTTGACAATTATGGTACAAGAAGCAAAGGATGGATTTCACGGATTAAATTTACATTATTTAAATTATAATACAAGGGCAGCATTTTTAGATGAACTTATGGGATTAGCGCCGAATAAACTTCAGAACGATACAAGATTAAGAAAGTTAAGATATGAATTATTGCAAAAGGCTCGAAAGTATAAAGAATTTAAACCTTGCTTTAAGCATTACTTAACAAAACATGTTAAATCAAAATTAACAAGAGTTCCAATGACTGAGTGGGAGATAGCAATATTCTTACCAGTAGAGCAATTTAGAAAAGCCAATGCTCAAACAGTTTGGAAAGATAGTACAAGAATAGCGAGATCATAATGAACCCAGATAGATTATTATCAGCAATTAATAAAAAAGGTGGAATAGCAGAATCACATAGATTTAATGTAATATTTAGTCCACCCGATACATCGCTACTTAATTTAGATAGAGAACAAGTTATATCAAGTGCCGTAGCCGGTTCATTTGATGCAAAGAATTTAGTTAATGACCCAAGGGATATTACATTATTATGTCGTTCGGTAAACATGCCGGGTAGACAAATTCAAACATTTGAATTTCAGGCACATAAAAAAATGATTAAAATTCCTAATGGAGTAATTAACGATGACGTAAACATGTCATTCCTTTTGACGAATGACTATTATGTTAAAAAAATGTTTGAAAATTGGATGCATAATATATTTAATGTAGAAGATTATTATGCAAACTATTTAGATGACTATGCTGTTGATGTTATAATTCAACAGTTAGACAAGAATGACATTCCGGTATACGGAGTGAAATTGAAAAAGGCCTTTCCAATAACAATGGAAAGCATTCCATTTGATAATAATAATGAGAATGCAGTTAATGTTTTAAACGTTGGTTGGTCTTATGAAAATTATGAGTCACAAGGCTCATTGACTTCAGCTGCTAGTGGATTATCTAATCAGCTGGGGTCTATATTTGGATAATATTATAGGAGAAAATTATGGCGTTGCCGGTATTAAATACAGCCAAGTATGAAGTGACAATACCTTCATCTGGCAAAATAGTTACATATAGACCTTACTTAGTTAAAGAAGAAAAGGTTCTTATGATAGCGCTAGAGTCGAATGATAACAAACAAATTCTTCGAGCTCTAAAGGATGTTGTGAATTCATGTGTTGATAATGTAAATGCAAATGAATTAACTACATTTGATTTAGAATATTTATTTTTAGTTCTACGTGGAAAGTCAGTAGGAGAAAATATAAATATTAATGTAAAATGTAAAGAGTGTGATAATCATACTCCTTATAAAATGACAATGGATAGAATTAATCCACCTGTTGTTAATGAGGAAATAGATAACAAAATTATGTTAACAGATGATGTTGGCATAACTTTAAAATATCCACTTTTGGCAGATATCGAATCATTATCTGTTGATGACAATAATAGTGATGAATTATTCGATATTGTTGGTGCTTGTATAGATACAGTGTTTACAAATGATAGTGTACATAGAATGGCTGATGAGAGTAAAAATGAAAGAAACAAATTTGTTGGAAGCTTAAGTGCTGAACAATTTGGTATGATGACTAAATTCTTTGAAAATATACCTGCTATGAACGCTTCAATTAAATGGGATTGCATACACTGTAAAGCGAAAAATCAAGTAGAGTTATCAGGTCTTCAAAGTTTTTTTACTTAGGCCTCTCTCACGATAGTCTTGTAAATCATTATAAGACGAATTTCGCGATGATGCAGCATCATGGTTATAGTCTAACTGAGTTAGACAATATGCTGCCATACGAAAGAGAAATATATGTTTCACTTCTTACAGATTGGATTGAAGAAGAAAACGAAAGAATTAAAAACGAAGAAGCTAAATTAAGGAGATAATAATGGCTGAACAAGATAATAGTAGAAACGAAGTCGAAATAGATTTAGATAAGTACATGGCTATGATCGAAAAGCTTGATGAACAAGAAGATAAGATCAAAGAAATGCAAGAGGAAGCTAAAAAAGCAAGAGATCAATTAGCTCCACCTAAAAGAAAATTTATAGATTTATTTTTAGATGATAATGATGTAAATGAAAAAGCAATAATTGGTTTTATATCATTTGGTTTAATGACTATATTTGGTATTTGTGACTTAGTTACAGCATTCTTAGGACAAGATTTAGTTATTTCTGATACAATATATACATCATTTGTTGTAGTAACACTTGGTGCATTTGGTATATCAGAAGCTGGAAAAGCATTCGGCGGAAAATAATAAATGGCTCAAGACCCAAATCAATTAACTTTATCTGAGATTTCACAAAGTTTAAAAGATATAAACGAGCGTGATGCTGTTAATAATGCATTAGAAAAGAATGAAAAACTTATTGATAGAGCGCTTGAAAACAAAAGAAATGAATATAGTGAAGAAACAATAGAGCAATTAAGAAAAACTAAAGAATTAATTACCGGTGATAAGCTTCAATCTATGGAAGATAAGCGAGAAGCGAATAGACAATTAGATGAACAACTCAGACTTTTAGGTATAATTGCAGAAAACTCTTTAGAAAAAGATACAGGAATTCCTAAACTGAAAGGCTTTGGCCAAATGGGTTTAGGATTTGTTGTTGCAATAGGTGCTGCACTTATTGGATTAGTTGTTGGTATAGTTCAGGGTTTGGGTACTCAATTAAAAACTATTGTTAAATTTTTAGGTAGAGGATTACGAACAGCATTTGGTGGATTCTTTAAATCTTTAACAGCACCATTCAAAAGTATAACAAAAAGCACAAAAGGTTTTCTTAAACCAGTAACTGATTTCTTTAAAAATATTGGTAGAGCATTTAAAGCTGGATTCAAGGGACTCAAAACATTTAGATCTACAACAGGACAATTTGCTAAATTAGGTTTCTTTGGTACTATAGGTAAAACACTCGGAAATGCATTTAAAGCTATTTCAGGATTTGGAAAAACACTTGCGGGGTTTGGTAGAAGTATATCAGGTATTGCGAAAACAATAGCTGGTGCAAAATTTTTAAATATTGCTGCTCCGTTTAAATCTTTTATAAATGGTATAAAAAACATAGGTAAAGCATTTTCACCATTGAAAAGTGCAACTAAAGGCGCATCAAGTATCGGTAAATTTTTAAAGCCAATTGGTAAAATTGCTAAAACATTCTTTAATGTATTTAAAGCTTTTGGTACTGTAATTGGTAAACTAATCATTCCATTGCAAGTAATATTTAGTGTTATTGACGGTGTCAAAGGATTTATTAATGGATTTAAAAATCAAGAAGGTGGATTTTTAAAGAAAATGGTTGCTGGTCTTATTGGTGCTGTAAAAGGTATATTGCAAGGACTAATTGGTATTCCATTAGATTTATTAAAAAGTGGTGTTGCTTGGCTTCTTGGAAAAATGGGATTTGAGAATGCTTCTGAATTTTTAAAATCATTCTCAATTAAAGATTTAATTGGTAAACTATTTGATGGCGTCAATAAAATATGGCAGGGCATTTTAGATTTCTTTACAAACATGTTCTCTGAAGAAGGTAGAGCTGAAAATATGAAAAAACTACAAGTATTTGGCGATGTTATGAGTAACTTTATCAAAAAAATATTACGTATTATATTACCAGACCCTGATGCTGATAGAAAATGGTACGATCCTAGAGGTTTAGTTGCTAAAGCAATTCCATCATCTGTTTATCGTTACGCTGGATTAGATCCCGATACAGGTGATGTTATTGAAACAGAAGATATTACTAACAAACTTGTAGATGATAGTAATATGGATTCAAGTTTTATTGCACCTAATCTTAACAATCAAGATGTTTTAAAGAAAAATGATAATTCTCAATTTGATAATTTAAACAAACCTGAAGTTATTAATCCTGCAACATTAGCTCAAAATGCTCAACAATATAATCAAAGAGTAAATAATAACTCATCTAATAATAGTTATAATTACTATACAGCTGACCCAACTGATATACTTGGTACTGCTTTAAATTCCCCAACATAAAAAAAGGGACTCCGAAGAGTCCCACTTTTCGACCGCGTATACTGCAGTATTACCGGCCTGGCCCTTTCGGACTACTCTTGAGCTAACTTAGCAAAATAACTTAATGTATCTTCCTCTTCTTTATCTGCAGTTGGTGCAGGAGAAGGAGCATCAGCAAATGGTGTTTCAGTAGCTTCCACTGAGTCCATTACTGGAGCTTCGGCAACTGGTGAACCAGCTTCGATACCTAGTACTCTATTAAGTTTGAGCTTTAACTCATCATATGACTTATAATTCTCAGGGTCTGTAAACTCTGTTAATGAATATAGTTGTTCATATGTTTCTTGCAATCTTGTTTCGTCACCACCATGTAGTTGTGAAACACTTGCAAACTCTGACTTATCATAGTTTACCCAACCTTCAACTTTTCTGATTTTAATTTTGAAATCAGCGCCTTCCCAGAAATCGTATGGATTTACTGGTTCTTCATCGGCAAATTGTGGTTGCATAACATCCATGATTTTATCAAAGATTTTTTTACCAAATTTATAAAGGAATACTTTTCCTTCATTTTCCGGATTAGCTGGGTCAGATACTACAAGAACGTTTGACACATAGTGTAACCTTCTTTTTCTTTCCCTAGCGATTGCTTTATCCTCATCTCTACCAGTATTCCATAACACTGAATTCATTTCTGAAACAGGGTCTTGTTGTCCAATAGACGTTAATGAGTTTTCTATATACCATAGACCAGTAGGTCCTTTGAACCCGTGATCCCAGTATCTTACCCAAGGAAGATCTTCACCTTCTTTTGCTGGTAAGAACCTAATCACAGCGAATCCATTCCCTGCTTTATCTCTGGTAGGTTTCCAGAATCTATTATCTTCATAAGAAGTAGTTTCTGGTTTAGTTGTGGATACAGCTTCCGCCGCCTTTACGAGTTTATCGATTGATGAGCCTCGCATGCTCTTAAGATTTTCTAAAGACATTTATCTTTCTCCTATATTTACTGAATTATCCACTTTATACATAACAAAAACAATTTATAATACTATTATACCACACTTTCATGTGTTTGTAAAGGCCTTTTTCAAAACATTTACACATTTTGTTTTATCGAACTTTACGAATGGTTTATATTTAGTAATCTTTCGATAGATATCAGGCCAAATAATTGTTTCTGATATCTTCTTGGATTCTCTATCCATAAACCCAGTTATGGAGTCAATGATCACAACTGTTTCCAATTGTATTTCATCTTGCATCCATAACTGTATTACCAAAGGATGCTCATTATCATTTGCTTCTAATAAAGAGTCAAACTGATTATCCTCTGCTAATTTATTTATATCGTTTTCAAAGGTATACGATAAACTTTCCATAACTTTTTTGTGCTCTCGGTAATATCTTTCTCCACCTTCGTTGAGCATATCACCTACATATTTTACATCATTCTTAAAGTTAGCTACATAGAAGTCCATAAGGTTTTCATATGTATTTGCTATTTTAGCAAAAAAGTATTTATCTTTTCTTTTAAAAAACGATTGAGGTTTTATTGAAGTCTTAAAGTTATATTTAATTGCATCATAACCATCTGTTTCAAAATGTAGTTTTAATGCATTATATAATTTATAAGATTCAAATGGGTCTTTCATATTGGAAGTTTATTTCCTTTCTTTACTCTTAAAAGATTTAAGTTAGTAGCTTCTGCTTCTATCTTTGCTTTCAGAGAATCAGTCAATAATCTTTTCATACTCTTGTAATCCAAACCTCTTTGTTCTACCACATAGGAAGCTGCGTCAATATAACTCATATTCCCTGTGGCGACTAAGTTTTCTACCGCAGTAGAAAATCTTTTCTTAGTCATTATTTTTTCTTTTACTTCTGAATCAACCAACGAATTCATCCCCTTCGTCCCAAGCACAACCTGTAAGGCCGCCAGCTTGTAACGCTTTCAGAGTTCTTAGTACTTCTTGAGCATTCCTACCTGTATCAAGTGCATTCACTGAAACATGTTGAACTACTCTTTCTTTATCAAAAATAAAGGTTGCCCTATAACAAACACCTTCATCTTCATTTACAATACCTAACTCATGTGATAAACCCAATCCGCAATCTGCAGCTAAGACATGATTAATATTACCTATCAATTCATTATCTTTTTTCCATGCAAGTTTACAGAACTCATTATCACCACTTATACCTATAACATTAGCATCTTCTACTAATGCATCCATGCCAGCAATTTCTGTTGGACATATAAAGGTAAAGTCTTTTGGATAGAAATAAATTACACTCCAATCTTTTTTCAATGGTGTGTAACCTTCATCTACGTTGACATCAACAAAGTTATTATTTTCGTCAATTCCCTTAAGCGAAAACGCTGGGAACTTATCTCCTACGCTTAACATTAAAATACCCTCATTAATATACAGTCAGAGTTAATTCTTCCTGTTGGTTTATTTATCTTAGTTGTAATTCCATCCCATACTTTTTCAATCTGTTTTTCAGTTTTCGAAAGTATAAGTGGTAATACATCTTCTGGTTTTCTCAAAGTCGCAGTTCGACTTGAGTCATCAAAGTTCTTAATCGATGTACCTGATATTTCAAACCCATGTGCTGAGTCTGTTTTATATTCAGTTAGCTTTCTCTGTTTGACATTATATACAAATAGTTTATGACTACCTGGAATAAGTACAGGATTAATAGAAACAAGTTTTGACTTAATATCTTCTTGACAATATTTTAGTTTAGTTACTTGTTCATCTGATGACTTTGGTTTTCTAGCCTTTGGTGTTCTACTGGCTTTGAAAGACAATCTTAATTTTTCTAAATCTTCGAAACATGTCTCATATTGTTTCATTATCTTTCTTTTATCAGCTTTACCAATATGTGAATATGCTTCTACACATTGTTCACATGTTTTTTCATAGGCTTCTTTAATGTTAGTATATTCTTCTTCTAACATTGCTTTAAATATATTAATTGCATTACCTTTAAGACCATGCATTTTAAATCTGTTATAAGCACCGAACTTTTGAGTATAGTTACCATCGAACCAACCTTCAACAATAATACTATCCCAGTCATGCCATATAGTATCAACTACTTTTCTTCTTGTTCTTTCAGCAGGTGTAATTACAACTACATTCTTTTGCTTTTCTTCAGCTTGTTTCTTTATAGTTAAACCTTCTTTATAACATTCTTCGATTTTATCTTTAAACCTTTGAATCGATTCATCATCGAATTTCCATCCACGGTAATATAATTTAATACCTTTGTTTACTCCCATGAATTTCCAATCTTTTACTTTACGTAATACAGATACTTTCTTTTTATTATATCCCATTACATCTTCTGCAAATTGATATATTGTAGGTAAGTAATCTTTATTCTTATAAAAATAATTATACCAATTGTTTGCCCTTTGGTATTCGAGTGATGTGAAATCACTTTCATTTGTAAATATTGGTTCTTTACCCAAATATTTATCTTCTAACGTAACGCCTCTTCTAGCCATAATACTCCTTAAAAATATGGGGTGCAGTGGTTGATGATGATAAGGAGTTGATCACCGCACCCAGCATATTATAAATTTTTAATTCCATCAACATAATTTTCAGCTGCGCTTTCTGCCCATGCTAAACTCTTTCCTTTATATGGTTCTCTTTTCATGAGTGTCCCATCGACATACATTTCAATACCATATACTCCATCAGATCTTTTAAATACTTCTGCTCTTCTACTTTCTCTTAAATAAGTAGACATATAACTATACGTAAATCTTTTTTCAAACTTAGTCATTTTTTCTTCCCGCCTTTTTTTGTTCATCGACTAATACACTACTCATATAAGCAAAGTAACCTGTTACACCTAATAGTATAAACCCAAAGAATTCTTCAAGCCAACCCATGTAATGTAATCCATAATAAAATGCAAAACAAAATGTTAGTATAGCAAGCCAAGTTGATGCTTTGTACCAATCAATACTACTTCTTTTCATATATTTACCTCTCCCATTCCAACTAAAATAGTTAGACAAATTAGTGTTACTATACTCAATATACACATCCATTTGAATATACCGTATAGTGTGTCCATAAATTTATTAAACATTAACCTCTCCTCATTTTTGCAATGTCTTCAGCTTCTTGTTGGCTGATGACTGGTACTGCATTTGATTTATGCATAGTAGCAATACCTTTGACTAACGTACCAGTATACTTTGGACTTTCTTTCTTTGCAGTATCGCCTGCCTGTGACATCCATGTACCATTTGCCATTGCTTCTTCCATAAGTGATTTATATTGTTTTGCTTGTTGATTCCTCAATATATTCAATTGAGTTTCTTGTACTTCACGTCTTTTGAAAGGTAATGGCTTTTTCTTTGTAGCATTAGCTGCGTGATTTTTTCTTCTTTTTCCTGTTGGACCATATCTTAAAGAGCCCATATAAAAACTAGTCATTCCCATAATATATTCTATTATACCACAAATTCGAGTAAATGTAAACCGTTAAACTGCAAATCTTTCATATTTGTCTATAAGATCATCACCTTTAAGTTTTTCACCAAGAACTCGAATTAGTTTACCATCTTTTCTTCTTTCTATCCTACCATCGTTAAAGGTAGTATCTACTACATGGCCATCGTCAAGGTATTCGTCATATGCCATTGTTACTTTAGTTGTATCAAATGCATGTATTCCTGCAATACCATCTGCCCATATCTCAGCTTCTAATAATAAAGCTTGACGTTTTACTGTTTCAGTATATTCTGTCATGTGTTGTCTCCATCTCTTGTATGAACTTGATGTTTCATAAAAAGTTTATCTGCTTGTCTTTGAAAAGACTTCTCTACTAATCTATCGATTGCTTTTCTAAACCATTGTCTTATTTTACCCATAACCATACTCCATAACAAACGGCAGCTGTAAATACACAACCGCCTAATATCCATAACCATTCAATAATTAATCCCATGAGTCTTGATCCTTCATAGCATTATATGTTTCAAAATATGATGTACTTGCAAGGTAATCCTTAGTTTGCTTTTCACTATAGTACATATTTTCTTCTTTAAAACAATCCAATCCACCAGGTGATTGATGACCAGCTTTTTTTACTGAAGCCGTTAGTTTGTTATAATAATCTTTAGGCTTACTATAAACTTTTTTGACGGTAGCTTTAAATTCTTTTTCTTCGTCATACTTTTGCTTTTCAGCTAAAAGTGCTTCTTTCCATTCTTTAAAATTATCCATTAGTTGTTACTCCTTCATAAAAATAGTCTAACTCACTGATAGAGTTTTTATTCATAATAGAATCGATTACTTTATCTTTGAATCCTAGTTTATATAATATTGTTTCCACGAATGTCATTTTTACATTCAATGGAATCCTTGTTGCGATATGCTCAAAATTCATATACATTATGCAGTCTCCTTATCAAAATTTAAATTATGTAATACAGCATGTGCCATACATGCTTTGTCTTGTGTGTATCTGATATCTGTATTATCAAATATTCTGAATGCATCAAGTGCATTCCAATAATCATCAATGGTATTACCACCAATGTTTACTGTCCACTCATGGTCATTCTGCCATGGTCTTGAACCTTTCCAATCATAGAGAGTAAATACTCCGTATTCAGTTTCTCCATCACTATTTGTTCTTTGAGTTTTAATAGTCCATTCCATAGTAACTTTACCACTCATTTCGTTTGGTGCGTAATAGATTGGATCACCAAACATTTCTATTAATTGATTTGTAGTTACACCTTCCATATAACCTTTTCTTGATGTACCAACCGCAGGTGATTCGGTTGGGATAAATTGAATAGTTTCCATTACGCTGCCTCCAACATTGATAGTGGACAATTCCAAAGCTTGCCATCAATTTCGACTACAGCTTTAGTTCTTTTGATTTGAGTAACAACTCCATGTTCAGAACCTGACCTAGAGTTGACAATAACATTAGATCCAACTGAAATACTATTTTTAACATCCATAGCTTTCATTGCTCTAAGTTGCTTTTGTTTGATTTTAATAAGGTCAATTACCTCATTCATTTCACCAATAGAAGAGATTCCATTGATCGCGTTCAAAATAGATTTTTTCATTATGCAGCCTCCTTCATTTCTTTTCTAATAATTCCAGCCATTGAGAAAGCATTGAAATCTCCACTAGCTGAAATACCAAAATCTTTAGCATTAACTACTAGTTTGTAGTATTTAGAACCACTCATGAATTCATTAAAAGCGTTATCAATATATTGACCGTTTATCCAAAACGTATTATTAGAACCTTGTACAGGTGAGAAAGAATATCCTAATTTATTCATTAAGAAATCCTTAATTTTATTTTTATCAAAAATACCCTTCTCGGAAGGTTTAGTTTTTGCGATTATATTATAATTTTTCATATTCACTCCTTTATCAAATTATATAGCTATTATACTACAGTTCTGCAGATTTGTAAACCCCTAAATTGAAATTGTTACAGAATTGTAACATACTTGTAACACAAATGTAACAATTGGCGTCCCCTAGGAGAGTCGAACTCCTGTTGCTGGGATGAAAACCCAGTGTCCTAACCACTAGACGAAGGGGACGTATCATTAATGGAACCTCTTTTCTACTCCATCTACTACTAGATGGGTAATGTGCATTTTACTAATTGGATTCATAAATCCGAAATTAGGTAATTGATTACACATAGAATCCCAATCATTGCTATCATGGGATAGTGCCAACTCATTGAGTTCTGCTGGGACAGGTATTTCAATAATAGCACTGTCTCTCACTTCACCCTTAATAATTGGAAACCCTTTTATTGTTACTTTTTTCATATTCACTCCTTATTAACAAAATATACATCTATTATACTATAGTTTTGAGTAAATGTATATAGCTAAAGTGAAAAAAAGTATATAAATTTTATATATATTTTTAGAATATAAGGCCATTGTCTTCTAATACAATAAAGTTATTAATAACAGCTATAGTAATTAATGTATTAGGAAGTAGTAAATCATCTTTTTCATATGTATGGATTATTAAATTACCCCATACTAATTTGAATAATATTAATCTATCTAGGTGAGGGTCTTTTCCAACAATTGGATTTACTTCATATATATTTGGGTCTTTTAAACCACGATTTGTAGTCCATACATCAAGAGCATTGATTGCCCAGAAATAATAAAGTTCTCTTTGAGGATATTTTTCTTTAAACTGTATAGATAGTGACAGTTTCTGATTTTCCTTTAACCTTGATGCTATCAACTTTTGTGAGTAATCCGCCTTTACACTGTCCAGCAGTGGTTGGGCCCAACAACATTCGAATCCCATCATAATTGCGTGTTTGGCCTTCGAGTCGAGCACCGAGGTTGACGGCGTCTCCAATGACGGAATAGTCAAATCGAGATTCTGAGCCCATGTTTCCAACGATGCAGTCGCCGGTGTTGATACCAATCCCAACATCAATACGAGGTAAACCTTGCTCTTCCAATTCTTGTATAAGTTCATCTGCTGCCTTTAATATTTCAGTTCCTGTTTTAACTGCTAATTCTGCATGATTTTCTGTAGGTAAAGGAGCATTCCAAAATGCCATTATACAATCTCCCATATACTTATCAATTGTTCCGCCGTTATTTAAAATGATTTTAGTCATTCTATCTAAATAGTTATTTATAATCTTTACGAGTCCTTCGGGGTCATTATTGTTTTTATAATGCTCTGATATTGGTGTAAAGCCTACTATATCCATAAAGAGGAATGTCATTTCTTTTCTTTCACCACCAAGCTTTAAGAGTGATGGGTCCTTTTGTAATAACATGACTTGTCTTGGATCGAGATATGTTTCAAATTGTTTCTTAATTTGCTGTCGTAGCATGAACTGTTTATAGAAATTATTAAGTGCACTTGAAAGATAGATTATTATATATAATATTAGTGAATAACTAAGGTCCAGGAGTATATAAAATTTATTCCAGATATAATACACGAGTCCGGTTGTCCCGAAGACAAGAACCAGAAAGGCTAATAAAGAAAGCCAAATCGGTGCACGATATACCAATAGAATCAGAACAAGAACGAGAAGAGTCGATACAAGAACTTCTACAGGAGTTGCGTATTGAGGCCGAGAGATCGGATTCTCAGAAAGAATTGTCTGTAACGTTGTCGCTTGTAGTTGATGGGGATATTTTAACCCGCCAGGAGTAGGCACCTGAAGACTCAGTCCACGTGCGGTTACACCAACCAGAACTGTCTTGCCTCCAAAATCTGTATAATCATTTAAGTTATTTACATACTCTACTTCTTCAAATTTTGTATTCCATTTCAACCAAATAGAACCATCACTATCTGTAGGTATTTCATAAGGTCTTAATACTATACTTTCGATTCCTGCTTCGTTTGATTTAATTGTATATGAAGGTTTGTCATTTAATACACGAATTGTTTCTAAGGCAAAGGATGGATATAATTGATCATTAACATTTGATATCAATGGTATACGTCTTGTAATATTATCCACCTCAGGAGCACCATTAGATAAACCGTGTCCCCAAGCACCGGCCTCTAATTCTGGGATATTGGTCACCATTCCCTTATATTTGTATATAAACTCGAGAGGATCTGAGGTGCCGAAAGTGGCATATCCTACATACGGTGCATAGTCACTTCGACCATATTCATCTGCGGTTTGAGTTAATATAATACCATTGTCTTTAATCCAAGATGCAAATACTTCATCACCACCAAATCGATCAGGTTCTGGAAACATAATAGTAAACCCTATCATACCTGCATTTTTATTTCTCAAATCAGCTATCATTTGAGCATAATATTGTCTAGGCCAAGGAAACTGTCCTAACTCTTCGAGGGATTCCTCTCCTATATTTAATAATACGATTTCGTTGGATTGTTCTTCAGGAAGTGTTTTGATTAATGTGTCAAATACATTTAATCTTGTTTGCTCTAATAAAGCTGGGTCTGCTATTCTCATACAGACCATAAGAAAAACTAAAGCTATTGTTGTCCAGATGGACGTTATATATTTCATTAATTACCTTGAGTAACATTAACTGTACAACCGCCGACAGTATAACATGTATTCGTAATAGAATATGATTGATTAGTTCCGCCTTGTTGTAATAAGTTTAATGTTGTTGGTTCACTACCATCTAATGTCACTTGAGCATTATGACTTGCATTACCTTTTTGCATTAAGTCAACGGTTGAACCATCAGCTGTTCCATAAAAATATTGTTGTGCATAATGAGAACCTGTGCCTTCTTGCCATAAGTCTAGTTCTGTATCATCTGCATGTAAATCTAAATTAAATGTATGTGTTCCGCTTTGGTATACATTCACTGTATTATCATTTCCCCATATATGTCTACCATAAGTTGCACCATCATATTGAAGTACGCTTTCAGTATTACCTGTACCATCTACATCTCCACCCCAACTTTTACCTGAACCCCAATATGAAACCCAACCAATATAGTTGCCTGAACCATTTTGTTCAAAAGAGAATGTATTTGAGGCATGGTCAAATGAGAATCTTACCTCGTTATCATAACCGATTTGTGTTACACTGAGGTTCACATCATCGCCCGAGCTCACTTGTTCTACATGAACATGATTATCGTCTGCATATATTGGTGCTATAAGCAATATAAATGGTGCCCACGGTTTTATCCAATATTTAAAAAATGTTTGCCAAAATTTTTTCATCTTTTATACCAGCTCTTTTTGCGTCTTCTATTTTACCCTTTCTTCTTATTTCTCTACTTTTCTTAGATATGGGTTTAGTAATTTTTTCCATATATTATTTATAATTGTTTAATTCTTATATCAATCGCATCACCATCATTTCCTATGATTACTCCTTGCCATGATGGTGTATCTGTTTCTAAAGTAAATGAATTACCTGTAGCAATGGTTATTTCTATTAATCCTTGTACATTTCTATATAGTACTAAATCACCATCTCTTAAAAATACATTATATTGTGATTCATCATTTAAACCACGAGTTGCACCTTTAATATCAAACTCACCTAATGTATCAAATAAATCTCCTGAATCTACGATGTCTAATACATCAATTAAAAACTCTACATCGAGTTCATCAATATCAAGTTCATTAAATTCATCTAATTCATCCTCGGCCAATTCATCTTCTTCTAATTCATTAAATTCTAAAAAGTCGATATCAAGTAATCCTTGATCTTCATTTTGTTCTTCTTGTAATTCCTCTTCCATTTGTTTTTTAATATCTTCTGGTGGATTTACAATAAACATATTGTCAATTAAAGCTGGTGTAATACCATTAATGACAGTTGTTTGTGTAGGTGATCTATCATATGAAGCAACCATAGTGGCAGCATACGCTTCATCTAATATTACAGTTCCACCAAGGTTTGATACTTCAATAACTCCAGATGGATTACCTTGATCATCAGGTAATAATATAATAAGTGATCTTCCAATCTCATCGATTGTAGTTGTAAAGTCTGTACCTCTCACCGCGATAGTTGCAGTAGGAGTACTAATTTCGATATTTGCTTTATTCACTAACCCTAAAGAACCTGAAGCAAACCTTGCAGTTCCACTAACCATTCTCATAGTCATCTTTGACATAGAAGGATCGGGGTCATAATAGACTGTATCTATTAATACTCTTGAATGTTCTTTGAGTTGAAGTTCTGCTTTATCTAAGAATTCGATAAGCATTCGACCATCGGCCGTTTCTGCTGTATCGTTAAGGTTGATTTCAAGACCGACTTCATGATTTAATGTTTCCTTACCTCGAGTAATTCCACCATAACCTTTGGTCTCTCTAATATCGCCAATGGGCTCAGCATAACTGAACCCACTGATGATAAGTGCACTAGCTATCGCTACCGCTATCTTTTTGTGTAATTTGAATGATTGCATTATCTGAAGTAATGTCTAAAACAATGTTAGCGTTAGGTGTTGAACAACCAACTCCCGCGCCTGTTGCACAAGTACCAGATATTTGATTAATATCAACATCTGCTGAGTCACCTACTAAAGTGAACTCTAAGTTTTGTGCTCCATCATTTTGTAATGTGTTAATATTGTTTGAACTTCCTGTTATATCAAAGTTCCATACATTATCATCACTTTCCCAATCGATGTCAAATACGTTTGAATCACCGATTAATATTAAATCAGCATCTAATCTTTCTGCACTTACTACATAACCTTGGTCGATATCAAAGGTGTTTGAATCACCTGTAACATCAAAGTTTATGTCTGAATCATCTGTACTACCGATGTAACCAATATTCCAATCAATCTCATTTGAATCTCCAGTAAAGTCTAACTTATAGTAAGAACTATCTGCTACTACTGGTCCAAATAAAACGTTTTGATTACCTGTAAAATCTAAGTCAAATTCTAGTGAACTACCTGTAATACTCATTGCAGATAATGATCCGCCAGAAGCGTCATCTCCACCGATTTTGTTACCAAAACCGATTTGATCTACATAAAGTTTTAAAGTGTCACCAGATTGAGTGATCTTAACTTCGTTATCATCAGTGGCTTGTGCGAAAATAAAAGATGTCGACAATAGCAATGCTATACTTAAAAGTTTATTCATTTTCGTTATACCCCTCTATTTTCCAATAACCACGATCGTGGCCTTGGTATACTAATTCCAACACTGCAGCTTCAATCGCTGTTCGTGTTGCATATGTCACTGACTCATTATTACCCACTCCGTCCTCATATTCTACTAGTGTGGTGCTATTATCGACGAATCGAAATATATCACCACTTCCACCATAACTAAGAATTGTCTTCTTAGCTTGGACATTCAATAATACTTCACCAGTTAAAACTGAAACAGCTCTAACTGATACGGTTACGACATCTTGCGTATATCGTTTACTTTTACCAATACCCAATAGACGTGCGCCCCGTCCACCGGTTTGTATATTGGTATCGTATCCAATAATTCCACCTTCTATTATCATACCAGCAAATAGGAGTGGATTTAATGGTTGCGGACCACCGTCGCCCGCAAATTCTTGTCTAGCACTTCGTATAATTTGTCTTTCTCTTACAAGGTTATCAATACCTTGTCTTTCAACTACTCTAAACCAAGTGCCATCACCTGCAGTTTTTAAGGCATCAATTAACATTTCTGTTCCGCCTTGTGTTACTGCAGTAGAGAAGTCTGCAATACCTTCTCTTTCTTTTCTTTGACCTGTTTTATCAATAAAGTTATATACAGCAACTACAGGCTTTTCTTCAGCTGCTGGTAAATTTAATAATTCGACATATGATGGTAACCTTACAACTTCAGGTTCCTCTACACATATATAAGAATGTCTTACTGTCTTTTCTATTCTTGCTTTAGCGTTATGTATAGATGAACTATGTAATAAAGAATCAACATCTGATTCACCTTTTTCGTAATCAGTCGGTTCAAAAGTTATTTGTTTACATTCTTGAGGTTCGTCTGACCATAACGGAGTTGATGATTCATTCATCAATCCTAAAACTATTAATAATGCAACTAAACCTTCCATTAGCCAACGTCCGGGTCTTGGCCAAAGTTACCTGAACCAATAGGTATTTCGATTACGGTTGTAGTACCGTCTTCTCCAACGATTGTCATTTTAATATATTCAGTACCATCAGCATTTGTAATTACTTCATATGTAACTACATTACCTTCTAAAGTAAATGATCCAAACCTTACTGAATCATCATTACTGAACATTGACTCTACTAATTGTTTTGATAGTTGAGCATATATACGACTTTCTAAGTTTCGTATAAATTTTGCCATAGTAGTATTTTCAGCTTCTCTTTCGGCTGCTTTACGCGCAGCTTCCATAGCATCTTTAATTGCTTTCTTTCTACTATGTTCTTGGTTCTCAATGGTAAGGTAATGTGCTCCAGTACCTTGTCCACTAAAAGATGGATTTTTAAATTTGTGAACTACATCAGCATTTACATTCGGTGATACTGCTAATATACTAACCATAAAAATAGTTATAAGGGTTGCAACCTCTAGCTTATTCACTATTTCCTCCTGAGTTATTCTTTTTCTTTTTTTCATTCTCTTTATATTCTAAAACAACATTTACCTTTTGTTGTAAACGTATTAAATCCTGATCAAGCATTCGTGTCTGATCAATTACTCTTATCAGAGCAAAATGCATTTTTTCTATTTGGGGATCTATTTCTTCTTGAATAAAGTTATATACAAAATAAACAAAATAACCTAATCCTACAACCATGACTGTAGGAAATCCGTATTCTGAAATGATTTGTGCTATATCCATTAATCCCTTCTCACATCAAGTTTACCGTCTTCGACAAAGTTTTCCGCCCTTGCGACTCTTTCGATATCAGGCCTGAGTTCGAGTGCACTACTTACTAACATGTCGATTTTTATCATTTCATTTGACATTGTTCTGGCTCTATTTTCAAGAGATTCACAGAACATAGTAAGTGTCTTAATATCATCAACAATACCTTCCATAATTTGCTTTATAATTATGAATATAAATGCACCCATAACAATAGCACCAGCGATTGGTAACCCAACGTCACTGATTAAACTTAATACTTCTTCCATAATATAGTTTATTTATAATATTATAGAACTTAGATGTGTTATATATTGAAATTAATTGATACTCCACAACCGCAAGCTGATTCTTCTTTGTCGTTATGGAATTTAAAGAATTCATTCAGTCCCTCTTTGACATAATCTATAGTCATGCCATCTAGATAAGGGACTGAATTATAGTCGATTAGAAATTTCCACTTTCCATAGTCTAGTTCTATGTCTTCAGCAGACTTAACATTATCAGTATCAAAAATGTACTGAAAGCCAGCGCAGCCGCCTCCCGTAACTCCAATCCGTATATAACTAAATTGTTCTTCGGTTTGCTTTTGCACCAGTTTTTGAATAGCTTCATTTGTTAATTCTATTTGCATCCTTTTGTATTATGTCTAATCTTACTAAGTCTCTCCATACGTTTTGTATTCGAGACATTTTCATGAAAGCATGAAATTTTGCCCACATATTTACCCCCTGTGTGTTGCTGAGGAGGATATGATTGGAGATTAGTTTGTATATGCTATAGCTACTGCTTTGACACCAGTGATACTAGTACCTACTTCTACAGTGTGGTCACGATTTTTTTCTAATATGACTTCAGTAAGTGTCTTTACAGTAATAGTTCCAACTGTTGTACTACCGTCTTTTACGGTTACTAGTTGATCAGCGCCATTTCCGTTATAAATTCTAAGCACTTTAGCTTTTGCAACATCTGATGCTGTATCGCTTAATGCAACTTCTGAACCTAATAGCTTAATTGTATTTGCCATTTTAATTTACCTTATTTTTTAACTGTTTTCTTTGGTCTTCCTCTCTTGGCTGGAGCTTTCTTTGCAACTGCTTTTTTCTTAACAGGTGCTTTTCTTTTAACGGGAGCTTTTCTTTTTTTCTTTGCAGGTGTTTTACCATCTACATAAGCTTCGTTTGTAAAAGGAGTACTTTTATCATCTTTTACAAAATGACCTTTAGCATTCCTTGCTCTTTCGCCAGAGGCAGGTTTCATATAATCGTAGATAGCATATACTATTGCTCCGATAAATAAAACTCCAATCACTATTGAACCTATGTCCATAATATCCTCCATTACTTATTATTATATTTATAATACTCGATGAACTCTTTCCACGGAAAAAAATCTTTTCTTTCGTGGCACCAAAATCGGCCTATATATTCTCGAGTCTCTTCATTAGCCTCTCGGCTCTGTTCGTCACTTGCTTGTACCATCTTGAATCTCTCCCTTCAATTGCGGCTGTTTTCCAATCACCACTTTGCAGCGCTGCGTTGTGGTTCTTAAATTTGCTCAAGCGCGTGAGTCCCATATTAAACATCATGTTTGCGACAATTTGTTTTACCTCTTCAGGATAACCGTCCCAACCATCATGTAATTTTTTGCAGTCTTCAATGACTACTTGAACGTCTTTTTCAAAACATTCATCAACCCTTTCTTCTGATACGAGAACACCAACGTCCTTACCATATTCAGGGTCTGATTCTAAAACTAGATGTCCAATACCAAATGTTGGATAACCAAGGTGATCTTTATATATGCTATATACCACACCTTCATCTATTTTTAGTTGTTCTTTTAATTTTTCAATATCCATTTCTTGTTCCTCTAAACATTTCATCCACCATATTGCCATATTATATATATACCTTTATTTATAATTAATAATTTCTCTAATGATTTCCCAATTTTCTTTTGGTGTTCCTTTATTAGCATAAGCACATTGAAAATCATTTCTTTTATTTCTTATTATGTATGCATCATGTAAATATTTTGATGTATAATTAAATTTAGTACATGCATGTTTAGTTAAAAGTTTAAAGTCATGTATTTCGTTATGCTTATGATTAATTACATCACCTATATTTTGTATTTCTTCTGAAATAATATAAGGATATACGTTTTCTTCTATTACTTTTGGTTCATCACCTTCTTTACATGTAATACTTTCTAAACACCAATCACTCATGTGAACTTTTTTATAATCATATATAATGTTTTTTATACTTCCAATTAAACATTCGCTTCTAAAGTTTTTTGTATGATTATGTAAATTTCGAGTAGGACTTGGTATTATATCAGAATGAAAATTTAATGAATATCCCAGTGTTGTATGTAATTTTATAAATCCTAATCCATGTTGCCAAGGATCACCTCTGCTATTATCTATTATAAAATCAATGTTCATTTCTTTCATACATTTTATAATCAAAAAGTAATTTATTAAACTCTTTATATCTTTTATCTGCTGGAGTATTATATATATCTTGATTTTTTATATTAAAAACTAAATGAATAAAATCACTTATCAAAATTGGATATCGTAAATGTAATTTACCTACTCTAAATTTATATTTTAAACTTGGACCATTTGATATTTTTTTTATAAATTCATTTGTTTTTTTATCTATTCTAAATTTAGTAATATTTTCAATCTTCATATCACCAGTTCTATTATATTCTTCTATATAAGCAAACATCTTTGTATCATAAAAAACTTGAGAATCAATATTAAGATTATATTTTTCTTTTGAAAAATCTCTAAAATTTATTATGCCTTTTTTAAGTTCTTCATTAGGATCGCCTATAAACATTATATCAATATCATATGTAGGATGAAATGGAAAACCACTCCAAAGATAAGTTTCCCATTTATCAAAAACATTTATAAAATCAAAGGTATTTAAACATTCTATAAATTTATCAATTTGTCCCATAATTAATTAATCGGCTTATGGATCACTTACATTATTTGAATCATCAGAAGTACAACTCATATTAATGTTTGAAGACCCTGATCTTGTATGAACTGTTTTAATTACACTTCCATTTGCTCTCATTTGAATAGTAATTGTTCCACCACTAATACTTGCAGTCGGACCTTGTATTTCCTGATTATCACCATTAGCACCAGCCCATAAAATCATGTTTTGTATTCCTGTTCCTGTACTCATTGAAAACCAATCTGTCTCAAATCCTGCAGAAGAAAGTATATGAGAAGTTATATTATCTGTAGATGTAGCACCTGTACATGTTGCTGTAGTTCCTCCACAACCCGATGCAGAAAGCTGTCCATTATTTTTAGCAGCTGCTCCATAAATCCAATCACCTGTATAATTAATATCATTAGTAAATTGACCACTACCTGATGAAAATGTAAATCTTACATCAAGTGAACTTAATGTTCCAGAATAACTTAATGTTTCAGAGTCTGTTGTATATGATAAATCACCTGAATCATTACCTTCAATTTGTCCTTTTAATTTCCAAGTGTATGTTGAACCAGACCTTTGAAATTCAAATATTACTGCCGAAATAGCGTTAGAAGCATCAAAGTTGGCAGAATCCATTGTATAAATAAAATTCATATTAGTAGAAGGAGCCGATGTTGTACCCCAGCTAAATGCTGGTGCTTCATCATGATCATAACCTCTCCACTCTGATAGTTCATGAGGTTGTGATGCTATAGCTGAACCTGTTTCTCCAGATGTGTTATCACTACCACTCCACCCATTAGCTGTATTAATAGTTGCATAAGTACCATTTGTTAATTTTGTAAATGATACATTAGTTTCACCATCGATATTTTGTGCAGTGTAATCATCTTCATTTAATTCTGAAAAGATTCCTTTAACATTTATTTGTCCTGAGCTTGGTACTGGCATTATTTAATTATCCCCGCTATTAACTCTTCAAAAGCTTCTACTTTTTCTGTTCTCTTAGGCCAGTAGATATAATCTTTTTCTGGGTTCTTTTTTAAATTTGATAGTAAAGGTAATATAGAATTATATAGTTTATTTAATTTGTCTTCAAGT
>Ga0213866_10000657_pt1 | contig 26936 bp, 37 predicted proteins | sample PICome_11_FD_160079 | JGI IMG/M metagenome (GOLD analysis project Ga0213866, IMG submission 160079) | Coastal seawater microbial communities near Pivers Island, North Carolina, United States - PICO284 | ecosystem: Environmental > Aquatic > Marine > Coastal | place: USA: North Carolina... | reverse complement strand
AGAACATAGGCAATATATAAGGAGGCATAACTATGGCATCATTAGCAGAAATTAGAGCAAAGCTCAAAGAACAAGAAGCCGGCGCTGGCGGACAACGAACAGGCGGTGGCGATAACGCAATTTACCCATTTTGGAATATGAAAGAAGGCGAGCAAGCAACGCTACGCTTTTTGCCTGACGGCGATGATTCAAACACTTTCTTCTGGAAAGAGCGTTTGATGATTAAACTTCCATTTGCTGGTGTAAAAGGTGAAACAGATTCACGTCCAGTGCAAGTTCAAGTTCCGTGCATGGAAATGTATGGCGAATCTTGTCCAATCTTGCAAGAAGTGCGTGGTTGGTTTAAAGATCCAAGTCTTGAAGATATGGGTCGTAAATATTGGAAGAAGCGTAGTTATATCTTCCAAGGTTTTGTTGTTGATGATCCACTCAAAGAAGATTCGCAACCAGAGAATCCAATCCGTCGATTCATTATTGGTCCGCAAATTTTCCAACTTATCAAAGCAGCACTAATGGATCCAGATATGGAAGAACTACCAACAGATTATACTGCTGGTGTAGATTTCCGTTTGTCAAAAGGAACCAAAGGAGGTTACGCAGATTATGGCGCAAGTAATTGGGCACGTAGAGAGCGTCCACTAGGTGATGCAGAGATGGCAGCAGTGAACAATCACGGCTTGTTTAATCTTAACGATTTCCTTCCTAAAAAGCCAGGCGAAGTAGAACTTAAAGTTCTTACCGAAATGTTTGAAGCAAGTGTTGATGGTGAAGCATATGATGCTGATCGTTGGAGTCAATATTTCCGTCCAAGCGGAATGGCAGCTCGCACTGGTGATCCAGTAGCAACACCTGCACCAACTCCTGCACCTGCTCCAGCAGCAGAAACTGTAAATGACACTGGTTGGCAAGATCCTGCTCCGGCAGCAGCGCCAGAACCTACTCCTGCTCCAGCAGCAGAAGCAGCACCTGCAGAAGAAAACGCAGGTGGCGCACAAGACATTCTTGCAATGATCAGAGCACGTCAAGGACAATAATAGAAAGGGCTTCGGCCCTTTCCTTTGCTTTTTAGAATAGGAGATATACATGGCTACTAAGGCATTCGATCCTAGTAAGTTTCGAAACTCATTAACAAAATCTATTAAAGGTATGAGTGCAGGCTTTAACGATCCGCAAGACTGGATCAGCACAGGCAACTTTGCACTTAACTATCTGCTCAGTGGTGATTTCCGTAGAGGTATTCCACTTGGTAAAGTAAGCGTGTTTGCAGGTGAATCAGGTGCAGGCAAATCTTACATTGTGTCTGGCAACATTGTAAAGTCAGCACAAGAACAGGGCATCTTTGTTGTATTAATTGACAGTGAAAATGCTCTTGACGAAAAGTGGTTACAAGCACTTGGTGTTGAGACCACAGACGACAAAATCCTAAAACTTAACATGGCAATGATTGATGACGTTGCTAAAACAATCTCAACATTCATGGACGACTATCGTGCAATGGACGAAGACGATCGTCCTAAAGTGTTGTTTGTAGTTGATAGTTTAGGTATGCTTATGTCACCAACTGAAGTAAATCAGTTTGAAGCAGGTGATATGAAAGGTGATATGGGTCGTAAGGCCAAAGCACTAAAAGCACTGGTTACTAACTGTGTGAATATGTTTGGATCATATAACGTAGGTATGTGTGTAACAAACCATACTTATGCATCGCAAGATATGTTTGATCCAGATGATAAGATCTCAGGCGGTAGCGGTTTTATCTATGCAAGCTCAATGGTGGTTGCTATGAAAAAACTAAAACTAAAAGAAGACGCAGATGGTAACAAAACATCACAAGTAAATGGTATTCGTGCAGCGTGTAAGGTTATGAAAACTCGTTACGCAAAACCGTTTGAAGGTGTGCAAGTTAAGATTCCATACGAAACAGGTATGGATCCATATTCAGGTATGTTTGATTTGCTAGAAGCAAAAGGACTGCTTGAAAAGCAAGGCAATCGTTACAAGTATATAACCAGTGACGGTATTGAATTTTTAGAATATCGTAAAAACTGGACAGGTGAACTACTCGAAATGGTTATGGCCGATTTACCAAGAAAAGAAGAGCAAATGGTAAATATGGCTGAAGCGAACGAAGAAGTCGTTGTTGATGACCATAACGAGGAGTTAACCGAAAATGAATGAAGAATTTGTTATTGATATTTGGTCTTTGTTAAAAGCATATCTTGACAAGAAACAAGTTGAACTAGCAGCAGAAAAATTTGTCGATACCATAATTGATTATGGTATGGACGATACACAATTACAAGAAATACTTGGTGTAGACAAAGATCTAGATAATGCTATCACGTATTATTTAGAAATGGACGAAATAGACCCTGACGAGGAGGATTGGGACGAGTAATGGCAGGGTGGTATAGCCGTGTCAGCAGAGATATCAGTCAAATACCTGCTGCAATACAACATTTTGAAGTTGAACTAGGTTCTGCAAAGGCCGAAGTAAAACTTACAGGAAATGTCGAAAAACAGGCAGCAATGATGCCAGGTATTGTTGAACATCGTTTCAATCAGCTTCAAGAAATTGAAGCTATACTTGAATATATGAATATTGAGCTACGCAAACTGCGTAGCTCTTATTTCCGTAAATATCTAGAAAACTATCAACGTGCATTAAGCAGTCGTGATGTTGAAAAATATGTTGACGGCGAAACTGATGTGTGTGATTATGAAAAAATTATAAATGAATTTGCACTGTTGCGTAACAAATGGTTAGGTGTTCTCAAAGCATTGGATCAAAAACAATGGCAAATAACAAACATTGTAAAACTCAGAGTTGCAGGAATGGAAGACGCTACTTTGTAAATACCATATGAAAGTGGTATTAGTAACAGGCGGATTTGATCCACTGCATAGTGGACATATAGAATATTTTAAATCAGCAAAAGAACTAGGTGATCACCTTGTAGTAGGTGTTAACTCGGATGAATGGCTTGCTCGTAAAAAAGGCAGGCCTTTTATGCCCTTTGAAGAACGTTGTGCAATCATAAAAGAATTAAGTTGTGTTGATGAAGTCATTGGATTTAATGATACTGACGATACAGCTAATCATGCAATCTTTCAAATTCTATCAACAAAAGGCAGTCAAACAAAAGTTATCTTTGCCAACGGCGGAGATAGAACACGTTCTAATATACCAGAAATGAAATTTACAGATGTAGAGTTTGTGTTTGGCGTAGGTGGCGAAAATAAGATGAACTCCAGTAGCTGGATATTAGACGAATGGAAGACACAAAAGACCGAACGTGATTGGGGATATTGGCGTGTGTTAGATGACAAACAACCTCGCATAGGACAAAAAGTAAAAGAGCTTGTCATTAATCCCGGATGTAGTTTAAGCGATCAAAGACATAAGCATAGAAGTGAATATTGGTATGTCTTAGAAGGAGATATACAAATTGATTTAGAGTTTCCTGATGGACAATGGCAAATTCAATGTCTTACTGCACACACAAGTTATTTAATTAGACCAGACTGGTGGCATAAAACAACTAATATCGGTGATGTGCCTGCACACATTGTAGAAATACAATACGGAGAACAATGTGAGGAAACGGATATAGAAAGAAGATAAGATGAAAGTATTTGTAGGATATGACACAAGAGAAGATATAGCATATCAAGTTTGTAAACACAGTATTAAAAGTAAGAGCAAACTTGCTGATGTTCGTCCATTAAAACAACAAGAGCTAAGAGATGCAGGTTGGTATACTAGACCAATAGATAAACTTGCAAGCACTGAATTTACTTTTACACGTTTTCTTATACCCGAACTAACCAACTTTCAAGGTTGGGCATTGTTTATGGATTGTGATATGATACTTACTACAGATATTAAAGAACTGTTTGATCAAGCAGATCCAAAGTATGCTGTGATGTGTGTGCAACATGATTATACACCTAAAGAAGGCACCAAGATGGATGGGCAAAAACAAACTATCTATCCTCGTAAGAATTGGTCAAGTGTTATGTTGTTTAATTGTGCTCATCCTAGTAATGCTGCACTTACAATGGACCTAGTAAACAATCCTGAAATAAACGGAGCATATCTACACAGATTTAGTTGGTTAAAAGATGAAGAAATTGGAGAATTGGATCACACTTGGAATTATCTTGTTGGTGTATATGATGACATTGATACACCCAATTTAATTCATTATACCGAAGGCGGCCCTTGGTTTGAAAACTATAGAGACTGCGAGTTTGCTGATTTGTGGAAACAAGAATTGTATGATATGTTTAAGTAAAAATGGCAATGATGAATTTATAAATGCATTTGCATTTGGTGCTGGATTTCAAATAGCTCAAGAAGTAGACATTGACACTGAAGAACCTATATTGTTCCGTAGTATTGTAAAAAAAGATTTAATAAATCATAGGCTTAGTAAAGGTTTACCTTTTTATTATATGGACAGTGGATATTTCGGAAATTACAAAAGTCCAATCAATCCCGAAGCAAAAAAATTATGGCATAGAATAGTTAAAAATGGATTGCAGCATTCTGATATTATCGAAAGGCCTGGTGATAGATTTAAAATGCTAGGGTTATCTGTAAAGAAGCATACAAAAAGAAAAGGTGGTGCTGTATTGTTAGCACTACCAAGTCCTAAACCGTGTAAGTTTTATGATATAGACTTAAAAAAATGGACAGCAGACACAATAGCAGAAATTAGAAAACACACTGATAGAGAAATTATTATAAGAGAAAAACCTAAGTTGCGAGCAGAGCGTGTAAACAATAGTATATACGAGGACTTTAAAAAAGCACACGTATTGGTTACATACAATAGCATAGCAGCAGTTGAAAGTATTTTACACGGTATACCTGCTATAACACTTGCACCTACTGCTGCTGATCCTGTAAGCGACAAAGAACTAAGTAAAGTTGAAGATCCAACAATACATCATATTGATAAATTAACAGCATGGGCACATCATTTAGCCTACGGCCAGTTTCATATACAAGAAATGATGAGTGGACATGCATGGAGAATGTTAAAACATGAAGATTAAAATTTTTATGAATACTGCTGGTAATAACCAAGAGAGAGAAATTTTACGATGTATGCACGATGGCATACACAGTGAAATTATACCCGGTGATCCAAAAGTAAGAAAAGAATGGAATCGTATAAACAAAGAGTTAGGACGCAAAGCCGGAGTATGGTATGATTATAGTGAAAAACATTCTTCTTGTGATTTAGCAGTAATGTTTGGTAGCTGGAAGCCAGACCGAAGTAATCTACATCACACTGTTAGAGCTTCGATTGCACACAGTGACGAAAACTTTATGTGTATAGAAACTCCTTTGTTAAACAGAAGGACAACAGGTAAGCATTTTTATTATAGGGTAGGCATAAACGGATTTATGAATAGAGATGCATTTTTTGTTGATGATATAAACTATCCAAAAGACAGGCTAGAGAGCTTAGGTATTGATTATAAAGGTTGGAGATTAAATGCTGGTAATAAAATTGTAATTGCTTTGCAACTACCAGGAGATGCAAGTTTGCGCAATAATGACATTGCTGAATGGTGTGCAGACACAGTTGAAACATTACGGTTACATACAGACAGACCAATTGAAATACGCACTCATCCTGCAATGAGTAGCAAAGGTTGGACCAACTACGAAGAAATATTTAGAAACTTTTTGTTTAATGGTCACAAAGGAATCAGTTTTGTAGACGGTAAAAAAGTTCCTTGGGATGCACAAATATTAGATGCGTATTGTGTTGTAGCATACACAAGCGGATTGAGTATTGATGCTATCGTAAATGGCATTCCTGTGTTAGCCTGCGATGAAGGAAACTTTGCTTGGAATGTAGGTGAAAGAAAATTAGAAAATATTGAAAACTTGAATTTAGCAGCAGAAGATGAAGTTCAGCAATGGTTACAGAACTTAGCATATTGTCAATGGTCGCCAGAAGAAATGGAGTCGGGCAGATGTTATAGGCATCTACGTCCTTGCATAGAAAAGTTACTCAAAGAAAAATGAAGACAGTAATATCCTACTTAAAAGGAATACCGAATCAAAAGAATCCAGAAAAAATACAGGTGCTGCAATACTTTGCAGAAGGTGTAAATGCAGCCGGAGACAACGGTATTTGTTCTAGTCAACCTAAATGGTCTATAAGCGATGTTGCTGTAATACAAGGTTTTGTGCATGATAAAAGTCCACGTTCTCCTCATTTGGTATTAAGAAAGAATGTTTACGAGCAACAAAAATTGCACAACAAAAATACTATAATAGTAGATAGTAATCTTTTTCTTTATGCTGACAACGGGAATACAAAACACTATTTAAGATACAGTGCAAATGGTGTGTTTCCTACTACAGGGAATTATTTTGATTCCGTAGTTGATCCTAACCGCTGGCAACGTATAAGTAATAATTTAAACATCAGACTCAAAGATGTAAGGAAAACAGGCAATCATATTTTAATTTGTTGTCAACGTAACGGAGGATGGAGTATGGGAGAAACTGATGTAGTAGAATGGCTACAATCTGTCGTTAAGCGTATAAGAAAATTTTCAGACCGTCCTATTGTAATACGTAAACACCCGGGCGACAAAAAAGCACAAGAATATTTACGTAAAGTAAGATTTACAGATAGGAACATAGGATTTAGTAATAATGCTCACATATTGCAAGACTTCGAAAATTGTTGGGCAGTAGTAACTTATAATAGCTCTCCAGGTGTAGCAGCAGCCATCGAAGGATTACCGGTATTTGTAACTGATCCAACACCTCAAGTAAGTCAAGCATTTGAGGTTGCAAATACAAAAATAAAAAGATTAGAAAATCCAAAAATATTTGATAGGCAGTCTTGGATTGAAAAAATTTGCATGAGTCATTGGAATTTTGACGAACTACGTTCCGGTGAGGCATGGAGGCATATGAGAGAAAACTTATGACGGTAACTATGGTTGCATTTCCTGTTCCAGTAAGTAAAATATATTATCACTGGAATAGAGGATTAGAACAACACGGCGACAGACTTATACAACTTGCAAAGTGGTATGATTTGCGCAATGAAAATTTTGCCGATTGCTATTATCAAACAAACGAAAAGAAGAAAAAATTTTTTACAGGCAACAGATACGATACCCAAGGAAAATATTTTGATTATATTTTAGAATCAAAAAAACCTTTTATAGTAAGTGAATCAAATCCATTTAGGCAGCACGAAGGATGGATGAGATTTGGTTGGAGTAGTTATAAATGGACAGAAGGAAATTTTAACAACGATAATGTTGACAGAACACGCTGGAAAAGATTTGAAAAAATTACAGGTATTACATTTACAGATTGGAAAAGCCCAGGCGACAACATTTTAATCATGGGTCAAAAAGAAGGCGATAGTGCCCTTAACAGCATGTATGATAAGGGATATGAACACATTTACGACTGGATGTTTAAAACAGTTTTGCGTATACGCAATCATACAGATCGTCCAATTGTAATTCGTCCACACCCAAGAGGAATGAAAAAAGGATTTCGTAGTTTTAAATCTCAAATTGAAAAGAAAGGTGTATCTAATGTTAGTTGGAGTGAAGCAGTTGAACCTAATGTAACGCAAGGTGGAGCAGGCTTAGACCATGATTTAAATAATGCTCATTGTGTTGTAACATACAATAGCCTAAGCAGCATTGAAGCTGTGATAAAGGGAATCCCTGTTTTTGCTATGGATGATGGATGTATGGCTTATCCAATTTCACATACAGATCTATCTCAAATAGAAAATATAAATTATAATATAGATATTACTGACTGGCAAAATAAAATTGCATATACTATGTGGAATAAAAAAGATGTGCAAACAGGCAGAGCATGGGCACACTTAAAGCCAGTTTATTTCCCATAAATATTTTTATGAAAGTTTTAATTTTAGGCGATAGCCATTCTTTGTGTTGGAAAAAACGTAACAAAAGATTTGAAAGAAAACTTGTGCATGTGACAGGTGCATCTGCACAAGGATTGACAAACGAAAAAAGTAGACTACAAGCATTAACCAAATTTAGGAAAGAAATTCCTAATAGTAAGGATTGCAGTTATGTTTTTTTAAACTTTGGAGAAGTTGATTGTAATGCAACCATATGGATGTATAAGAAAAAATATAATATGTCTTTACGGGATCAGTTTTTAAGAAGTATAGAAAATTATAAAACTTTTATTAGTAATGAGATAGAACCTTATTTTGCAAAAGAAAAAATTTTTTTGTTAGGACCTATTTTACCAACTATACCTACTAGAAATAATTTAATACAAAATTCTAAAATGCGTAGACAGATCGATGTTACCCAAGCAACAAGAACACGTATAACAAATATGTTTAATTTCTACATATCTAATTTAGGTTACAATTTTTATTCTATAAACAATATGTTAAAAAATAATAATACAGGATTGATAGACGAAAAGTTTTGTAATGAATTTAATCATCATGTAAATAAATCAACGGCTCAAGAATTATGGTTAAAAATTTTACCAATTTAATTCTTTGATTTGACCGTCAAACTTTGGACGTCCTTTTGACCCTACCCAAGGTAATTCGCTTGGAAAATATGGACGCAACACTCCTAAATCTGTTCCAATAAATTTTAGTTCTGGCATGTCAAATGTTTTCTTTTTTACTATAACAGAAATATTGTATCCATAACTGTTTACCATTGCTTGTGAACAATCGAGCCCAGCAAGAACCATATTGTATAAAACTAATCCTGCATTCCATAAAGTTGTGTGCCCGCCTACAATTGTATGTTTCAACGGAGGCACGGTAACACATATTAAGCCGCCGTCCTTGCACACATCGGATACTTTGCGCAAATAAAAATTTACATTTAATTGATGCTCTAGGCAATGCGCACTCCATACTCCGTCATATTTTTTTGGTATTTCAATTTCATTGAAGTTACCTTTATAAGTTGCAGCATCATGAAAGTCACATGTGTGAACGGTGTGTCCATCTATGCGCATTACTTTTGCATGATACTCATTTGGGCCACTTCCTACATCTAATACATTAGCAGCAGTAGGCAATGTTCTTGTAAATTTTTCTAAGCCATCTATGCTATGACTTTTTTGTTTATCTTTAATAGTTTGTATCAGTGTTGCTCTTTCACTCATTGTCGTATCCTAATTTTATAAAGTCATCTTTGTATATTTGATATACTCTTTGCTTTTGACTTTCTGTTAAAGTTAATTCTATATCTTGTGTTTTGTTAACATAGTTTAGTTCTATTCCAAGTGTTTGTAAATAATTTTTTGCATCTGTAACACACACAATCTTATCTACAAGTAATTTGTTGCCTTTAAACAAATAACTAATTTGTGTTCTAGTATGCGGATCATTGCTAATATTGTAATTTTCTAGTTTAGTCAAAAAATCATCTATACTTATGTTTGAATAGTCTTTAAACATTGGTCTGCGTAAACCCTGATCCTTGTATAAACTTATAAATCTATCGTAAGGATGACGTGTAACAGAAAAGTTATAATATCCATTATTGCGGGCTGTTTTTCTATCTATATATAAAACATTATCAGGATTATGAACCCACTTAACTTTTGAATATGCCATTTTATCTCTATAAGTTAAACTTGATAATGCAGTTTTTACAGCGGTATTTGCACACTTAGGTATAGCCCAGTAATTTAATTTGTATTCATCCCATTGTGTGATGTTAAATTTTTTCTTTAAATTCATTTCCAATATGCTTCGGTCCTATTAACCATAAGGTCTTTTTGTAAACTTTTGCCAGTATTTTTTCGTCCGCCTTTCATGTGATCCATCCATTTGCCTAATATACCATTGATTAAAGGGTGTCCTCCGCCACCGGTCTTAGCTTCTTTAAGATACATATCGGCACTATAATCTAATACTGCTGGATTATGAATACGCATGTTATTTAGAATATGTCCAAACACATAACTGTCGTGCCATTCTTCTAGTTTGAAAATACCGTTATCAGCATCTTCATACATACGTTCAAACTCTTTTAAAAATGCATGGCACTGATGGTTGTTTAGATTCAACCCGTAAAACCCACATTCTGGCCATGTTTGTGATCCTTTGCCTCTACCTACATATGTGATCCATTTGTCATCCGGCAATAGTTTGGCAAAGTCGGCATATGCCCAGTCTGTGTGTATGTAACTATCTGCATCCATCCAAACGCACCAATCTACACTGCGTTCACATGCATCAAATACAGCATACACTTTGTTAGCAAAACGCACAGCATCCCATTTAAATTCTTTGTTCCAATCTCTGCGTCTTGCTTTTATATCTGCAGGCGGTATACCATTTGCTTTAGGCACACTTTTCCACCTACGTTTAAACTCTTGCAATTTAGGCAATGTTTGTGCCGCATTGAACACAGAGATATTATTGGCTGTAACATATGGTTCACAATCTTCTGCATAAACCAATAACTTAATTTGGGGATCTACACGAGCAGCAAAACTATCTAAAAATCTTTGCCCATAAAGATCTAAGCCTGGTTTATGGAAGGTTGTAACCACTGTTATATCTGTCATTGCATTTTCCTGTTAAATACTATACAGGTATTTAACAATGAGATTTAGTTTATTCAAACAATATGGTGCAAAAAATAGTGAGCCTGTATTTGATGCATTTGAACATAGTTTAAGACAAGCAGGCCATACTATAGAGCATGACAGTATGCACAGTGATGTTGCGGTGATATGGAGCGTATTGTTTAATGGGCGTATGTCAAGCAATAGACCTATATACGAATACTACACTCGCACAGGTAAAAAAGTTATAGTATTAGAAGTCGGTGGTATTAAACGTGGAACAACTTGGAAGGTAGGATTAAATGGAATTAACCGCGATGCTTTTTGGGGAGATACTGGCAATGATGATAGCAGAGCACGTTCTCTCGGACTTGGATTAAAACCTTGGCGCAAAGATGGCGAGTATATATTAATATGCGGACAACACGATAAAAGTTTACAATGGCGTAATATGCCTAGCATGAGTCAATGGATCATTGACACAATTGAGACTATACAAAAACACAGTAAACGTCCTATTATATTTAGACCTCATCCAAGATGCCCGCTGCCGCACATAGAACATGAATTTAAAAATGTAAAAAGGCAAGAGCCCAAACATATTGCAGGCACGTATGATGATTTTGATATGGCTTTTGACGATATATATTGCACTGTTAGTTGGAGCAGTAATCCTGGGATTCATAGTGTCATCAACGGGGTTCCTGCTATTGTTGGTCCTAGTAGTCTTGCTTATGATGTAGCAGGACACGATTTAAACTTGATAGAATATACACAAACGCCAGATAGAACACAATGGTTAAATGATTATGCTTGGACAGAATACACTGTTGAAGAAATAGCATCAGGCTTGCCACTGAAGAGATTGACACCAAAGCTATAGTCTGTTATTATACAGTATGATTTATTTAGAAGATTATCTCGAAGACATTTGCAATAACCATTTAGACAGTTTAAAGTCTAAAGATAGTATATACTTTAGTATATACAGCCAAGTTACTCGCGGTATTGGACTTACGGATAGACAATATGCATTGGTTGCAAAAAAAGTAAAAGAATATGTTAACATATCAGATGATGTGTCAACTAGGATTCCATTACGTGAAATCGATCGTAGTAAATATATTAAAATTTGCAAACCCGGCGATGCTATTCCTCTTAAACAAATGGATCATAATATTGAATGGATTAAGATTAGATTTCCTTTTGCAAAAAAAGATATTGTGGCAATAGAAGAATTAAAATTGTTGTGCGACACATATTACCATGCAAGAGGTTCGCACGAGCATTATTTTTCTTTTACTCCTAGGAATTCATACCACATATATGATAAATTGTGTAATAGGAATTTTGATATAGATAACCAAATAAAAGAATTATACGATAAAAGCAGTTTAGTTATACACAACAGATTGCAATATGTTCCGCATCTAAAAGCTAATACTTTAAAAAATGTTAATAATTCAATTGTTAAAGAATTAGAATTAGCTAGCACAGACATATATTACATACAAGACAAATCTATTAGGTATGGGTTTGAAATTATCGATCCAAAAAATGATCATACACTTGCAAGCGAATTGAGTATACGTAATGAACCAGAAATACTAGCGCCACCTAGCAAGTATTCATTAAATGAAATTGCAAATGCGTTCTTGCATTTAGATAGATTTCCTTTGATTGTGCTTGTAGATGAAAATGATATGTATAGTCAACTGTTACAAATTTACTCTGCATTCAACGGCTTTATACCTAACGAGGAACAAAGTGTAATGTTTAGATCGGATAGTAAAGATCTAAACAATAGAGATCTCAATCAGTTTATCAAAGACAAACAATTAAACAATTGGGTTGACAAGCACACAAAAATAGTGTATATTAAAAAGAATAAACTGCCTAAAGTATTGTTAGCAAGCAATTTTGTGCCATGCACTGCTCTGTCGATAAGAAGCGACAGATCAAATAATCTAGTAAGTGATTGGGTAAAATTTAATTGCGATCTAATTGTTTATAACGATGACAAGTTTAGCAGTTTTAAAACATGGAATACGTGGTAGTGGCTAGCTGTAAACTTATAATAGAAGATGAAGTAAACATTAAATTAGAAGGTCTAGATGTAGATGTGAGACGAAAGCTCTCCAATGCTCTTAAATTTGAAGTGCCTTATGCTCGTTATATGCCACAGTATAAACTTGGACGTTGGGATGGCAAAGTTGCATTCTTTGGTATTGGTGGCACAGGTTATGTTAATCATCTTGATACTATTGTTGGTGTATTAGAAAAGAACCGTGTTCAAATCGTTGACATCGAAGATAGGCGTCATCCTATACAACTAAATTTTCCACAAGTTACAGAACGCTATTGGGCTGATCAAGGTGTATGCTGGCCCAAAGGTCATCCTGCAGAAGGCGAAGAAATCATTCTGCGTGACTATCAAGTAGAAGCAATCAACAACTTTGCAAACAATCCACAGAGCTTGCAACAAATTGCAACTGGCGCAGGCAAAACTATTACAACTGCTACACTATCACATATGAGTGAAAAGTATGGACGCAGTCTTGTTATTGTGCCAAACAAATCGCTTGTTACACAAACTGAAGAAGATTACATCAACTGTGGATTAGATGTAGGTGTGTATTTTGGCGATAGAAAAGAGTTAGGTAAGACTCACACCATCTGCACTTGGCAAAGTTTGAATATACTTGACAAGAAACACAAGGACGGAGAAGCAGTATTATCACTAGCAGAGTTCTTAGATGGTGTGAGCACAATTATTGTAGATGAGGTGCACCAAGCAAAAGCAGAAGTATTGAAGAATTTGCTTACACGTAACTTGAAAAATGCTCCGATACGTTGGGGACTAACAGGAACTATTCCAAAAGAGAAGTTTGAGTTTGAATCAATACATGCAAGTTTAGGTCCAGTTATTGGTGAAATTACAGCAAAAGAATTACAAGACAAAGGTGTGCTATCTCAATGTCATGTGAACATTGTGCAACTTATTGATACAGTAGCACACAGAGGATATCAAGAAGAATTAAAATATCTAGTTACAAATAAAGAAAGAGTTGAATACTTAGGCAAATTATTAAACACAGTAAAAGACTCAGGCAATACACTAATACTTGTAGACAGAATTAGTGCAGGCGAAATGCTACAAGAACTTATACCAGGCTCGGTCTTTGTAAAAGGAGACGTAAAACTTAAAGACAGGAAAGATGCATATGATGAAATTAATGAAGGCACTAATCACGTTGTTATTGCAACGTATGGGGTCGCCGCTGTTGGTATTAATATTCCTCGCATCTTTAATCTTGTTCTTATCGAACCTGGTAAATCATTTGTTCGTGTTATTCAAAGTATAGGCAGAGGCGTCAGAAAGGCAAAGGACAAAGACTTCGTTCAAATATGGGATCTTACAAGCACTTGTAAGTTTGCGAAGCGGCACCTTACTCAACGTAAAAAGTTTTACAAAGAGGCGCAGTATCCATTCACAATTGAAAAAGTAGATTGGAAATAAATGAATATACTATTAGTTAATAATGAAACATTTAATTTAAACACAATACCAGAAGAAGTTGATGATAATGTAAGATTTGCAGTATTGGATAACAGTAACCCGCAAGATCCTGATTTCTTTTTTGTTCCGTTGATTTTTCTAGAATCGTTTAATGCTCCAGCTGTTGTGTTAAATATAAACGGAAAAGAACTTACTATGCCATTGGATTGGTGTATTGCAGTAGGATGTAGCCAAGCTGGAAGTGATTTAGAAGTATTACCGTTGACAAGTTTAAATGAAAGAGGATTTGAAGCATTTTTATTCAACCCTCTGACAAGCTATAAACCAGAGTTTGGAACCATAGAAATATTAAATTTCTATAACGATGTTAAATGGTATTTTCCTAAGATGAAGAACGGACAGTTATTAAGTATTCCTGTTGAAGACAAAGAAAATCCTTTGTGTGCATACTTTGTAAAAGATATAAGTCGACAAAGTGAAATCATTGACTTTGGTAAGTTACTATAGGAGACTAAAATGAAAGCAGGAAAGATTTGGGGACAAACTGAACTTATCCACGCCAACGGTGTATTAGAATTTCACCGTATTGAATACAAAGCAGGATACAAATGCAGCGAGCATGAACATCGCTACAAGTGGAATGGATTCTTTGTTGAATCGGGTAAAATGATTGTGCGTGTTTGGCAAGACGCTGACCAAGAAGGTTTAGTCGACGAGACTATACTTGAAGCCGGGGACTTTACACAAGTAAAGCCTGGTAAAATTCACCAGTTTGAAGGTTTGGAAGACGGTGTCGCTTTTGAACTTTACTGGGCTGAATTTAATCATGACGATATAGTTAGAAGAACTATTGGCACACAAGTCACAGACAAAAGGAGAAAATAATGTTTGGATGGCTAAGAAGAATATTTGCAGGTAAGGTAGAAACAGTAGACTTGAATGCAGCAGCTGAAAATATTGAAAAAGTAAAAGAAAAAGTTGCTACAGCAAAACCTGTAGCAAAAAAAGTTGCAACAAAAGCAAAATCAAAAGCTAAAGAAAAGATTGTAGATTTTAGTGCATTAAGTAAAAAAGGCTTGTTAGAGGAAGCAAAGGCACGTGGTATCAAAGCCAATGCAAGTCTTAAAAAAGAGGAACTAATAGAGCGCCTTAAAAGTGCCTGATTTGATTCCCGGTGAAGCATTAATATACGAACGTGCAAATGGTGTAGTGTATGCACGTTATAGAGATCCCCCCTATAATAATGAACCTCGTTGGGTTATAGGTGGGGATCCTGATGCTGTATCTAAGGAGCAAGGAAATTTGTTTAGCTACGGACAATGGCAAGAAATGATGGATCTAGCAAAAGAATATCCGACATTAAAAAAACAACTACAAAAAGCCATTACAACATACATGGTGTTAAAGGAAGAAAAATGAGAATTATAGCAGGCCCTTGTCAGCACGAAGGATTAGGACAAAGTGCAGAAATAGCAAGAGAATGTAAACGTGTGTGCGACAAGTATGGTATACTGTATACATTCAAAGCCAGCTACGATAAAGCAAATAGAACGTCTGCTGATGGTATTAGGGGAGTTGGTATCAATTCTACCATGAGAGATTTTATGTCTATCAAAGCCACAGCACTCAATGTATGGACGCTTACAGATGTTCATTCTGTTGAGGATGTTAAGTATATAGAAAAAAATTATAAAAGTGCTGTAGACGTTTACCAAATTCCTGCATTTTTATGTAGACAGACTGACCTAATACGAGCAGCAGTTGATACAGGAAAAATTGTCAACATTAAAAAAGGACAGTTTTTAGCACCATGGGATATGGAAGGTGTTCTTAGTAAAACTACAGGTGCTAAAGATATATGGATAACCGAAAGGGGAACAAGTTTTGGATATAACACATTGGTCGTTGACTTTACTGGCATTCAGTATATGCTTGACCATTTTGACAATGTGGTTTTTGACGTCACGCACAGTGTCCAAAAGCCAGGAGGACAAGGTAACAGTAGCGGCGGCAATCGTGAATATGTTCCTCGCCTTGCTCGTGCTGCCGCTGCTATGGGTGTTAACAACTTCTTTTTAGAAGTTCATCCTGATCCGGATAATGCACCAAGCGATGGTCCTAACATGTTGAAATTAGACGATTTTGAAGATGTAGTGAAACAAATAAAAGTTACATATGATGCTGCTACAGACTGGAGTTGGTTATGACAACAGCAATACTAATACCGGCTAGATATGCTAGCACTAGATTTCCAGGCAAAATGATGGCAAAGCTAAACGGTGTTCCCTTAGTAGAACACGTTTATAACAAGTGTGCTGCTACAGGATTAGATACATATGTGCTTACTGATCATCAAGACATTTATAACTATTTGGGTGCAAGTAAATGTTTAATGACACAAGAAGCAGACAATGGCACAGAACGTTGTATGCAAGTTATCGACGAAGTGTTACAATATGATAGATATATAAACGTGCAAGGTGACATGCCAGACATTAACGAAGATATAATACGTGCAGTTGAAAGTGCATTGCAACAAAGCGATGTAGCAACTGCATACACGCCAATGGATTTTAACTTGCGAAATGATCCAAACAGTGTTAAAATGATACACAGTAGAGGCCGAGCTCATTGGTTCTTACGTGCAAGTTTACAATATGGAGATCATCATTTGGGTGTGTATGGTTACAATAGAGAAGCTAAGGCAATGTATACAGTAAGTCAAAAGTTTCCTGAAGAAGATATTGAAAAACTAGAACAACTGCGTTGGATACAAAACGGTATCAAGATTGGCGTAGTGGAAGTTGAGTTTGACGGTATTGAGATTAACACGCCAGAGGATTTAGAAAAATGGCAGAAAAGTTACCTTTAAAAGATATACTTGCAGCAATTGATTTTAATGCAAAAGGTGCATGGAAAGAATTAAGCGACGACGAAAGAAAGCAGGTTAGCTTTTGGTTGTTGAATCGTTACGTCAGTAGTGTAAAAGGCAGCTATGAAAAACAGGCATTAGCAGTATTTAAAACTAACGAATACTACAATAAAAACTTCAACGACTTGCAAAAAAATCACAAGCAACTGTTATGGCAGTTATTGTGTGCAAGTGGAGGCACTGGAAAAATCGAATTTCATCAGTGGTTAGGTTTAAAACAGAAAAAAGATTCAAATAGTAAATCTGTAAAATTGCTAGCACAGATTTACCCAAATATGAAACAAGACGAGGTTGAGTTACTTGCTAGAATATCTACAAAAAAAGAAATCAAAGAACTCGCAACAGAACACGGGTTTGAAAAAGTTGACATCTAATTACGCTTGTGAATATTGTGGAAAAAGTTATGTAAAAGAAAGCACACTGATAGCTCACGTGTGTGAGCCAAAAAGACGTTGGCTGCAAAAAGATGACAAACCAACACAAGTAGGATTTTATGCATTCCAAAGATTTTATAAATTAAGTGCAGGTCACAAAAAGGATAAAACATATGAAGACTTTGTTAAGTCATCGTTTTACAATGCTTTTGTTAAGTTCGGCAGTTTTGTTAATAACGTTAGGCCTTTGTATCCTGACAAGTATATTGATTATGTTGTTACAAGCAATGTAAAACTTGATCATTGGTGTAGGGAAGAAATGTATGAAAAATATGCTATTGAACTTATTCGTAAAGAAGGAGTTGAAACAGCATTAGAGCGTAGTATTAAAACAATGATGGACTGGGCTGAAAAGAAACAATCTAGTTACAATCATTATTTTTTGTATGCTTCGCCAAATAGAATTACATGGGATATCAAAGACGGCAAAATATCTCCATGGCTTGTGTTAAATTGTTCAAGTGGAAAAAAAGTATTAAATGAATTTAATGATGAACAGTTGAGTATACTGGCTAACGTTTTAGATCCAGCACACTGGGCTATGAGATTTAAAAGACATCCTAAGGATGTCGAACTAGTTCAACAAATAGTGAAAGAGGCAAAAATTTGAAAATATTAATATTTGGATTACCTGGTAGTGGAAAAACTACCCTTGCAAAACCTTTTGCAGAATTAATAGGCGGCGTGCATATAAATGCAGACAACGTTAGAAGTCATTACAACGATTGGGACTTCTCTCCAGAAGGTCGTATGCGTCAGGCAGCACGTATGCGTTACTTAGCAGATGGTGTTGTAATGGCAGGCAAAGTTGCTGTTGCTGATTTTGTATGTCCTACTGAACAAGCACGTTTAGAATTCAACCCAGACTTTACAGTGTGGATGGACACAATCAAAGAAGGCAGATTTGAAGATACAAACAAAATGTTTGTAGAACCTCCACATTGTGATTATCATGTAAAAGGCTGGTTTACTGATACACACGAACAATTAATGCCAGTGGTAAAAAGATGGATGGAGAGAAACAATGTTTGATTGGAAGAAACCTACAGCACAAATGTTAGGACGTTGGCAGCCATGGCACGATGGTCATACTGCGCTATTTAAAAAAGCACTTAACGAAACAGGACAAGTGTGCATAATGGTAAGAGACGTAGGTGGTATTGTTGGTGAAGATGCAGGTGCAGGACGCACAGCAACGCAAGACGACAATCCTTTTAGGTGGAACGAAGTAAGACAAAATATTGTTGCAGGACTTGCAAAACATAACTTTACAGAAGGCGTAGAATATGTTATTATGCAGGTGCCAAATATTGTAGATATTAGTTATGGTCGTGGTGTTGGTTATACATTTACACAGCATGATTTAGGAGAACAAATACACAATATTAGTGCTACAAAAATTAGAGCAGAAATGAGAGAAAAAGGTGAACTCTAGAAAATTACAAAATGGTCTTTCGGTATATGAACTAGACGAGCCAGTTGAACTAGTTGTAAAAACACGAGCACCAATGAAGTGGATTTTGATCGATAGAGAAACTGGTGAAAAGTATATAGGCACAATACCCAAAGAAGGCCAGATGCATTGGAACAAGATACAGGAGTATCCACATGCCTGATATTGATATCGACTTTGCTGATCGAAGTATTGTATTAGATAAAATACAACACCGTGTGGCAAAACTAGATACAGGTAAAAAACACAATACAGGTGTGTATGTAACTGAGTGTCCGCACAATCCTGTGGATAACTTGGCTACTATTGATTACAAAACAGCAGAAGACAGAGGCTACTTTAAACTTGACTTTTTGAATGTCAGTATCTATAATGATATAGAAGACGAAGAACACTTGCAACGTTTAATGAACAAGGAACCAGAATGGAGTCTTTTACAACACGACGATTTCGTAGATCTTATCTTTCATATCTCTGGACACGGAGAGATTCTTCGCAAAACAAACCCTACAAACGTAGAACAATTAGCAGCAGTGTTAGCGATGATTCGGCCTGCCAAACGCCATCTTGTCAACGAAACTTGGCCAACGATATTAGAAAATGTGTGGGTCGCACCCACTGACGGATCATACTACTTTAAAAAAGCACACGCTGTTGCATATGCTGTAAGTGTTGTAGTTCATATGAATTTAATTTGCGAGCAACTTAACGAGCAGGTTTCCTCATAACTTGCACACTTTTACGTTTTACTCTTTTTATGTTAAGATTGTTTAAGTTTACACAAGGACCAACACTGATTTTAACATCTTTGCTATTCATTGTAATTATAGAATAGTTTAGTGCTGAGATTTCTTTCTTTAAAAATATGTTAATAGGAATCATACGATTTGATTCCCACCACCAAATTTCTCCTAGTTCAAGAAGCAACTTTTTATGCTCATCGCTTTTTAAAGAATTGTAAATATACATGCTGGTAACAACGCTGTCTTGGTTTGCAATAATACCTACATATTCATTGCCCCCATAAGCAACAACGCTTATAAATGGTAAATTTTTTTCTATATTTTTTAATAACATCTGCGGTAAATACTTATACTAAAAGGTTCCAGTCATGCAAAAAACTTACATATATTTAGCAAAGAATAAAATTACCATTGTCGCAGATTTGGACGGCGCAATTACGGAGTATAGACCAGTGTATCAAAGAACAATACAAACCTATAGGGGAATAGACAATTTACTACATTTTGATGTAAAAAATCACGATCAAAAAAATGTGAGCTTGACAGCTTACACTCCAAAGTTTGTTGCCTTTGATGAAAATAAAAATCTTGTTATAGAACACGATGGAAATAAGACTGCAAACAAGGGCGAATTTACTGTTACAATAACAGAAAACGATTTGCTTAATATTAAAAACCAATATCTATCTTATACAATATACCTAGTGAAAGATAGTGATTTAACAAAAACATTGACATACAGTGATGATCATTTTAATGCAGCTGGAACTATATATGTAAGCGGTGAAGCATTGCCTGGTCCTCAAGCCACATACACTGTAACAACATTTATACAAGATGGTCAAAATGATATATGGTATAGTGAAGCAATAGATGCACAACCTGCTATAAACGGAAATAGCGCATTACATACAGCAGCTATATATACAGATGGATATATAGGAGATGTCACAATACAAGGAACATTAGACAATCAAGTTACACAAGGCACTGTATGGGCTGATATTTCTACTGTAAGTTTAAACAACGAAACCGAACCAATGCCTATTAACTTCAATGGTGTTTTTAGTTTTTTACGTTTTGAAACAGACGCATCTCCAACAAATACTATAAGCAAGATACTAGTAAGAAACTGATTGACTTTTAATATCAACGATGCTAATATAATAGCATGAGCATCGTATCTGACACCTTGACTTTATATCTGCCTGCAAAGCGTAAGACTACACCCAGTGGGTGGATCAGTTTCAATGCGCCTTGTTGTGTTCACAATAATGAAAATGCAGATACAAGAGGCAGAGGCGGTGTGATTTATGAAGGCGATGTTATCAGTTATCACTGTTTTAACTGCGGCTTCAAAGCAAGTTGGCAACCAGGCCGTAATCTTAGTTATAAGTTCAAAAAACTTTTGGAGTGGTTAAACACTCCTGACGCAGATATTACAAAACTAGCATTAGATGTTATGCGTGAAAACGAAGGTGTAGAAGTTCAAAAACATTCTGTTGAATTGCCTGAGTTTGCAACAACCCAATTACCAGAAGGTGCAAAGCCTTTAAGTGAATGGGCTGATTATTGCGCATTAGAGCCTGGAGGTGTTGACAAAAACCTTTGGCGTGTATTTGAATACATGAAAGAACGCAATCTATATTTAGATGACACAGATTACCACTGGTCGCCAACACTTGCTTATCGTGATAGACTTATTATACCCTTCCGCTATGAGGGTCGTATAGTGGGTTATACAGCCCGCACAGTAGGGGAAAGCAAAAGCAAGTATTTAACTACTATGCAACCTGGTTACGTGTTTAACTTAGACGAACAAGGACACAACAAAGTATTTTGTATATTATGCGAAGGACAGATTGATGCTATACATGTTGAAGGCTGTGCTATTGGAGGCAGTGACATAAACGATGCTCAAGCACTATTGCTTAATAGATTACAAAAAGATATATATGTTGTTCCTGATAGAGATAAAGCAGGTAGTAAGTTGGTAGAGCAAGCTATTGACAGGGGTTGGCATGTTAGCTTACCAGACTGGGACACAGACATAAATGACATAGGTGATGCAGTAGCAAAACATGGTAGGCTATATACATTATACAGCATAGCATGTGCTGCTGAAAGTTCGCCACTTAAAATTAGATTGAGAGCTAAAAAATGGTTTACATAAAAAAATTATGGCGCATAATTATATGGCCCTATACACGTATAAAAGAAGAATTAGAGTTTAGAAAGCGCCTTAGAGAAATGAAGAAAAAGGATCCGTTTATCTACAAATGATCACTTGGGGTATTAGTGCTAACAGCCACGATGCTGCATTAGCTGTATTTACAGATGACGGATTAGAGTTTGCAAGTCACAGCGAACGCTTTAGTGGCGTAAAAAACGATGCACATCTAAATGATAAATTAATAGAGTATGCTAAACAATGGGGAGAACCTGATGAAGTTATATGGTATGAACGACCCTTTATCAAAACTCTTAGACAACTTAGAGCAGGGCAAGGGTTCGAATACTTGGGCAAAAACAATATCCGTAAGTATCTTCGATCTTATGGGATACGTGCTCCTATTAGGTATACTGATCATCATCTTGCCCATGCTGCTGCCGGCTATTATACTTCGCCTTTTACTGAGGCCAGCATTGTTGTTATCGACAGCATTGGAGAATTTGACACACTCACTATCTGGAACGCAGACCAAGAAAAAGGTCTCCGGAGAATATATTCACAACAATACCCTCACTCGATCGGTCTTTGGTATTCGGCATTCACACAAAGAATAGGCCTAAAGCCACAAGAGGACGAATATATCCTTATGGGTATGGCAGCGTATGGTGACCCCCTACGTTTTTTCAACGAAATAATGGAAGAATTTTTCTACCCTATTGATAGCCATGATAGTATACGCGGATGGATTCACATGTTTCATGATACCCCCTCGGTAAGACTTAGACACAATTTACATAGGGGGTGTATGTGGTGGAGACCCGAACTAAACACACCCCAAGACCTAATGGACATAGCGGCAGCAGTGCAAGCAATATATGCGTATATATTGAAATACATAAGCAATTGGGCTCATTGGAAATCGCCAAGCAAGAACTTGATCTTGATGGGAGGGTGTGCATTGAATTGTGCTGCTAACAGCAAAATATACAATGAATGGAATAACGTATGGATTATGCCTAACCCAGGTGATGCAGGGTCTAGTATAGGTGCTGTATTAGCATACAAAAAAGAATTTATGCCGTTGCCTCATATGTATATGGGTTACAATATAGAAGGAGAATATCCTGTTGAAGAAGTTTTACAAGAGTTGCTTACTACTGGTATTTGTGGTGTGGCCAATGGCAGGGCAGAGTTTGGGCCCAGAGCTTTTGGACACCGCTCCTTACTTGCAGACCCTAGAGGACCCGATATCAAAGACCGAGTCAACAACATTAAAAAGAGGCAGCTTTTCAGACCCTTTGCCCCGGCAGTATTGGAGGAACATGCGCCTACCTATTTCGACGGACCTACAGGACCCTTCATGCAATACACTGCAAATTGCAAGGATCCTGGATTACCTGCTATCATCCACGGGGACGGCACCAGTAGGGTTCAGACAGTTTCTGCAAATGAAAGCGTGGGCTTTAGAAAACTGCTAGAACGTTGGTATGAAGAAACAGGTTGTCCTATACTGTTAAACACCAGCCTAAACATCAAAGGTAAACCTATTGTTAATACAGTTGAAGATGCAAAGGAATTTGAACAACATTATGGAGTTAAAGTTTTTACCTAATGTTTATGTATAATCCATATTTCAGTGCCTATCCAGAATACTCTAGACAAACATTAGACTGGATGCCTAGCGATACTGAGAAACTATACAAAGCTCATACAAAATCTACAAATCCTCATACAAAAGAAAAACTCAAAGAACTTGGATTTACAGGAACAAATGTAAAATACAAAATCAATAAGTATGGATTTAGATGTGATGACTTTATCAAAAAAGACAATATAGTATTTTTAGGGTGCAGTATAACACTGGGTATAGGTATAAACATTGAAGACAGTTTTACACAAATAGTTGCAAATTCACTTGGGTTTAACAATTGTAATCTAGGATATGCTGGTGGATCTATGGATGCATGTTTTAGAATTGCTAGCCATTGGTTACCGCAATTGAAACCAAAGTTGACTGTTCTAGTAACCCCGCCTGCAGAAAGGTCAGAAATTTACCAAAGTCGTTCTCGTATGCACGAAACTCTTTTGCCAAACATGACTAGAGGCAATACTTGGTATGTTGAATATTTAAAAAGCAAACACAATATAGATACTAATTTTTTAAAAAATAGATTGGCAATCCAACAACTGTGTCAAGATATAGACAGTAGATTAGTTTATATAGACAGTGAATGGGAAGGACATGCAGGAGTAGATAAGGCAAGAGACTTAATGCATCCTGGTAAAGAAAGTAATAGACTAATAGCAAATAATATGTTAGAATACTTAGATGTTTGAATACAATCCTTATTACAGTGCAAGTCCGGAAAATGCAGGGCAATCATATGATGAACCTGAAACCAAAGGCATGTCCGAAAAACTAAAAAGCAACGGATGGCTCAACGAAAAAGTAACATATCATTTTAACAAGTATGGATTTAGAGGTGAGAATTTTAAAACGGATAACAACATATGTTTTGTAGGTTGTAGCATAACATTGGGCAGCGGACTCAACATGGAAGATACCTTCAGTCAAATAGTGGCAAATCGTTTAGGCATGAACAATTGTAATCTTGCCAAGGGTGGCGGATCTATGGACACTATGTTTAGAATTGCCTATCATTGGTTGCCCATGCTCAAGCCTAAAATCACTGTTATGGTTGCCACAGGAAAAACAAGATCTGAATATTATGACACTAAAACAAAAAGACATGAAGCATTACTACCCAGTATGACAAAACGCAATGCTTGGTATATAAGTTATCTTTGTAACGAAAACAACTATGAAGTCAACTTTACAAAAAATAAATATGCACTACACCACCTGTGCAAACAAATAAACACAAATCTAATTTGGCTCGAACACGGGCCTGATTTTGGAAACAAAGTTGATCTAGCTAAAGATTTATTGCATCCTGGTAAAGAAAGTAATAGACTTATGGCAGAAAAAATATTACAATGTATTAAAGAAAAAGGAATAGCATGACTACTAGGCAAAACACAGACTATGGATATGATATACAAAAAGTGTATCTTGAAATGTTTATGACAGATGCAGAAAGTTTTGTGCGCTGTCAAGGTGTATTTGATCCTAATACTTTTGACAGACGTTTACAACCTAGCGCAACGTTTATCAAAGACTATGTAGACGAGCATAATGCATTGCCTACATTTGATATGGTTAATGCTGCAACTGACAGCAACTTAAAAGATCCAGGGCAACTGCAAGAAAATCATTATGATTGGTTGTTGCAGGACTTTGAAACATTTAGCAAACACAAAGCATTAGAATCGGCTATTCTTAAAAGTGCAGACTTGTTGGAAAAAGGGCAGTATGGTGCGTGTGAGGACTTGGTTAAACAGGCTGTGCAAATTGGACTACAAAAAGACTTGGGCACGGATTACTTTGCAGATCCAAGAGCTAGATTAGAAGGCATCAAAGACAAAAACGGACAGGTAAGCACAGGCTGGCCGGCACTGGATAAGAAACTGTTTGGCGGATTCAACAGAGGTGAACTAAACATCTTTGCAGGCGGATCAGGTTCGGGCAAGAGTTTGTTCTTGGCTAACTTGGGTGTGAACTGGTGCTTGGCGGGCATGAACGTGCTGTATCTAACATTCGAACTTAGTGAAGCATTGGTTAGTATGCGTGTAGATAGTATGACAACTGACATCGCAAGTCGTGATATTTTCAAAAGCATTGACGATGTTGAAATGAAAGTCAAGATGATTGGCAAGAAGAGTGGCGCATTCCAAGTCAAGTATATGCCCACAGGTAAGAACGCAAACGACTTACGTGCATATATCAAAGAGTATGAAATCAAAACAGGACGTAAACTTGATGTTGTGCTAGTAGACTACTTGGACTTGATGCATCCAAATGCTGTTAAGATTAGTGCAGAGAACTTGTTTGTTAAAGACAAATACGTATCAGAAGAACTACGTAACTTGGCTATGGAACTGAACACAGTGTTTGTTACAGCATCGCAGTTGAACCGTAGTAGTGTAGAAGAGATTGAGTTTGACCACAGCCACATATCGGGCGGTATTAGTAAGATCAATACAGCAGATAACTTGATTGGTATCTTTACAAGTAGAGCAATGCGTGAACGTGGACGCTATCAGATACAGTTGATGAAGACTAGAAGTTCAAGTGGTGTAGGACAAAAGATTGATTTAGAGTTTGATGTAGACAGTTTACGCATACGTGACTTGGGCGAGGATGAAGAATATCAAGAGTTTCAGAAGCGTAAGAGCACAGTGTTTGATCAAATCAAACGTGGCAACGGATCGCCAGCTATTGAAAAAGAAGATCCAAGCGAAGGCGATACTGTGGGCAAGATAAAAGCAGAAGCAGACAGCACAGCACTGAGGCAGTTCTTGGGCAACTTGGGGAGTGAATGAGATACTATCTAGGCATGTTAGAATACAAATGGAGTCACGCACGAACACGCATGGAAGACCTGTGGGTGCGTAGAAAGCTGGGCGACGAGCTATATCGAACTGTTGAGGAGAACGATTGGACCTGGCGTTTGATCCGCAGTGGCAGCCAGACACTGCCCAACGATACATTTTGCAGATGTGACATATATGTAGAAAGCAATGACGACAAATTGGACAGTCATTTTCTTCTCAAATTTCCGGATGTTGTGGCAACGCCTCTTGCTAAATAACTTGCGTTTAACAACGTATAGGCATTTACAAGACTGAAAGAGGCTAACATGGCAACAGATTTAGAAAACATCGAAAGGCTATTAAAACGATTTAAAAGGCCAGTTCCACAGGAACAACAATATCAAGAGAGACTTGCTGAAGAGTTTGAGTTAATATTGAACCTACGCTTCACAGACTACTTCCTACAAATTTGTGACATCATAGACCTTACCACTGATATCAAACACATGACACGTGGATCAGCGGGCAGCAGTCTTATATGTTACTTGCTTGGGATTACAGACGTGGATCCCATCAAGTGGAAGATACCTGTGGCGAGGTTTATGAACCCACTCCGTGATGACCTGCCGGATGTTGATATCGACTTTGAAAAT
>Ga0213866_10000656_pt1 | contig 26949 bp, 21 predicted proteins | sample PICome_11_FD_160079 | JGI IMG/M metagenome (GOLD analysis project Ga0213866, IMG submission 160079) | Coastal seawater microbial communities near Pivers Island, North Carolina, United States - PICO284 | ecosystem: Environmental > Aquatic > Marine > Coastal | place: USA: North Carolina... | reverse complement strand
CATCTAATGCTTCTGCTAGTCGATATTTAAAACGTGCTGAGTCTAAGGCACCTCCCATACCAATAATTCTATTTTTTGGCAAACCAGTGACCCTATGAGCCAAATATGTCATTGTGTCCATTGGGTTACTTACAACTATCAAAATAGTATTAGGAGAAAATTTCACCAAACTCTCAGAAACTATTTTTACAATTCCAGCATTAATACCAATTAATTCTTCGCGAGTCATTCCAGGTTTTCTTGGAATTCCAGAAGTTATAACACAAATATTACTGTCAGCAGTTTTTGAGTAGTCATTTGTAGTTCCTGTAATTTTAGTATCAAAGCCATTTAGTGAGGCACATTGCATCAAATCCATAGCTTTACCTTCTGCATAACCTTCTTTAATGTCCAATAAAACAACTTCTGAGGCAAAATTTTTAATTGCAATATATTCAGCACAACTAGCCCCAACTGCACCTGCACCTACAACGGTTACTTTCATTTTAATTTAGTTTTAATTATTGTAATTATATTTATTAAGCATCTATATTGGCATAGATGGCATTTTTTTCAATGAATTCACGCCTTGGAGGGACATCGTCACCCATTAACATTGAAAAAATCCTATCAGCCTCAGTACCATTATCAATCTGTACTTGTCTTAGTGTTCTAAACTCAGGATTCATAGTAGTATCCCATAGCTGACTTGCATTCATCTCTCCTAGTCCCTTATACCTTTGTACACTTGAACTTCCACCAAATTGTTCAACAATCGAGTCTCTCTCTTTATCATTCCATGCATATTTTTTCTTTTGCCCTCTCTTTACCAAATAAAGAGGAGGTGTAGCAATATAAACATGTCCACTTTCTATCAATTCTTTCATGTACCTGAAGAAAAATGTCAATATAAGTGTAGCAATATGACTTCCATCAATATCTGCATCACACATGATTACAATTTTATGATAACGTAATTTAGATAGATTTAATGCTTTACTATCTTCTTCTGTTCCAATAGTAACCCCCAATGCAGTGAAAATATTTTTAATTTCTTCATTTTCAAAGACCTTATGTTGCATTGCTTTTTCTACATTTAAAATTTTACCTCTAAGGGGTAAAATTGCTTGAAAAGCTCGGTCGCGACCTTGTTTTGCAGTACCCCCCGCTGAATCTCCCTCAACTAAAAACACTTCACACTTTGCAGGATCTTGTTCAGAACAATCACTAAGTTTTCCGGGTAGACCACCAATACTCATAACAGTCTTGCGCTGAACCATTTCGCGTGCCTTTTGAGCTGCATGACGGGCCTGTGCCGCTAAAATTACTTTTTGCACAATAGTCTTTGCATCTTCTGGGTGTTCTTCTAAATAATCTGTTAACATCTCAGAAACGGCTTGGCTCACAGACGCTGAAACCTCTCTGTTACCAAGTTTAGTTTTAGTTTGACCTTCAAATTGTGGTTCGGCAACCTTAACTGATATAATTGCTGTTAATCCTTCTCTAAAATCATCACCTGCAATATCAAACTTTAGCTTTTCTAACATTCCTGACCCGTCAGCATACTTCTTAAGGGTGTGTGTTAAACCTCTTCTAAATCCTGATAAATGGGTTCCGCCTTCATGAGTATTTATATTATTTACATAAGAATGTAAATTTTCAGCATATGAAGTATTATAAATCATTGCTACCTCAACAGGAATTCCATTTTTTTCTCCTTCAAAAGCAATTACAGATTTCATAATTGGTTCTCTAGTTTCGTCTAAATATTTAATGAATTCTGAAAGACCTTCTTCTGAGTAAAAAGTTTCACTTAGATATTCTCCTTTGTCATCTTTTTCTCTTTTGTCAACAATTATTACTGTAATTCCTTTATTTAAGAAAGCTAATTCTCGCATTCGATTAGCTAAAGTTTCATAATTATATTCTAAAGTTTGAGTAAATATTTGAGAATCTGGCTTAAAAGTTACAACAGTACCTCTTTTATCAGTCTCACCTATTGACTTCACAGGATACATTGGTTTTCCACGCTCATATTCTTGTTCCCATATTTTACCTTCTCTATGAACTGTTGCTTTTAAATTAACCGATAGAGCGTTAACACAGCTTACACCAACTCCATGTAATCCGCCTGAGACCTTATAAGAATCTTTATCAAATTTTCCACCAGCGCCTATCTTGGTCATTACAACTTCTAAGGCTGAAACACCTTCCTTTTTATGTAATCCTACAGGAATACCACGTCCATTATCTTCAGTAGTGATAGAATTATCTTCGTTAATTGTCAAGGTAATCTTGTCACAATGTCCTGCGAGGGATTCATCAATTGAATTATCAATGACCTCATAGACTAAGTGGTGAAGTCCTCTAGTACCAACATCTCCAATATACATAGATGGCCGCATGCGTACATGCTCCATTCCTTCAAGTGCCTGTATACTGTCAGCAGAGTATTGATTTTTACTAATTTCTTCGCTCATATTTGCTTTTTTGAATATTTTAATTTCGTATTAAACAAATATAAAAATTAACAAATCTTTTACAGAGAAAAATATGAGTAAAATCGCTTAAATTATTAACATTTAGTTAATTGCTGAAAAGCTTCTTAAAAAGGCTAAAAACAGCCTTAAATTAGATTATTAAATTAATTAAAATTTCATTAAAGTGATTTTTTTAAAATAAAGGCTGTGTAAGCAAATTTTTAAGGGCTTAATATGCTTTATCGTGAACTTTAGCCACAGCTCTACCGCTTGGATCGTTCATGTTTTTAAATGCCTCGTCCCACTCTAAAGCTATTTTAGTGCTGCAAGCAACACTTGCTTCTTGCGGAACGCATAAAGCAGCAGCCTCACTTGGAAAATGTGACTCAAAAATTGTCCTATAGTAAAATTCTTCTTTGTTTAGTGGGGTTTGAATTGGAAATCTGAAGTGGGCATTTTTCATTTGCTCATCGCTAACCTCTTTTTCAACAACCTCTTTTAAAGTGTCTATCCAGCTGTAACCTACACCATCACTAAATTGTTCTTTTTGACGCCAAGCTACAGATTCAGGTAAAATATCTTCAAATGCTTTTCTAACTACCCACTTCTCCATTCTCTCACCATTAATCATTTTATCCTTAGGATTTATTCGCATCGCAACATCCATAAACTCTTTATCTAGAAAAGGCACACGCCCTTCAATTCCCCATGCAGCTAAACTTTTATTAGCCCTTAAGCAATCATACATGTGTAATTTCTCCAATTTTCGTACAGTTTCTTGATGAAACTCTTTTTCATTTGGGGCTTTGTGAAAGTATAGATAACCCCCAAAAAGCTCATCAGCACCTTCCCCAGATAACACCATTTTTATACCCATTGACTTAATGACTCTTGCCATCAAATACATTGGAGTGCTAGCTCTAATTGTTGTAGTGTCATAAGTTTCTAAATTATAAATAACATCTTTAATTGCGTCTAATCCTTCTTGAATTGTAAATTTTATTTCATGATGAATTGTTCCAATGTGATCAGCTACTTTTTTAGCTGCTGCCAAATCAGGAGATCCCTCTAAACCAACAGAAAAAGAATGCAGTTGTGGCCACCAAGCGTCTTTGGTGTCTCCAGATTCAATACGCTTTTGAGAATATTTTTTAGCAATTGCTGATGTTACTGAAGAATCTAACCCCCCTGATAATAAAACTCCATATGGTACATCACTCATCAATTGTCGGTGAACAGCTGATTCTAGAGCCTCTTTAATCTGTTCAATACTTGTTTCATTTTCTTTTACTGACTCAAAATCTGTCCAGTCTCTATTGTACCATTTAATAAATTCATTTTTTTTACTGCAGAAATAATGACCTGGAGGGAATAATTGAATTTTATTACAATTAGACTCTAAGGCTTTAAGCTCAGAGGCTACGTAAAATGTACCATTTTTATCCCACCCAATGTATAAAGGAATAATCCCCATATGATCTCGGGCAATAAAATAAGAATCTTGTTCAATATCATATATTGCAAAACCAAAAATACCATTTAAATCATCAACAAAATCAGCCCCTCTTTCTTTATAAAGTGCCAATATAATTTCACAATCACTTTGAGTTTGAAATTCATACTTTGAGTTTAATTTTTCTCTAAGCTCTTTGTGATTATAAATCTCTCCATTAGCAGCTAATACAAACTTACCACAAGGACTATATAATGGCTGTTTCCCAGATGCAGGATCAACAATTGCTAATCGTTCGTGAGCCATTATAGCATTATTATTATTAAAAATTCCACTCCAATCTGGCCCACGATGTCTGATTCTTTTAGACATTTCAAGAATCTTAGGCCTTAAATCATCACTTTTTTCCTTTAAATCAAAAGCACATACAATACCACACATAATTTTAATTATTTTTTTAGCAAATATGTATTTTATATTACAATATATAAAGATTAATTGCAATATTACTTTCAATTTATAACTAAAAAAGACTTTTTTATGAATTTTTAATTAAAAATATATTAATAATTGACAAAAAATTAGATTATGTAATTAAAATAAAGATTTTAATTACGGAATATTTAAATATTTATGAGTTTGCAGAGAAATCCTCCATTTTGGGTGTTTCATTACATAATCTACAATCAAAGGAGTGACTTTTTCACTCATACTCCATTCAGGTTGGAGATATAAAATACAATTTGAAGAAACTTTTTTTGCTTGATCTTCAGCAAATTTGAAGTCACTTTTATTGAAGACAATAATCTTTAACTCATTGGCTTTAGTGTAAATAGGTTGTAAAGGAAGTTTACGCTTCTTTGGAGACAAACAAATCCAGTCCCAATCACCAGTCAAATTATAAGCTCCCGATGTTTCTATATGTGTACTTAAATTATTTTTCCTTAGTAAGTTTGTCAAGGGTTTCATATCCCACATAAGAGGTTCACCTCCAGTAACAACTATGGTGTCACTGTGAGACCTTGCCTGAGAAACAATCGTATCAATTTTAGTTGGAGGATGCAAGTTAGCATCCCAGCTTTCCTTTACATCACACCAATGACAGCCAACATCACACCCGCCCACTCTTATAAAAAAAGCTGCTGTCCCTTTGTGGTATCCCTCTCCTTGAATAGTGTAAAAAGCTTCCATGATTGGTAACATTTCGCCTATATCAACAAGCCGTTTTAATTCTAAATTTTTCATTTCAAACAAAAATAGTTTACAGTTTTTTGTTTATGTACAAAAACTTGATTTATTTTTACATTCTTTGCTAATTAGACACTAATCACAAATGAAAAATTTCATATTTTTTTTACTATCGGTGACAATTATTTTCAATAGTTGTTCAGCAGAAATAGACCCTTTTTTAATTACAAAAAACTCAGTTGGTTTATTAACTGACTCAACTCAAGTTAAAGACCTCAAATTAGTTTTTCCAAATGATTCTTTAAATAAATTTATTGGAGGAGATGAGTTTTTAGGGAAAAGCAACATAATAAAAGTCTTTGAAAAAGAAACAAAAAAATTACTTTTAGAACTCACTCCAAAAGAAGCTTTAGACTCATTGTCCACTATTCAAAATATTAGAATAATAGACAGTCGTTACAAGACAAAAAAAGCTTTAGATAACATATGTGATTTTGGTTGTATATCAGGTAATTATAACATTTCTAGCACCCAAAATACACTAAGAAATCTAATAATATCTGTAGACGAAATAAATGCGTATTTCACAATTGATAAAAGTGAATTACCTGAAAGTCTGAGATATAACATGAACTTAAAGATTGATAAAGTTTCAGTACCTAAGTCTGCAAAAATTAAGGATTTCTTCATTCAATGGTATTAAAATGAAAGGCTATAAACTTCAAACAAATCCTATTCGCATTCCTGCAAATGAAGACAAAATAATTGAGGAGCATTTTGGATTAGCTAGTGATGGCGATCATGAAATTAGCATTGCTCAAATGACAGCTCCACCAGGATGGTCTGAACCCTATCAAACTCCGAATTTTGATGAATTTACATTAGTTATTTCAGGTAAAAAACAAGTTATAGTAAATAACGAAAAAATCACCCTACACTCAGGTCAATCCATCAAAGTTTTTAAAAATTCCAGAGTTCAATATAGCAATCCATATGATGAGCCTTGTAAATATATTTCTATTTGCACTCCTGCATTTTCAATCAAAAATGTCAACAGAGAATTATGATGATGGCTATTTTACCAAAGATCATTGGATCTGTAATTAACATTATAAGCTATTTCAGTAAATCTTTGGCTTCAAGATTGGCTTTGGATCTTTTCTCCAGACCTTTGAAAGGGAGATATAAAACCCCGCATTTAGCATTAGATAGTGCAAAAAAAGAGTTTATAAAATATGAAGAGTTAACCATTGCAGTTTATAACTGGAGTGGCGCCAATGAGACTGTTTTATTAGCACATGGTTGGGAGAGTAATTCTGGAAGATGGAAAAACACAGTTAGTGCGTTAAAAAAAAATAATTTTAATATAGTTTCAGTTGATGCGCCAGCACATGGAGCTTCTGGAAGTAAAACATTCAATGCCATCTTATATTCTAAATTTATTGAACAAGTATCCAAAAAATATAATCCTTCAATTTTAATAGGACACTCCGTCGGTGGTATGGCCATTTCATATTTTTTAAAAAACACACAATATAAACTAGTCAAAAAAATTATTTTTCTAGGATCTCCAGCTGGTTTCCCAGGGATATTAAAAAATTACATTAAAATAATGGGGTACAATAAAAGATTATCTGATGGAATCGAGATTGTAATTCAAGATCGATTTGGATTTCCCTCCTCACATTTTAATACTGCAAAATTTTTAAAAAATATTTCTTGTCAAGGTCTAATTATTCATGATGAGCACGATCCTGTAATTCCGTTTTCGGACGCTATTGAGATTCAAAAGAGTTTAAAAAATAGCGAGCTTTTAAAAACACAAGGTTTAGGTCATGGCCTGAAAAGCAAGAACGTTATTAACGCAATTACTGATTTTATCAAGAAATAACTTTTGTATATTTATAATTATGGGAACTTCTCAAATTAGACTAAACAAATTCCTTAGCGAGGTGGGTTATTGTTCAAGAAGAGCTGCTGATAAATTAATTAGTGAAGGCCGTGTTTTAGTTAATGGATCAAAACCACAAATGGGTGTAAAAGTAAGTTCTGGTGATCAAATTCAAGTAGACGGAGAAGTAATAAAACCCCATAAAAAAGCTTCAGTATATATAGCGTTTAATAAGCCAATTGGAATTGTATGTACAACAGACACAAAAGTTGAGAAAAATAATATTATTGACTACATAAATTTCCCATCAAGAATCTTTCCAATTGGGAGACTAGACAAGGATAGCGAAGGACTAATTCTATTAACTGATGATGGTGATATTGTAAATAAAATTCTTCGCTCAAGTAATAATCACGAAAAAGAATATATTGTTTCGGTTGACAAACCTATATCACAAACATTTATTGAAAGAATGTCCAAAGGAGTTCCAATACTAGATACAATTACCAAACCTTGTAAAATTCAAAAACTTAATCGATTTGAATTTAAAATAATTCTAACCCAAGGTCTAAACAGACAAATACGCCGTATGTGTGAATACCTTAATTACCAAGTAAAATCACTAAAAAGAGTGCGGATCATGAATATTAATCTTAAAAGCAAAGTTGGATGTTATCGTAACTTATCCACGCAAGAGTTAAGCACTTTGAAAAAATCATTAATTAACTCAAAAAAATCATGGGAATAGATTCTGAAGTATCGCCTTTTCACTTAGCAATACCTGTGTGGAATCTGGAGACTTGTCGAAAATTTTACACTGAAATCATTGGCTGTAAAGAAGGGAGAAGCAGTGATAATTGGGTTGATTTGAATTTATTTGGACATCAATTAGTATTGCATTATAAACCTAAGGAAGATTCAAATACACATTGCAATGAAGTTGATGGAAAGCATGTGCCAGTTCCTCATTTTGGGGTTATTCTGGATTGGAATGTATTTGAAGATTTTTCCAAAAAATTAAAACTAAAAGAAATAAATTTTATTATTGAGCCATATGTGAGATTTAAAGGTAAAGTAGGAGAACAAGCTACTATGTTCTTTTTGGATCCGGCAGGAAATGCATTAGAATTTAAAGCCTTTAAAAATAAGTCTCAGATTTTTGCTAGCTAAGTTTATAAGCTTGGAGCGTATTCTTTAACAACATAGCTATTGTCATAGGTCCAACACCACCAGGTACAGGAGTAATATGGCTTGCCTTTTTGGACACTGACTCAAAGTCTACGTCTCCAGCAATTCTATAGCCTTTTTTCTTAGTAGTATCTGAAACTCTTGTAATCCCAACATCAATAATCACAGCATTTTCTTTTACCATTTCAGCAGTCAAAAACTCAGGGATTCCTAAAGCTGCAACAATTATGTCAGCTTGTTTTGTTAAAGCTGCTAAATTTTCTGTTCGGCTATGAGCAATCGTCACGGTTGCATTTCCAGCTTTACGCTTTTGACTCATCAAAATACTCATTGGACGGCCAACAATATGACTTCTACCAATGACAACTACATTTTTACCTGAAGTTGGAATTTCGTAACGCTCCAATAATTCCATGATCCCATACGGAGTTGCTGAAATAAAAGTAGGTAAATCCAAGGTTAGTTTCCCAACATTAGTAGGATGAAAACCATCTACATCTTTATCAGGGTCAACTGCCATTAAAATTTTTTGTTCATCAATGTGTTTTGGCAGCGGTAATTGAACTATATAGCCATCAATTTCTGGATTATTGTTTAAAAGATCGATTTGCTTTAACAGATCCTGCTCTGTAGTCTGTTCAGGTAGTTTTATTAGTGTCGATTCGAATCCTACAAATTCACATGCTTTGACTTTTGCTCCTACATAAGTCATACTCGCCCCATTATCTCCAACTAGAACGGCAGCTAAGTGAGGTGGTCTCTTGCCTTGTTGTTTTATCTCTTTAACAGACTCGGCAATTTCTTCCTTTATCTCAGCACTTGTTTTTCTTCCGTCCAGTAATATCATATTATTCTATTTTTTATCTTGGCAAATTTTTCATCATCTGCATCATGTTGCGTCCATTACTACCTTGCATCATTTTCATCATTTTACTCATCTGATTGAATTGTTTCATAAGTTTATTTAACTCTTGAACAGTTGTTCCGGAGCCTGAACTAATGCGCTTTTTCCTACTGTTATTTATTATAGATGGATTTGAGCGTTCTTTTGGTGTCATCGAGTGAATCATAGCTTCAACATATTTGAATGCATCATCATCAATATCAACGTCTTTCATCATCTTGCCCATTCCAGGAATCATACCCATCAAATCTTTCATACTACCCATCTTTTTAATTTGCTGAATTTGGGAGAGAAAATCGTCAAAACCAAACTGGTTCTTAGCAATTTTTTTCTGAATTTTTCGAGCTTCCTTCTCATCAAATTGCTCTTGAGCTCTCTCAACTAATGAAACAACATCTCCCATACCTAAAATACGGTCTGCCATTCTTGAAGGATAGAAAACATCAATTGCATCCATTTTCTCTCCTGTACCAATAAACTTGATTGGTTTATCAACAACTGATTTAATAGAAATAGCAGCACCACCTCTAGTATCTCCATCAAGTTTTGTTAAGATAACACCATCAAAATTTAATATATCATTAAAAGCCTTAGCTGTATTTACAGCATCTTGTCCGGTCATTGAATCCACAACAAATAAGGTTTCCTGAGGAGTAATTGCTTTGTGAATATTAGAAATTTCCGTCATCATTTCTTCGTCAACAGCTAAACGTCCTGCGGTATCTATAATTACAACATTACACCCTTTTGTTTTAGCTTCAGCAATACCAGCAATAGCAATTTTTACTGGATCATTATTTTCTTTATTGCTGTAGACCTCTGCACCAACTTGTTCTGCAACAATATGCAACTGATCAATGGCTGCTGGGCGATATACATCACAAGCCACTAACATTGGACTTTTACCTTTTTTATCTTTTAGAAACTTAGCAAGCTTTGCTGAAAATGTAGTTTTCCCAGAACCTTGGAGTCCAGACATCAAAATTATTGAAGGACTTGAAGAAAGATTAATCCCTTCAGCATTGCTTCCCATAAGCTGAGTAAGTTCGTCCTTAACAATCTTGACCATTAATTGACCAGGCTGAAGTGTTGTCAAAACATTTTGTCCTAAAGCTTTTTGTTTGACTTTATTTGTAAATTCTTTAGCAATTTTATAATTGACATCAGCATCCAATAGTGCACGACGAACTTCTTTCAATGTCTCTGCTACATTGATTTCTGTTATACTGCCGTGACCTTTTAAGACATGTAGGGCTTTATCTAATTTTTCACTTAAACTACTAAACATGGGAGGCTAATTTTAAACCAACAAAAGTAACAAAATATTTTTTTTATTTCAGGTTAAAAAGTTGTTAATTAAGAATATGAAATAAAAAATAATTTAAGGAGTGGAACTTGAAACCTGCATCAACTTACCATTATATAATTTATTCCCATTAACAGAAAAATCAAAAATATAATTTGCCATCTGATCAGCTGAAACAGAAGCTTTATAACCGGGAAAAGCTTCTTCTAGCATTTCAGTTTGAACAGCGCCGAGTGCTAAAACATTAAAACTTGGGCCAGTTTCTTTGTATTCCTCTGCTAATAATTCTGTAAGAGTGATAACAGCTCCTTTACTTGAACTATAAGCTGAAAGACCAGCAAATTTCATTGATCCTTGAACTCCACCCATTGAACTAATTGTAACTACATGACCCTCAGAAGACATAAAAGGTATCACACATTTTATGAGCTCAGCAACACCAAAAACATTTGTACTAAAAACGTTTTTAAAATCTTCTGCTGAAGTTTCTATAAAAGGCTTATTGATAAGCGATCCTGCGTTATTTATCAAAACATCAACATTACCCCACTCGTTTTTGATGAAATCATTGACCAAAACAAAATCGCTTGAATTATTCAAATTAAAAGAAAGAGAAGTTACATTAGGATAGTTCAATTCAGAAATAGGCTTACTATTTCTTGAAAGTGCTAAAACTTTGTATCCTGCTTTTGAAAATAATTTAACCAATTCATATCCAATTCCCCGGCTGGTTCCTGTAATGATGACTTTTTTTGTGGATTTCATAAATACGAATATAGTAAAACTCTGATCAAACCAGTTTAGTTTTAGATTTTCTAAAAGATATTTTTGAAAGATAATACAGAAGTACTAATAAGAGAATTACAAATACCTCAAACCAAATCACATAATAGGGCCACTCACCTATTATTAAAGGATTATTTACCTGTGGAGGCTCGGCCAAATACATGTAATTCCCTCCAACAATAAAATTAAAAGGCATGATAAAAGCCAATAGCATATTTAAAATAACAAAAGTTCTAACCATTGATTTTTTAGTTAGACTTAAGCCTAGGTTGCGAAGCATATAAATTGGCATTGTGAAAATCAAAATATGACGCATGTAAAATACAAAATACACATAAAAACTCCCGTCATAATCACTCATTTGGGGAGTTAAAATCCCCATAATGCCCCCTATAATCCCTGTATAAAAAACAAAGTCAAAAAGTCTTTGTTTATTCTTTAAAAATGGCATAACTGAGCATATAAAAGCAGATATACCACATAAATGAAAAGGCAAATCAATTGCAATACTAAAATTCCCAGCTAGATAAGTTCGCAACGGACTAGTTATTGAAGACACAAACAGGGCAATACCCATTATATAAGTTATGTAGATATTAACTTGCTTCTTTAAATATGAAGAGCCAACAAGTAGGGCTAGAATAAAACAGTTGAAAAAAAAGTATTCCGAATCCATTCCTCGGACATTACTTCAACAATGTGGTTTGTATTGGTAATATTAGATAAAATATACAAGGTTAGTTGATTTTATATATCATATAAAATTAAAAATAAAAGCTAGTAAATCAAAGATATTGTTATTTTTGTGCTCTTTAATTGGGTCATTAACTCAGTTGGTTCAGAGTGTTACCTTGACAGGGTAGAAGTCACTGGTTCGAATCCAGTATGACCCACAAGACGTAAATACATAACATAAATTGTATTTACCAATAATTAAATACTAAATCTACATAATGAAAATAAATTTAAGTGTTATCATAACTTGGCTTGTTACTTCACTTTTTTCACAAGAGATCTAAGACAAAAAAAATAAATCTTTAAGATATTTATAAATATTGTAATAAAACTTCCAATGACATCCCTCGGGAGCCTTTAACCAAAATTACGCTATTACTTATTGATAATGATTGAAAATGTCTTTTTAAAACATCTGTGTTATCAAAGAAAAATACTCTTTCTGATAAAAATTTATGCTTAATAAAATGTTGCCCAACATAGTAAGTAAATGTAAAGTTTAATGAATTTACCAAATCAATAACAGCTTTATGTTCATTGAAACTTTCATCACCTAATTCAAACATATCCCCTAAAATAACAATCTTATTATCTCCTTTCATTAAACTAAAATTATCTAAGGCTGCACTCATACTAGTTGGATTAGCATTATAAGCATCCAAAATAATTGTATTTGATTTTTGTTTTATTATCTGAGAACGATTGTTTTTAGGTTGATATAACTCTATCCCTTTTTTAATTTTTAAAAAATCAAGTTCAAAATAATGGCCAATAGATATTGCAGCAGCAATATTTGAAAAATTATAAGCCCCAATGAGTTGGGATTGAATTTCTTGATCCAAGAAATTAATTTTCACAAATGGAGTTTTTGCCTGCATAGAAATTTCTGAATCAGAATTTTTGGATTTTGAAAATTTAAAAACATTCTTGTAATCTTTTATTTGTTTTAGCTGCTTTGAATCGTCAGCATTAATAAAAACTAATCCGCTATTTGATATCAAGTAATCATACAATTCACTTTTACCTCTAATCACGCCTTGTAAACTTCCAAATCCTTCTAAATGAGCCTTGCCGAAATTTGTAATGTATCCATAATCAGGGGCAGCGATTTCACATAGTTTTCTAATTTCTCCAATATGATTAGCTCCCATTTCAACAACACCAATATTTGTTGAATTATCCATCTCCAAAAGTGTAAGAGGCACTCCAATATGATTATTGAAATTTCCCTTTGTAGCAAAAACCGTAAACTGCTCGCTTAATACTGAACTAATGAGTTCTTTTGATGTTGTTTTTCCATTACTACCGGTTATAGCTATTATTGGAATATCTAAGTATTTCCTATGAAAGTGAGCTAAGTCTTGTAGAGCTTCTAAAACATCATTAACAACAATTAACTTATCATTTTCTATTTCAGGCTCTTCATCAACAACAGAAAATAAAGCCCCTAACTTAATAGCATCTGTAGCAAACTTATTAGCATTAAAATTATCACCCTTGAGAGCAAAAAATATTGTTCCCGTTTTAATAGAACGAGTGTCAGTTGAAACCCCTGTTGAATTTAAAAATAAGCTATGGAGATCCTTGATTTTCATATTTTAAATCTACAAAAAAAAGTCCCAAAATTTATTTAGGACTTTAAGTTTTGATGAATAAAATTTTTAATTTTTTCGTTTTCTTTTGTCTTTAGACTTTGAACCAACTCTGGACATTGCACATCTAAATCCGATAAAATCTGTAGACATATCTTGAGGGTAAAACCTCCTAGTTGCAGGATCTAACCAATATTCTCTGTCTTTCCAAGACCCGCCCTTGTAAACTCTTACTTCATCATTAATGAGAGAAGTTCTTGTATCAGACTTATCATACTGCTTACTAATTGAACCATTATCGTCAGAATCAATTCTGTGTTTTGGAGAATCATACATTTTATCTGTAGTACTTACTGCTGATTCATCATCTTCAAAATCATCAAAGTACCTAGTTGATTGCTTATCACCATCTCTGAAGTTAATGTTGTTACTGGTATCATAATTAGTTCTTAAATAAGCATCATTGTCTTCAATAGGGACTTGAGCTAATTGGCCTGGTAATCCTTTAGCAACAACTTTTCCATTTGAAAGTGTATCGTACTCAATATCATCAATTCCAATAACCTTAACTGTACCGTCTTCTGAAATCACATTTTTAGTGTAAACATTTCCTCTGTAGTAAGCGAAATCATTAAATTCATCGTCTACAACAGGTCTATATACATCTGCAACCCATTCAGCGACATTTCCAGCCATATCATAAACACCAAAATCATTTGGATCATAAGACATGACCTCATTGGTGATGTCAGCTCCATCGTCAGACCACCCAGCAATACCTCCGTAATCACCTTTACCTTGTTTGAAATTAGCTAATTGATCTCCTTTGATTTTTCTCTCACCAGTTCTGGTGTATTGACCATCCCAAGGATATTTTTTTCTTCCTCTGTAAATATTGTAATCTCTTAGTTCAGTTAAGCCTAATGCAGCATATTCCCACTCCGCTTCAGTTGGGAGTCTATATCTGATTTGAATTGCTCCTGATTCACGAGTTGCATATACATTAATTTCATTACCCTCAGCATCTGTTTGAACCTTACGTTTACCACCTGATAAAACTTCCTCATTACCTCCAAAAGTTTGAGTAGGACTGATAACATAAGTATCTATATTAAAACTACTTTCAGCATTTACATTTTCTGATCCAGGAATATTAGAATCCTTCAGTAAGTAGCCTTCTCTTTGTAATACTTTTTCTCCAACTCTATCGGATCTCCATTTAGCGTATTCATTAGCTTGAAGCCAACTCACACCAACAACCGGATAATTACCATAGGCAGGATGACGTAAATAATTTTCAACTAAAACTTCACTGTATCCAAGTCGATTTCTCCAAACAAGAGTATCAGGTAAAGCTCCATTGTAAATTGCAGTAAAATTTGGATCAGTAGGTGGGTAAACACGTTTAATCCAATCTAGATATTCTAAATACATCATATTAGTGACTTCAGTCTCATCCATGTAAAAAGACTGAACATGTTGCTGGTTAGGACTGTTATTCCAATCGTGCATTACATCATCTTGCACTTTACCCATAGTAAATGTACCACCTTCAACAAATACCATTCCGGGCGCAGTCTCTTGCTCTTTAAACCTAGTATTATACTGGAATCCTCCTTCTTTGGCATTTATTTGCCAACCAGTCCCACGAGAAGAATTACTGTATTTAGATGATTTACCACATCCTACCATCAGTATTGAGAACAATAAAGAAGATAAAAATCTAAGTGTAAAAATATTTTTCATACTAAAGTATATTTAAAAGTATCTAAAAAAATCGAATTGCAATATAGTAAATATGATTTGGTTTGCAATAAGATTTTAAATCGTTTATAATTTTTTTAACCTTAAAAAAGTATTATGTTTTGTCAAATAACGACTATTATCAGATTTTATTATCGTAATTTTGAAATTGCCTGTATTAAATTATAATAAGAAGTGAAATAGCCCGTTTAGTTTTCATGAAAAAAATTTCAATAATTTTATTCAATATTCTTTTTGTTATTTTGTCACATTCGCAAGAAGAAAATTTTGTGATCAAATGGATTGGAGCAAAAACATTCAAAACATCAAGCTCAGAAATTAAACTTCCAAATTTTCAAAAGGAAAACTACAATTATTCCAATAACAAAGGTCTAACTTTCACTGCATTTTCTAGTAAGCTTAACAATTATTCAATAAATCAGTTATATATTTCAAATGTTGTAACCCAAACAATTTCAGAAACTGAACTTAAAGATTTGAAATTTGATTTAATTCCAAATCAAATAGAATATTTTATAAATGAATCTTTTGCTAGAAATAAAAAACTTATAACAATAGATATATCACCAATTTTTTTTGAGAATGGGACCTTAAAAAAACTAATAAGTTTTAGTTTGTCAGTAAATAATTTATCTAAAAATGAATCTAAAAAAATTAATAATCAAATTCTCAATTCAGCTTTAAGCACTGGCCAGTGGTACAGGTTTAAAATAGATACAACAGGTGTTTATAAGCTTGATAAAAGTTTTTTTAATTCATTAGGTATAAATGTTCAAAATTTGAATCCAAAAAAAATAAAAGTATATGGACATGGAGGAAAATCATTGCCTTTGAAAAATAGCGAAACTGTTTCATATGATTTAATTCAAAACGCTGTTAAGTTTATTGGTGAAGATGACGGAATTTTCAATAATGAAGATTATTTACTATTCTACGCTATAGGACCAAAGTACTATAACCCTGACAATGACTCACACATTAATCCTTATAGTAATGACGCCTATTATTACATTAAACTCAGTAATGAAAATGGTCTAAGAATGTCTCCTGCTGATGAACCAAGCAACTCAGCTAATACTTCTTTTACATCTTTTCATGACTATGCTTTTGTAGAAAAAGACGAATATAACATTGGTAAAATGGGACGAAGATGGTTTGGTCATCGGTTCTTTTTCGAAAATGCCAGAACATTTAATTTTAATATGCCAAATCTAATCACGTCAAGCCCACTGAAATTAAAAGTTTTAGTTGCTGCAACTGCAGAATCATCAACATCGATGGAAATAAAGGTAAATAACAACATAGTTGATAATTTAACTTTAGCTTCTGTTGAAGATGGAATTCTTGCAACCGAAAGTGTATTTAATAATAATGTTGAAAGCGCAACAGATAATATTTCTGTTGATTTGTATTATAATAATAATGGTAATCCTTCTGCGTCAGCTTATTTAGACTACATAGCTATTGAAGCTGAAAGAGAGCTTATTTACTTAGGAAATCAGTTCCAATTCAAACATAACGATATAGCGCTTCAATCTGGTGTTGGACAGTTCGTGATTTCTAATGCTTCAACATTAGAAGAAATATGGGATATCAGCAACCCTTACAACCCCAAATTTTACCTTAATAGCGAAGGTAATAATGAATTTATTTTCAAATTTAATATGGGTAATGATAAGAAATACCAAGTCATTACAACACAAGATACTTACACTCCAACTCTTGTTTCTAATAGAACTGTAAGCAATCAAAACTTAAAAGGCACTATATTTCTAAATGAACAAGGACAATTTGAAGACATTGACTATTTAATTATTACGCCAGCTGTATTAAAAACTCAATCCGATCGACTAGCAAATATTAATAGAGAGGTAAATAATTTAAATGTAAAAGTTGTCACTCTTGAATCAATTTACGCTGAGTTTAGTTCAGGAATGCAAGACGTTTCTGGAATAAGAAATTTTGTAAAATATGTTTATGAAAACTCAAGTAATGAAAATGAAAAGCTAAAATATTTGTGTCTTTTTGGGGATGCCTCATTTGATTACAAAAACAGAACTCCTCAAAACACAAATATCTCACCATCTTGGATGTCTATTGATAGTTTCAGTTTAACAAGTTCATTTATTTCTGATGATTTTTTTGGAATGATGGATTCAAATGAAGGAACAATGATAAGTGCTGATAAACTAGATATTGCAGTAGGCAGGATTTTAGCTGACTCTCCTAATCAAGCTAATCAAATGATTAATAAAATAGAATCTTATTATAATGAAGAAGCTTATGGAAATTGGCGCAATAATTTTTTATTAATTTCAGACGATGTTGATAAATTAAGTGACAAATCATTACAAGAAACAACTGATTTAATTGCAGAAAATGTAAAAGATTCAAAACCTTTTATTAATGTTGAAAAAATTCATACAGATACTTATTCCCAACAAACCTCATCTGGTGGAAGTAGATATCCGCAGGTAAACGAAGCTATTTTCGATGCTTTAGAAGTTGGCGCTGTTGTTGTTAACTATTTTGGTCACGGAGGAGAAGATGGATTAGCCTTAGAAAGGATTTTTGATAAAATTAATGCACAGGAACTAAATAATCCGAATAAGTTAAGTTGCTTTGTAACGGTGACTTGTGAATACACAAAATTTGATAATCCCCTGAGAAAAACAGCAGGTGAATACTTATACTGGAATAATAACGGAGGTGCAATTAGTTTAATCACTACAACTAGACAAATTTTTATAAATGTTGGGGTAGCATTTAATACAACTTTAAGTCAATATTTATTTGACTATGAAAATAGTCAAACTATAAGTATGGCAGAAGCTTTAAGACTGACTAAAAATGATCCAGCGGTAACTAATATTGAACAGCGCAGATTAGTGTTTTTCATAGGAGATCCTGCAATGAAATTACCTCTTGCAGCTCCAGATATAATCACAACAAAACTGAATAACCAAGACATATCTAATAATAGTCTAATTCTTAATGCTTTAAGTCCTGCCAAAATTGAAGGCTTTGTTTCTAATACTGAAGGTATGGCATTAAATGATTACAATGGAATATTAGTTGCAACTGTATACGACAAAAATATACAAAGATCTACCTTGGGAAATGATGGTGTTACACTGGATGGACAACTAATAACAATGGATTATGAATCACTAGGTGAGGTGATCTTTAGAGGTCAAGTATCAGTTGAAAACGGAGAATTTGAAATTAATTTTATAGTTCCAAGAGATATTGAAATTGCCGAAGGTAATGGTAAAATAAGTTACTATTCAAAAACTGAGAATCCATTATCAGACAAAAGAGGCTACAGTTATGAAATAAAGATTGGAGGAGTTAATTTAAATGCTCCAGAGGATAACACCGGACCTGATATAAAATTATTTATGAACGATGAAAGTTTTATTTCAGGAGGAATAACCAATGAAAGTCCTATTTTGATAGCAAAATTATTTGATGAAAGTGGAATTAATACCTCGAGTGGTGTTGGTCACGATATTGTTGCAATTATTGACGGAGATGAAACAAATCCTTATGTTTTAAATGATTACTATGTAGCAGATTTGGACAGTTATCAAAGTGGATCTCTTAGCTATCCATTAAGAAATTTATCTCCTGGTCTACACACATTATCTCTAAAAGCATGGGATGTTTACAACAATTCTTCAACTAAAGAAATTCAATTCATAGTTTACGATCAAAATGAAAGTTTAAAGCTAACTAATGTATTGAATTATCCTAATCCATTTATAAATTACACTGAATTTTGGTTCAACCACAATAGTTCTGGTATTTTAGACGTTAGTATACAAATATTTACAATAACAGGTAAATTGATTAAAACTATTATAGGACAAACAAATTCCTCAGGAGTAAGCTCTCTTTCAAGAAATATAACCTGGGATGGTACCGATGATTATGGTAGCAAAATTGGAAAAGGGGTTTATATTTACAAACTCAAAGTAAAGTCTCAATTGACAGGGCTTAACTCCGAAAAAATAGAAAAACTTGTAATCCTTTAATAATATTTATATTTGTCTGAATCTAACAACAATAAAATGATTAACAAAAAACTCGTCGCTCCAATCAGGTTTTTAATTTTTACAATAATTTTAATTTTTCCCACAAAAAATATTTTTAGTCAAACCCATATTGAACCAAATCCAGATTCAAGAGTAATTACAACTGGAGTTCCTTTTTTGTTAATTGCATCAGATGCTCGAGCAGCAGGATTAGGAGACATGGGTGTAGCTACATCCGTGGATACATATTCACAGCAATGGAATCCATCGAAATATGCATTCTCTGAAACTAAGTCAGGTTTTGGAATAAGTTATACTCCTTATTTAAGTAAATTAGTTAATGATATATTTTTAGCGAATGTGACTTATTTTAACAGGATTAGTGAAAGAAGTGCATTTGCTGCCAGTTTCAAATATTTCTCATTAGGTGAAATTGAGTTAAGAGAAACTGAGTTTGATCTAGGAATTATTGAAAAACCAAATGAACTTACATTTGATGTCTCATATGCCCTAAGACTATCTGATCAATTTTCAATGTCAGTTGCACTAAGGTACTTAAGATCAGATTTGAAAATACAAGCACTCGATCCAAATGCTAAATCTGCAGGTTCATTCGGAGTTGATATATCAGGATTTTACCAGGGTGAAGAAGTTGCATATAATGACTTCAATGGCCGTTGGAGAGGTGGATTTGCCTTACAAAATATTGGGCCAAAATTAAAATATGATGATGCTGGTCGTGAAAACTTCTTACCAACAAATTTAAGACTTGGAGGAGGGTTTGATTTTATATTCGATTTTTATAATAAATTAAGTGTTACTGCAGAAGTTACAAAATTACTTGTACCCACACCACCTGTTTACGGAACTGAATTTAATTATTTTGATGCAAATGGAAATGGGGTTTATGATCCAGAAAATGGTACAGATAGCACAAATACAGATACAGCAGGTCAAATCATTAATAATAGCGTAATAATTGACGGTCAAGATCCAAATGTAGGTTTCGTTCAAGGAATTTTTCAATCATTTGGAGATGCTCCAGGAGGATTTAGTGAGGAGTTAGATGAATTCACTTGGGCATTAAGTGCAGAATATTTATACCAAGATTCTTTTGCGCTAAGAGCAGGATACTTTAACGAGAACGAAACTAAAGGTGCTCGTAAATTTTTCTCTCTGGGTGCTGGATTTAAATACTCTACAATAGATATTGATATGTCTTATTTATTTTCTGCTTCAAAAGTTCAAAGTCCATTGGAAAATACTTTGAGATTTTCTTTATCATTTAACATAGGACAAGGTGAATACTTAGAATACTAAAGCTATTCTTTTGTTAATTTTTTATTAGAAAAAATACACCAAATAATATATGAGCAAGAAAATCAATATAAATATTGAGCTTGATTTATTTAATTCAACTGATGATTTAAATTATGAGACTCAAAATCTTATGAAAATTGCTCAAAAAGTACGTTTGAAAGCTTATGCTCCATATTCAAAATTTTTAGTTGGTGCTGCATTATTACTTGAAAATGGAGAGATAATTTCTGGAAATAATCAAGAAAATGCAGCCTATCCTTCTGGATTATGCGCTGAAAGAACAGCAATTTTTTACGCCCACTCAAAATTTCCAAAACAAAAGATATTAAAAATGGCTATTTGCGCTGGATCTAAATCGAAGGATGCCAATAAGCCCATACCCCCTTGTGGATCGTGCAGACAAGCATTAGTAGAATATGAAAAAATACAAAATAGCCCAATAGAGCTTTATTTTATGGGAACTAAAGGAGAAATCGCATATTCAAAATCTGTCGAAAATATTCTACCATGGTTGTTTGATAATAAATGGCTATAAATTTTTAATTAAAAATTTCCAACTTCCCTTTTCTGATTAGCATTCAAAGTGTTATTTTTGTACCCACATTACTATAACCTATTGTAGACAAATGCAAGAAATAACCAAAGACACCTATCTAGATTGGTACGAGAACATGATGTTTTGGCGTAAGTTTGAAGACAAACTTGCAGCTGTTTACATACAGCAAAAAGTAAGAGGATTTCTTCATTTGTATAACGGCCAAGAGGCTGTTCTTGCTGGAGCTTTACACGCAATGGATCTTTCTAAGGACAAAATGATAACTGCATATAGAAATCACGTGCAACCCATTGGTATGGGCGTTGACCCAAGAAAAGTCATGGCAGAATTATATGGCAAAGCAACAGGTACATCACAAGGCCTAGGAGGATCAATGCATATTTTTTCTAAAGAACATGGCTTTTATGGTGGGCACGGAATTGTTGGAGGTCAAATTCCTTTAGGCGCTGGTATGGCGTTTGGAGACAAGTATAACGAAACTGGTGCAGTTACTTTATGCTTTTTTGGTGATGGAGCTGCTAGACAAGGTTCTCTACACGAAACATTCAACATGGCTATGAATTGGAAACTTCCTGTAGTGTTTGTTTGTGAAAACAATGGATATGCTATGGGAACTTCGGTTGAGCGAACAGCAAACCATACTGATATATGGAAGTTAGGTTTAGGCTATGAAATGCCATGTGGTCCAGTTGATGGAATGAGTCCAGTAAAAGTTGCTGAAGCATTTGACGAAGCTATTCAGCGTGCTAGAAGAGGTGATGGTCCAACTTTCTTAGAAATGAAAACATATCGATATAGAGGACATTCAATGAGTGATGCTCAACACTATAGAACAAAAGATGAAGTCAAAGAATATCAAAAAATTGACCCGATTACTCAAGTCAAAGATATTATTTTAAATAATAATTATGCCACTGAGGATGATATTAAAACAATCAACTCTAGAGTAAAAGAATTAGTTTCTGAATGTGAAAAGTTCGCTGAAGAATCCCCATTCCCTGATAAAAGCCTTATGTATGATGCTGTTTATGAGCAGGAAGATTATCCATTTTTAAAACATAAACTATAAGATATGGCAATCGTAGTTAACATGCCCCGTTTAAGTGATACCATGGAAGAAGGTACTGTCGCGAGCTGGTTAAAAAATGTAGGTGACTTTGTTGAGGAAGGTGATATACTTGCAGAAATTGAAACTGACAAAGCAACTATGGAATTCGAATCCTTCAATGAAGGTGTATTATTACATATAGGAGTTCAAGAAGGTGAAACTACTAAAGTTGATCAACTTCTTGCAATTATTGGGGAAGAAGGTGAAGATATATCTGACATACTTAATGGCAATGAGAAAAGTTTATCTTCTAATGATTCTTCAGAACAAAATATTGATCAAACTAAAACAATAGAAGAAGTAAAAGAAGTAGAAGAAAACATAACACAAACTCAAAATATTCCTGAAGGAGTTATTGTGGTAACAATGCCTAGACTGAGCGATACCATGGAAGAGGGAACGGTTGCAAACTGGCTTAAAAACGTAGGGGATTATGTTGAAGAGGGTGATATCCTTGCCGAAATTGAAACTGACAAAGCAACTATGGAATTCGAATCCTTCAATGAAGGTACTCTCTTACATGTTGGCTTATCTGTAGGTGATTCAGCTAAAGTGGATGACTTATTGGCAATTATTGGCCCTGAGGGCACAGACGTAACTGATATTGCTAATAATTTTTCTGCTCAAGTAAATAAAAATGAAACAAGCTCTGAAGCTAAAAATGAAATAAAAGAAGTTAAAGCTAATGAAATTAGTGACATAACTATTACAGAAATATCTACTCCCATTGAGACAAGCCATGAAGCAATTGAAAATCAAGGAAGGATTTTTATTTCTCCATTAGCTAAAAAGATAGCTAACGAAAAAGGTATCTCCTTAAACCAAATACAAGGATCTGGTGAAAATGGAAGAATCATAAAGCGTGACGTAGAAAATTACAATCCTAGTTCAAAATCTGTTTCACAGACTGTTGCAAAATTTTTACCAACAGGAATAGAAGATTTTGATGAGATTAAGCACTCTCAAATGAGAAAAGTAATTGCCAAACGTTTAGGTGAATCAAAATTTACTGCTCCTCATTATTATCTGGCTGTTGAGTTCGATATGGATAATGCTATTGCTTTCCGTCAACAATTTAATTCTATTCCTGACACGAAAATTTCATTTAACGACATTATTGTTAAAGCATCAGCATTAGCACTCCGCGAACATCCACAAGTAAACTCTCAATGGTTCGATGATAGAATGAAATTAAATAATCATGTACATATTGGTGTAGCAGTTGCAGTAGAAGACGGATTAGTTGTTCCTGTTGTCAAGTTCGCAAATGAACAAACTTTACCTCAAATTGGAGCAGCTGTTAAGGACTATGCCTCAAAGGCAAGGAATAAAAAACTTACTCCTCAAGAAATGGAAGGAAGTACTTTTACTATTTCTAATCTAGGCATGTTTGGAATTGAAAGTTTCACTTCAATAATTAATCAGCCTAATTCAGCAATTTTATCTGTTGGCTCAATAGTTCAAAAACCAGTTGTGAAAAATGATAAAATTGTTGTAGGTAACACAATGAAACTAACTCTCGCGTGTGACCATAGAACAGTTGATGGTGCTACTGGTGCAGCGTTTCTACAAACACTTAAAGGGTATATAGAAAACCCCATTACAATGTTATTGTAGTTTACTTTGAAACTCTTTCTCACAAAAAAACCCCAACAAAAATGTTGAGGTTAAAAAAGTGGGCGCGAAGGGATTCGAACCCCTGACCCCCTGGGTGTAAACCAGGTGCTCTGAACCAACTGAGCTACGCGCCCTTACAATGGTCTGCAAATATAGATTAGTTTTTTATTATCCAAAAGGTTTTTTATTAAAATTTAAACAACTTCAGCTACTACAAAAGTACTACCGCCAACAAAAATTAAATCATTTTTCTTCGCAGATGCTTTTGCTTCAGAAAACGCCTTAGTAACTGATGAATAAGACTTACCTTTTAAGTTGTTCCTTAAAAATAATTTTTTGAGCTCAGATGAGTCTAATCCTCTTGGAATATTAGGTCTACAGAAATAATATTGTGCATTAACTGGAAAAATAGTTATGATACTTTCTAAAGATTTATCATTTACAAAACCTAAAACAACATGTAAATTATTAAAATTTTCTCTAGCTAGTTGATTAAAAACTAGGCTTAACCCATCTTTGTTATGAGCTGTATCACAAATAATTTTTGGCTGAGTACCCAATATTTGCCAACGGCCTTTAATTCCTGTAAATTTTTGAACATTTGAAAATCCTAACTTCAAAGAGGACTTAGAAATATTGAATCCTTTTGAAATTAAAATGTTTAATGCTAGTTGAGCAGTCTTTACATTTGATTTTTGATATGATCCTTTTAAGCTACATTCGATAGGATTTCGAATTAGTTGATTTGCAAATGATATTTGAGAATTCATTTTTGAAGCTTTTTCATTGAAAACATGAACAATATCTTCTTGAAATTCTCCAATTACAACTGGTGTATTGTATTTTATAATACCCGCTTTTTCAAAAGCAATTTTTTGTAAAGTATCACCCAAAAACTGAGTGTGATCCATTCCAATATTTGTTATTATTGAAAGCAATGGCATAATTACATTTGTGGAATCTAAACGACCCCCTAATCCAACTTCAATAATTGCAATATCTACTTGTTCTTCTGACAAAACATAAAATGCCATTCCAACAGTCATTTCAAAAAATGATAATTTATTCAGTTCTAAAAATGATTTGTTTTCATGAATAAAATTAACCACATTTTTTTTTGAAATCTTATTTCCATTTATTCTTATTCTTTCTCTAAAATCTTTCAAATGTGGTGATGTATAAAGTCCTACTTTGTAACCAGAGTTTTGTAATACTGAAGCGATCATATGGCAAGTAGAACCTTTACCATTGGTGCCTCCAACATGAACAGATTTAAAATTATGATGTGGATTCTTTAAATGTGATACTAGCAATTCTGTTCGATGCAAATCTTCTTTGTAAGCACTTTTACCATGACTTTGATACATAGGAAGCTTAGAAAACATCCATGATGTTGTTTCTTTGTAATTCATTTATTGTATCTAGAGAATTATTAAAATAGAGTTCGTGTAAAAAAGAAGACTATTGAACCACAAATAAACCCTACTAATGCTAACCAGCTAATTTTTTTCAAATACCAAAAGAAATTAATTTTCTCCATTCCCATGGCTACAACTCCAGCAGCTGAACCTATGATTAACATACTGCCTCCTGTACCTGCAGAATAAGCAATAAAATGCCATAAAATATCATCCATAGGTTCAGAAAACATTCCTAATGAAGCAGCCACTAATGGAACATTATCAATTACTGCAGAACCTACTCCTAATAAAAGAACAACAAGATCAGAAACTCCAGCACCAACCACTTCTGTCCCTATGTGTGGGGTTGACTCTTTTAACCAATCTGCAAAACCAAAAAGAATTCCTAATGATTCTAAAGCAGCTACAGCCATAAGAATACCAAGAAAAAATAAAATGCTAGGGAATTCAATTTTACTAAGCGAATGGTGTAATGGACTAACATGTCCAATAATATCAGATTTATCTGAATTATATTTTGATCCGTAAATTTCTGCGAAAATCGCTACAATTCCTAAGGATAACATCATACCAACGTAAGGAGGAAGATGAGTTAGCATTTTAAAAATTGGAACAAAGATTATAGCAGACAATCCTAACCAAAGCATTACACTACTAAATTTACCCTGAGCATTATCATCACTATCTATTTCTAAATTACCTTTAAATACAGAAAGTTTTGAAGCTATAAAAGTAGGTATGATCATACAAAATAGAGACGGTAAAAGAAGGTATCCAAAAAGATGAGGAGTTGATACTTTCTTAGCAATCCATAACATAGTAGTTGTTACATCTCCAATAGGCGAGAAAGCTCCACCTGCATTAGCAGCGATTATTATTAGCCCTGCAAACCAAATTCGCACTTCCTTATCGTTAACTAACTTTTGTAGCAATGAAATCAACACAATAGTAGCTGTTAGATTATCTATGATTGCTGATAGTATAAAAGCAAGCCAACATAAAATCCATAATAATTTTGTTTTATTTTTAGTTTTAATAAAATTCTTAATATTGGAAAAACCATCAAAATATGCTATGATTTCAACAATGGTCATCGCACCTATTAAGAAAACTAAAATTTCAGCAGTTTTTCCTAAATGATGAAGTAAAGTTTCTTCTAAAAGAACCATTTTTTCTTCATGACTAAAATCGAAAAAATTATTTAATAACTTATGCGAAGAAGAATCAAACCAGCTTTTAAAATCGTCTACACCAAATGAGATAAATGCCCAACAAATCGCCATCATTACCAGAGCTGGAATAAGCTTATCAATCTTCAAACTATGTTCCAATGTTATTGCCAAATATCCAGCAACAAATACTATAATAATTATAGTTTCCATAAGTTGTTATTAATTAAGATTTAATTTTTTATATGAAAACAAATATATGAAAGATTTCCGCTCATATTGTTAAGGAAAATATATTTTACCACTACTATGATTTTTTAAAGCTCCTGTAACACTTGACAAACAATTAATTTCATCCCTAAGTCTTAATGTCCCAAGAAAAGCAAAAATTACTGCCTCTTTGAAATTAATTATTTTTTCATCTGTATAAGTTATTTGATGATTTAAATTTTTTG